>OHFI01000002.1_pt1 | contig 360929 bp, 297 predicted proteins | sample 1567431 | NCBI WGS metagenome assembly OHFI01 (sample SAMEA3879569, study PRJEB24766) | human gut metagenome | biome: human-associated habitat; feature: feces | place: USA | collected 1985/1987 | reverse complement strand
CTCTTTCGTATTATAAAGATAGCACCTTTTTTATTGGGAACAAAGGTCGGACAGCGATTAATCCGAACATTTTTATTCATGTCTTATATGGCATTATAGGGCTGTTTACGGAGTGACGGAGTGTGTTCAACCTGCCGAAAACCTGCGAAAAGTCGCTATTAGCGAAAATCCGCACGCTTCATTGTTCTAAAACGCTTCCAGATGAGTGAGCGAAAGTCTTATTAAGAGGTTTTTCACTGTTTTGTTGTTCTGTTATTCTCCCGAAACGAGCGTTTCAAGCGTTATCAGTAACTTTTACTTGGCAGCGAGGTGTTATTTACAACTGAAAATGTTAAATTTGGGTATTAAAACCTCCTGACAATGAGCATGAAGATAGAATGTGAAGACGGATCGGTCTATTTCGAACCCGAGCCGAGCGAAATCGAGGATTTGGAGTATGTCTATTTGTTGTGCGACTATTATGAGAATGGCGGATGCTATCCAGATCGGTTCTTCAACCGTATGTGCAATGGACTGATTAAGGCTCCTTTCAGTAAGTTGCAGTTTATGGACAACGACGAAATAGTGTCCACTTTGGAGGGGTACAAGCTGGATGTGGAAAAATTTTGGATGGCAGTGCTCTTTATCTACGATTGGGTCGAGAATCAGTTTGTCAAATGCGTCGATATAAAATCCCACTCTTACGGACTGCTATTGCAAGACTTACTCGGCAGATTAGGCGACGACATGAGTGATGTGACGATTCAGATTCGCAAGGGCTGCAAGAATCTGGTCGTACCCCCGATGATTATGCAGGATATGATTGAAGCCTTGCACGCTAAATCGGCAGAGTTGAAGCGAAAAGGGGTGGATAGCCTCTTTGCTTACCGTTCGGAGGACTTCACGGCGGATTATCCCGTATTGTCCTATAAGATGTATTTCGCTACGGAGCGGTTGCAGGAATTGTTCGCGGCCTTGGAACGTTGCGGGCGGATAGGGAAACCCAAACGGCGAAAAGGGGGACTCGTGTCCTATAACAAGATGTTGCTGTTTGCCCGTATCGTCTATATGTTCCGTTACACGGATAACCCCGCATTTCTGGACAGTGATGATTCACTGAAAGGGATTATGAAAGATTACAGGGGCAAAATTCCGCAGACACTCTCGGCAATCTATGAATGAGGAAAAGGGAGGAGGAAAGTGCTGGTTTTTCCCTCCTTAAAGACGGGACGAAATCGCAGTATGTTTGCAGTGTCGGAAGAATAATTCTTGCGACCTGTACACCCTCGGGCAAGGCGAGCAGCATAACCAACGCCCCTCCGTAACAGGAGTACTTAAGAATATGGCAAATAATGCTATCAATCCCGCAGCCGAAGCTGCTGCAAACAACCAAGTCACGGCCCCTGCTGCCGCAACCTCCAGTGTCGCTCCTGCTTCCGAACCACGGGAGCTTCAGACTACGCAAACCTCGCGTCGACGTGCGCCAAGTGCACCTGTCTGGACGGCATTGACCTCCGCAAGGCGAATGTTCAACAACTTGCCGTCAGCCCTGCAAAACACCGAAACCAAACGGATGTGCTTACAAGAAGCCGCAAGCCGAATTTACGGCGACCCCAAGCGAGTCAATTACGACATTAAGAACGAGGCTCGCAGACTGACCAATCTCGTTGACTTTGGCGAGTACTGTAAGGAGAACGATCTTGATAAAAACAATGTGGCAGAACACGTCGTTTTTGAAGGGAAAACCATTGTTCGCCGAGTGATGGAGTACGGCGTTGAGAGCGTCCTCGGAACGAAAATCCAAATGTTCGCAGAGCCGTTGACCGACGGTAAGGAAAAGTCCACCGAGAGTGACGCAAATGCCGAGTAACGGTAAAAACAGAGGTTGCGTCAGCACAAAAAAAGAATCGCAATCTTTCTCGCTTTACTCAAGCAAGCAAGAGAGAAAAGGGGTGCCACGGCGAAGCCGGGCACCTCTTTTCTCGATAACGGCAGTCACAACAAGTTCTGCATTGCCGCGTCGATTTGGCTGTTCTCGAATGAATCGAGGTAGATTTGCGTGATCTTTTCCGAACTGTGTCCGAGCGATTCCGAAATGATGGAGGTCGAAACTCCTGACCTTTTCAACACGGTGGCAAAGCTGTGGCGGGCAACATAGGTCGTCAGCGGGATGGGCAGGTGCAGGTGTTCACCGATGAGTTTCAGGTAACGGTTGATCCGCTTGTTCGTTCGTTGCACCCGTCCGTACTGTTGCTGGGCCGTGACGTGGACGGTTCGTTTCAGTACGGGAAAGATGTAATCCTGCGGATGTGCGTTCGGCTGACGGTACTTGTCGAGAATGGCAAGGGCTTCGGGCTGTAGCTGGAACGAGAGGAGTTTGCCCGTTTTCTGTCGGTTGAAAACCAGTCGCCCGTCTACGATGTCGGCATAGCGGATGTGCAGAATATCGGTCAGATTGATGCCGCACGACAGGTAGCTGAACAGGAACAAGTCTTTTGCCAGTTGCAGGAACGGTTTGGGGTACTTGGTCAGTGTTCGCACTTTACAATCCATGATCCGCCGAATGTCCTCCTTGGTGAGCGACCGCTTGGCTGTGGCCTCCTTGAATCGGCTTACCTTAAAGGTGTCGAAAGGGTAGTCCGTCTTTTTGATGAGACCGTCGGTGATGGCACTGTTGTAAAGAACGCGCAACGAACGGAAGCGGATGCCGATGGAGTTATCCGAATAGTGACGCTCCACGCGTAGCCATTGTTCGTAGCGTTTCAGCCACTCGGTGTCGATGTCGAGAAAGTAGAAGTCCAACGAATGACAGAATCGGGTCAGTGAGGTGCGGAGTTCCTGAAAGGTCTTGGCGTTCCCGACACGGTTCACGGCCAGCAGGCGGTCGATGTAGGCGTTCAGATAGTCACCGACGGTTTGGCGCACGATCTTGCGGGATGCCTTTTCGACCAGCGTGCTCAACGTGTACTCCTTGTCGCTTGTCTTGAAGTCCATGATCTGTTCCTGCAACTCTTTTGTCTTGGTCTCGATCAGTGCATTTATGCGCTCCTTTTCGGGGCAGTTCCGTTTGGGACGCCCCTTGTCAAAATCCCAAAATTTGGCATCGAGCGAAATGTGCAGGCTGATGTACTTGATTCGGCGGTTTTTCGTGAGCCGCAACATGAGGGGATGGGTGCCGTTGGATAGGGTTTTAGAGGTGTACAGAACGGTTGTGAGGGTAGTGTTCATAACCGATTTTCGGTTTAAACATTGGTTTAAACAAATCCCCGATTTCACGGTAAAAACTGCCCAAAACAGCACACAAAAAAACCACTCACATTGCTGTAAGTGGTTGATTTTGAGAGTGACGCCGACAGGACTCAAACCTGTAACCTTCTGATCCGTAGTCAGATGCTCTATTCAATTAAGCTACGGCGCCTTCCTTTATTGCGAGTGCAAAGATAGGTCGGAAATCCGAAACACGCAAATTATTTCGTAAAAAAATTGCGAAAAAAATGTAAAATAATCTTAATTCGCTGTAAATCAACGGTCGGTTCCCGGCGTTTTGATCTCCCGCTCGGGATGCCGCTGCAGAAACTGCTCCCAACTCTGCGAGCCGTTCTTCGAGGCAGCCTTCTTGCCTCCGCCCAGCCCTTTGACCCGGTCGTCGCCCATAGCGGCCTGGAGCGGGTTGCTGACGGTGAAGTAGTGACACAGGGCGACGGCCATGCCGTCGGTGGCATCGAGACGCCGCAGCGGCCGTTCGACCGAGAGTGTCCGGCAGACGATGGCGGCCACCTGCTCCTTGGCGGCCGAGCCGCGGCCCGTGATCGACTGCTTGATCCGCGACGGGGCGTATTCGGTGACCGGAAGGTTGCGGCTCAGCGCGGCAGCCATCGCCACGCCCTGGGCACGTCCCAACTTGAGCATCGACTGCACGTTTTCGCCGAAGAAGGGCGACTCGAGGGCCACCTCGCGCGGGCGGTATTCGTCGATGAGCGCCCCGACCCGCTCGAAGATGTAGCGCAGTTTGGCGTAGGGGTCGGTCAGTTTGTGCAGGTCGATGTCGCCCAATACGACCGAGCGCAGCGTGCGCCCGTCTACCTCCAGCACGCCGTAACCCATGTAGTTGGTGCCGGGGTCGATGCCCATGATGCGGTAGGGCGGGGTTTTGGTCGGACGGTGTTCGTGTGTCATCTTCGGAGTCGAAAAAAACCTCCCCCTTGCGGTTCCGCTCGGGGGAGGGGCGTGGTTGCGCCGGTCGGGTTATTCGGCCAGCAGTTCGGCGATCTTCTCGTAGAGCTCGTCGCCGCGGAGGTCCTTGGCTACGATCTTGCCCTCGCTGTCGATCAGGAAGTTCGACGGAATGCCGCGCACGGCGTAGTCCTCGGCGGCCTGGTTGTCGAAGCCCGAGAGGGCGCTGACGTGGATCCAATCCATGCCGTTCTTCTCGACGGCCTCGGTCCAGTCCTCGGCCTTGCTGTCGAACGATACGCCGAAGATCTCGAAGCCCTTCTTGTGGAACTCCTCGTAGGTCTTCTTCAGGTGGGGAACCTCACCCATGCAGGGACCGCACCACGAAGCCCAGAAGTCGAGCAGGACGTATTTGTTCTCCGGGTTCTCGACCACCGACTTGAGCGAGAGCTCCTTGCCCTGGGCGTCGTTCTGCACGACGTCGATGTAGGGCTGGCCGATGTCGGTCTTGAGTTTCTGCTCGGCCGTGGTCTTGAGCGTCGTCAGGAGTTCGGTCTGCTGCAGCTCGGCCGGGAACTTGGCGATCATGTCGAGCAACTCCTGCCCGCCCATGCCGTAGGACTGCTGCGAGAGGAGCATCACGCCGAAGAAGTTGCCAAGGTTCTGCTCGAGGGCCTTGTCGGTCAGGCTTTCGTACTCCTCCTCGATGGCGCTGCGGCGCTCGTCACTCGTCTCCGGGTTGCGATACTCCTTGGTGAGGGCCATGCCGGCCTCGGAGTAAGCGCGGTTTGCATCGTTCGAAACGGTACCCGAGACGCGCTTGAGCTGGGGATTTTCCGCATCGTCGGCCACGGTGATCGTGCCCGGCTCGAGGATCACCATCGTAGCGAAGGTGCCCTGCATGTCACGGGCATCGGCCAGGTAGGCCACACTCGGCGTCTCGGCTATGCCCTTGATGCGGAATGCGCCGTTCTCGACCGTTGCCGAATCGAGCGGCGTGCGCTTCTTGTCCAACAGGTAGACGACATCGTTCGTTCCGGCCACGTTGCCTTCGATGACGAACTGGTTCTTGCTGGCGCAGCTGCACAGCACCGCAGCGGCGGCAGCCAGGGTAAATGCTCTTTTCATGATTTGAGTTATTTGTTGTTGTTGAGGTCCGTGAGTGCCTTTTCAAGTGCAATGACCCGCTTGTCCAGCTCGGGCAGCCGCTTGAAAACGGCCGAGGCCCGGTGGTACTGCATGCCCGGCAGGGCGGGGTAGCCGAAGCGGATCTCGCCGTCGGGTACGTCCTTGTCGATGCCGCTCTTCGAGCCCACCTTCACGCCGTTGCCGATCGTCACGTGGTCGGCGATGCCGACCTGTCCCGCGAGGAAGCAGTTCGAGCCGACCTTCGAGGTGCCGGCGATGCCGGTCTGGGCCGACGATACGGTGTTCTCGCCGATCTGTACGTTGTGGCCGATCTGGATCAGGTTGTCGAGCTTCACGCCGCGGCGGATGACGGTCGAGTCGGTCTTGGCCCGGTCGATGCAGGTGTTGGCGCCGATCTCGACGTCGTCTTCGATGACCACGTTGCCCAGTTGGGGGATCTTGTCGAATCCGCCGGCGGCATTGGGCATGAATCCGAAGCCGTCGGCGCCGATTACTGCGCCGGCGTGGAGGATGCAGCGGCTGCCCACCGAGCACCCTTCGTAGATCTTCACCCCGGGGTAGAGGATCGTCCCCTCGCCGACGGTGACCCCGCGGCCCAGATAGACCTGCGGGTAGATCTGGCAGCCGCGGCCGATCCGCACGCCCTGCTCGACGACCGTGAAGTCACCGATGTAGCACTCTTCGCCCACGGTGACGCCCTCTTCGATCGAGGCGCGGGAGCTGATGCCCTTGCGGCGGGGCTTGGCGGCGTTGTACATCTCGAGCAGCTTGAGGACGCAGGCTCCGGCGTCGGGCACCTTGACGAGGGTGGCCGCAACGGGCTGCGACGGTGTGAAGTCGCTGTTCACCAGTACGATGGATGCCTGGGTCGTATAGAGGAAGGGTTCGTATTTCGGATTGGTCAGGTAGGCCAGCGAGCCGGCCTTTCCCTCCTCGATCGAGGAGACGGTGTGCACCGACGCAGCCTTGTCGCCTACGATCTCGCCGCCCAGAAATCCGGCGATCATTTCAGCAGTGAATTCCATCATGGTCTTACTTTTTCTTGGGGTTTTGTCAGAGGTATTTTTCGATTTCGATGCCTTCGGGAAGGAACTCCTCCACGGTGCGGCCGAACGAGAGCACCTCGCGGACCGTCGATGACGAGATGTCGGCCACGGGGGCCGGAGTGAAGAGCATGACGGTCGTGATCTCGGGGTAGATGCGGTGGTTCGTGGCCTCCATCGTGCGTTCGTATTCGAAGTCGGTGGTGTTTCTCACGCCGCGGATGATGGCGCAGGCCGCAACCTGTTCGGCGAACTCCCCGGTCAGCCCGGAGTAGATGCGGGCCTCGACCCGCGGGTTGCCTGCATAGATGTCGTCGATCAGGCGCTTGCGGTTCTCGACGGTCAGCAGGCCCTTCTTGGCGAAGTTGTTACCGATGCCGATGATCACCCGGTCGAAGAGGTTCAGGGCCTCGTCCACCAATGCGGCATGGCCGCGCGTGAAGGGGTCGAACGACCCCGGGAAGATTGCTATCCGTTCCATATCGGGCAAAGATACACAACAAACTGAAAAAGGCAATGATTTCCACCGCTTTTTTGCAGCCGGGGACGTTGCCGCCGTGCGGAGAGCGCTTCGGCGGAGGGGTTACCGTTCGATCCGGATGTATTCCGAATAGGCGATCCGCGTGTGCGGGTTCGACGAAATGATCTCCTGCCGGAGCGCCTTCGTGCCCCAGCGGATGAAGAGGAAGCGGCGGGGGATGCGGTGGACGATCTGCCGCAGCGTGTCGCGGCTCTCGATGCGGCAGGCCACCGAGTCGCGGCCGAGAATTCCCTCGACCGTCACCCACGGGTCGCTCCAGCGGAAGCGGCGCAGCGAGTCGGGCAGCAGCGTTTCGTGCGGGGTGCGGCGGAGCGGATCCTGTGTCGGTGCGGCCGGTTGCAGGAGGGGATCGCCGAGCGGGGCGCGGAGGGTGACCTCGGTCCTGGTGACGTGTTTCGAGGCGGCCTCCAGCCGGCGGAGCCGGATGCCGAGCGCGCGGATGCGTTCGGCGTCGGCGGCGCGCAGCCGTTCGAACTCCGCACAGCGCAGGCGGAGGGCCTGTGCCGAGGCGGCCTCCTCGCCCAGCCGTGTGCGGTAGTGGTGCAGGTCGGAGGTCAGGGCCGTCTGGTTCTGCTCGAGGCGCCGGTTCTCGCTCCGGTAATGGCGCAGGGTGCAGAGCAGCAGCGCCGTGACGGCGAGTGCATAGAGGAAGAGTGCTTTTTTCATGGATTCGGGATTTTACGGAATCCCGAAAGGTAGTGCGGCAGGCCGCTCCCCGGTTTCTACATTTTAGGGAATAGCGCCTCGAGGGATTCGGCCAGGCGTTCGGCCGTGAGTGACATGAAGGGAATGTCGTCGCAGCGCGAGAGGGCCGTGATGCCCCGGTGATCGACATAGAGGAGTTCGTCCAGCCGCTGCAGGTCGCCGCACCGGACGGGCTCCTCGCGGAGCGTCAGCCCGATCCGCCGGGCCGCTTCGCGCAGCAATGTTCCCTCGACGCTGGCCGGGGCGGGGGGTGCCAGCAGGGTGTGCCCGCTGACGGCGAAGAGGGGGGCGTCGTCGGCCGAAAGGAGCGAGCCGTCGGCCGTGCAGCGCACGGCTTTCGTCGCCCCGTGGCGGGCGGCTTCGAGGTCGGCGAGCGCGACGGCGGCTTCGCGGAGCGTCGTCGGGGCGTCGGTCAGCGGCAGGTCGTAGCGGACGGTTGCGGCCTCGGGCATCAGGCTGCGCAGGGCGTATCCGTCGTAGAGCGAGGTGCCGGCCGCAAGGAGCTCTTCCCGGCCGTCGGGAGCCAGCTCGAGGCGCACGAATCCCGAGACGGCGCGGGGATAGCGCTCGGCGGCGGCAAGTGCCTCGATGCGGGAGGTGAGGCGTTCCGTGCCGGGCATGTAGCGGCGGCCGAAGAGCGTGCGCGCGGCGGCGTCGAGCAGGGCGATGTGTGCCGCGACGTTGCGGGCCCTGCCGCGGGCGATGTGGATCGTCTGGTATAGGCGGAGTTCGGTCACTGGAGGAAGATTTTCAGCAGCAGTTCGCGCAGCAGCTCCCCGTCCGACGCTCCGCCCGAGTTGAGCCCCTTGCTCTTGGCGTCGTATTCGCGCAGCAGTCCCAGGATGTTGAATACCTTGCGGTTGTCCCAGCGGGCCGCGTTCTGCTTGATCTCCCCGAGCACGAACGTGTTGTTCTTGCGCAGGATCCGCATGAGCTCCTGGTCCTGGGGGAAGGGGCGCCCCTTGCGGCGCGAGAGCCAGCCGAGGTAATTGACCACGAACAGGTCGCGGAACTGGCCGAACAGGGCCATGATGGTGAGCAGCAGCGGGTTGTCCTTGGGGTTGCGGGCGAAGTGGTCGGCGATCATCAGCGCCCGGGCCATGTCGCGTGTAGCGACGGCCTTGCAGAGCTCGAAGTTGTTGAAATCCTTCGAGATGCCGATGTTGGCCTCGATGTCCGCATCGGTGATGCGGGTCGTGCCCTCGGGCAGCGAGACCGTGAGTTTGTGCAGTTCGTTCGAGATCTTCGCGATGTCGGTGCCAAGGTGGTCGGTGAGCATCGACAGCGCCTTGGCGTCGATTGTCAGCCCCCGCTCCCGGATGAACTGCTGGAGCCACGAGGCGATCTCGTAGTCGCGCGGGCGGACCGATTCGAGCACCGCGCCGTTGGCCGTACACCCCTTGTAGAAGGCCGAGCGCTTGTCCACGTTCTTCTCCTTGTGGCAGATGACGAGGATGGTCGTCGGCGAGGGCTTCTGCGTGTAGAGCGAGAGACGCTCGATGCCGCGCAGCTGCTGGGCCTCCTTGAGGATCACCACCTGGTACGATCCCATCATGGGCATCTGCCGGCAGAGGTTCATCACCTGCCCGGCCTCGGTGTCGCGGCCGTAGACGGTGATCTGGTTGAAGGCCCGTGCGGCCTCGTCGAGCACCGTTGCGGCAAGCAGGTCGGCCAGCGAGTCGATGAAGTAGCTCTCCTCGCCCATGAGCAGGTAGACGGGGGCGAACTTCCGGCTCCGGATCTCCCGGGCCAGGCGTTCGTACTCGGATACCGTATCCTTGAATTTTACAGCGCTCTTGGCCATGTCATACGATCTCTTTGGTAATGCGCAGCACGTTCTCCGTGTCGCGGGTCAGGCGGTAGCGGTCGTCGATGCGGCGGCCGACGAGCCAGACGATCTCGTCGCCCGAGAGCAGCACGAACTGGCGCTGTTTCTCGGGGGTCGAAACCTTGGCGTCGATCAGGTAGTCGCTCACCTTCTTGCGGCCCGTCATGCCGTAGGGGATGAACCAGTCGCCCTCGCGCCAGCGGCGGAGCGTCAGCGGGAAGCGCAGCTTGTCGGCATCGACCTGCGCGATGTGCTCCGGGACGCCGAACGTGCGGATGTCGTCGATCGGGCAGTATTCGTAGAAGAGCACCGCGTTGCCGCAGTAGCTGCGCAGGGCGCCCTGCGGCACGGTGGTCAGGCAATCGTCGTCGGGGGCGATGGGCGAGACGACGATCCGTCCGCGGTCGATGACGGCCATGCGGTCGCGGGCGTAGAACTTCCGCCCGGTTGCCCCTTCGTCGAGGGCGCGGCAGAGCGAATCAACCACGTCGCCCTTGAATCCGTAGGAGGAGCTGAGCAGTTCGTAGATGACGAACCCCCGCGGGAAGGCCGGGTCGATGCGGTCCGGGTAGATCGTGTCGATGCCCTCCTCCGAGGTGACGGCCTCGTCGCGGATGCGCTCGATGCCGTGGTTGATGAAGAGCTGCGCGTCGGTCAGCCTCCCGAGGTTCTTGCGCATGAGCTCCGTGAACTTGGGATTGATCTCCCGGATGCGGGGGATGAGGCCCAGACGGATCTTGTTGCGGAGGTACTTCGTCGAGCGGTTCGACGAGTCCTCGCGGAAAGGGATGTGGTTCTGCACGGCATATTCGAGAATCTCCTTGCGCGAGGCGAACATCAGCGGGCGGACGATCCGTCCCACCTGGGTCGAGATGCCGGTCAGGCCGCGCAGACCGGTGCCGCGCAGCAGGTTGATGAAGAAGGTCTCGATCGAGTCGTCGGCGTGGTGGGCGACGGCCACCGCCGTGTAGCCGTATTCGCGGCTCAGCTCGTCGAACCATGCGTAGCGCAGCCGCCGGGCCGCCATCTCCATCGATTCGCCCGTGCGCTCCATCTCGGCGGCGGTCTCGAACCGCTTGTTGTAGCACGGCACGCCGCAGCGTGCGGCCTCCTCGGCCACGAGTACCTCGTCCTCGTCGCTCTCCGAGCCGCGGAGCTGGAAGTTGCAGTGGGCAACTCCCACCGTGTAGCCGCAACGGGTGAAGAGCGAGAGCATGACCATTGAGTCCACGCCGCCCGAGACGGTCAGCAGGATGCGGTCGTCGCGGGTCAGCAGCCGGTTCTCCTCGATGTATCGTTGGAATGCGTCGATCAGGTTCATATCACAGGATGTTTACTTCCGTGTCTATGGCGATGCCGAAACGTGCGTGGACCGCCTCCTGCACCTTGCGGGCAAAGGCGATGACCTCGCCTCCGGTGGCGCCTCCGAGGTTCACCAGCACGAGTGCCTGCCGTTCGTGCACCCCCACGCGGCCCTCGCGGTGTCCCTTCAGCCCCGCACGGTCGATCAGCCATCCGGCGGCCAGTTTCACGCGGCCTTCCGGGGCGGGGTAGTGGGGCATGTCGGGAAATTCGGCCAGCAGCCGTGCGGCAGTGTCCGCCCCGACGACCGGGTTCTTGAAGAAACTGCCCGCGTTGCCCAGCACCCCGGGGTCGGGCAGCTTGGCGCGGCGGATGGCGCAGACCGCCTCGCGGATGTTGCGGAGCGTCGCCCCGCCGCGGGCCTCGACCTCGCGTTCCACGTCGCCGTAGCCCAGCTTCGGGCGGGGCGTGCGGTGCAGCAGCAGCTCGACGGCCGTGATGACGACCCGCCCCTTGAGCGAATGCTTGAAGACGCTCTCGCGGTAGCCGAAGCCGCAGTGTGCGGCGTCGAGTGTCAGCATGGCGCCCGTCTCGACGCAGTACATCTCGACCCGCTCAATCGAGTCTCCGGCCTCGCAGCCGTAGGCCCCGATGTTCTGCACGGGGGCCGCGCCGGCCTTTCCGGGGATCAGCGAGAGGTTCTCGATGCCCCACAGCCCGCGCTCGACCGACCACTCGACCAGGTCGTCCCATTCGACGCCCGCTTCGGCCCGTACACGGACCCGCTCTCCGTCGTCCGAGACGATTCCGATGCCGCGGGCGACCGGGGTCAGCAGCATCCCGTCGTAGTCGCGGGTGAAGAGGATGTTGTTGCCGCCGCTCAGGACGGTCCAGCGTTCGGGTATGCCGTCGGCGAAGAGCTCCCGCAGGTCGGCCGGGGTCTCGAATTCGACGAGCCTCTCGGCCCGCTGTGCGACGCCGAAGCTGTTGCGGTCGCGCAGGTCGATATGATGAAATTCTCGGATCATGATGTGCAAAGTTAGGAATAATTTGATAACTTTGAATGATCGCAGCTCCCAATATCGTTTCCCCGCCGGTTTCGGGCGGGCTTTCGGAGCGGCGGTCGGCGCCGCGGACCGGCCGGTCCCGGTGCCGGTGTGTGCAGGACAAACCATAAAACGAAAACCGATAATGTTTACACCGCAAGATTTGAAACAGATCGCCGACCACGGTCTGACTCCCGAACGGGTGGAGGAACAGGTCGAAAATTTCCGCCGGGGATTCCCCTTCCTGAAGGTCGTCCGCGCGGCGTCGCCGGGCGACGGCGTGCTGGTGCTCGACGGGGCCGAGGTCGATGCGGCCGTCGCACGGTACGATGCGGCCGTGGCGGGGCTGCGCGTGGTGAAGTTCGTGCCCGCATCGGGCGCAGCCACGCGGATGTTCAAGGAACTCTTCGAGTTTGTCAATGAGGGCAAGCGCGGAAAGGGCATCGACGTGCTGCTCGAAAACATCGAGCGCTTCGCCTTCTGGCCCGAACTCCGGGCCGTGCTGCCTCCCGAGGCCGACGACCGCGCCACGGTCGATGCCATCGTGAACGAGGGACTCAACTACGGCCACAAGCCCAAGGGGCTGGTGACCTTCCACGCCTATCCCGACGGAGCGCGCAAGGCCGTCGAGGAGCATCTGGTCGAGGGTGCCGCTTACGCCGCCTCGAACGGTGTCGTGCGGCTGCACTTCACCGTATCGCCCGAGCACATGGAGGCTTTCCGGACGCTGCTTGCGGAGAAGGTGCCGCAGTATGAGGCCCGCTACGGCGTGCGCTACGACATCTCCTTCTCGGTGCAGAAGCCCGCGACGGACACCGTGGCGGTGAATCCCGACAACACGCTCTTCCGGCAGGAGGACGGTTCGCTGCTCTTCCGCCCGGCCGGCCACGGCGCGCTGATCGAAAACCTGAACGAGATCGATGCCGACCTGATCTTCATCAAGAACATCGACAACGTGACCACCGATGCCCGGCGCGGCGATACGGTCCGTTACAAGAAGGCGCTGGCCGGCGTGCTCATCGACCTCCAGCGTGAGGCGTTCGACTGCCTGCGTGTCATCGATGCGGGTACGGCCGATCTCGATGCGGTCGCCCGCTTCGTCGAGACGCGGTTGTGCGTGATGCTGCCCGAAAGTTACGATGCCGCGCTGCTGCGCGCCGTGCTCGACCGTCCGATCCGCGTGTGCGGCATGGTCCGCAACGAAGGCGAGCCGGGCGGCGGCCCGTTCTGGGTGGCAAACCCCGACGGCACGGAGTCGCTGCAGATCGCCGAGTCGAGCCAGATCGCACCGGCCGATCTGCCCCTGATGAAGTCGGCCACGCACTTCAACCCCGTCGATCTGGTCTGCGGCGTGCGCGATGCGCAGGGCGGACACTTTGACCTGCGGCGCTATGTCGATCCCGCGACGGGCTTCATCTCGTCGAAGTCGAGCAGCGGCCGCGAACTGCGTGCACAGGAGCTGCCGGGACTGTGGAACGGCTCGATGGCGCGGTGGAATACGGTCTTCGTGGACGTGCCCGTCTCGACCTTCTCGCCGGTCAAGGTGGTGCAGGATCTGCTGCGCCCGCAGCATCAGTGAGCGTGCTGAAACCTTCGGGGCCGGCCGGCAGATTCGTCTGTCGGCCGGCTTTGTTGTCCGAATTGCTTAAAAGCGGATAAATTGTTGCCCGAAGGCGCGGTTTTCCGGGAATCTTTTCTATATTTGTAGGCCAAAACCGAAAAACGATAATCAAAACCGAATAAACGCTATGGAGAACAAATTGGAACAATTGACCCGCAAGCTCTATGACGAGGGTCTGGAGAAGGGTCGCGCCGAGGCCGACCGGGTGCTGGCCGAAGCCCGCAAGGAGGCCGAGCGCATTGTGGCCGAGGCCCACGCCGAGGCCGACTCGATCGTCCGCAAGGCCCAGGCCAAGGCCGAGGATGTCGGCAAGAACACGATGACCGAGATCGCGCTGGCTGGCCGTCAGGCCGTGGCGAAGATCAAGTCGGAGATCGCCTCGCTGATCGTGGCGCGCACCACCTCGGAAGGGGTGAAGAAGGCCTCGCTCGATCCGGATTTCATCCGCGAGATGCTGCTGGCCGTGGCCCGGAACTGGAACGGTGCCGAGGGCGGCAAGGTCGAACTCGAGGCGCTGCTGCCCGAGGCGGAGCGCAAGACGCTCGACGCGGCCTTCGAGAAGAGCGCCAAGGAGTTGCTTGCGGCCGGTGTCGAGGTGGGTTGGTCGAAGGAGGTCAAGACGGGCTTCCGCGTGGGCGCCAAGGAGGGCGGCTACTACATCTCGTTCTCCGACGCCGATCTGGAGGCGCTGCTGAGCGGCTATCTCCGCGAGAAGGTATCCCGGATGTTGTTCAAGGCCGATAAATAGCGATGTTTGCGACCGATTATTATTGTCTGGTTGCCGGATTGCGGGAGTATGCCCTCGATGCCGACACCAAGGGGTTCGATGCCCGGGCCATCGTCGATGAGGTGATCGACGGCGTCTCGGCGCGCGATGCCCGGCAGGTGCGGCTGCTCTACGGCTACTACGACTGCGAGAACCTGGCCGCCCTGCGTGCCGGACGCACGGCCTGCAATCCGCTGGGACTCCTCACGCGCGAAGAGCTCGAGGAGGAGCTCCGGAATCCCGCGAGGATGCCCGAGGCCGTGGCCCGCGTCATCCGGGCGTATGCCGACCCAGAGGGTGAGGAGGCGCTCGAGATCGATACGACGCAGCGCTTCGAACGTGCCCTGTTCGGAGCCTACTATACGGTTTGCGAAGCGGCCGAGAGCCGCTTCCTGCGCGAATGGTCGGCCTTCGACCGCAACCTGCGCAACATCGCGGCCGCCGTGTCGGCCCGTGCGGCGGGACGTGCCGTCGAGGAGACCGTCGTAGGCGGGGGCGAGGTGGTCGAACAGCTCCAGCGGAGCTCGGCCGCCGATTTCGGACTCCGCGACGAGCTCCCCTATGTGGATGCCGTGATCGCGGCGGTGAACGAGGAGGCGAACCTCGTGGAGAAGGAGCACAAGCTCGACCTGGTGCGCTGGCGCGAGGCCCTGGAGTTGGCCGTGTTCGACTATTTCGACATCGACGCCCTGCTCTCCTACCTGGTGCGGGTGAATATCGTGGCGCGCTGGTCGCGCCTCGACCCGGCGCGCGGACGCGAACTGTTCGCCCGGCTGGTCGAGGGACTGGATGCCCGGCAACTGATTGAAAATAAACAATAGACAACATACGATGAAAACAACAGGACGTGTAAACGGTATCATCTCCAACATCGTGATCGTCAAGGCCGACGGAGCCGTGGCCCAGAACGAGATCTGCTACGTGTATGCGGGAGATACCCGAATGATGGCCGAGGTCATCAAGGTCATAGGCGATGCGGCCTATGTACAGGTTTTCGACAGTACGCGCGGTCTGAAGATCGGCGACCGGGTCGAGTTCGAGGGGCACATGCTCGAAGCGACGCTGGCTCCGGGTCTGCTTTCGCGCAATTACGACGGTCTGCAGAACGACCTCGAGAAGATGGAGGGCCTCTTCATCGCCCGCGGTTCGGTGACCGAGCCGATCGACTTCTCGGCCCAGTGGGAGTTCACGCCGCTGGCCGCTGCCGGCGACAAGGTCTCGGCCGCATCGTGGCTCGGTGAGGTCAAGGAGCAGTGGGTCATGCACAAGATCATGGTTCCCTTCACGATGACCGGCACCTATACGGTCAAGAGCGTGGCCAAGGCCGGCAAGTACAAGGTGACTGACACGATCGCCGTGGTGACCGACGCCGAGGGGCGCGACCACGAGGTGACGATGGTGCAGAAGTGGCCCGTCAAGCAGGCCATCCGCTGCTACCGCGAGAAGCCGCGTCCGTCGCGCGTCATGGAGACGGGCGTGCGGGCGATCGACACCTTCAACCCGATGGCCGAGGGCGGTACGGGCTTCATTCCCGGGCCGTTCGGTGCCGGCAAAACGGTGCTGCAGCACGCCATCTCGAAACAGGCCGATGCCGACGTCATCATCATGGTGGCCTGCGGCGAGCGTGCCAACGAGGTGGTCGAGATCTTCAAGGAGTTCCCCGAACTGGTGGACCCCCGCACGGGCCACAAGCTCATGGAGCGAACGATCATCATCTGCAATACGTCGAACATGCCCGTTGCGGCGCGTGAGGCGTCGGTCTATACGGGTATGACCATCGGCGAGTACTACCGCGCCATGGGCCTCAAGGTGCTTGTCATGGCCGACTCGACGTCGCGCTGGGCGCAGGCGCTGCGCGAGATGTCGAACCGCCTCGAGGAACTTCCGGGTCAGGATGCCTTCCCGATGGACCTTTCGGCGATCATCTCGAACTTCTACTCGCGCGCCGGCCTGGTGACGCTCAACAACGGCAAGACCGGTTCGGTGACCTTCCTCGGTACGGTGTCGCCCGCGGGCGGTAACCTCAAGGAACCGGTGACCGAATCGACCAAGAAGGCCGCGCGCTGCTTCTACGCCCTCTCGCAGGGCCGTGCCGACTCGAAGCGCTACCCGGCCATCGACCCGCTGGAGTCCTACTCGAAGTACCTCGAGTACCCCGAGATCCGCGAATACCTCGACGAACACATCGAAAAGGACTGGGTGGACCTCGTCTATGCGGGCAAGACCATCGTGCAGCGCGGCAAGGAGGCCAACGACCAGATCAACATTCTCGGCGACGACGGCGTGCCCGTGGAGTACCACGAGCGGTTCTGGAAGTCGGAGCTCATCGACTTCGTGATCCTGCAGCAGGACGCCTTCGACGACATCGACGCCAACTGCCCGATCGAACGTCAGAAGATGATGTACGAGATGGTGCTCGACGTCTGCCGCAAGTCGTTCGACTTCGCCGACTTCGAGGAGTGCTCGCAGTTCTTCAAGGGTCTGATCAACCTCTTCCGGCAGATGAACTACTCGGAGTGGAAATCCGCGAAGTTCGAGGATTACCGCAAGCAGATCGAACAGTATGTGGGTGAAAAAACGAAATAAGCCATGACAACACGAGCATTTCAGAAGATATATACCAAAATCGACAACATCACCAAGGCGACCGTGACGCTCCGCGCCACGGGCGTCGGCAACGACGAGCTGGCCACCGTGGGCGGCAAGCTCGCGCAGGTGGTGAAGATCATGGGCGAGAACGTGACGCTGCAGGTCTTCGCCGGAACGGAGGGTCTGGCTACGGACTCCGAGGTCATTTTCCACGGCGAGCCTCCCAAGCTGCGCGTCTCGGACGCCCTTGCCGGCCGCTTCTTCAATGCCTACGGCGAGCCGCTCGAGGGCGGTGAGGCCGTCGAGGGCGAGGCGCGCGAGATCGGCGGCCCGACGGTGAACCCCTTCCGGCGTATCCAGCCTTCGGAGCTGATCGCCACGGGCATCGCCGGCATCGACCTCAACAACACGATCGTCACGGGCCAGAAGATCCCCTTCTTCGCCGACCCCGACCAGCCCTACAACGCCGTGATGGCCAACGTGGCGCTGCGTGCCAAGGCCGACAAGATCATCCTGGGCGGCATGGGCCTCACGAACGACGACTTCCTCTACTTCAAGTCGGTGTTCGAGAACGCCGGTGCACTGGACCGTATCGTCTCGTTCGTCAATACGACGGAGAACCCGCCCGTCGAACGACTGCTCGTGCCGGACATGGCGCTGACGGCCGCCGAGTATTTCGCCGTGGACAAGGGCGAGAAGGTGCTGGTGCTGCTCACCGACATGACCCTCTACGCCGATGCCCTGGCCATCGTCTCGAACCGTATGGACCAGATCCCCTCGAAGGACTCGATGCCCGGATCGCTCTATTCGGACCTGGCGAAGATCTACGAGAAGGCCGTGCAGCTGCCTAACGGCGGCTCGATCACGATCATCGCCGTGACGACCCTGTCGGGCGGCGACATCACGCACGCCATCCCCGACAACACGGGTTACATCACCGAGGGTCAGCTCTTCCTGCGCAACGACTCCGATACGGGCAAGGTCATCGTGGACCCGTTCCGTTCGCTGTCGCGTCTGAAGCAGTTGGTTATCGGCAAGAAGACGCGTGAGGACCACCCGCAGGTGATGAATGCCTGCGTGCGCCTCTACGCCGATGCTGCGAACGCCAAGACGAAACTCGAGAACGGTTTCGACCTGTCGGACTACGACGAGCGTGCCCTGAAGTTCGCCCACGACTATTCGGAGAAGCTGCTGGCCATCGACGTCAATATCGACATCACGGAGATGCTCGACACGGCGTGGGGACTCTTCGCCAAGTACTTCTCGAAAGAGGAGGTCGGCATCAAGGAGGAGCTCATCCGCAAATACTGGAAAGAGGCCTGATGCCGGCAGGCGGGGCGCTCCGGCCCGGCGGCCCGGAATCGGGAGCCGGCCGGGCGGCAGACTCCGCAGGTTGTGCCCCGGCCCGAACGATCGGCATCTGCGCGTGCGGAGCGGCACGGCAGGCAGATCCGGCGGCCGGCGGCGGTAATCGGAAAAACTGAACGAACATGGCAATTAAGTTTCAATACAACAAAACCTCGCTGGGCGAGCTCGGCAAGCAGCTCAAGATGCGGCAGAAGGCCCTGCCGACGATCAAGAGCAAGGAGTCGGCGCTGCGCTCGGAGGTGAAGAAGGCGAAGGACACCGCGGGTGAGTACCGCCGTCGGCTCGACGCATTGATGGCCGAGTACGACTACATGGCGGCACTCTGGGGCGAGTTCGACGTCGATCTGCTGCGTGTCTCCGACGTGGGGCTTGCAACGCAGAAGATCGCCGGCGTCCGCATCCCGGTGCTCGAGGAGGTCTTCTTCGAGGAGCGTCCCTACGACCTCTTCTCGTCGCCGGTGTGGTTCGCCGACGGCGTCGATCTGTTGAAACGGCTGGCCCGGCTCGGCATCGAATACGAGGTCTACAGCCGGCGGATGGAGTTGCTCGACTTCGCCCGCCGCAAGACCACGCAGAAGGTGAACCTGTACGAAAAGGTGCAGATTCCCGGCTATGAGGATGCCATCCGGAAGATCAAGCGTTTCATGGAGGACGAGGAGAACCTCTCGAAGTCGGCCCAGAAAATCGTGAAAACCAAACAGCAGGCAGCCGGGGAGGGCGCGATGTTATGATAGCTAAAATGTCGAAATACGACTTTGTGCTCTATGCGGCACAAAGCGGCGATTTCATCGGGCGGCTGCGCGAACTCGGGCTGGTGGACATCACCACCAAGGGCTGGGAGCCCTCCGAGGAGGACCGCCAGCTGCTGCTCGATATCGAGGGCTGCACCCGCGCCCTGGAGTTCGTGCGGACGTTCCGCTCGGACGCGGAGCGCTGCGATGCGGCGGCACGGCCGTTCGCCTCGGGAGAGGAGGCCTATGAGCACTATGCTGCGGCCCAGCGTGATGCTGCGGCCCTGCATGCCGAGATCGGCCGGCTGGAGAAGTCGGCCGAGGAGCTCCGCCCGTGGGGTGCGTTCGATGCCGATCGGCTCGGACGTCTTGCCGGCGAAGGCATCGTGCTGCGCTACTTCTCGGCCCAGCGGAACGTCTTCGACAAGTCCGCGGCCGAGTGGGGCGAAGGTCGTACGATAGTCGAGATCTCGCGCAACGACTCGACCGTGTGGTTTGTCGTCGTGACGGCCCCGGGCGAGGAGCTGGACCTCGACGCGCAGGAGATGAAGGCCCCGCAGATGGATGTCCGCGAGGCCGAGCGCCGCATCGCCGGGGCCGGGGAGAAACTCCGGGCGCTGGACGGCGAGTTTTCGCGCGTGGCGGCTTCGGAACGGGATCTGGCCCGCTACGGAGCCTCGCTCCGCGAGCGGCTGCAGGAGGTGCAGGTGCAGGCCACGGCACAACCGGCGGCCGACGGTACGCTCGTGGTGATGGAGGGCTGGGCCGAGAAGGAGACTTCGGCGCGTGTCGATGAGCTGCTGGAGGCCTATCCCGGCGTCGTCTACCTCAAGTCGGATCCAACTCCGGAGGACGATACGCCCGTCAAACTGAAAAACAACCGGTTCGCCCGCGTCTTCGAGCTGGTCGGCGACATGTACGCCCGGCCGAAGTACGGGACGCTGGACCTTACGCCCTTCTTCGCGCCGTTCTACATGCTCTTCTTCGGCATCTGCCTGAACGATGCGGGCTATGGCGCCATCCTCACGCTGCTCGGCGTCTGGATGCTGTCGAAGAACCGTCGTCCCGGCATGATGCGCCAGGCGGCCTGGTTCGCCACGCTGTGTGGTGCGATGACCGTGGTCTTCGGGCTCTTCTGCGGGTCGTTCTTCGGCGTCAGCATGAAGGAGTGGTTTCCTTCGGTGCCGTTCTACGACTTCCAGGGACAGTTCTTCTCGGTGGCGCTGGCCATCGGCATCGTGCAGATCATGTTCGGCATGTTGCTCAAGGTGGTGACAATCTCCATGACGACCGGTTTCCGCTATTCACTCGCTTCACTGGGATGGCTGCTGGTGATCCTGGCCGGCAGTCTGGCCGGAGGCCTGCCGATGCTCAACCCCTCGTGGGTGATTCCCTTCTACTCGACCTCTTCGCCGGCCTTCTATGCGACGGTCGGACTGGGCGTCGTGCTGATGCTCTTCTTCAATTCGCCGGGCAAGAATCCCTTCCTCAATCTGGGTGTCGGGTTGTGGGATACCTATAACAATATCACGGGTATCCTCTCCGACGTGCTGTCGTACATCCGACTCTTCGCCATCGGTCTTTCGGGCGGTGTGCTTGCCACGGTCTTCAACTCCCTGGCCGGCGGTTTCGTCCCCGATGACGCCAATATCGTGACGCGGCTGCTCATCATGACGCCGATTCTGCTCATCGGCCACGGCATCAACCTCTTCATGTCCACCATCTCGTCGTTCGTGCATCCGATGCGTCTGACGTTCGTGGAGTTCTACAAGAATGCGGGTTTCGAAATGTCGATGCGGACATTCAACCCGCTGCGCAAAATGGATCAAGCTGAAAATCAATAACTAAAAAACTTCAAATCATTATGGAAATGACAACTGCAATTATTCTGGGCTACATCGGCGTAGCGTTGATGGTGGGCCTTTCGGGCGCAGCGAGCTGTATCGGTACTTCGATTGCCGGTCAGGCCTCCGTCGGAGCGATGAAAAAGAACGGCGGCGCCTTCGGTAGCTACATGATTCTGTCGGCCATCCCCGGTTCGCAGGGTCTCTACGGCTTCGTAAGCTACTTCATCATCAAGGGCTTCCTCACGGAGTCGATCACCATGCTTCAGGGTGCGGCCATCTTCGGCGCCGGCCTGCTGACGGGCTTTGTCTGCCTCTTCTCGGCCTACTACCAGGCTCGGATCTGCGCCAACGGTATCGCTGCTATCGGCAACGGTCATGACGTGATGGGTAAGACGCTGATTCTGGCTGCATTCCCCGAGCTTTACGCCATTCTGACGGTTGCTGCCGTCTTCCTGATCTCGGGCGCTATCTGATTTCGGAACCGCAATAATTGCGCGAGTCGTGGCGCGGAAACCTGCTGGTTTCCGCGCCACTGTTTTATCTGTACACTCCCTGTTTTTGTGGAGCCCGGGGGCCGGCCCGTTTTGTCCGCGACCGCAACTCCGGCGTTTTCACAAGACGGCCGGATTCACGTTTCCGTTTTGCGGCCGAAGTCGCAGCCTCCGGACGAACCTTGCCGGACAGAAGCGGCGCTCCGATCGGCCGTTGTGTTGCGCGGCGTGTCTCGCCAGCCTGTCGATACGGGACCTGCCGCAATCCCTGTTTGGTGTGGCTGCCCGGTTTTTCCGATGTCCCGGTACCCTGCGGCCGTTCGGACTGTGTTCGGTCTGTTTTTGTCTGCTTTTGTGCTGCGGATGTCTCGTTTTGGTATGAATCGACCCGATGTGGTTGCCTGGAGAGGGGAAAAAGTACGTTTGAGTATCCGGCTACAAAGTATGATTTCCTGACAAAATAGTATGGGCCGATGCCTCTCCGATAAAATGGAAGGGCTTTTCATTTTTCAGATAAGGGCTTATTTTTACTTTTGTCGCACCAAATCTACCAAACCTGAAAACCTCGAACCTTATGGAAAAACTTTGCTCCCGATTCATCGACGGCCGAGCATTAACCGGCCGGTCTCTTTTTGCTGTTTCCCGACTTCTTCTTCTTTGAACAATCCGACCTTATCCGGAACCTGCGTTTCGGACGGTGTTGTTTTATTTTTTTACCAAACATTAACCAAACTTTCAATACCTATGATCAAATTTGGGCACAAAATCATTCTGGCGGTTTTGGCGCTGCTAATCACCCCCCCCCTTGGGTTTGCGGCCGAAACGACCGATGCAAGTGCCTCGGTACAAGACCGTAAGGTGACTGTCCGGGGTACTGTGAATGACGCTGCAGGGCAGCCCCTGCTTGGCGTTACCGTCCTTGTCAAAGGCACCACGACCGGAACTTCGACCGGAATCGACGGAACTTATGAGATCTCCTGCGCTCCCGATGCCGAGCTGACCTTCTCGTTCATCGGCTATGAGTCGCAGACGCTTCCGGTAGCCAACCGCACGCTGCTCGACGTGACGCTCGCCGAAGACTCGCAGATGGTGGACGACGTGATCGTCATCGGTTACGGTACGACGACGCGCCGCAGCACGGTGGGCGCCGTCGATCAGATCAAGTCGGAGGCCATTGCCGAGCGTTCGGTGGCCAACCTCACGCAGGCACTGCAGGGTACGTCGCCCAGCCTCGTTATTCAGCAGCGAAGCAACGACCCGGCCGACAACCAGCTCAACATCAACATCCGCGGTATCGGTACGATGAACAACAACCAGCCGCTGATCGTCATCGACGGACTGGTTTCCGACAACTCGTCGTTCAACAAACTCAATCCTTCGGACATCGAGAATGTCTCGGTTCTGAAGGACGCCGGTACGGCCGCCATCTACGGTTCGCGTGCCGCCAACGGCGTGCTGCTCGTGACGACCAAGAAGGGTAAGCTGAATCAGGCTCCGACGGTCGAACTGACCGCCCAGGTCGGCTGGCAGCAGCCCGATGTTCTCTACACGCCGGTCGAGGGATGGCAGAACGCCACGCTGCTCAACATCGCCAAGGCCAACGCCGGTCTTGCGCCTGCCTTCACGGCCGAGCAGATCCGTGACCTCAAAGAGCACGGTAACGGCACTTTCTTCATGGACGAGATCTTCCAGACGGCCATGCAGCAGAACTACAACGTCAGCGTATCGGGCGGCGGTGCCAATACGACCTACATGGTGTCGGCCGGCTACTTCGACCAGGAGAGCAACTACGTGGGCCCCGATTACGGACGCCAGCGCTACAACTTCCGTACGAACCTTACGACCGAGTACAAGCGTGTGAAGGTGACGGCGCTGCTCTCCTATTCGCACGAGAACAGCAAGACGACGATCGACGGCAACGCCATCGCCAACGCATCGCGTATCCCGACCTACTATTATTACCGTCAGTATGATCCCGCCACGGGCAAATACCTGCTCAACGACAAGCTGACGGACTTCAACTCGCTGGGTCTGCTTCAGGAGGGCGGTTACAACCGTTACCGCAACGATTACGTGAACGCCAACCTCTCGGCCGAGGTGAAGATCATCGACGGCCTGAAACTGCGCGGCGTGCTGGGTGCCGACATCTTCGCCGACCACCGCTACACGCGCACCCATGAGGTGATCTTCTACAACACCGATGCGGCGGGCAACCCGATCGGCGACGGCCGCTCGGCCAACAACGACGACAAGTCGGAGGACTGGAACCAGCGTGCCTACCTGATCAACTCGCAGCTGATGCTCGACTTCGACCGCACCTTCGGCAAGCACCACGTGGCCGCGCTGTTCGGTGCCTCGAACGAGTCCTATACCTCGGAGGCGAACCAGGTTTCGCTCAAGTGGGCCGATCCCGATCTGGGTATCAAGGGCGACGGTACGGAGGCCGTGCTGGGCAGTTCGACCGTGACGCCCGAGGCTACGACCCGCACCTCGCTCACCTCGCTCTTCGGACGTGCCTCCTACGACTACGACAACCGCTACTATGCCGAGTTCTCGTTCCGTTACGACGGTTCGTCGAAATTCCGTTCCGACCTGCGCTGGGGCTTCTTCCCCTCGATTTCGCTCGGATGGCGCCTCTCGGAGGAGGCCTTCATGGAGAGCTACCGCGACAACGTGGGCGATCTGAAGATCCGCGGATCGTACGGTACGCTGGGTAACCAGTCGGTGGGCGACTACCAGTACTTCACCACCTACAACGTCTACTCGAACATCTACGCCTTCAACAACGCGATGGTCGGCGGCGCCGGCTTCCAGCTCGGTACCGACAACCTGCAGTGGGAGGTTTCGAAGACCTTCAACATCGGTTTCGACGCCTCGTTCTTCAAGGGTACGCTCAACCTGGGCTTCGACTACTTCAACAAGCATACGACCGACATCCTGGTCAAGCCGCAGACCCCGCTGATGCTGGGTACCGAGCTCCAGAACTACAATGCCGGCGAGATGCGCACGCAGGGTTGGGAGCTTTCGATCAGCTATGCGCTCAAGAAGCGCGACTGGTCGCATTTCTTCCAGTTCAACATCGGTGACTCGTGGAACGAGGTGCTCCACTACGAGGGCTTCGAGTCGATTTCGAACCAGGAGGAGTTCTGGCGCATCACGCGTGAAGGCCTGCCCTTCAACTCCTACTACGGCTACAAGACCGACGGCTTCTTCCAGAGCTACGAGGAGATCGCCAATTCGGCCATTCCGACGGGCAAGACGGTCAAGCCGGGTGACGTGAAGTTCGTGGACCGCAACGGCGACGGCGTGATCGACGAGAACGACCGTTACTATCTGGGCAACGCCTTCCCGCGCTACACGGTGGGCTTCACCTACAACGTGGCCTGGAAGGGCATCGACCTGTCGATCTTCCTGCAGGGTGTACTCAAGCGCGACATGATGATCCGCGGCGAGCTGGTCGAGCCGTTCCACTCGAACTACGGCTACACGATGTACGAGCACCAGCTCGACTTCTGGACGCCGACCAACACGGATGCCCGCTGGCCGCGTCTGACCGACATCTCCGACCCGTCGAACCAGAACAACTGGCGCATGGGATCCGATATCTACATGTTCGACGGCAGCTACCTGCGTCTGAAGAACATCCAGCTGGGCTACACGCTGCCCGAGCGCATCTCGAAGAAGTTCGGCGTGCAGAAGTTCAAGATCTATTTCAATGCCGAGAACCTGCTGACGTTCACCGAGTGCTCGTTCGTCGATCCCGAGTCGTCGGAGTTCGGCAGCAACATGAACTCGGGCGGTGCCAACTCGGCCCGCAACTACCCGAACCTGCGTTACTACGGTGTCGGCCTCAATGTCACATTCTAATTCAAGGTGCGAGAAGATATGAAAACCTCGATTTTTAAATACATTACCGTTGCCGTTGCTGCCGGCTCAATGTGGTTGGCCGGTTGCAACGATCTGGACCAGGAGCCGACCAACAAGTTTACGGACAAGGCGTTCTGGACCTCGCCCGAGCGTGCCAACATGGTGCTCAACATGGCCTACAGCCAGATGTACAGCCACGACAAGATGTTCCAGGACGAGGCGCTGAGCGACAACATGTACGAGCAGCGCGGCAACCCCGATACGCGTACCATCCGCACGGGGCAGGCTACGCCCAACACGTCGCTCTTCAAGAGCGAGTGGCAGTGGGTGTTCCAGGGCGTGAAGACCTGCAACATCTTCCTGACCTTCGTGGACGACGTGCCGGGTATTGAGTCCTCGAATCTGTCCTACATGAAGGCGCAGATCCGCTTCATCCGCGCGTTCCTTTACTTCCGTCTGGCCTGCTTCTACGGCGACATCCCCTTCTTCCTGAACGACATCTCGCTCGAGGAGTCGCGTCAGATGACCCGCACCTCCTACGTCAAGGTGATGGAGGAGCTGCACCGCGAGCTGGACGAGATCATTCCCGATCTTCCGAAGCGCGACGACCTGTCGGCCGACGACAACGGCCGCATCACGAAGGCTGCCGCCATGGTGCTCAAGGCCCGCATGTATCTCTACGAGAACACGTCGCGCACGGGCAACAGCGTGTCGGACAACATGCGCAAGGTGGCCGACATCTGCGACAAGCTGATGCACGACCAGGCTACCTACGGCACCTACAGCCTGCTGACCGAGGGTAACGAGGAGGGTTATCTGAGCCCCTACGAGTACCTCTTCACGTCGGGTGCCGAGTACAATTCGGAGGTGATCCTCGACTATGCGGCCGTGGAACTCGACAAGCAGTGGAGCCTGATGTACAATATGGCGCCCCTCTCGGCCGGTGCGAACCTCTGCCAGAAGGCTCCGTCGAAGGCTCTCGTGGACAGCTACAAGATGTCCGACGGCTCGGACCCCACGGACCTGAACTCCTATACGGGCCGCGATCCGCGACTCAAGTATACGGTGGCATACAACGGGATGGACTGGTATGACCTGAACGACAAGGGCGAGTACGTCAAGAAGTTCACGCTCAACGTCACGTCGGGTTCCGACCAGGCCGGCACGGCCAACGGCTCGCCCACGGGCTTCTACACCCGCAAGTATTTCGACCCGGACCACGGCAAGAATCTCGAGATGTGGACCAACTTCATCATGATGCGTTATGCCGACGTGCTGCTGATGTACGCCGAGGCGAAGGCCTACCTGGGTGAACTGGATGCCACGGTATGGAACGAGACGATCCGCCCGATCCGCATGCGTGCGGGCGTAGGCGGCACGGAGTTCCCCTCGGCGGGCGACTATACGCAGATCGTGCGCGACGAGCGTCGTGTGGAGCTGGCCCTGGAGGGTCTGCGCTACTTCGACCTGATCCGCTGGATCAACTACAAGGACGAGAAGTCCACGGCCGTTGCCGAACTGCTCAACGGTCCGGTCTACATGTACAACGGCACGCAGATCGACCAGTTCAAGTTCGATACGGGACGCGACATCCTCTGGTCGCTGCCGCTTTCGGAGACGCAGCTCGTTCCGTCGCTGCTGCCCAACAACTCGGGATATTAATCGTCAATCAAAAGCATTCGGAAAAAGATGAAAAAGATATTGAATATGCTGATGGCGGCAGGTCTTGCCGTCTGGGGCGCCTCCTGCTCGAGCGACCTGGATTACGAACCGGGCGGGGTGACTCCGGTCAAGGCGTTGCTGCTGCCTGCCGATAACTGGTATGTCGAGCTGCAGAGCGCATCGTCGGCCACGGAGACCTTCTCGTGGGAACCCGCTCTGGCTGCCGACGGACAACTTCCGCACTACGAGGTGGTCTTCCTCGCACAGCCCGACGGCGAGATCGTCTACCGCTACGACGCCGGTTCGAAGACCAGCGTGGCGGTTCCCCACAAGGAGCTGAACCTGGCGGCCAAGGCCGCCGGGATCGATGCCGGCGCATCGGGCGACTTCTACTGGTCGGTCGTATCGAGCCGCGGTGTGACGACCGCCCCCGTCGAGGCGACGCCGCGCTGCATCTCGGTCAAGCGTCTGTTCGGTTTCGACGTGATCCCCTCGACGCTCTACCTGACGGGCGAGGCCACCGAGGTCGGCGATGACCTTTCGCTGGCCATGCAGTTCCAGTCTACGGGCGAGGATGTCGGCGAGTTCACGGCCATCATGCGCCTCGAGGCCGGCAAGACCTACTCGATGTACGAGACGACTGATGCCTCGAGCCGCCACTTCACCATCGAGGAGGGCGAGCTCCGCGAGTTCGGTGCCGACGTCAAGCCGGCCACGTCGCTGGCTTCGGTGGACAAGACGGGCATCTACCGCGTCTATGTCGATTTCAACACGCGTTCGACGATCGTCGAGGAGGTGACGCGCCTGGCCTTCTACCAGCGCGACGATGTGGGCAATGCCGTCGAGCTGACCTACCAGGGCCTGGGCGTCTGGAAGCTCGAGAACCACACCACCACCGAAGGGGACAACCGTTACGGCTTCCTGGCCAACATCAGCGGTGCGACGAGCTATCAGGAGAAGTGGTCGAGCGTCAATTACAACAACAACAACGCCCCGACGACCGGTACCTCTCTCGACTGGTGGGAGATCTACATGAACAAGGACATCACGGCCGACGGCTGGTGGGGTTACACCTTCAAGTGGATCGACTCGGAGTGGGCCGAAAAGAAGGTCGTCACGATCGAGGTGCACATGGACCACACGCAAAACTTCTTCTATCACACGGTAACTTATGTAAAATAAATCGGACGGGGTCTGCACCGGTCTCCGGTGCGGACTCCCTCACCCGATCGAAAGCTGAATTATGAAAACGATCATCAATAAATGGACTGCTCTGCTGCTCGCGGGTATTGCCTTCGGGGCATGTTCCGAGCAGACGGAATATGACGATACGAGCTTCAGCGCGGTGGAGCGGCTGCTCTATCCTTCGGACGGCGACCAGGTCGATCTGATCGAACAGGCCGATGCGAATCTCTATTTCGAGTGGGAGGTTTCCGAGGTCGGAACCCCGGTCTACACCGTGGTCTTCATGGACGCGGAGAAGCACGAAGTGGGCCGTTACCTGGCTGACAACAACGGTCAGAAGGCCTCGCTGAAGATGCTTCACAGCCAGCTCAACCAGGTTGCCGGTGATGCGGGCATCGAACCCGACGCAACGGGTGACCTCTACTGGACGGTGTGCGCCGGCCTGGGAGGCGCCGAGAAACTCTCGACCGACGAGCCGCACCGGCTTACGGTGACGCGCTATGCGACCATCGACGCCCCGGTCCGCCTCTACGTGACGGGCGAAGGCTCCGAGTTTACGGACGATCCCGCGCAGGCGCAGGAGATGCGCAATCTGGGCGACGGCCGCTTCGAGATCTATACGAAGTTTACCGGAGCGTTCAGCTTCATCAACCGCAACGAGGCAGGTAACAAACGCACCTTCGGCGTTTCGGAAGAGGGCCGCCTGGTCGAGGCTGCCGACGCTGCGGGTACGGGCGACGGCATCTACCATGTGGTGGTGGATTTCAACGAGAGCACCGTCACGATGGAGCGGATCGAGAGCGTGAAGTATCACTACTGCTGGACGATCGATCCGTCGGCCGAGATGGAGTATGCCGGAAACGGTGTCTGGAAGTACGACATCTGCTGGACCGAGAACGATTCGCGCTACCGTTTCGATGTCGTGATCGACGGCGTGGACTATATCTGGGGCTACTCGAACTCGGACATGAGCAGCGCTCCGACGAGCCTTACGGGCAGCAGCTACAATATTTCGATGCGCAAGACGGAGGATATCGACCAGTGGAGCTACGGCTTCAAGTTCTTCAGCGCCCTGAAGAACATCGAGTGCACGATCGTGCTCGACTGCTCGCCGTCGGCCGCCAACTACTACCACTACTTCGAGTTCGGTTTCGAGCCTGTGGCCAAGGTCGTTTCGCCGACGGAGCCCGCAGCCGATGCCGCCGTGGAACTGAGCGCCATTGCCGGATCTTCGGAGACCTTCTCGTGGACACTTCCGGAGGATATGACTACGGCCGAGAAGCAGCTGACCACCTATGCCGTCATCTTCTACGGCGATGCGGCCGCCGCAACGGAGATCGCCCGTGCGGATGCCGGCATGAACCAGTCGGTTTCGGTAAGCCATGCGGATCTGGAGAGCCATGCGGCCAAGGCCGGTATCGCAGCCGAGGCCACGGGTGACCTCTATTGGGCCGTGGAGAGCGAACTGCTCGGATCGACCGCCGTGTCCGAAATCCGCAAACTGACCGTTACGCGCCTGAAGGGTGTGCCGCAGGCCGCCTACATCACGGGTGCCGCTTCGGAGTTCGGCGACGGATTCCAGCGTCTCAAGTCGGTGGGAACCGGCAAGTTCGAGATCTTCACCAAGCTGTCGGCCGGTTCCTACAACTTCACCGACGGGACCGAGGACGGTGCGCGCAAGTTCGTGGTCGAGGATGGTGCGATCGTGGAGAGCGCCGATGCGATCACCTGCAGCGAGGAGGGCATCTACTACATCCTGCTCGATTTCCTGACCGGTGAGGCCACCTACAACAAGATCGAGAACATGCGCTACCTCTCGCCGAACGTGAAGACGCAGCACACCGAGAAACAGATCATCCTGCCCTATCAGGGCAACGGCGTATGGTATGCCGAGGAGGTGGTTCCCTACCTGACCGATTGGGACGACGACCGCTACTTCTTCTGGGCGGAGGTCGATGGCGAAACAACGAAGTTCGGTGCCGATCCGGGCATGTCGGGCGATCTGAACACCGCGCCGGAGAAGGGCGATCCCCGTTTCCGCGTCTACTGGCCGATTGCCGACGTGAACGGCGATGATGCCGGCGCATTCAAGATGCTGCACTCGTACCGCGGCAATACCTCCAAGCGGGTGAACATCACGCTGGACATGTCGCCCGATACGGAGGAGTATTACAACTACATCGAGTACCTTGATTAACCGAACGGCCGAAGCGGGGAGCCCGGTCACGGGCCCCTGCTCCCCGGCTCATAACCGACAGAAGATTTTATGAAAAAGACGATTTTCGCCCTGATCGCGGTGGCTGCCATGGCGACCGCCTGCGAGGTGGAGGACAAATATTACGGCAAAGAGGTGGTCGATCCGGCCGAGAAGCTGGAACCCGCCTATGCCGAGAACTGGACGGACCACGCCGACCAGCTCGACGAGAAACTGATCGAGAACTTCATGAACAAGGCCCGGGGTACGTTCTATTCGACCGACGGCGACCGCGCCGGCTCTTCGTGGAACTGCTACTGGCCGCAGGCACATGCAATGGACGTGCTGATCGACGCCTACCTGCGTATTCCCGAGGGGGATGCCCGTCGCGAGGAATACAGGAACTACATGGCCCTGTGGTACCAGAACAAGGGCAACAACTACGAGACGGGCTCCTACAGCGGCTCCTACGGCTTCGGCAATCCCTATACCGATGACTCGGAGTGGATCATCCTGACGCTGATCCGCATGTATGAGGCTACGGGCGTGCAGAACTACCTCGACGCCGCTGCGGCCACCTACAAGGAGACGGTCATCTCGCGCTGGACCGAGGACGAGAACGGCGGCGGCATCCGCTGGTGCATGACCTCGGACAACAGCAAGAACGCCTGCTCGAACGGTCCCGGGGCCCTGTGTGCCATGCGGCTGTGGGCCAATACGGAGGATGGACCCGAGCGCGAACAGTACCTGGCCGATGCCGTGAAGGTCTACGGCTGGCTGAGTGCCACGCTCTACAATCCCGAGACGGGCGCCGTGTCGGACAACATGAAGGGCGGCGTGATCAACGGCGGCCCGCTTACCTACAACCAGGGTACGTTCCTCGGTGCGGCCTATGAGCTCTACAAGGCCACGGGCGATACGAAGTACATGGTCGAGGCGGCGCGTGCGGCCCGTTACACGATGACCTCGATGGCGACGGACGGCGTGCTCAACAACGAGGGTACGGGCGACAACGCCCTGTTCAAGGGCATCTTCATCCGCTACGCGATGAACGTGTGGCGCGATGCCGAGGTCGATAAGGTCGATGCCACGCTGCGCAAGGAGATCGAGGACTTCATCATCTATAACGGCCTGATCTGCTGGACGCAGGGTCTGGATCGCTCGGAGGAGTCGAAGTGGTTCTTCGGTTCGGACTGGACGACGCCCGGTTCGACGTGGGACGGACAGCTCAATCCGCAGGTGAGCGCCACGACGCTCATCGAGGCCATGGCCGTGCTTTTGCCTGAACCCAAATAATCTCCCGGGAAAGAACCCCGCAGGCCCGTTCGCTGCGGGCCATATGGAAGGCGGGCAGGATCTTCGGATCCTGCCCGCCTTTTCCGTCGTTTGTCCCGTGACCGGATTCCGCTGTCTGGTGAATCCGGTCGGCATTGCCGTCCGGGTGCCGCAGTCATGTGTGTCGCCCCGGTTATGTCCGCAACTGCTCCGGACGGGGTATGACACATGCCGGCGGCACGCATGCCGCGGCTCCGGGGATCACTCCGCCGGGGATGCGTCCGGGCCCGACGCCGACGTACCTGCCGTATCGGTGACGGGGTCGGACTCTCCGTCGGTGGCCGCGCCGACGGCTCCGTCCACCTGTGAGAGCCGCTCCTTGCGGTAGACTTTGGGCGTGCAGCCGTATTTGGCCGCAAAGCATTTGAAGAAGGTGCCCCGATTGACGAATCCGGCCTTGTAGATGATCTCGTCGATCGAGAGTTTGGTGGTCGTCAGCAGCTGTTCGGCCTTCGTCAGCCGGTACTCCTTGATGATCTGGCTCGGGGTCTGGTTCAGGATGCCGTCCAGCCGGCGGTAGAGGTTGCGGACGCTCATGCCCAGCTCGGCGGCGATGAATTTGGTCGAGATGTCGGTATTCGAGATGTTGTCGTTGATGATCTTCAGCATGCGGTCGATGAACTCCTTGTCGTCCTGGTGCATCATCCGTCCGTCGGTGATCTCGAAAGCGCTGATCGTCGATTTGTAGTAGTCCTTCAGCGAACGGTTCCGCTTGAGCAGCTGCCCCGCCACGGCCTTCAGGTACTCGACGTCGAAGGGCAGCGTCAGACAGATGTCCGCACCCGATTCAACGCCCTTGATGCGCTCGTCGATCTGCCGCGAGGTCGAGAGCAGGATGACGGGGATGTGGGCCGTGAGACGCCCCTCCTTGACGTAGCGGATCAGCTCGAGGCTCTCGGTCTTCTCGGTCAGTGCCTCGCAGACGATGATGTCGGGGTGCATCTGCCGCAGCAGATCGACCGCCTCGGCCATGCCGGCCGGCATCTTGATGTTGTACTCCGCTGCGAAGAGCTCGGCCACGAAGTTCATGATCTCGGGGTTGTCATTGACGACGAACATCGTCGGCCGCTTCTTGTCGAAGGGGAACTCCTGCCGCGGGGCGGGCTGCAGCGGCAGTCCGTAGTCGGTGTTGCCGGCGACGATGTGCTGCTGCTCGGCGGGAGCGCTCTCGCCCGTCACCTGAAGCTGCGGGAGCCTTACGGTGAAGGTCGTCTGGGCGTTGGGCGTGCTTTCGACGGTGATCTCGCCGTGCAGCCGGACGACCAGGCTGTGGCAGATCGCCAGCCGCATGTCGCCCTGGAACGAGAAGCCGCGGGCGCTCTTCCGCTCGAAGTAGTCGAGGGCCCGATGGCGGTCGAAGATCATCTCGATCTCCTCGAGATTGACTCCCGCACTGTCGTTGGTCGTCGCGATGAGCAGCATGCCGCCCTCGCTGCGGACGGTCAGGTGTACCGTGCCGTTGTAGGGCGTGTGCTTGAAGGCGCTGGCCAGCAGGGTGTCGAGGATCGTCGAGAGCGCTTCGCGACCCGTCGGCCAGACGAGGTTTTCCTCGATTTCGGCCCGGTCGTGGAGGCTGTTCTGCCGGGCGTACTCCTCGTATCCCTTCAGGATGTTGCGGGCCATTTCGGTTACCTGCACCAGCTCGATATGCTCCTGCTCGTCGTTCTGCGAGTGGGTGCCGCGGAATTCGTGGAGCATGTAGATCAGATTGTGGAGCCGGGAGACGTTCTGGCGGATCATTCGGGCGTAGCGGAGGATGTAGGCATCCGAGCGGTCGTAGGCGATGATCTGCTGGCAGGGGCCCGAGATCATCGTCAGCGGCATCGACAACTCCTGGGTGATGTTCGAGAAGAAACGCAGCTTGGATTCGTAGATCTCCTCCCGGCGGCGGGTCTTCAGACGCTGCTGCTCCTCGTCGCGGCGGCGGCGGTACTTGCGCAGGTAGTGCAGGACAAGCCCTGCTGCAAGGGCTGCTCCCAGCAGCACGTAGAGCACCCGGGCGGTCACCGTGGCATACCATGCCGGCCGGAGGTGGATCGGAAGCGTGTAGACGGGGCTCACTGCTCCGGTGATGTTGTTGCGGTAGCGGACCTCGAGGCGGTAGTGCCCGGCCTTCAGGTCGGCGAACGTGAGGTCATTGCCCGTCACCGACCATTGGTCGTTGTAGTTCTCGAGCCGGCTGGAGTAAGTGTAGTTGCTGCCGTTGATGTAGTCGAGCGCGATGAAACTGATTCCCCGGAGCCGCTGTCCGGGCCGGAGCGTCAGCTCCCCGTCGTCCGAGAGCAGGGCATCGACGCTGCGCAGCTCGTCGCCGAGGCGCACGTCGCGGAAAAGAACCGGCGGAGCGTAGGGCTCCTCCTCGAATCCGGTCTCCTCGACGGTCACCAGTCCATCGATGCCGCCGAAGTAGAGCATTCCGCTCCGGGGGTCGGCAAAGGCGGCTCCGTCGCTGTATTCGATGGTGTTCAGCCCGTAGGAGTAGCCGTAGGTCACCACGTCGCCCGTGCGGGGGGTGTATTGCTTCAATCCGCGGTTGGTGCTGACCCACAGGTCGCCGCGGCGGCTCTCGAGGATGCTGTGCACGGAGCCCTCCATTCCCTCGACGAAGGTGACCGAGTCGCCCGCGAGGCGGATGAGCCCGCGGCTTGTGCCGAACCACAGCGTGTCGGGCGAGCTGCAGTGGATGGCGAAGACGTCGTTGGCGATGGCTTCGCCGCCCTGGTCGAAGCGGTAGATGCGCGACGTGTCGCGTTCCACATCGTAGCGCACGGCCCCCTCGCCGCGGTTTCCGAACCAGATGGTCCGCTCGTCCTCGGGGCAGAGCGCGAAGAAGAAGTTCTTGATCTCCAGAACGTCGTTGAAATGGAGCTTCGTGCAGTCGCGGATCGTGGGGTAGGGTCCTTCGCCGCCGAGCACGAGGCGAAAGACGCCGCAGCCCACCGTGGCCACCCACAGCGTGTCGGGCGAACTCTCGTAGAGGGCGTGGACGTATTTCAGTTCGTTGGGCGTGCGGAGCGTGTGCAGCGAGCGGTCGCGGTAGGAGTAGTAGTTCAGCCCCGACCCTTCGGTGCCGATCCAGAGCAGGTCGCGCCGGCTCCCGGCGAAGACGTAGACCGAGTTGTCGATCAGCTGGCTGCTGCGGGTGGTGATCTGCGAGGTGTGGCCGGAGCCGAACCGTTTGCGGGCATGGAACTCCTCGATGCGGAGGATGCCCTCGCCTTTGGTGCCGATCCAGAGCGTTCCTTCGTGGTCGCAATGGATGGCCCGGACGGGCTTCGAGAGGTTGCAGGGCAGCATCGAGAAGGGGACCGAGCGGAACGAGTGTGCGTTGCGCGTGCGTTGGTAGAGCCCTTGCCCGTCGGTGCCGATCCAGACGATCTCCTGTCGGCTGTCGCGCAGCAGCGAGAAGACGCCGCAGTCGATGTTGATGTGTTCGGAGATGAACTTCTCGCGCTGTTCGGGGGTGGTGCGCAGACGGATGACGCCATTGATCTGAAACGAGACGATGTAGTCGTTGCCGTCGCGGATGATGCTCGACACGCTGCCCATCTCGGCAATCTCGTCGTGCATCTCCTTGAGATAAACCGACTGACATCCGTCAGGGAGGAATTCGTAGAGCGTTCCTCCGTCGTCTATGTAGTAGATGCGGCCGCAGTCGGTGAAGGCATACTCGGGAAGACCGGGTGTCGGGATCCGTTCGGGTCTCCCGAAACGAAGGGCACTGTCGCCCGTGGCAAAGTGGGTCGGGATGCGGAAGATGCCCTGGCGGGAGAGCAGCCAGAGGTTGTCTTCCGTATCGAAATGCAGAGCGAGTAGCTCCTCGTAGCGGATGCCTGCGGGCATGCCGACCCGTACAAAGCGGTGCTGCACGGGATCGTAGGCGTTGCACTGATCTTCGGGCGAGAAGACGACGATCTCGTCGCTGCGGCGAGTCACGATGCGGTACATGCCCTGGAAATCGGGATGTCGTTCGACCTGCTTGGTGTCGGGATCGAACAGGTCGAGTCCGTAGTTGGTGCGAAGCCAGAAGAGCGAGTCGGTCGTCACGGCGATCTCCTCGATGAGATTTCCCGAGAGCGGTTCGTTGCCGCTCCAGTCGTTCGGGTAGAGGTGCATCCGTTCGCCGTCCCACATGTTCAGCCCGTCGCAGGTTCCGACCCAGACGTATCCGTGACGGTCTTGTGCCAGTGAGAGTATGGCGTTGTTCGAGATACCCTCGCGGCTTGAAATCTGACGGAGGTTGTCGGCGGCCGCAGTCGCAGCCGACAACAGCAGACAGGCGGAGAACAGGATTTTCCGTATCATGTGCAGCGGTGTTGGTTCGTGTTGGTTCCAGATAGTGCAAAAATATGAATTTTTACCCGAAAAACGGACAAACATCCGCGAAAATGGTCCTGAATTCAGACACGATGATCCGGCCGTCTGCTTCGGTTTTGTGTGTTTGAGCGTCTTGAAAGGCCTTTTTTTGTCTTCAGGATGTCCAATTGACGGGTTTGGCATAAAAACATACTATTTCTTCATGGATACGGACTGCGGTTTCTCCGGGGTTTCCTACTTTTGTTCTCGCAAAACCTGAAACCGACAAACAACCTGATATGAAGAAAATCCTTTTGTTGTCGCTGGCGCTTTTCTGCGCCGCGGCGCTCCCGGCTCAGGAGAACCGGGACTGGGCACAGTACGGACGCTACGAGCGTCAGAACGCCGAACTGGCGGGGCAATCCGTCGAGGCGGTCTTCATGGGCAATTCGATTACCGACAACTGGGCTTCGATCGATTCCGAATTCTTTACCCGGAACAACTTTGTGGGACGCGGCATCAGCGGCCAGACGACGCTCGAGATGCTGGCCCGTTTCCGCCGCGACGTGATCGACCTTCACCCGCGGGCGGTGGTGATCCTGGCCGGCATCAACGACATTGCGCAGAACCAGGGCCCGATCTCGCTCGAGAATACCTTCGGGAATATCGTTTCGATGTGCGAGCTGGCCGAGCACAACGGCATCCGCGTGGTGCTCTGCTCCGTGTTGCCGTGCGACCGTTTCTCGTGGCGGCCCGAGATCGCGCCGGCCGAGAAGGTCCGCGCGCTCAATGCCCTGCTCAGGGAGTATGCCGCCCGACAGGGAATCGTCTACGTCGATTACCACTCGGCCTTCGATAACGGGCAGGGTGGCCTCGATGCCCATTTTTCGGAGGACGGATGCCATCCGACCCTCTACGGTTACACGCTCATGGAACCGATGGTGGTCAAGGGGATCAACAAGGCGCTCCGCACGCGCAAGGAGCGCTATACGACTCCGACCCCTGCCCTGTAGCAAATCCGGACATAATCCCAATATCCCATAGAACCGATGAAGCAATCTCTATTTTTGGCTGCTGCGGCAGCCTGCCTGCTGACAGCCTGCAACGGTACGGCCACGCAGGATGCGGCTTGTGAACTGGAGCGCGCGAAGGCGACGCTCGACACGATCTACGCCCGCTACGGGGTTCCCGAAAACTGCCTGTTGCGCGAGAACTATCCGTTCAACGCCGATTACAAGGCCGGTTACCTGGCTTCGGAGGACCAGGCCCGTCCGAATCCCTATTCCTATCTGTGGCCCTTCTCGGGCACGCTGTCGGCCGCAAGCGCCATTCTCGAGTCGGACTCCTCGTACCGCACGGTAGTCGATGAGCGGGTGCTGCCCGGACTGGCCGAGTACCTCGATACGGTGCGCATGCCCGCGGCCTACTCCTCCTACATCCATTCGGCTCCCGCTTCGGACCGCTTCTACGACGACAATGTCTGGCTGGGCATCGACTTCTGCGACCTCTACGCCACTACGGGTGACGAGCGGTACCTCGAAAGCGCACGGATGATCTGGCGTTTCATCGAGAGCGGCATGGATGACGTGCTGGGCGGCGGCATCTACTGGTGCGAGCAGAAGAAACATTCGAAAAACACCTGCTCGAACGCTCCGGGCACGGTCTATGCGCTCAAGCTCTATGCCGCGACAAAGGACCCGCACTACCTCGAGCAGGGCAAGGCCCTCTATGCATGGACGCGCGAGCGGTTGGAGGATACCACCGACGGCCTCTATTTCGACAACGTGTCGCTCGACGGCAACATCTCCCGGGCGAAGTACGCCTACAACAGCGGACAGATGGTCCAGGCCGGCGTGCTGCTCTACAAGGCTACGGGCGAGGAGCACTTCCTGAAAGAGGCGCAGCGTACGGCGGCGGCCTGCTACGACTTCTTCTTCGAGGAGTTCACGCCCGAGGGCGGCGAGGCGTTCCGCATCCTCCGCAAAGGCAACGTCTGGTTCTCGGCCGTGATGGTGCGCGGTCTGATTGAACTTTACGGCGTGGACGGCAACGCAACCTATGTTGATGCCGTGCGCCGGAGTCTCGACTATGCGTGGGACCATGCACGTGACGAATACGGGCTCTTCGAGACCGACTTCACGGGTGCCGACCGACAGTCGGAGAAGTGGCTGCTGACGCAGGCGGCGATGGTGGAGATGTATGCACGCATCCACCGCCTCGGATTGACGGCCGGCAAGTGACGGACAGAAACCAAGAAAACCGATAAAAACCAAAAAGCAAAACGATGACGAAAACCGATTTATCCCGGATTTGCATGGCAGCCGCCGCGCTGCTTGCCGCCGGAACCGTAACGGCTTCGGAGCCGGCCCCCCGCCGCATGGCGGAGTGCACGCAGGTTATGATGGAGGCCGACAATACGCGGGTGGCCCGTCCTGCGGCGAAGAAGTATGCCAAGACAAACCGTCCGGCCAAGGGCGACCGTCTCTTTACCTCGAAGGCCGTCGAGGCCGAGATCGCCCGCGTGAAGAGCGTGCTGACCAACGCCCGCCTGGCGTGGATGTTCGAGAACTGCTTCCCGAACACGCTCGACACGACCGTGCGCTGGACGCGCAAGGACGAGAACGGCAAGGACGACTCGATGGTCTACACGGGTGACATCCATGCCATGTGGCTCCGTGACTCGGGCGCCCAGGTGTGGCCTTACGTGCAGCTGGCCAACAAGGACGAGGAGCTGCGCCACATGATCGCCGGCGTGATCCGCCGCCAGTTCAAGTGCATCGAGCTGGATCCCTATGCCAATGCCTTCCTCGATCCCGAGGACCCGAATCCCGACCACCAGTGGATGAGTGACCAGACCGACATGCGCCCCGAACTTCACGAGCGCAAATGGGAGATCGACTCGCTCTGCTACCCGATCCGTCTGGCCTACGAGTACTGGAAGGTGACCGGTGACACGTCGATCTTCGACGAACACTGGATGGCCGCCATCGAGAACATCCTCCGCACGTTCCGCGAGCAGCAGCGCAAGGAGGGCGTGGGCCCCTACACCTTCCTGCGCGTGACCGACCGGCAGCTCGATACGGTCTGCAACGCCGGCAAGGGCAATCCGGTGAACCCCGTGGGTCTGATCGCCTCGGCGTTCCGTCCGTCGGACGATGCCACGACCTTCCTGTTCCTCGTGCCGTCGAACTTCTTCGCCGTGACGTCGCTGCGCAAGGCCGCCGAGATCCTGACGGAGGTGAGCGGCAAGCCCGAGATGGCTGCCGAGTGCACGGCCCTGGCCGACGAGGTGGAGACCGCGCTCAAGAAGTATGCTACCTACAACCACCCCGAGTTCGGTACGATCTATGCCTTCGAGGTGGACGGCTTCGGCAACCGTTTCCTGATGGACGATGCCAATGTCCCGAGTCTGCTGGCCATGCCCTATCTGGGTGATGTGGATGTCAATGACCCGATCTACCAGAATACGCGCCGTTTCGTGTGGAGCGAGTCGAATCCCTACTTCTTCCGCGGTACGGCGGGCGAGGGTATCGGCGGTCCGCATATCGGCTACGACATGGTATGGCCGATGAGTATCATGATGAAGGCCTTTACGTCGCAGGACGATGCCGAGATCAAACGCTGTGTCGAGATGCTCATGACGACCGATGCCGGTACGGGTTTCATGCACGAGTCGTTCCACAAGGACGATCCTTCGAACTTCACCCGTGCCTGGTTCGCCTGGCAGAACACGCTCTTCGGCGAATTGATCCTCAAGCTGGTGAACGAAGGCAAGGTCGATCTGCTGAATTCGATCGAGATCGAGTAGCCTGCCGCAATCTGAGGGGCCGCAGCCTGTGCCGCGGCCCCTTTTTCATACAACCTAAAAACGATATTCCGAAAATGAAGAGACTTGTTTGGATGTTGGCCTGCACGCTGGCCTTCTGCGGCGCGGTGCAGGCCCGGGAACTTGAACTGACTTCGCCCGACGGCTCGCTGCATTTGGCCGTACATGTCGATGAGCGGATCTTCTGCACGTTGCAGTCGGACGGGCGGACGCTTATTCCCGAGTGGGAGGCGGCACTTTGTCTGGCCGACCGCACGCTGGGAGAGAACCCCCGGCTGCGCCGCGTGAAACGCACCTCCGTGGATGAACTGCTTCCGCGGACGAATCCCACGAAGGGGGCCGAGATCCGCAACCGTTACAACGGGCTGCGGCTCGAATTCGCGGGCGATTATGCCCTCGAATTCCGCCTGTTCGACGATGGTGCGGCCTACCGTTTCGTCACCTCGCTGCCGGGCGAGATCGAAGTCCGGGACGAGTATTGCCGCATCGGCCTGGAGCCGGGGGCCGAGGCGTGGGTCTCCTCCGTCGGCGGTTTCCGCACGATGTATGAGGAGCCTTATACGCGGGTGGCACTCTCCGAGGCGGACGATGCGGAGCGGATGACCTATCTGCCGGTGCTGGCCTCGCTCGGCGGGGATTTCAAGGTACTGCTGGCCGAGGCCGACGTGCGCGATTACCCCTGCATGTTTCTTCACCGCGACGGACAGGGGGCCTTCGAGGCCCGTTTCCCGCGAGTGCCGGCCGAGTACGGCCCGGATGGCGACCGCAGCCTGAAGATCGAGTCGGAACACCCCTTCATCGCCCGCACGCAGGGCACGCGGAGTTTCCCGTGGCGCCTGGCCGTGGTGGCCGACGAGGATGCCGACCTGGTACGCAACGAGCTGGTATGGCTGCTCTCCGAACCGGCTGCCACGGAGGACTGGAGCTGGGTGAAGCCCGGGCAGGTGAGCTGGGACTGGTGGAACGGCATGCGCCTGTCGGGTGTCGATTTCCGGGCCGGCCGCAACACCGAGTCGTACCGTTATTACATCGACTTTGCCGCCCGTTACGGCATACCTTATATAATTATGGATGAGGGATGGTCGGCTTCGACGACCGATGTCTTCCATCCCAATCCGGAACTCGACCTCAAGGAGCTGATCGCCTACGGCCGGGAGCGCAACGTGCGGATCATCCTCTGGTTCACGTGGCTCTCGGTCGAGCAGGAGATGGAACGCCTGTTCGCGACGCTCGAGGAGTGGGGTGTCGCCGGTATGAAGATCGACTTCATGGACCGCAGCGACCAGTGGATGGTCGGTTTCTACGAGCGGGTGGCCCGGTGTGCTGCCGAACATCACCTGCTGGTGGACATGCACGGATCTTATACCCCGAAGGGACTTTACCGCACCTATCCGAACCTGCTCACTTACGAAGGGGTGCTGGGCCTCGAACAGGGGGCTCGCTGCCGTCCCGAGAACAGCAATCTGCTGCCCTTCATCCGCAATGCCGTCGGGCCGATGGATTTTACGCCCGGGGCGATGTTCTCGTCGCAACCCGAGGAGAACCGTTCGACGGGAGCCAACCCGATGGGATCGGGAACACGGGCCTACCAGATGGCGCTCTATGTCGTTTTCGAAAGCCCGCTTCAGATGCTTGCCGACAATCCGGTGTACTATGAGCGAGAGCGTCTCTGCACGGAGTTCATCGCTTCGGTACCTACGACCTGGGACGAGCTGCGCGTGCTGCATGCCGTTGCCGGCGAGCAGCTGGTCGTGGCGCGCCGCAAAGGCGACCGGTGGTACATCGGCGGCATTACGGCCGATCGGCCCTTTGAGATGACCCTCAGTCTGGACTTCCTGCCCGCCGGACGACAGTTCCGGATGACCTCGTTCGAGGACGGTGTGAATGCCGACCTGCAGGCCATGGACTACCGATGCCGGGTCCGTCAGGTCGATGCCTCGGAGCGGATCGACATCCGCATGACCCGCAACGGAGGCTGGGCTGCCGTGATCGAATAACCGAACTCCGGACCGTGCGGTCCGAAACCGCGATGCTTGCGCCGTTTCCCGTTGCGGGGGACGGCGCATTTTGCGCTTTCCCGGAATCTTCGTACCTTTATTGGACTTTTCTGATCCCTGAATCGACCCCGTCCCGATGAACTGTGTCCGACGACCTTTTTCCGCCCTGCGCTGTGGAACCCGTAGCTTCTGTTTGCAATGGGAGTACATGCCGCTTTCGGGACCGTGCGCTTTGTTTTGTATATTGTTTAAATTCGTGATATGATGATTCCCCGAATCCTTCTCACCGCCGCCATGCTGGCGGCCTCTGCAACCGGGATCCGCGCTCAGGAGCGTGCGGCCGTCGATTACGTCGATCCCTTCATCGGGACCCGGAGCATGGGACATGTCTTTCCCGGGGCGTGTGTGCCGCACGGTATCGTGCAGCTGAGCCCCGACACGGAGATGGTGCCCCACAACATCGACGGGGCCTATGTCCCCGACACCTACCGCTATTGTGCCGGGTACCAGTACGACGATCCGACGATTGTCGGTTTTTCGCACACGCACCTCAGCGGCACGGGCCACTCCGACCTGGGCGACATCCTGCTGATGCCGACCGTCGGCGAGGTGCAGCTCGACCGCGGCACGGCTGAAAATCCCGAAACGGGATACCGCTCGCGCTTCTCGCACGACCGGGAGCGGGCCTGTGCCGGCTACTATGAGGTGATGCTCGACGACTACGGCATCCGCGCCCAGCTTACGGCCACCGAACGGGTCGGCGTACACCGCTATACCTATCCCGAGGGGCGGGAGCAGCACCTGATCCTCGACCTTACGCACGGCATCTACAACTACGAGGGCAAGGTGCGTTGGGCGCAGGTGCGGGTCGAGAACGACACGCTCGTCACGGGCTATCGCATCACCAGCGGCTGGGCCCGGACCAACTATACCTATTTTGCCATGAGCTTCTCGCGGCCGATCCGCAACTACGGCGCCGTGGACAAGGCTCCGCTCGACTACCGGGGCGGCTGGGGCAAGTTCGACACGTCGCACAATTTCCCCGAGATCGGCGGGTGCGGCATTGTCATGCACTTCGACTTCGGCGACGATCCCGCGCCGCTGGAGGTCCGGGTGGCCCTGTCGGCCGTCGGGACACAGGGCGCACGGGCCAACCTCGAGGCCGAGACGGCCGGCCGGACATTCGACGAACTGGTCGCCGAGGCGCGCGGCCGATGGAGCGACGAGATGGCCCTTATCGAAGCCGAGGGCGACGAGGGTGCACTCCGGATGCTCTACACGTCGCTTTACCACACGATGATCAACCCGTCGGTCTATCAGGATCTGGACGGACGTTACCGCGGCCTCGACCACGAGATCCACGAGGCGGAGGAGGGACGCACGAATTATACGATCTTCTCGGTGTGGGACACTTACCGGGCCCTGCATCCGCTCTTCAACCTGATCTGTCCCGAGCGGAGCCGCGACATCGTCGCCTCGATGCTCGACCACTACCGCCAGAGCGTACACCACATCCTGCCCGTCTGGTCGCACATGGCCAACGAGAACTGGTGCATGATCGGCTACCACGGCGTCTCGGTCGTGGGCGACGCCCTCGACAAGGGGATCGGCATCGACCGTCGGACGGCCCTCGAGGCGATGGTCCGCAGTGCCAACTGCGACTACTACGATGCCACGGGCGTCTACAAGCGCCTGGGGTATGTCCCCTATGACGTCAAATCGACCGGGTCGTCGATGACGCTCGAATATGCCTACGACGACTGGGTGATCTACGATGCGGCCCGCAAGGCGGGCGATACGGCTCTGGCCGAAGAGTACCGGCAGCGGGCGCTGAACTACCGCAATGTCTTCGATCCCGAGACGGGGTTCGCGCGCGGAAGGATGAGTGACGGCTCGTGGAAACCCGATCCCAACCGCTATGACACCCACGGGCAGGGCTTCATCGAGGGCAATTCGTGGAACTACTCGATGTATGTGCCGCACGATCCCGACGGGCTGATCGGACTGATGGGCGGCGACCGGCAGTTCGTGGCGCGGCTCGACAGCCTCTTCACCGAGTATCTGCCCGACCGTTATTTCGCACAGACCGAGGACGTGACCCGCGAAGGGCTGTTGGGCATGTATGTCCACGGCAACGAGCCGAGCCACCACGTCCCGTATCTCTACATGTGGACCTCGCAGCCGTGGAAGACGCAGTACTGGGTGCGCGAGATCATGGACCGGATGTACCGGCCGGTGATCGACGGGTTGTGCGGCAACGACGACTGCGGGCAGATGTCGGCCTGGTACATCTTCACGGCCATGGGATTTTATCCCGTCTGCCCGGGTTCGGACCAGTATGTGCTCGGAGCCCCCTACTTCCCCTACATGAAGGTTCGTGTCGGCGAGGGTCGCTACCTCGAGATCAGGGCCCCGAAGGTCAGCTCGAAGAACCGCTATGTCCATGGCGTACGGCTCAACGGCAAGCCCTGGACGAAGGCCTATCTGACCTATTCGGATCTGTGCGGGGGCGGGGTGCTCGAGTTCGACATGCGCCCGACACCCGACAAGCGCCGCCGCTTTACGGGCGACGAGCGTCCCTATTCCCTAAGTCGCGAACTTTAACCCGACAGACAAGATGAATATCCTGATTCTGAGACATGCGGCGTGCTGCGCCGCCCTTTTCGGAATGTCGGCGGCCCTTGCCGCGGCTCCTGCTTCCGCTGCGGGAGGTGAGGCGGCCGACACGTTGCGCCGCATCGACTACGTCCGCCCGCTGGTCGGGACCGACGGCTACGGCAACGTCTATCCCGGAGCCCAGGTGCCGTTCGGCGGCGTCCAGCTGAGCCCCGATACGGACCGCGACTTCTACGATGCCGCGGCCGGATACAAGTACAACCGTCCGACGCTGCTCGGCTTTTCGCTCAACCACCTGAGCGGCACGGGAATACCCGACCTCGGGGACTTCCTCTTCATGCCGGGGGTGGGTGAGATACATCTCGAACCGGGTACGCACGAGGAGCCCGACGGAGGTTACCGTTCGCGCTACAGCCACGACCGCGAGTGGTGCTCGCCGAACTACTATGCCGTCGATCTGCTCGACTACGGCGTTAAGGCCGAGATGACTGCTGCGGCCCACAGCGGCATGCTGCGCTTCACCTATCCCGAGTCCGATGACGCCTTCATCCTGCTCGACATGGACCACACGCTGTGGTGGAAGTGCCGTTGGGCCAACCTCCGCCTCGAAGACGACCACACGCTCTCCGGCTACAAGCTGGTGCAGGGCTGGGGTCCCGAGCGACACGTCTATTTCACGGCCGAGTTCTCGGTGCCGATCTCCGATTTCGGCATCATGCAGGGCGGCAAACGCGTCTGCTACGACACGTCGCGCTTCCGCAGCGACCGCGAGGCCTGGGGCGAGGATCTGAAATTCTGGGTCCGCTTCGCCACCCGCGAGGAGGAGCAGGTGACCGTCCGTGTGGCCATCTCGTCGGTCGATCTCGACGGAGCGCGGGGCAATCTCCGCGAGACGGACGGCCTTTCGTTCGACGAGATCCGCCGCCGCGGCGAGGAGCTCTGGGAGACGGAGCTTTCGCGTTTCACGGTCGAGGGCCCGGCCCGCACGAAAGAGACCTTCTATACGTCGGCCTACCGCTGTTTCCTCTCGCCGTTCCTCTTCCAGGATGCCGACGGCCGTTTCCTCGAGCACGACAAGAGCATCGGCCGGACTGAAGGTTTTACCAACTACACCACCTTCTCGCTGTGGGACACCTACCGGGCCTACCACCCGCTGCTGAACCTCATCCGTCAGGACATGAGTGCCGACATCGCCAACTCGATGCTCCGCCACTACGACCGCAGTGTCGAGCACATGCTGCCGATCTGGTCGTTCTACGGCAACGAGACGTGGTGCATGATCGGCTACCACGCCGTGTCGGTCCTCGCCGACATGATCGTCAAGCAGCTCCCCGGCTTCGATTACGAACGAGCCTTCGAGGCCATGAAGCGCACGGCGACCAATCCCCACTACGACTGTCTGCCCGAATATACGGTCCTGGGATGGGTGCCCTTCGACAAGGAGCGTGAGTCGGTCTCGAAGACCCTCGAATATGCTTACGACGACTATTGTATCGCCCAGGCGGCCCGCGCCCTGGGCAAGGAGGAGGATTACGACTTCTTCCTGCGCCGTTCGCTGTCGTACCGCAACCTGATCGATCCCGAAACGAAGTTCATGCGGGGCCGCGACAGCGAAGGCCGCTGGCGGACGCCCTTTGCCCCGGTAGCCTACCAGGGTCCGGGGTCGGTGCACGGCTGGGGCGACATCACCGAAGGCTTCACCCTGCAGTACTCATGGTATGTGCCCCACAACGTTGCGGACCACATCGAGCGTGTGGGCCGCGAGCTCTACGGGCAGCGGCTCGACTCGCTCTTCGTCACCGAGCTGCCCGACGACATTCCGGGGGCGCACGACATTCAGGGACGGATCGGCGCCTACTGGCACGGCAACGAACCCTGCCACCATGTGATCTACCTCTACAACTACCTCGGGCGTCCGTGGGAGTGCCAGCGCTGGATCCGTCGGGTTTCGGATTCGTTTTACGGCAACGAGCCCGGTTCGCTGAGCGGCAACGACGACTGCGGGCAGATGTCGGCCTGGTACCTCTTCAACACGATGGGATTCTATCCGACGGCCCCGTCGAGCAACATCTACAACATCGGCTCGCCGACGGTCGAGGGGGTCGAGGTGCGCCTCTCGAACGGCGGGACGATCCGGGTGACGACCGAGAACTGGTCGCCCGAGAATGTCTACGTGCGCAGGCTCTACGTCGATGGCCGTGAGTGGGACAAGTCCTACCTGACCTATGCGGATATCCGCGACGGCGTGCACCTGCACTTTGTCATGAGCAGCCGACCGAACCGTCGCCGGGCCGTTTCGGCCGATGCATTGCCCCCGTCGCTTCCGGTGGCCGTCGAGTATCGTTGAGATTCCTGGCCCCATGTCCCGTTGCTCGGCACTTGTGTGGCGGACAGCGGTAACAAAAGAGCAGATCCTGCAGAATTTCTGCAGGATCTGCTCTTTTGTTACCGGCCCCGGCGGCGCGACGAGTGGCGCACCTCGGGACTCTTGCTGCGCGATCCGGAGCTGCCTCCGTTGGCCGTGTGGCCGCCGCGTGATCCGTGGAAGTCGGGGTCGCCGCTGCGGTGGCGCGCCGGCATTCCGGGCAGCAGCAGTTCGAAGTCGAGTTGCCGCTTCTGGAGGTCGGCGCGCTTGACGCGGATCCGCACGGGATCGCCCAGCGTCAGACGCCGGCCCGTCGAGCGTCCGACGATCTCGTAGTTCGCCTCGTCGAAGGCGAAGAAGTCGCCCTCGATGTCGCGCAGGAAGGCCATGCCCTCGATGTGGGTCTCTTCGAGCTCGACGTAGACGCCCCACTCCGTGAGTCCCGAGATGTGGCCGTCGAACTCCTCGCCGAGGTGCTCCTTCATGAACTCGACCATCTTGTATTTGATCGAGGCGCGCTCGGCCTCGGCGGCGATGACCTCACGCTCCGAGGCGCGCTCGCACAGCGCCTCGATCTCCTCCTTGGGCAGCGACTTGCCTCCGTCGAGGTAGTGGGCCAGCAGGCGGTGGACCATCATGTCCGGATAGCGGCGGATGGGCGAGGTGAAGTGCGTGTAGTAGGGGAAGGCGAGGCCGTAGTGGCCGATGTTGTCGGTCGTGTAGAAGGCTTTGGCCATCGACCGCACGGCCATCGTCGAGACGGCGTTCTCTTCGGTCGAGCCCTTGATCTTCGCGAAGAGCTTGTTGAGCTCCTTGGCCACGGCGCGGCCCTTCGTGGCCTTGAAGACGTGGCCGAAGCGCAGGATGAACTGCCGGAAGCGGTCGAGCTTCTCCTCGCTCGGCGAGTCGTGCACGCGGAAGACCATCGTGCGCGGCACGGCGCGTCCCTTCTCGTTGCGGCGGTGGGCACAGAACTCCGCGACGCGGCGGTTGGCCAGCAGCATGAACTCCTCGATCATCTGGTTCGACTCCTTCTGCTCCTTGAAGTAGACGCCCAGCGGCTTGCCGTTCTCGTCGAGGCGGAACTTCACCTCCTCGCGGTCGAACGAAATGGCCCCGTTGCGGAAGCGCTGCCGGCGCAGCTCCTGGGCCAGACGGTTGAGGGTCAGGATCTCCTCGGCGAAGTCCCCGCGGCCGGTCTCGATCACCTCCTGCGCCTCGGCATAGGTGAAGCGGCGGTCGGAGTGGATCACCGTGCGTCCGAACCACTCGTCGAGAATCTCCAGGTTCTCGTTGAGGGTGAAGACGGCCGAGAAACAGAGGCTCGTCTCGTTGGGCCGCAGCGAGCAGAGCTCGTTCGAAAGCCGCTCGGGGAGCATCGGCACCGTGCGGTCCACCAGGTAGACCGACGTGCCGCGCTCGACGGCCTCGTCGTCGATCGTCGAGTGTGGGCGGACGTAGTGCGTTACGTCGGCGATGTGCACGCCCACCTCCCAGACGCCGTCGCTGACCTTGCGCACCGAAAGGGCGTCGTCGAAGTCCTTGGCGTCGGCCGGGTCCACCGTGAAGGTCGTCGTGTCGCGGAAGTCGCGGCGCGAGGCGATCTCCTTGGCCGTGATGCGGGCGTCGATCGCTGCGGCGGCCTGCTCGACTTCGGGCTCGAAGCGGTAGGGGAGTTCGTATTCGGCCAGGATGGCGTGCATCTCCGTGTCGTTGTTGCCCGCCATGCCCAGCCGTTCGACCAGTTCGCCCGCGGGGCTCTTGCTCCCGGGCTGCCAGTCCACGATGCGCACCACGACCTTTTCGCCGTCGCGTACCTCGGGACAGGTGCGTTTCGAGAGGTAGATGTCCATCGGCATGCGGCGTGAGTCGGCCTTGACGAAGATCTGGTGGGCTCCGACCTCCGCCACACCCACATAGGTCCGGCGGTTGCGCTCAACGATGCGGGTCACTTCGCCCTCCATGCGTCCGTCGCGTCCGCGGTGCGTGACCACGACCTCCACACGATCGCCGTCGAGGGCGTTGGCCGTTGCGCGCTGATTGACGAAGATGTCCTTCTCCAGCCCCTCGACGCGCACGTAGACGGCGCCCGACGAGGTCATGTCGGCCACGCCCTCGTAGTGGGGCAGGTGTTTTTGCGTGAGGCGGTATTTCTCGCGCGAGCACTCCTCGACGACCCCCTGCTCGAAGAGCCGTCCGAGGATCTCGAGCGTCTCGCGCCGCCCCTCCTTCGAGGCGCCGCCCGAGACCGAGGCGAGTTGCTTGAGCGAGAACTTGTTGTTGGGGTACTCGCGGAAGAGGTTCAGGATGATCGATGCCCGGTCGGTCGTCTTTGCGCTCCGCGGAGCGCGTTGTCTGGTTTGCTTTTTCATAGCTTGTTGAGTATTTGCAGCGCGAGGCGGCTCATGAAATCGATGCCCGTATCGATGGCCCGTTCGTCGGGAGCGAAGGTTGCCGTGTGGGTCCGGCCGGCGGCTGAGCCCACGCCGAGGCGGTAGAACAGCGACGGATAGATCTTGCAGTAGAATCCGAAATCCTCGGCCGTCGTGCGCAGGGGCAGCATCTCGACCTTCAGGCCGAGCGTCTTGGCCAAGGCCGCGGCCCGCTTGACGAGGATCTCGTCGTTCACCACGCACGGGTAGCCGCGGCTGACGGCCACTTCGGTGCGGATGCCGTGGCGGGCGTCGATGTCGGCGGCGATGATGCCGATGCGGCGGTGGATGATCTCCCGCTGGCGTTCGTCGAAGGTGCGGAGCGTGCCCTCCATGCAGACCTCGTCGGGTACGATGTTCGTAGCGCCGGCGGCCTCCACGCGGCCGATCGACAGCACGCACTCCTCGCCGTTGAGGGCGATCAGGCGCGTGAGCAGCTCGGCTCCGGCCGCTACGGGGTCCTTGAGCTGGGCGCGCATGGCGCCGTGGCCGCCCGTGCCGTGGAGGCGGAAGCGCAGTTCGTCGCTGGCGGCCATGTACTGCCCGGCGCGGAAGCCGAGCGTGCCGACCTCGAGCTGGGGCTCGACGTGTTCGCCGATCACGGCGGCGATGTCGTAGCCTTCGAAGGGCTTCTCGGCCAGAACGAGCGAGGCGCCGCCGGGGTTGCACTCCTCACCGGGCTGGAAAAGTCCGATGACCGTGCCGCCGAAGTCGGGGTTCTCCGCCAGGCGGGCAAGTGCGCCGAAGAGCACTGCGGCGTGGACGTCGTGGCCGCAGGCGTGCATGACGCCGGCATTCTGCGAGGTGTATCCGAGCTCGGTCTGTTCGGTGACGGGCAGGGCGTCGATGTCGGCGCGCAGGACGACGGCCCGGCGCTCGGCGCCCTGCGCCCTGCGGCCCGGGATCGTGGCCAGCACGCCGGTCCCCGCTACGGGACGGTGTGCGATGCCCAGTTCGTCGAGCTGCCGGGCGATGAAGGCCGCCGTGTCGTGCTCCCGGAACGAGAGTTCGGGATGTGCGTGCAGGTGGCGGCGGAATTCGATGGGTGTCATATGGTACTTTTTTTCGTTCTTGTTTGTCAGAAGAGCGTACGGACGATCTGCTGGATGTTGTTCGTGCGGCTCATCGTATAATAATGGAGTACGGGGACCCCGGCGGCCATCAGCTCGCGGCTCTGGGCCACGGCCCACTCGATGCCCACCTCGCGGACGCTGTCCGGATGGGCTTTGGCTTCGCGGACCAGTTCCCCGGGCAGCTCCACGCCGAAGGTCTCGGGCAGCACCTCGAGGTGGCGGAGCGTCGAGATGGGCTTGATGCCCGGGATGATCGGCACGCGGATGCCGGCCTCGCGGCAGCGGCGCACGAAGTCGAAGTACTTGCGGTTGTCGAAGAACATCTGCGTGACGACATATTCGGCCCCGGCGTCGATCTTCTCCTTGAGGTGGAGGATGTCGGTGGTGATGTCGCGGGCCTCGAAATGTACCTCGGGGTAGCCGGCCACGCCGATCGAGAACTTCGAGTGGTGGCACTCCTCGACCTCGCCGTCTACGAACTCCCCGCGGTTCATCGCGGCGATCTGCCGCACGAGGTCCACGGCGTGGGCGTGCCCCTGGGGGTGGGGCATGAAGCGGCGCTCGTTCTGCGACTTGTCGCCGCGCAGCGCCAGGACGTTGTGCAGGCCGAGGAAGTCCATGTCGATGAGCGTGTCCTCGATGTCGTATTTCGAGAGCCCTCCGCAGATCAGGTGGGGGACCACCTCGACTCCGTAGCGGTGCTGGATGGCCGCCGAGATGCCGACCGTTCCGGGACGGCGCCGCACGACGTGCCACTCGATGCCGCCGTCGGGGCGCTCGGTCTCCTTGATCGCCTCGCGGTGGAAGGTGATGTTGATATAGGCCGGATCGAAGGGCATCAGCGGGTCGATGGCCGCCAGGATCTTCTGCATGCCGTCGCCCTTGAGCGGGGGCAGCAGTTCGAAGGCGAACCGCGTGCGTTTCGATGCGATCGCTTCGTTGATTATGTCTACGACGTTCATGGGTCGTTTTTCTCTTCTCTTTGTGCCCCTTGGACGGCTGCGGGCCTGTCGCCGCACGCCGCTCCGCAGGGACCCTTGGTTGTCAGATGTTGTTCGGTATGAGTTTCTTCACCTGTTCGACCTCCATGCCCCGGCGCCGGGCGTAGTCGAGCAGCTGTTTGGTGTCGATCTTCCCGACGGAGAAATACTCCGCATCGGCGAACATCAGCCCGCAGAGGGCTTCGCCCGGGTCGATCATCCAGTTTTCGGTCAGGCGCATGCCCGTGGTGATCTCGGCGGCCAGCAGGTCGAATGCTTCGCGCTTGAGCGAGTGGTCGGGCGATGCCGGGTAGCCGAAGGCCATGCGGCGTCCGCGGTAGTCGCCGCGGATGACGGCCGCCGGTGCGGGCAGCTCGCCCTGCTCGTAGCCCCACATCTGCCGCCGCACGAAGGAGTGCACCACCTCGGCGAAGGCCTCCGTGAGGCGGTCGGCGAGCAGCTTGGCCATGATGGCCGAGTAGTCGTCGCCCTCCGCGCGGAAGCGCTCCTCCAGCTCCCGGAGCCCGATACCGGCCGTGACGGCGAAGCATCCGATCCAGTCTCCGGCCGGAGCGATGAAGTCGGCCAGCGAGCGGTTCTCCTCGCCGCGCGTCTGGTTGCGGAGCATCGCGAAGCGCCGTTCGCGCCCCCGCGAGTCGGCCACCCAGATGTCGTCGCCCTCCGAGCGGGCCGGGAAGATGCCGACGGCGGCCTGCAGCGTCAGCAGTCGCCCGTCGCGGATGCGGGCCAGCATCGCCTGTGCGTCGTCGAAGAGTTTGCGGGCCTCGGCACCCCGTTCGGGGTGGTCGAGGATGTCGGGATAGCGTCCCTTGAGTCCCCAGGCCGGGAAGAAGAAGTTCCAGTCGATGTAGGGTTCGACGTCGGCCACGTCGAAGTCGGGGAAGACCATCCGCCCCGGGTGCAGCGGCACGACGGGCGTGTGGTGCGGCGCCCCCTTGCGGGCCTTGCGGACCTCGACGATCGGGATGAGGCGGCGGGTCTGTTCGTCGCGTTCGAACTGCCGGCGGAGCTCCTCCTGTGCGGCCTGCACCTCGGCGACGAAGCCTTCGCTGTCGGGGCCGAGCAGCCGGGCGAGGATCTGCGCGTTGCGGCTGGCGTTGGGCGAGTGGACGACGGCGCCCGAGTAGACCGGGGCGATCTTCACCGCCGTGTGGAGGTCCGAGGTGGTGGCACCGCCGATGATGACCGGGATGCGGAGCCGGCGGCGTTCGAGTTCCTCGCAAACGTGGATCATCTCGTCGAGCGACGGGGTGATCAGCCCGCTCAGGCAGATGCACTGTGCACCCCATGCCACGGCTTCATCGACGATGCGCTGCGGTTCGACCATTACGCCCAGGTCGCGGATCTCGTAGCCGTTGCAGGCCATCACCACCGAGACGATGTTCTTGCCGATGTCGTGCACGTCGCCCTTGACCGTGGCGATGAGCACCTTGCCGGCCGTGTGGGCGCTCTGTCCGGCGCCCTGCTCGATGTAGGGCGTCAGGGCCGCTACGGCGCGCTTCATCACGCGGGCCGTCTTGACCACCTGCGGCAGGAACATTCGGCCCTCGCCGAAGAGCCTGCCCACCCGCTCCATGGCGGGCATCAGCAGCCGGTCGATCACCTCCATCGGGCTGCCCAGCGTGCGGTAACCCTCGAGGGCATCCTCCTCGATGCAGTCGGCGATGCCCTTGAGCATCGCGTGGTCGATCCGCTCGGCGAGCGTTCCCGTGCGCCAGGCGTCGGGGGCCTGTGCCGGGGCTGCCGCAGCCTCTTCGCGGATCGCATGGGCATACTCCGCGAGCCGCTCCGAGGCGTCGGGCCGGCGGCAGAGGAGCACGTCTTCGACCCGCTCGAGCAGTTCGGGTTCGATCTGGTCGTAGACGCGCAGCATCTGCGGATTGACGATGCCCATGTCCATGCCGGCGCGGATGGCGTGGTAGAGAAAAGCCGAATGCATCGCCTCGCGCACGGCGTTGTTGCCGCGGAAGGCGAACGAGAGGTTCGAGACGCCGCCCGAGACCTTCGCGTGGGGCAGGTGCTCCTTGATCCAGCGCGTGGCGTCGATGAATGCTTTGGCATAGCCGTCGTGTTCGGGAATGCCCGTGGCGACGGCCAGCACGTTGGGGTCGAAGATGATCTCCTCGGGCGGGAATCCGTTTTCGGTCAGCAGGCGGTAGGCGCGTTCGGCCACCTCGATCTTGCGTTCGAAGGTGTCGGCCTGTCCCCGCTCGTCGAAGAGCATGACCACAGCGGCGGCTCCGTAGCGCCGGATGGCGGAGGCCCGGCGCAGGAACTCCGCTTCGCCCTCCTTGAGCGAGATGGAGTTCACGACGGCCTTGCCCTGCGTCACCTCGAGTCCGGCCTCGAGCACCTCCCACTTCGACGAGTCGATCATCGTCGGCACGCGGGCGATCTCGGGTTCCGAGGCCATCAGGTTGAGGAACGTGCGCATGGCCGCCGGCCCGTCGATCAGTCCGTCGTCCATGCAGACATCGACGATCTGCGCCCCGGCCTCGACCTGGGCGCGGGCCACCGAGAGGGCCTCCTCGTAGCTGCCTTCGTGGATGAGCCGTGCGAAGCGGGCCGATCCGGCGACGTTCGTGCGCTCGCCGATGTTGATGAAGTTGGCCTCGGGAACGATCCGCAGCGGCTCCAGACCGCTCAGCACGGTCTCGTGGCGTGCTTCGGGGAGCGGACGCGGGGCGTAGTTGCCGACGATCTTCGACAGTTCGAAGATGTGGGCCGGGGTGGTGCCGCAGCAGCCGCCCACGATATTGACCAGTCCGCGGCGCATGTATTCGCCCACGTCCTCGGCGAACATCGCCGGGGTCTCGTCGTAGCCGCCCATGACGTTCGGCAGTCCGGCGTTGGGGTGTGCCGAGATGCGCGTTTCGGCCACGGCGGCCAGCCGCTCGAGGTAGGGGAGCAGCTGCCGGGCCCCGAAGGCGCAGTTGAGTCCGATGGAGAGCAGCCGGGCGTGCGACACCGAGACTGCGAACGCCTCGACGGTCTGGCCCGAGAGCGTGCGGCCGCTGGCGTCGGCCAGCGTGCCCGAGACCATGATCGGCACGGAGCATCCCCGCTCGGCGCAGAGCGCATCGACGGCCCACAGGGCGGCCTTGGCGTTGAGCGTGTCGAAGACGGTCTCGATGAGCAGGATGTCCGCCCCGCCGTCGAGCAGGCCGCGGGCCTGTTCGCGGTAGGCGTCGGCCAGCTGGCGGAAGGTCACCTCGCGTGAGGCGGGGTTGGCCACGTCGGCCGACATCGAGGCCGTGCGGTTGGTGGGGCCCATCGATCCGGCCACGAAACGCGGCTTCTGCGGGTTGCGGGCCGTGAAGGCGTCGGCTGCGGCGCGGGCCACGGAGGCTGCGGCGCGGGCGATCTCGCAGGCGTAGGGCTCCAGCCCGTAGTCGGCCAGCGAGACGGCGTTGGCGTTGAACGAGTCGGTGGTGATGATGTCGGCCCCGGCCTGCAGGTATTTTTCGTGGATCTCGCGCACCGTGTCGGGGCGCGTCAGGGCCAGCAGGTCGTTGCAGCCCTTGAGCTGCACGTTCCAGTCGCGGAACCGCTCGCCGCGGTAGTCCGCCTCGTCGAGGCCGTAGCCCTGCACCATCGTGCCGAAACCGCCGTCGAGCAGCAGGATGCGCGCGGCGAGAAGGTTGCGTATGTCGTTCGTCATTTTCGGATGATCTCGATTTCGAAAAGTTTGCTCCAGTTCTTGCCCGTCACGAAGATGCGTTTGGTCGCCGGGTCGTAGGCGATGCCGTTGAGCACGTCCGTCGAGGGGGTGATCTCCTCCTCGGGCAACAGTCCCGAGAGGTCCACGACCCCCTCGACGACTCCCGTCCGGGGGTCGATGATGGCGATCCGGTCCGAGGTGTAGACGTTGGCCCAGATCTTTCCCTCGATCCACTCCAGCTCGTTGAGGAACTGCACCGGTTCGCCCTTGTAGGTGACCGTCGTGGTGCGTTCGCGGCGGAACGTCTCGGGGTCGATCGTGCGGATCGAGGCCGTGCCGTCGGACATGTAGAGCTTCTCGCCGTCAGTAGTCAGCCCCCATCCCTCGCCCGCGTAGCGGTGGTCGCGGATCTTGCGCCGCGTGGCCAGGTCGTAGACGTGGGCCGTGTTCGACTGCCACGTGAGCTGGTAGAGACGCCCGTCGAGCAGCGTGATGCCCTCGCCGAACTCCGAGCGGGGCAGGCTGAAGAGCACCTCGCCCTCGCCCGTCTCGATCTCCACGCGGCGGACGACCGATTCGCCGTACTGCCCGGTGCCCTCCCAGAGGTATCTGTCGGCGTACTGCAGCCCCTGTGTGTAGGCTGTGGTCGAGTGGGGGTGTACCGCCTTGACGCGGTAGGTGTATTCGACGGGCTCGGCCGTCGTGGCGGAGGCTGTCGAAGCGGTGTCTTTCGCCGCAGTGCGACCGGTCCGGGCCGCCGTGCCGCCGCAGGCTGCCGAGAGCAGCGCGGCGAGCAGAAGTATGGGATATTTTCTCATCATGGTATCGGGGATCGCCTCCCCCGGAGGCGGATACAAGCACGCAAAGATACGGATTTTGTACCATTAATCCGCGCCTGCGGGCCGTTTTGTATTGCGGGACGGCGAAAATTTTCTATCTTTGTATGTTCAACCAACGACCTTATCCGCTATGCTGAAACGATTGACTCTGCTGAGCCTCGCCCTCGTGGCGTCGCTGACCCTCGCCTTCGGGGCGCCCGACGGCGAGATCGAACGGCGCATCGCCGCGCTCGACTGCGTGTGCGAGACCAAACCGCTGCCTGCCGGCCCGTTTGCCGGAAAATACGAGGTGATGCTCACGCAGCCCCTCGACTGGCGCCATCCCGACAAGGGGAGCTTCGAACAGCGCGTTCTGGTGATGCATGTGGGCTGGGACCGCCCGACGGTGCTCATCACGCAGGGTTACGATGCAGGCTTCGCCCTGCCGGAGCGTTACCGCGACGAACTTTCGGAACTTTTCGACGCGAACATCGTCTTCGTCGAGCACCGCTATTTCGACCGTTCGACGCCCGAGCCGCTCGATTGGAAGTACCTGACGGCGGAGAACTCGGCCTGCGACCTGCACCGGATCAAGACACTCTTCGAGGCGCTCTATCCGGGCAAATGGATCGCTTCGGGCATCAGCAAGGGCGGCACGACGACGATGCTCTACGCCGCCTATTTCCCCGATGACGTGGATATTTACGTGCCCTATGTCGGCCCGGTGTGCGACAGCCGCGAGGACAAGCGTTTCGGCCCCTACCTCGCGCAGGTGGGTACGGCCGGGGAGCGTGCGGCCGTCAAGGCCTTCCAGACGGAGGCGTTCCGCCGCAAGGCGCGCCTGCTGCCCGCTTTCGAGGCCTTTTGCACCCAGAAGGGTTATACGTTCCGCATTCCCGTCGAGGAGATCTTCGACTATTGTGTGCTGGAGTTTGGTTTCTCCTACTGGCAGTGGGGGCAGGAAATGTCGGTTCTCCCGGCTTCGGATGCTTCGGACGAAGAGGTGCTCCAATGTCTGCTGGCCAACGCCGGACCCGACTACTTCTCCGAGGACAGCGCGCAGGCTCCCTTCTTCGTGCAGGCGGCCCGCGAGTTGGGTTACTACCCCTATGACGCGGAGCCCTTCCGTGCCTATACGTCGGTCGATACGGAGGACTACTTGCGCCGGATCTTCCTTCCGGAACCGTTGCGTGGCGAAAAGTTTTCGAAAAAGCTCTACCGCAAGATCACACGTTATCTGAAAAAGAACGATCCCCGCATGATCATGATCTACGGCGGTGACGATCCGTGGTCGGCTCCCGGAGCTGCGTGGCTCGTGACGCCCGACAAGCACAACATGAAGGCCTTCATCCAACCGGGCGGCAGCCACCGCACGCGGATTGCCACGCTGCCCGAGGCGATGCGTGAGGAGGCCGTGCGGACGCTCGAGGGCTGGCTGGCCGAATAGCGGGCTCCCGGCGGGTGTGTCCGCGGGAGTGTGTCTGCCGGGCTTGTGCGTGCCTGCCGGAGCATGCGCGCGGCGTTGGAAAAGTACGGGTGCGGAAAAATTATGTGCCGCAGGCATTGCCGTTCGCGCATAATTTCGTATCTTTGCGCTCCGATTCCACGCGATTCAGAACAAAATACATAACACATTCAATATGAATATTGTAAGAGAACAACGCGAACAGAACACCTCGCTCATCCGGGTGACCGTGGGCGAGCAGGATTATGCGCAGGAGGTCGAGAAGGCGCTGCGCGAGTATCGCCGCAAGGCCAATATCCCCGGTTTCCGTCCCGGCATGGTGCCGATGGGCATCATCAAGAAGATGTACGGCAAGGGCGTCGTGGCCGAGCAGTCCTACCGGAAGGCTTCGAACTCCGTGTTCGAGTACCTCCAGAAGGAGAACATCGACTATCTGGGCGACGTGATCCCCTCGGAGGAGCAGGGCGCCTTCGACTTCGAGAACGGCACCGAGTTCGAGTTCGTGTTCGAGATCGGCGAGGCTCCCGAGATCAAGCTGGAGCTTTCGGACAAGGATAAGATGACCTACCACTCGATCAAGGTGGACAAGAAGATGCACGACGACTACCGCTCGAACTTCCTCCGCCGTTTCGGCCGTCTGGTCGATGCCGAGCAGGTTGCCTCGGACGAGGCGCTGACCGTGACGCTCGACAACGGCGACATGAAGGTCGAGGATGCCTACGTCGGGCTGATCTCGATGTCGGAGGAAGAGCGCAAGCCCTTCATCGGCCAGAAGGTCGGCTTCAAGACGAAGGTCAATATCAACGAGCTCTACAAGAACCCGTCGCAGCGTGCCGCCTGCCTGCAGGTCAAGGAGAACGAGCTGGAGGGCATCAATCCCGAGTTCGAACTGGAGATCACGAAGATCCGCAAGTTCGCCGAGCCGGAGCTTACGGAGGAGTTCTTCAAGATGGCCTTCCCGGCCGGCAACGTGAAGACGGCTGAGGAGTTCGAGCAGTTCATCGACGCACAGATCCAGTCGGAGCTGCGCCGCGAGAGCGACTATCTCTTCACGCTCCAGCTGCGTGACTTCCTGCTCAAGAAGGCCGACCTGAAGATGCCCGAGGCATTCCTCAAGCGCTGGCTCTATACGATCAACGAGGGCAAGTTCTCGATGGAGGAGATCGAAAAGGATTTCGACCAGTTCCTCAAGATGTTTACGTGGAACTACCTCCAGAAGCACTTCATCAAGGCCGACAACCTGAGCGTATCGAAGGAGGAGGCCGAGGCCGAGGCCAAGGCGCTGGCCGCCGCGCAGTTCGCGCAGTACGGCATGCCGTCGGCTCCCGACGAGATGCTGGCCGGCTATGCCGAGAAGATCCTCGCCGACAAGGAGCAGGGACAGAAGATCTACGAGAAGCTCTACGAGACGAAGGTGGTCGAGGACATCAAGTCGAAGATCAAGGTTTCGGAGAAGGCCGTCTCCTCGGAGGATTTTGCCAAAATGGCCCAGGCACTGTAAAAATTGCGGAAAAATCCGTATCTTTGGACTTTGCAGGCGTGATGTTTGCAAAGTCCTTTTTTTGAGCAAAACACACCAACGACATGTCTTCGGAATTTGAAAAATACGCACGGAAACACTGCGGGATCAGTTCGCTCAGCTTGCACGATTTCCAGTCGGTGAGCGCGTCCTATGTCTCGCCGACGATCATCGAGGAGCGCCAGTTGAACGTCGCCACGATGGATGTCTTCTCGCGGCTGATGATGGACCGCATCATCTTCCTCGGGGCGCCGATCTACGACGATGCCGCCAACATCATCCAGGCCCAGCTGCTCTTCCTCGAGTCGGTCGATCCCGACAAGGATATCCAGATCTACATCAACTCGCCGGGCGGATCGGTCTCGGCCGGTCTGGGCATCTACGACACGATGCAGCTCGTGGCACCCGACGTGGCGACGATCTGCACGGGGCTGGCAGCCTCGATGGGCGCCGTGCTGCTGACGGCGGGCGCCCGGGGCAAGCGCTCGGCGCTGCCCCATTCGCGGGTGATGATCCACCAGCCGCTGGGCGGTGCGCAGGGCCAGGCCTCCGACATCGAGATCACGGCCCGCGAGATGATGAAAACCAAACGCGAGCTCTACGAGATCCTTGCGGCGCATTCGGGGGTTCCGATCCGCAAGATCGAGAAGGATGCCGACCGCGACTACTGGCTCACGGCCGCCGAGGCCCGCGACTACGGTCTGATCGACGAGGTGCTCGCCAAACGTGAAAAATAGGAAGAAACCGCATGGCAAATAAGAACAACAACCGGAACGGCGGCGACTGCTGCTCGTTCTGCGGTGCCGGCCGCTCGGAGGTGGAGATCATGTTCCAGGGGGCGGACGGCGCCTCGATCTGCAACAAGTGCATCGAGAACGGCTACAAGATCCTGCTCGACAACGACGTGGCTGCGGCCGCCGGGGCGGGGCGCGCGAAGAAGCCCGCGCCGCTGAAGATGGACGAACTGCTCAAACCGGCCGAGATCAAGGCATTCCTCGACCAGTACGTCATCGGTCAGGACGCCGCCAAACGCTATCTGTCGGTGGCCGTCTACAACCATTACAAAAGGTTGCTCTACGCCCCGAAGGAGGATGAGGTCGAGCTCGACAAGTCGAACATCGTGCTGGTGGGCCCCACCGGTACGGGCAAGACGCTCATGGCCCGCACGATCGCGCGGCTGCTCAAGGTCCCCTTCACGATCGTCGATGCCACGGTGCTGACCGAGGCGGGCTACGTGGGCGAGGATGTCGAGAGCATCCTCTCGCGGCTGCTGCAGGTGGCCGACTACGACGTCGAGCAGGCCGAGCGGGGCATCGTCTTCATCGACGAGATCGACAAGATCGCCCGCAAGGGTGACAACCCCTCGATCACGCGCGACGTCTCGGGCGAGGGCGTGCAGCAGGCGCTGCTGAAGATCCTCGAGGGTACGGTGGTCAATGTGCCGCCCCAGGGCGGGCGCAAGCACCCCGAACAGAAGTTCATCCAGGTCAATACGCGCAACATCCTGTTCATCTGCGGCGGTGCGTTCGACGGCATCGAGAAGCGCATCGCCCAGCGGCTCAACACCCGTGCGATGGGCTACGGCCGGGTGAATGCCGACCCGATCGACCGCGGCAACCTGATGCAGTACGTCACGCCGCAGGACCTCAAGTCGTTCGGCCTGATTCCCGAGCTGGTGGGCCGCCTCCCGGTGCTGACCTACATGCAGCCGCTGGACCGTGCGGCCCTGCGCTCGATCCTCACCGAGCCCAAGAACGCCATTGTCAAGCAGTACGAGCGTCTGTTCGAGATGGACGGCGTGAAGCTCACGTTCGACGATGCCGTGCTGGACTACATCGTGGACAAGGCCGTGGAGTTCAAGCTCGGGGCGCGCGGACTGCGCTCGATCTGCGAGGCGGTGATGATGGATACGATGTTCGAGCTCCCCTCGACCGACCGCAAGAAATTCACGGTGACGCTGCCTTACGCGAAGAAAAAGATCGAAAAAGCGAATTTTTTGGATCTCAAAAAAGTAGGATAAGCGGAAGATTCTGCTAATTTTGTGTGCTGGAACGAACTTTAACCTTAAATGATATGTCTACGAATACCAAACTTACGCGCGTAGCCGACAATGTCCGCATCCTGTCGGCCGCCATGGTCGAGAAGGCGAAGTCGGGGCACCCGGGCGGTGCCATGGGCGGCGCCGACTTCATCACGGTGCTCTATGCGGAGTTTCTCCGTTACGATCCCGACAACATGGCATATCCCCACCGCGACCGGTTTTTCCTCGATCCGGGTCACATGTCGCCGATGCTCTATGCGACGCTGTCGCTGGCCGGCCACTACAAGACCGAGGACCTTCAGTCGCTGCGTCAGTGGGGCAGCGTGACACCGGGACACCCCGAGACGGACGTGCTGCGCGGCGTGGAGAATACCTCGGGCCCGCTCGGGCAGGGACATGCCATGGCGCTGGGCGCCGCGATTGCCGAGCGCTTCCTCGCGGCCCGTTTCGGCGAGTGGATGGCACACAAGACCTATGCCTACATCTCGGACGGCGGCATCGAGGAGGAGATTTCGCAGGGCGTGGGCCGCATTGCGGGCCATCTCGGGCTCTCGAACTTCATCATGTACTACGACGCCAACAACGTGCAGCTCTCGACCAGGGTCGATGAGGTGGATACGGAGAACGTGGCGATGAAATACGAGGCATGGGGCTGGAACGTCCTGACCATCGACGGACACAACATCAATGCCATCCGCGAGGCGCTGGTTGCCGCCGACAGCGAGACGGAGCGCCCGACGCTGATCATCGGCCGCACGGTGATGGCCAAGGGGGCCGTGGCCGCCGACGGCACGAGCTTCGAGGACAAGGTATCGACGCACGGACAGCCCCTCTCGGCCGCCGGAGCCGACCTGGCCGCCACGGTGAAGAACCTGGGCGGAAACCCCGACGATCCGTTCGCCGTCTTCGACGAGAGCCGCGAGGTCTTCGCCGAGCGTCGCGAGCAGTTGCGCGAGTGGGCCGCCCGTCAGGCCGCCGTCGAGAAGTCGTGGCGTTCGGAGCACAAGGACCTGGCCCGCAAGCTCGACGACTACTTCTCGGGCAAACTCCCCGAGATCGACTACAAGACGATCGAGGTGAAGCCCGACGTGGCGACGCGCGCCGCTTCGGCCGCCGTGCTGGGCGTCTACGCCGAGAAGGTGGGCAACATGATCGTTTCGTCGGCCGACCTTTCGAATTCGGACAAGACCGACGGTTTCCTCAAGAAGACCAAGCCCTTTGTGAAGGGGGACTTCTCGGGACAGTTCCTTCAGGCCGGCGTTTCGGAACTGACGATGGCTTGTGTAATGAACGGTATGGCGCTGCACGGAGGCGTGATCCCCGCGTGCGCTACCTTCTTCGTCTTCTCGGACTACATGAAGCCGGCCGTACGCCTTTCGGCGCTCATGCACCTGCACGTGATCTACGTCTGGTCGCACGACTCGTTCCGCGTGGGCGAGGACGGTCCGACGCACCAGCCCGTCGAGCAGGAGATGCAGATCCGCCTGATGGAACACCTGAAGAACCACCGCGGCGAACGTTCGATGCTCGTGCTGCGCCCGGCCGACGGCGACGAGACGGTGATGGCCTGGAAGCTGGCTCTCGAAGAGCAGCGTCCGGTGGCATTGGTTCTTTCGCGCCAGAACATCCGCAGCCTCAAGGCCATGGGCTCGACGAGCCGCCGCGAGGAGGCCATGCAGGCCGCCAAGGGTGGCTATGTCGTTATGGACGCCGCCAAGCCGGCTGCCGTTCTGATTGCATCAGGTTCGGAGGTATCGACTTTGGCCGAAGGTGCCGAACAACTTGCCGCCGAGGGTATCGCCGTACGGGTGGTGAGTGTTCCGAGCGAAGGCCTGTTCCGCGACCAGCCCCGCTCTTACCAGGAGAGCGTGCTGCCGGCCGGCCTGCCTCGTTATGGACTTACTTCGGGGCTTCCCGTGACGTTGCGAGGACTTGTCGGTGAGAGCGGTACGATCCATGGGTTCGACCATTTCGGCTACTCGGCGCCCTTCAAGGTGCTCGATGAAAAGTTCGGTTACAACGGGGCTACCGTTGCCGCCGAGGTGAAGAAGATGCTGGGGCGTTAGCCGCACGTCGCACATGAAAAAGGATACGGACCTCCGCTAACCGGAGGTCCGTATCCTTTTTTACTTTCGGCGGCAGCAGCTGCGGTACCGGGGAAGACGCTCGGCAAACGGGATCACGGAGCGATCGGAACGAAAAAAAACAGGCCGATGGTACGAATCCGAAAAAAATGCGTATCTTTGCGGTCCCGTCTGTCACGCGGGAAATGTGGAAAGATTTGGACTGATTGCAAACCACAGTAAAAAATCGCTAAAACAGCACATTTTTTATTCCAACAGCCAATTTTTCCCATTTTATACGTTTAACCCTAAAAAACGGATAACAATGGGCTTTTTGTTTACATCGGAATCGGTGTCCGAGGGACACCCCGATAAGGTCTCGGATCAGATTTCCGACGCCATTCTCGACGAATTCCTTCGCCACGACCCCAATTCGAAGGTCGCCTGCGAAACCCTCTGCACGACGGGTCTCGTGGTCGTCGCCGGCGAGGTGCGCTCGGAGGCCTATGTCGATGTGCAGGGTGTGGCACGTCGCGTCATCAACCAGATCGGCTACACCAAGGGTGATTACCGTTTCGACGGCAATTCGTGCGGTGTTGTTTCGGCCATCCACGAGCAGTCGCCCGACATCAACCAGGGTGTCGTGCGTGAAGCCGAGGAGGAGCAGGGTGCCGGCGATCAGGGCATCATGTTCGGTTACGCCTGCAACGAGACGCGCGAGTTCATGCCCGCGACGCTCATCCTCTCGCACGTGATCCTCAAGGAGCTGGCCGTCATTCGCCGCGAGGGCAAGGTGATGACCTACCTGCGCCCCGACTCGAAGTCGCAGGTGACGATCGAGTACGACGAGCAGACGAACCGTCCGCTGCGCGTGCACACGATCGTCGTCTCGACGCAGCACGACGAGTTCATTCTCCCGGGCAACGGCCTCACGGAAAAGGAGGCCGAGCAGCAGATGCAGGAGCGGATCCGCGAGGATGTGCGCACGATCCTCATCCCGCGCGTCAAGGCGCGTCTGGAGCGTGCCGGCGACAAACTTGCCGACCTGATCACGGGCGACTACATCCTGCACGTGAACCCCACGGGCAAGTTCGTCATCGGCGGCCCCCACGGAGACACGGGTCTCACGGGCCGCAAGATCATCGTCGATACCTACGGCGGCCGCGGTGCCCACGGCGGCGGCGCCTTCTCGGGCAAGGACTCCTCGAAGGTGGACCGTTCGGCCGCCTATGCCGCACGTCACATCGCCAAGAACCTTGTGGCTGCGGGTGTCGCCGATGAGGTGCTCGTCGAACTGTCGTATGCCATCGGCATCGCCCAGCCCCTCTCGATCTATGTCGATACCTACCGTTCGCCGCGCCCGGCAGCGCTTGCCGGCATGACCGACGGCGAGATTGCCCGCCGCATCGGGAAACTCTTCGACCTGCGTCCTGCAGCGATCGTCAAGCGCTTCGGCCTGAAGAACCCGATCTTCGAGGCGACGGCCTCCTACGGGCATTTCGGCAACCGGCCCTACCGCAAGAGCGTGAAGGTTTGGGAGCACGGCGTGGAGACCGAGCGCGAGGTGGAGTTCTTCGGGTGGGAGAAACTCGATGCAGTGGACGACATTCGTCGCGAGTTCGAACTCTGACCGATTCGGAAAATCAAGCAATTGGGGCATTCTCTCGGGGAATGCCCCAATTTTTGTACTTTCGGACATACTAATTGAACCTATGAGCCCGTTTGTCCTGCGTAAAGAATCGTAAACGAATGCTTATGCAATGAAGTAGCCTCGGATTAATAGAACTTAAACACCGTATTTATTATGAAAAAGGCATTTTTTGTTTTGGGTATTGTTGCCGTTTCCGCAGTGGCAGGCGGTCTGACGGCTTGGAGCATGGGGGCCGGAAAGGGGACTCCCGAGGTGCAATATATCGAACGCGAGGTGGAACGCAATCCTTCGTTGGGGACTCACTTTACGGCCTATGAGGCCGACAAGTATCCCGACCTGACCTACGCTGCGGAGAATGCGGTGAAGGCCGTGGTCAATATCGAGGCCATCCAGCAGATCGAGGTGCCGCAGCGGCGGAGCTACGACCCGTTCCTCGAGTTCTTCGGCATTCCGCAGGAGTACGGCAACGACGGTTCGCGTCCGCAGTACCGTGAGGCCCGTGCGGGCGGTTCGGGTGTCATCATCTCGAAGGACGGCTATGTGGTGACCAACAACCACGTTGTGGACGGCGCCACGAAACTGCGCGTGAAGCTCAACGACGGACGGACGTTCGATGCCAAACTCATCGGCAAGGATTCGGCTACGGATGTGGCCCTGCTGAAGATCGACGGCGACGACGACCTGCCGACGCTGCCCTTCGGGTCGTCCGACGCGCTGCGTCTGGGCGAGTGGGTGCTGGCCATCGGATCGCCCTTCGACCTGCAATCGACCATCACGGCCGGTATCGTGAGCGCCAAGGCGCGCAACCTGGGAGCTATTCCCAACGACTTCCGCATCGAGTCGTTCATCCAGACCGACGCAGCGGTGAACCCCGGCAACTCGGGCGGTGCGCTGGTGAACACGCGCGGTGAACTGGTGGGCATCAACACGCTTATCAAGTCGCAGACGGGCAGCTATATTGGCTATTCGTTCGCTATTCCCGAGTCGATCGTCCGCAAGGTGGTGGTCGATCTGAAGGAGTACGGGGTTGTGCAGCGCGCCATGCTGGGCATCATGTTCCGTCCGGTGGATCAGGACTTCCTCGACAGTGAGGGCAAGGAGTTGGGCATCAAGGAACTGGGCGGTATCTACGTGGCCAGCGTTGTTGAGGGCGGCTCGGCTTCCGAGGCCGGCATCCGCAAGGGGGACATCATCCTCTCGATCGACGGCGTGAAGGTGAACGATTCGGCCACGGTGCAGGAGCTGATTGCGCGTCGCCGACCCAACGATAAGGTGAAAATCTCGGTAAAAAGAGACGGTGATGTGAAACAAATTGACGTCACTTTGCGTAATAAAGCTGGTAAAACGGAACTCATCACCAAAGAGGACGTCGATGTGGTCGAGGCGCTGGGTGGAAAATTCGCCGACGCCGGGACGAAGTTGTGTCGCGAACTCGATATCCGTGGCGGAGTGCAGGTTGTGGGCGTGAAGTCCGACGGTATTCTGGCCCGTGCCCGGGTAAAGCAGGGATTCGTGATCACCCACATCAACGACCGCCCGGTCTATGCGGTCTCCGACCTGGAGCACATGACCGAGAAGGTTCGCTCGATCGACGGGGTCTATCCCAACGGACGTTCGGCAAGCTATATGCTGGTCGAATAGCCGGGGACTTGGGTCCAGCGCAGCGGGTACTGTCCGGAGTCGCTTCGGGCAGGTGACGGATCGGTCCGGGAAAGCCTTTTCCCGGACCTTCTGTTCGAAATCCCGGGACCGGTTCGAGGGGGCCGCAAACGCGAAGAGTATATTTTGATATTAGGATAGATTTAGGAAATGCGTCAGTTAAAGATTACGAAGTCCATCACCAATCGTGAGAGCGCTTCGCTGGACAAGTATTTGCAGGAGATCGGCAAGGAGGAGCTCATCACGGCCGAGGAGGAGGTGGAACTCGCCCAACGGATCAAGAAGGGAGACCAGGAGGCACTCGAGAAACTTACCAAGGCGAACCTCCGGTTCGTGGTTTCGGTGGCCAAGCAGTACCAGAATCAGGGCCTGAGCCTTCCCGACCTGATCAACGAAGGCAACCTCGGCCTGATCAAGGCGGCCGAGAAGTTCGACGAAACCCGCGGTTTCAAGTTCATCTCCTATGCGGTGTGGTGGATCCGTCAGTCGATCCTCCAGGCGCTGGCCGAGCAGTCGCGCATCGTGCGTCTGCCGCTCAACCAGGTGGGTTCGCTCAACAAGATCAACAAGGCCTTCGCCCGCTTCGAGCAGGAACACGAGCGCACTCCGTCGCCCGAGGAGCTCGCCTCGGAGCTGGAGCTGCCCAAGGAGAAGGTGACCGATACGTTGCGGGTCGCCGGACGTCACGTTTCGGTGGATGCCCCGTTTGCCGACGGTGAGGACAACTCGCTGCTCGACGTGCTGGTGAATCCCGATTCGCCCAATGCCGACCGCGGGCTGATCAACGAGTCGCTTGCCACGGAGGTCGATCGGGCTCTGGAGACCCTGACCGAGCGAGAGCGCGACATCATCAAGTACTTCTTCGGCATCGGATGCTCGGAGATGACCCTTGAGGAGATCGGAGAGAAGTTCGACCTGACGCGTGAGCGCGTGCGCCAGATCAAGGAGAAGGCGATCCGTCGCCTGCGCCATTCGTCGCGTTCGAAACTGCTGAAGTCCTATCTCGGGTAGCGCGATGCAGGAAGGTGCGTGGCGGGGCGAAAGCAGGCCCGGTAACCTTCCACGATTAAGGAATATGAAAAGAAGAGGTTCGGATCAGGGGATCCGGACCTCTTTTTCGTTGTGCGGAGGCATGTCGCCGTGCGGCGTGCAATGCTCCGAGACTTCATCCGCCCGTCCGGTTCGGTTCGGGTTGTCCCCGTGGCCCGCACGGGTTTCCGGCACGAGGATCGGAAGCGATGAGAGCAGGAGAAAGACCAGAAGCTCCCGGCGCAACAGCTTGAATGCCTTGTAGAGCTGGGCCTCGACCGTGCGGCGCGAGATGTGCAGCTCCTCGGCGATCTCCCGGCTCTTTTTCTGGTAGAGATAGGCCTCCTTGAAGATTTCGCGGCATTTGGGCGGCAGTTTCTCGATGTTCCGGTAGACTTTGTTGAGCATGTTCTCGTCGGCCGACTGCTCGATGTTCTCCTCCAGGAAGTCGATCTCGGCCAATTGCAGTTGGGCGGCGTCCTCGTTCTGGAACCCGTGTGTGCGGATCAGGTGTTTCAGCCGGTTCTTGCAGGCGTTCAGCACGCAGCGGTAGAGGAAATAGCGGACCTCGTCGGCCGGGATGAAGATTTTCTTCTGCCGCCACATCGTGATGTAGACGTCGTGGACGATGTCTGCGGCCTCCTCCCTCGGAACGAACTTGCAGGCATACCGGGTCAGTTCATTGACATGCCGTCGGTAGATCCGATTGAAAACGATCTCCTCGGAATCGGTGTCGGGTTCGTTCGTATTATGGGGTTGATGGGGCCTCATTTCAGCAGCAGGGATCCTGTCAAGGGAATTAAAATCATGGTAAAATTAGACAAATGAGTCGAGAAAATCCAAGAATCGTGTGTTTTTTTTGTTCCGTAACCCTTTTTTGCCGCTGGTTCGTTCCGGTTCTTTTTTTTGTGTGAGAACGTAAGTAGTTTTTTGTTTTGAGTTGTTTTATGTATAGAGAATGAATCGAGATAGAACTATGGAAGCCGAAAACAGAATCAATGAGTGGATCATACGATTTATCGAAGGCGACTGCCCGGACGACCGGATGCATGAGCTGCTTGAGTGGGTGCGGGAGTCTCCCGAGCATGCCGAGATCCTGTTTGGCATGAAGGATCTTTACGACCGCAACCGGTTTCAAAAGGGCCTTACCGAGGAGGAAATCGATGCCGGCTGGGCGCGGATCGTCGCCGAATGCGGCATCCGTGAAACCGATCTGTCGTCGGAACATCAGCGTCGGGACGCCGGGGATCCGGTGCGGCGTCGCAGCCGGTTCGTACTACTGCGCCGGGTTGGAATCTCGGTGGCCGCTTGCATCGCCCTGGTGTTGGCTTTCACCGTATCGTCGCATCTGATGTGTCAGAAGGAGTGGATTGTCGTAACGAACGACACGGGGAGTCAGGACCACCTGATTCTGCCCGACGGATCGGGCGTCTGGCTCTATTACGGGGCCTCGATCAGCTATCCGGAGCATTTTGAGAAGAACCGTCGCGATATTCGGCTGACGGGTGAGGCCTTCTTCGATGTCGTGGCCGACCGTACCCGCCCCTTCGTTGTCGAGACATCGCTGCTGGAGGTCGAGGTGCTGGGTACGCGCTTCAACCTTTCGGCTTCGGACGAGGCGGCGCAGGTGGTTCTCGAATCGGGGTCGGTCAATCTGGGCCGGCTCGAGGCGGGAGAGGTGGTTCGGCAAGTGTTGCTCAAGCCGGGCGAGATGGCCGAGGTGAGCAGCCGCGATGACGGGATTGCCGTTTCGGAGGTGGACCTGCAGCTCTATCTGTCGTGGAAGGACAAGTATTTGACAGTCCGCTCGCAACGGCTTGAGGATGTAATGTATATGTTGGCCAAAAGCTACAATACAACTATCCGCATTGCCGATCGCACGCTTTGCGAAGAGCGACTTTCCGGCCGTTTCGACCAGCGACAGCCCCTTGAGACCATCTTCCGGATCATCGATTCGGTGATGCCGATCCGTTACGAATTCGACGGAAAGACCTGGATTATTCTGCCACGGCAATAAGCCGGGGAGACCGTATACAGTCGCAACCTAAAACCTGTTCCGATGAGACGAGAAACCTGACCAAAAAAGAAGAATTGGAGAAACGGCCATTTCCCCAATTCCCGCATTCAAATCAACGATTTTGACCCAATCATCCATCTAAATGCTAACCTTATGAAGAAACTTTTAATCCTGAAGGAGTGGCGGTCATTTTCATTGCCGTCGTTCCCGGGCAGGAGCGTGTCGAAATGGCTGGCCCTGTGTGCCGCACTTCTGGTCTCCGCCCATGTTTTTGCGCAATCGTCCGACCGCTTGACGATCGATCTTAAGAACGCTTCGCTCGAACGGTTCATCGGAGACGTGCAACGACAGAGTGACTATTCTTTTTTTTACAAAGATAGTGAAATAAATTCAAATGAGCGTATTACGCTCTCGGTAAAGGATAAAAATATCGACGAGATCCTCTCGTTGGCCTTCCGCGGAACAGGAATTTCCTACCGGATCGAGGGCAAGCATATTTTTCTGAATCGCAAGCAGGCTTTTGCCCGGCAGACGGACAGTGCCCGGCAGGTTAAAGGTCTGGTGACCTCTAAGAGTGGTGAACCGCTGGTCGGCGTGACGGTGACCGTTGTCGGCGACAATACGAGCGGTGCGCTGACCGATGTGGACGGCTGGTATACGATCCGTGTGGCCGGTCCCCGGACGCAGCTCGAATACCGTTATGTCGGCTATGCGCCGCAGACGGTCGAGGTCGGCAACCGCACGATGATCGACGTCTCGCTCGAACAGGAGACCAACGAACTGGAGAGTGTGGTGGTGGTCGGCTACGGCGAGCAGAAGAAGGCGACCCTCACGGGTGCCGTCGCCACGATCGACATGCAGGATATCAAGACCCCATCGCCCAATCTCAGCAACTCGCTCCAGGGCAAGATCGCCGGAGTCATCTCCGTGCAGTCGAGCGGTGAACCGGGATACGACAATTCGACGTTCACTATCCGCGGTATCGGTTCGTTTGTCAATACCAGCTCGAACGCCCCGCTGATCATTGTGGACGGCGTGCAGCGTGAGGATGTGAACAGCTTCAACACCGGCATATTCAACAACATCGACCCGGAGGACATCTCCAGCATTTCGCTGCTCAAGGATGCCTCCGCAACGGCTGTCTACGGAGCCAAAGGCGCCAATGGAGTGCTGATCATCACGACCAAACGGGGCGTGACCGGACAGCCGCGTCTGACAATCAAGGTCGAGTCGGGTGTGACGAACTTCACGAAGACCCCCGAACTGCTTAACGGTGTGGACTATATGACCCTCTACAACGAGGCGCGTCGCAATGCGGGCCAGAGCGAGACCTACTCTCCGCGCGACATCCTGCTGACGCGGAGCGGGCTCGATCCCTACATGTATCCCAATGTCGATTGGATCGATGAGGTCTACAAGAGTTTCTCGTCCGTGACGAACGCCCACCTCAACGTGACGGGCGGAAGCGAAAAGGTGCGTTATTATGTGTCGGCTTCGTTCTATGATCAGGAGGGACAGTACAAGGTGAAAAAGATGAACGGCTACAATCCGAACCTCTCCTACCGCCGTTATGACTTCCGCTCGAACGTGGATGCCAACCTCACCCGATCGACCGTCCTGCAGCTCAACATCTCGGCCCTGCTGGTCGATGCCAAATATCCGGGCATCTCGTCGGGCAACCTCTGGTACCACGTGCTCTCGACCTCTCCGGTGGCTTTCCCGGTGCGCTATCCCGACGGACGTTGGGCCGGTCCGAAGGCCAATTCGGGCGTCAATCCGCTGGACCGCGTCCAGAATACGGGTTACAGCAACGTGTTCAAGCCGACGGTGCAGTCGGTCTTCACGCTCAACCAGAAACTCGACTTCCTAACCGAGGGGCTGAGCGCCTATGCGCGTTTCTCGTTCGACAGCTACGGTCAGTTCGTCAATCGTCGAAGCGGACAGGTCGATCTGTGGAATGCTGAGGGCCGCGACGGCGAGGGTAACCTCATCTTCGGCAACCCGACGCTCGAGGGTACGCAGTTCCTCAATTATACGAAGGAGTCGAACGGCGAGTATGTCCTTTACTTCGAGGGCAACGTGGCCTACGACCGTACTTTTGGCGACCACTCCGTTTCGGGCATGCTGCTCTACAACATGCGTAACCGTCGGGTCAGCACGGCCGGCGATGCCGTTTCGGCCATCCCGTACCGTAACCAGGCCATCGCCGGGCGTCTGAGCTATGGCTTCCGTAACAAGTATCTGCTCGAGGTGAACGCCTCATACACCGGTTCGGAGAACTTTGCTCCGGGGCACCGCTTCGGTTTCTTCCCGGCTATCTCGGGCGGCTGGGTTATCTCGAACGAAGGCTTCTTCGACGGGGCCCGCGATGTGGTCAATCTACTCAAACTGCGTGCATCGTACGGTTTGGTCGGAAATGACAACATCGGTGCCGGAGGGCGTTTTGGCTACCTGACCCAAATCGTTGATTCCAATGGCTACGGTTTTGGTGAGAACGGCTCGTGGGTGAACAGCATCAAGACCTCGGTTGTCGGAACGGATAACCTCACGTGGGAGAAGTCCTACAAGACGAACCTGGGTCTCGAACTCGGACTCTGGGACAAGATCAGCCTGACGGCCGATTTCTTCATGGAGACCCGCAAGGATATCCTCATCTCGCGAGCCTCGATTCCCGACTTTTCCGGCTTCTCGGGCATGACGATCTATGCAAACATGGGCGAGATGGACAACAAGGGATTCGATGCCAATATCGAGTATAACGATCGTTTCGGTGATTTCGGACTTCGCCTCTACGGTAACATCTCCTACACGAACAACAAGATTGTCTTCCAGGACGAGGCTCCCGCACGCTACGACTACATGATGTCTACCGGTACGCAGTTCGGTGAGTTCAAGGGCTACATTGCCGAGGGCCTGTTCGTCGATGACGAGCAGATTGCCCACAGCCCCAAGCAGTTCGGTATCACTCCCAAGCCGGGCGACATCAAGTACAAGGACCTGAACAACGACGGGGTGATTGACGCTTACGATCAGACCTACCTGGGCAAGTCGTGGTTCCCGGCCTGGTCCTACGGCGTGGGCTTCAACCTCAACTGGAAGAATTTCGACCTGTCTCTCTTCTTCCAAGGGGTAGCCGATGTGGGTATCATGGCCAATGGTTCGGCGATTTATGGCGGCGATCTGGGTGCCAGCGGTGTGGGTATCATTCCTTTTACCGGCATGGGACAGTATCCCAACAATGCCATTTCGAAAGTCAAGGACCGCTGGACAGAGGAAAATCCGCGTCAGGACGCATGGTATCCCCGCCTGAACTACAACGATACGACCGCAAGCAACAACTACCAGAACAGTACGTGGTGGCTCAAGAATGGAAACTACCTCCGCCTGAAGCAGGCTTCGCTGGGGTATACGGTCAATACGCCCAACCTGTCGAAGGCCGGCATTTCGTCGCTCTACTTCTACCTGACCGGTCAGAACCTGCTCACGTTCTCCGGTTTCAAACTCTGGGATCCGGAGTTGGGATCCAACGCCGCCAGCTACCCGCTCAACCGCATGGTCATGCTGGGTGTACGAGTTCAGTTCTAACCTAAAAGAGAAAAACGATGAATCGCATATTTCAAACCCTTATGATTCTGGTCGCGACGGCCTTTGCGGGTGTGTCGTGTTCCTATCTCGATAAGAAGCCGGATAATCTCCGGACGATGGACCAGATCTGGCAAACACGGGCCGATGCCGAGGCATTCCTCAATCAGGTCTACTCCTACATCTGGTGTCCGCTCGACGATTTTTCATGGCTTGGAGGTTCCGACGAAACCTCTTGCTCGATTGCCAATGTCCCGATCCGTCGCTGGGCCGAGGGCAACTGGAGTGCCACGGAGTATACGTGGAACTATTGGAGCCAGTGCTACAGCGCGATCCGCACGGCGCTCGATTTCGAGGCCAACATCGACCGCGTGCCCGACAACATCATCAGTCCCGACCTGCGCGACCGTTACAAGTGCGAGTCGAAGTTCCTGCGGGGATGGTTCTACTGGTGCCTGCTTCGCATGTACGGGCCGTTTGTGAAGATCGACAAACCCCTTTCGGTGGATACGGACTTCGCCGACTTCCGGCGTGCTCCCTTCGACGAGTGTGTCGAGTATGTCTGCCAGCTTCTGAGCGAGGCGTCGCGCGGCCTGGACGACAAGCGGATCATCGCCTCGGAGTATGGACGTCCGTCGAAGGCGGCGTGCCTGGCCGTCATCTCGAAAGTCCGTCTGCTTGCCGCGAGCGAGTTGTGGAACGGCAATCCGGATCTGGCCGATTTCAAGAATGCCGACGGGACACTGCTCGCTCCGCAGCAGTACGACCCCGAGAAATGGCGTCTGGCGGCCGAGGCGGCTCGGGACGTGATCTGGCTCGATGTGCATGACCTCTACCGCGATCCGACGGGCGATCCCTACCTCTCCTTCCGGAACCTCTTCCTGAAGTGGAACGACGAGATCATCTTCGCTACCAGCAAGACAGACTGGGTGTGGGGCCACGACAAACGCTGTACGCCCCAGCCCGGAGGTTATTCGATGATGCAGGCTACGCAGAACATTGTGGATGCCTTCTATACCCGCGACGGCCTCGACAAGGACGATGACGAGAACTATACCGAGACGGGTTTCGCCACGTCGGACGACCCGGCCGAATACGGTATGGCCGAGGACGGGGTGAACCGCGGTTACCTCATGGGTGAATCAAACATGTACGTGAACCGTGAGCCGCGTTTCTATGCCAGTGTCTCCTACAACGGGCGTCCCGTTCTTGCGGCGCAGACCGTAGATGACAAGAACTACTATTCGTCGGATGCGAACAAGGACGGCCGGGGACGTGCGGAGTACTATTACAGTGGTCTGGCCGGTGTGGGTCGCAATCCGACATTGCCCGACCTTACGGGATACGACGTCCTGAAGATGGTCAGTCCGTCGTCGAACCCCCGCCCGGGAGTGGATCGTATCCTCTATCGCCCCTACATCCACATCCGCTATGCCGAGATTCTGCTCAACTACATCGAGGCGTTGAATGAGTATGAACCGGGCAACAAGGATATTGTGGTTTATTTCAACGAATTGCGGGATCGGGCAGGTATCCCGGGCATTACGGAGACCTACCCCGAGGAGATCGGCGACAAGGAGGCGATGCGCCGACGCATTATCCGCGAGCGTCAGGTCGAGCTGGCGTTTGAGGGCGACCGTTTCTGGACGCTGTGCCGGCGCAAGCTCTTCGAGAAGGAGGAGAACCGGAAAATCGAGCGTATGAACGTACTGGCCGATGACGGCGGCGCTGGATTCGGATTCCAGGCCTACTATACCCGCATTCCGCTCACCACGCGTTATTGGGACAAACGGATGTATCTATTCCCGATCGTGCAGGCGGAGATTGACAAGGGGGTGGGGCTCGTGCAGAATCCCGGATGGTAATCAGATTGAAGCATAACCGTATATATAACAGAACAGAATTATGAAAAGCCTATTCAGACATATGGCCGTACTGGCCCTCCTGCTGCTCTCCTTCGGATGCAGCGACGATGAAACCGGGACGCACGATCCGTCGGCTCCGGTTGTCGTGGACCAGTTCTATCCGAAAACCGGAGGCGTCGGGACCGAACTCATCATCACGGGCAGCAACTTCTCGGCGGATCCTTCGCAGGTCTCCGTGAAGATCGGGGAGACGTCGCTCGTGGTGCTGAACTCCGATGTAAACAACATCGTGGCGATCGTTCCGCCCAAGCTGGGGAGCGGTCCGTTCGAGATATCGATTGCCGGCGGTGAGCCGGTGCGTACCGAGGAGTCGTTCTCGTACATCTATTCGGCCGTAGTTTCCACGTTGGCTGGAACTGGGGAGACCGGGTTCGCCAACGGCAGCGGTGATGCGGCGATGTTCAATTTCAAGTCGTTCGACGGCAACGGTTGGATGAAGGGCTCGATCTGCGCCGATGAGGCGGGAAATGTCTACGTTGCCGATATCCACAACTGCCTGATCCGTAAGATCATGCCCGACGGAACCGTTTCGACGCTGGCCGGAGCGCTCGGCGTCAATGAAAATCTGGACGGTGTGGGCGCCTCGGCCCATGTCTCCAACATGGTTTACGGCATGGACTGCGATGCCGAGGGGAATGTCTGGTTTGTGGATACGGGCAGCTGGCTTCTGCGCAAGGTCACGCCCGACGGAGTCGTGACGACTGAGGCGAACTGCCCGTTCCAGCCGTGGTACATACGGATCGATCGAAAGAACGGGGTCGCCTATCTGACAGCACAAGACGGAAGCACGGGCCTGTACCAATACGACATGAAGAGCGGTGAATTTTCGGAACTCATTACGGGTCAGGCCTACGCGGCCGTGGCGGTTGCCAATGACGGGACACTCTACGTCAGCCACTCGACCGACAATACGATCGAGCGGGTCGTACGCACGGGCGACGGTTGGTCGCGAGAGCGCCTTGCCGGCAACGGGACGGCGGGTTATGCCGACGGGCCGTTTGCCGAGGCGCAGTTCTCCTTCCCGCGCGGGCTGGTTATCAACTCGGTGGGAGACGTTTTCGTGGCCGGAAACGGTTCGTGGGACGTGACCGGGAATGCGGACCAGAGCATCCGGAGACTGAACATGACCGAACGGACGGTTGAGACGATCGCTGGAAACGGTACGCCCGGTTATATGGATGGCGTAGGCAATGCCACGGCTTTCAACGATCCGCAGGATGTGGCTATCGACGGCAATGATGTGATCTATGTCTTCGACCGGGAGAACAACGTTATTCGCAAGATCATATACGAGTAGATCCGGGCGAAAAGAGAAAAAAGTGAAGAAGATGAAGAAGATATTTCTGATATTTGTCCTCCTGTCGTTTTGGGTGGCAGGAGGATATGCCTGCAGCGGCGATGATCCGGTGCAGGGAGGGAAAGAGGAGGTAGACCCGACCCCGGATCCGGATCCCGACCCGGATCCGGACCCCTCCGGACCGAAGGAGTATTATGTGGCGGTCGATGGCAAAGGCAGCGGATCGCTTGCCGATCCGTTCGGATCGATCAATGCGGCGCTTGCCGTGACCCGGCCCGGAGATGTGGTTTACGTGCGGGGCGGGGTCTACAGCGAAGCGGTCCGCTTCACCCATTCGGGCACGGCCGACGCCCCGATCGTACTCAAGGCCTATAGGGACGAGACCCCCGTGATCAGCGGTGAAGGGATGACCTGGGCCTCGGGTCCGCACCAGCTGGTGCTCATCAGCGGTGTGGACCACGTGACGGTGGAGGGCTTCGAAGTGACGGGTCTCGAAACCGACGACGGCCGCCTCGAGGCCAACGGCATCACGGTCAGTGCCGGTGCAACGAACATCACGTTGAGAAACAATCACGTCCACCACATCCGCAATACTGCACCGCAGGGGGAGAATATCTGGCCGGGGGCGCACGGCATCCTCATCATCGGGAATACGGACAAGGCCGTGCGGAACGTTACGGTCGATGGCAACCGGATCCACGACTGCGAGACGGGATTTTCCGAGACGCTGACGATCAACGGCTTTGTCGATGGTTTTACCATCAGCAACAACACGATCTACCATTGCTCGAACATTGCGATCGATGCGGCGGGCGGCTATGCGGCCAACCCCGATCCGACCCGCAACTATGCCCGCAACGGCGTGATCTGCGGCAACGTGCTCTACGGGATAGAGAACTCGCGCGGCGAACTGCTCGACGGCGGTTTCGGGGCCATTGCCATCTATGCCGACGGTTCGCGGAACATCACCATCGAGCGGAACCGCATTTTCGGCTGCGACCGCGGCATCGGGGTGGTGAGCGAGACCGACGACTATCCCACGACGGACTGCTATGTGCGCAACAACGTGGTCTACGACTGCTGGCGCACGGGCATCTACATGGGTGGTTATCTCAACTACACGACAGGCGGATCGGAAAACTGCTACATCGTCAATAACACGCTCTATGCCAACAACCGGATGGAGGGGGCCTTCGGGGAGATCGAGGGCGAGATCCGCCTGACGGAGAACTGCCGGAAGATCACCGTAGCCAACAACCTGGTCTGCACCTCCCGGGCCGAGGACCTGTTCGTCCACAAGTATACGGCCACCGGTTCGGACAACGTCTTCGAAAACAATTACTACTGCGGTCCGGGCGCCTGGATGTGGGAGCAGCAGGACAGCAACCCCATCACCGATTTTGCCGCCTGGCAGGCGACATCGGGGGGCGATGCGGAGGGCGGCTATGATGCCGTTCCGTTCTTTGACTTCGAACCGACTCCCGATGCGGACTTCTCGATCGGTGATGCTCCGGCACTCAAGAACCGGGGCAAAGCTCTTCCGACCTATTTTGTCGGTACTGTGGACTTTGCCGGGAATCCGCGTACGGAGGAGGGTAAGGTAAGTATTGGGGCGTTTCAGTAAATCGGGGTGGTTATGAATGGAAAGATTGCAATTGCGCTACTTTCGACCCTTTTGTTGGGTATCGGTTCCTGCGGTGCAGGAGAACCGATTTCTGACCCTTCGGGCCTGGTCGAGGTGCCCGATCTTGGCGAAACTCCTGAATCCGGAAAGGAAACACCCAGATGCTATTATGTTTCCACCACGGGTGACGATTCGGCTTCCGGAACCGAAGATGAGCCGCTGCGGACGATCAACTGCGCATTGGGACGGGTGGCCCCGGGTGATACCGTGCTGGTGCGCGGGGGCTCCTACCATGAGTTTGTCCGCCCGACGGTGTCGGGCGAGCGCGGGCGGGTGATCACCCTGGCGGCTTGTCCGGGCGAGACAGTGAAGATTGACGGAACGGGGCTCGAGATCTCCGGCTGGCTTCGTGCCCTGGTGCGTGTGGAGGTCGATTACATGACCTTCGAGAACCTGCATGTGTGCCATGCCGTCAATGCGGCGCCCAACAGCGATCCGGAGGGGTTCTACATCTGCGGGTCGGCACGTGGCATCACGCTCCGCGGGTGCAAGGTCTACGACATCCGCAACACGTCGCTGCAGAACAGCAGCGAGGACTGGCGCAGCGCCCATGCCATCCTGGTGGTGGGAACGGACGACAACCGTCCGATCCGGGATCTGCTCATCGACGGATGCGAGGTCTTCGACATCTGTTCTGGAACCAGCGAGTCGGTGACGATCGCCGGCAACGTCGATGGTTTCACGGTCTGCAACAGCCGGGTCCACGACGTGGAGAACATCGGGATCATCGTCGCGGGCGGCGAGACGCTCAATCCGGGCGGTGATGTGGCGGTCAATTACGCGCGCAACGGGGTGATCCGCGACAACCGGGTCTACAACTGCACCCATACGAAGAGTCCTGAATATTGGGGCCCGGACCGTTACGGAGCCATCGGCATCTACGTTTGCGGAGGCAGCGGCACGGTCGTCGAGCGCAATGTCGTGTACGGCTGCGACCGCGGCATCGGACTGGTGAGCGAGTGCGACTACCGGCCCACGAAGGATTGCATCGTCCGCAACAACTTCGTCTACAACTGCAACCGGACGGCGATCTACATGGGCGACTACCTGAACTTCTACGGGGCCGGCACCCACGGATGCTGCGTGATCAACAACACGGTCTACAACAACAACGCCGTCAGGGGCGGTCTGGGCGAAGAGGACGGAGAGGGCGAGATCCGCCTGACGGAGAACTGCACGGACAATGTGGTCATGAACAACATCGTCTATGCCCGCCCGGAGCGCGATGTCTTCATCCGCAAATACACGCAGACGGGTTCGGACAATGTGATCGACTACAACCACTACTATACGGCCGGAACGCCGAAGTGGATCTGGGACGATGTGCCGTATGATGATTACGAAGCGTGGAAAGCGGCCTCGGGATGCGATGCCCATTCGGTCTACGGGGTCGATCCGCTGCTGGTGAAAGCCTCGCCTGAGGCTGTGGACCTGCATCTGCAAGAGCACTCTCCGGCCCGGAATACGGGGCATTTCCTCTCTGCTTATTTCAACGGAGAGACGGATATCGACGGTGATCCCCGCTCGGTGGAAGGCGTTGTGAGCAAGGGGGCGGACCAATAGCGGAGCCGCATGCGGGGACCAGTCAGGCCGCCGCGAAAGGAAGAACGGGGCTGCAGCCCCGGAAGTGAAACATTGGAATCGAACAGAAATTTATGAAACGATTGATTTGGTTGCTCGGAGTGACGCTTTTCATGGCGTCCGGATGCGGCAACGACGATTTTCCCGGGGTGAGGCAGTTGATCGAACGCCGGGTGCCGTGGCTCTCCGAGCGGGTGGAGTTGTGCGAAGAGGAGCCCTCTGGCTCCGAGTCGTTCACCCTGCGGAGCGATGCGGGGAAACTGTGTATCGCGGCCACCTCGGCCAATGCGGCTGCGGTGGGGGTGAACTGGTATCTGAACCACTATTGTGGACGGAGCATGTCGCACATGGGCGACAACCTGGGTCCGGTTGATGACCTCCCGCTGCCCGAGGCTCCGGTGAAGGTGACAACGGACCTCGATTACCGCTATGCGCTCAATTACTGTACGTTCAACTACTCGATGAGCTTCTACACGTGGGAAGACTGGGAACGTGAGCTGGACTGGATGGCGCTCCACGGCGTGAACCTCATGCTGGTGGCCAACGGGGCCGAAGCCGTCTGGCAGAATACCCTGCGTCGTCTCGGCTATTCGGAGAAGCGGATTGCCTCGTTCCTTTCAGGTCCGGCCTACAATGCCTGGTGGTTGATGGGTAATCTCGAAGGGTGGGGTGGCCCAATGCCGCAGTCGCAGATCGATGCACGCACTGAACTGGTGCGGAAGATGCTCGGTCGGATGCGGGAGTTGGGAATCGAACCGCTTATGCCCGGTTTTTACGGGATGGTCCCCCATGATTACGGCAGCCATGCCGGCGTGCGTGTCTTCGATCAGGGAAACTGGGGCGCCTTCACGCGTCCGGCCATCCTCGATCCCACAACACCGGAGTTTGCGCGTGTCGCCGCCATCTTCTACGAGGAGACCCGCAGGCTTTACGGCGATGACATCCGTTTCTTCTCCGGAGATCCGTTCCATGAAGGGGGGAGTGTGGCCGGTGTGGATATGGGAGAGGCCGGTCTGGCCATCCAGCGGGCCATGCAGGAGGCCTTCCCCGAATCGGTTTGGGTGCTTCAGGGATGGCAGGACAATCCGAAACCGCAGTTGCTTGAACGGCTCGACCGCCGGTATGTCCTCGTGCAGGAGCTTTTTGGCGAAAATACGGCCAACTGGGAGCAGCGCGAAGCATACGAGGGTACTCCCTTCCTTTGGGCAACGGTCACCAACTTCGGAGAGCGGCCCGGCGTAAACGGAAAACTGCAACGCTTTGCCGACGAGGTGCATCGGGCTTCGACAGGTCCGTACGCCCCCTACATGCGGGGGGTCGGTATCCTGCCTGAGGGCATCGTGAACAATCCGGTGGTCTATGACCTGGTGCTGGAACTGGCCTGGCATCGGGAGCGTGTCGATGTTGCGGAGTGGATCGAGGACTATGTCAAGGCCCGCTACGGATGCTGTGACGAACGGCTGACGGCCGCCTGGCGGATCTTCCTCGAGACGATACACAGCAGCACGATCGGCTATCAGGAGGGTCCTCCCGAGAATGTTCTGTGTGCCCGCCCGGGCCTTGGTGTCCGGTCGGTTTCGTCGTGGGGGCGTCTGGAGAAGCACTACGATACGGCCCGTTTTGCGGAGGGTGTTCGCCTCATGGCCTCGGCGCGCACCGATTTCGCCGGATCGGAGACCTACCGCGTCGATCTGATCAATATGCTCCGGCAGGTGATTGCCAACCGGGCCGATGGGGCCTATGCCGACCTTTCGGCCGCCTGCGAGCGGCGTGACCGGGATGGATTTCGCCGTGCATCGTCCGAGTTCCTTGCATTGCACGATCTCGAGGAGGAGCTGCTCGCGCAGGATCCCCTTTATCGGATCGATACCTATCAGAAACAGGCGTTGGCTGCCGGACGGACTCCGTCCGAGAAGGACAACAACCTCTACAACGCCATGATGCTCATCACCTATTGGGGCGAGAATAATCCGGCGGAGGACTACCTGCACGACTATGCCTACAAGGAGTGGGCCGGGCTGATGACCTCTTTCTACAAGCGCCGCTGGGAGATGTGGTTCGATTACGTTCAGGCGCGGCTCGATGGCGGCACCCCTGAGCGTCCGGAGTTCTTCTTCTGGGAACGCGAGTGGGCCGAGAACAACCGCAAGGTGATGGATTGCACCCCTTCGCTTTCGTTCGAAGAGGTACTCGGCCGCATGGAGGAACTGCTACGGGTGGCCGACGAGGCAAAGTAGACGGCTGTCGATTCCGGAGAGAATCATTAGCGAGGCCGGAGGAATATTAATTCCTCCGGCTTTTCACGTGTTGTTGAGTACTCCTCAGCATGTTGGGCCGAGGCGTTTGCAGTAACGTTCACATTGCCCGACGATGTCGTAGCCGAGCATGGCTCCGAGCATGAAATCCTCCTCGGGCGAGAGTTCGTTCAGCGGCTTGTGGATGAAGGTCGCTACGGCCTTCAAACACTGGCGGTTGCCGAAATAGAGGTTCACCTTGTTGCCGGCGACCTCCTGTACCAGATAACCGATTCCCTGTCGCTCGAGCCGTTCGGCAAGCAGCGCGGCACAGGTGCGGCACATCGTGCACAGCACCAGATTGCGGACCCCCTTGCGGAACTCGTAGATCTGGTGCAGGAACAGTTTCATCGAGTCGTAGCGGCGGAACTCTTCGGCGCTCATTGCCGTTCGGAAACCAGTTGGCGACACCACGCTGCAACCCGCGCGTCGGTCTTTTCGGGAGCGCTTTCGTCGATGGCCAGTCCGAGAAACTGCCCTTCGGAGCAGACCAGCGACGAGGTCGCGGCATAACCCTGAGGTTCGAACGATCCGATGAAGGTGCATCCGCACCCCTGCAGCCCTTCGTAGAGCAGCCCGATGGCGTCGCAGAAGGTGTCGGGGTAGCAGCCGCTGTCGCCGCAGCCGAACAGTGCGACCTGTTTGCCCCGCAGGTCGCGTTTCTTCAGGTCTTCGAGGAAGCCGTACCAGTCGTCCTGCAACTCGCCGCAGCCCCAAGTCGAAGAGCCGAGCAGCAACAGGTCGTACTTGTCCGCCTCGTCGGCCGAGGCGTCGGCCACGTTGTGCAGGTCGCTTTCGGCCACGCCCAGCAGTCGGGCGATGTCCTGCGCCACCGCTTCGGTCGAACCGGTGGCGCTGCCGTAAAAAATTCCGGTCATGTTTTTCCTTGTTTTGGTTCGGGACAAAGTAACACGATCCGCCGGTTTGCGGCAATACCGATTTCTGGGGGTTTGCATCCGGCGGGCTACCGTCTTTCGGGGATCGGCAGTGTCCGCGAAAAAGCCCGCTCCATGGATGGAGCGGGCGTGTTACGGGCGGATGTGCGTGCCGGTTGGGCTACCAGACGATCGGTTCCTTGCCGATCGAGCGCAGGTAGTCGTTGGCCCGCGAGAAGTGGCGGCAGCCGAAGAACCCGCGGTAGACCGAGAGCGGCGAGGGGTGCACGGCCTTGAGTATGAGGTTGCGCTGCGGGTCGGCGATGGCGCCCTTCTTCTGTGCGTAGCTGCCCCAGAGCATATAGACGATTCCCTCCTTGCGTTCGGCGATGGCGCGCACCACGGCGTCGGTGAAGGTCTCCCATCCGCGGCCGGCATGCGAGGCCGCTTCGTGTTCGCGGACCGTCAGCACGGAGTTCAGCAGCAGCACTCCCTGCTCGGCCCACCGGTCGAGGTTCCCCGAGGCGGGGATCGGCGTCCCGGTGTCGTCGGCGACCTCCTTGAAGATGTTCTGCAGCGAGGGCGGGAAGGGAATGCCGTCGGCCACCGAGAAGCAGAGTCCGTTGGCCTGCCCGGGTCCGTGGTAGGGGTCCTGTCCGATGATGACGACCTTCAGCCGCTCGAACGGACACTTGTCGAAGGCGCGGAATATGTTGCTGCCCCGGGGATAGATGCGGCGGGAGGCATACTCCTGGCGCACGAAGTCCGTCAGTGTGGCGAAATAGGGCTTCTCGAATTCGGGAGCGAGCACCTCTTTCCAGTCGGGAGCGATCTTTACGTCCATGTGAAATGCGGATTAAATTCGTGTAAAAGTAGTAAAAAGTCGTTTTTTTCATGTTACTTTTGTCCGGGAAATTTCTTTGCGATATGAAAAAGTGGCTTTTGCTCGTGGTCCTGTCGTTGGGTATGGCGGGGCTGGCATCGGCAGCCGAGCCGGTGCGCAATCTGATTCTGATGATCGGCGACGGCATGGGGCTCTCCCAGGTGTCGATGCTCAAGATCGAGAACGGTTATGCTCCGACGGCTTTCGACCGGGCACAGGGTGTGGCCCTGATCTCGACCTACTCGGCGAACAACCGGGTGACCGACTCTGCGGCTGCCGGTACGGCGCTGGCCTCGGGCTGCAAGACCAATAACTCTGCCCTGGGGGTCGATCCCGACGGGCAGCCCCTCGAGTCGATGATGGCCAAGGCGCATTCGGCCGACCGGCCGACGGGCATCGTGGTGACCTGCTACCTGCAGCACGCCACGCCGGGGGCGTTCTACGCCCACTCGAAGAGCCGGAGCCGGACGGCCGCCATTACCGACGACCTGCTCGAGAGCGGCATCGATGTGTTGTTCGGCGGTGGGAGCAAGTGGCTGTCGCGTCCTTGTGGCGATGAGGGTACCTATTTCGACGCCTTCCGCAGCCGGGGCTATCTGGTGGCCGACAGCCTCGGGGCGATTCCCGACACGTATACGGGCCGGGTGCTCTGCTCGGTAGCCGACGAACACCTGCCCGAGGCCTCCGAGCGGGGCGACTACCTGCCCGAAGCTACCTCGCGCGCCCTGTCGCTGCTCTCGGCCGGGGCTGCCGGCCGCGACAGCGGTTTCCTGCTCATGGTCGAAGGTTCTCAGATCGATTTTGCCGGCCACGGCAACGATGCCGGTGTCTTGCTCGACGAGATGCGTGATTTCGAACGGGCCGTGGCCGTGGCGATGGACTTCGCCGACCGCACGCCCGGAACGCTGGTGGTCGTGACGGCCGACCACGAGACGGGCGGACTGACGATCCCGGCCTGCGACGAGGACTTCACGCAGGCCGAGAACGGTGTCGAGTACCGCTTCTCGACGGGTGGGCATACGGGTATGCTTGTGCCGGTCTACCTCTATGGCACCGGCGCCGACCGCATCAGCGGGGTGATGGACAACACCGACCTCTCGAAACGGCTCATGCAGCTGCTCGGGCTTGCGGAGTGATCCGCTCTTTGGGAGGGTGAAATACGAACGGCGCCCGCTCCCGCAAATGGGGGCCGGGCGCCGTTCCGCCGTTTATGGTAAGTGGATGCGGCTTTTCCCGAGGTTATTGTTCCTGCTCTCCGAAGCTGACGGCAACGATCGGTTCGACGGTCGAAGGGGTGCGTTCGATCTCCGGTTCGACCGAAGCGTCGGGCTCTCTTCCTGCCATGCGGAAGTCCACCGGAAGGGTGTATTTCAGGCGGACCTTCTCGCCCTTCTGTTCGGCGGGCGACCAGAGTCCGCTGCTCGACCTCACGATGCGGAGCGTCTCCGTCGTGAGCAGCTGGTGCGGGGACTGGAGCACCGAGGTCTCCGTGACCGATCCGTCCCGTTCGACGACGAACGTCAGCACGACCCTCCCCTGGATACCCTGTTTGCGGGCCTCTTCGGGATAGCGGAGCCGGGTCTGGACCCATTCCCGGAATTTGGTCAGGTCGCCGCCCTGGAACAGCGGCATGCGCTCGGCGATGAGAAACGGTGTGTCGTCCTCCTTCCCGGCCGGAACTTCGGCCTGCTTTGCAGCGCGTTTCCCCGCCTCGGTCGTGATCTCCACGACGCCGTATTTCCCGCGCTCACCGTACTTCTCCACGGCCTCCTCCTCCTTGAGCAGTTTGATCTCCGCGATGTCGTTGGTGACCAGCGTCGGGGCTTCCGAAGCCTCCGTCCCGTCGATCATGTAGAGCGGCGTCTGGCGGACGCCGTATTCGTCGCGGCTGTAGATCGGGCCGTCGGCCGCGTCTGTCCCTTCGGGGTAGAGGATGACGACCCGGTCGGTCTCGCCGGCACTTACGACAAGCGAAAGGTTTCCGTATCCCGGGTAGGAGACCTCCAGCACGCTGCCTTCGGGTGCCTCGATCGATGCTTTCCCGTCGTCGCCGGTAGTCGTTCCCCGGTCCGTTCCCACGATGCGTACGATGGCTCCCGAGACCGTGTTCTCCGTTGAGAAGTGTTTGCTGTCTTTGGTGTAGAAGACCCTCAGCGAGGTCCGTACCATGTCGGGATTGCCGGCCGATGGGCTTCGGCCTTCGACTTTGGGTGTGTCGATCTCAATGGAGATCGTGTAGGGGTCGGCACCGTCGCTTGAATAGGAGTGCAGTCCGGCCATGCGGTCCGAACCGCTATAGGCCAGGATACCCTGTTGCGGACCCTCGATCGAGAAGCGCCCCTCGGAGTCAGTGCGGCCGCCGGACTGCTCCATCTCCTCCTGGGAGAGGGGTTGCGTGAAGGGTGCACCGGCATAGACGGCGATTCCTTTGACCGGCGTGCCGTCGGTGTAGTGCAGTTCGCCCTCGATGCGGATCGGGGTGTAGTCGCGAAGGGGCTCTTCGGCCGTGAAGAGGAAGACGAACTCGGCATTGCGCTGCCGGTACTCGGCGGGGATCTGTTCACCCTGCAGCGCCTTTTCGAGCGTGAGCTGTTCGGGATCGATCTTCCGGATCCGTTCGGGGGCGATCTCCGTGCCGTTGATCAGGTAGACGGCGCGGTCGGTGGAGGGGGTGTCGGTGCGTATCTGTGCGGCACGGGAGGTGAACGAGAAGGCGCAAAGGAGGCCGGCGATAGCGGGGAGTGCTCCCGCGAGGCGGAGCAGGGCGTACCTGCCCGGTTTCTGCGAAGTCATCATCTTGAATCGTTTTTTTGTGAGTGAGTCCCGCAACCCGTTGGCTATTTCCGGACTATAGCCGAAGAGCTGTCGGAATATGGCATTCATGTAGTGCTCCCGGTCGTATCCGCTCTCGAGCACGTCGCTGTCGGCCTCGAACTCCTCGGCTTCGATGAGCCGCCGTGCGGCGATCCAGGCGAAGGGGTTCCACCACAGCAACGCCTTGAGCGACTCCATGACGATGCGCTCGACCGTGTGGCGGTGGGCGATGTGGCTCGCTTCATGGCGCAGGATGGCCTCCATCTCCTGCGCGGAGGTCTGCTGCCAGACGTAGATCGTGTTCAGGAACGAGAACGAGGCGATACGCTGCGGGGTATGCACCAAGGTGTAGCGCGGCGTGCGCACGATCTCGGCACCTCGTTTCAGGCGGCGGATGCGGAGAACCTGTACGGCCATCAGACCGAGCAGGAACAGCGTGCCGAGTGCCCAGACGGCATGGACGAGCCATTCGGCCGGCATGGTTTGCGGCGCCGCGGCTGTCGGGACTGCTGTCGGGACGAACCCCTCCACAGGTGTTGTGGCGGCGGCGACCGTAATCACCTCGCCGGGCCATACGGGAATCCGCAGCAGCGGGATGATGGCGGCGAGCAGGGTGGATGCGAGCAGGTAGATCCGACACCAGCGGAAGCGGATCCGTTGCTCGAGCAGCAGCGAGTATACGGCCTGCAGGATGCCGCCGCATACGGCGACTTCGAGCATATAGGTGGCGAGGTGTCTCATGGCGGTTGCTTTTGGGTTTGAGCCTTGTTATTTCTTTGCCTGGCGCATGATCTCGAGGATCTCGTCCATCTCGCGCATCGGAATCTGTTCGTGCTGCGAGAAGAACGAAACGAGCTGTGCCAACGATCCGTCGAAGTAGGTCGTAAGCATCGACGACATCACGCCGCGGGCATAGGTCTCGCGGCTGACGACGGGAAAGTAGCGGTGGCTCTTGCCCTCGGCCTCGTGGCGGACGTAGCCCTTGTTCTCGAGGATCTTGAGAAAGGTGGCCACGGTGGTGTATTTCGGGTGCGGCTCGTCGGTGCGGGCGATGATGTCGTTCACCACGCCATTGTCCAACTGCCAGAGGATCTGCATGATCTCCTCCTCGCCGCGGGTCAGTTCCGGAATCCGGATGTTGGTTTCGTTGTTTTTCATGTGTTCCGATCGTTTTTCGGGAGCCCTTCGTGCTTCTCTCCCGGTCTCTGATGCAAGTTTACTACTAAAATTTTAGAAAATCAAATTTTCCTTCTAAAAAATTAGTAGTAATGTGTCAAAAAAAACTCCCGACGGGATTTCCCGAGGGGAGGAGTGGGTGTGATGGCGGTCCCTGTGCGGCCGACTGCCGATGGCGCGGATGCTCTGTTTGGCACCAACGGTCCGTGCGGGCTTACTCCGTTGTTGTCCGAATTGCCGCCGGGTCGTTTCCACTTCGTCGGCAGGGGGATTACTGAGGGTCTCGGCGGGTTCGCGCGCCAGCGGGTGTTGCCGACGGGCGAGGTATTATCCGAGCCGTTCGGCCTCGTTGTCCTTCTCCAGCTTTTCGTCCTCTTCCCAATCGAACCAGGGAAAGTCGCGGCGTCCCCCCAGCGAGAAGCGGGTGTAGGTGATCGGCAGCCCCTTGGCCAGGAACATGCGTTCGTAGGCTGTCTTGACCGAGAGCACCTCGTCGGCGTATCCCGAGCCGTAGATGTCCGGTTCGGAGACCTCGCACGGCAGGTCGAAGTGGCGGATCACCTCGTTGGTGTAGGCATAGAGGTGCTTCGAGTCGGTCTTCAGGTTGATCATCCCGTCGGGACGGAGCAGGCGGGCATAGTATTCGAGGAACAGGGGCGAGGTGAGCCGCTTCTTTGCCCGGCGGGTCTTCAGCTGCGGGTCGGGGAAGGTGATCCACAACTCGTCGATCTCGCCCTCGTCGAAGAGCGAGTTGATGAACTCGATGCGGGTGCGCAGGAACCCGACGTTGGCCATCCCGCGCTCGGTCGCGGTCTTGGCGCCGCGCCACATGCGGGCTCCCTTGATGTCGATCCCGATGTAGTTGCGCTGCGGGTCGCGCTCGGCCAGCGCCACGGTGTATTCGCCTTTGCCGCAGCCCAGCTCCAGTATGATCGGCCGGTCGTTGTGGAAGAAGTCCGTGCGCCAGTGCCCCTTGAGCGGGTGGTCGCAGCGGAACACTTCGTCGAATTCGGGCTGCACGAAGCAGGAGAATGTCAGGTTCTCGCGGAATTTGCGGAGTTTGTCTTTTCCCATAGTCTTGTTGCGGACCGTCCGGGGCGATGCCGCCGGAATCGTCCGGCTGCAACCGCTCCGACGGCGGAGTTCGTGTTTCGGTTATCGGTCCTTGTGTATCGTCAGCCCTACGGCCTCGACCCCGCGTATCGGACGGGTCGGCGTGACGGTGAACCGGTAGTCGCCCGTCCGCCCGAGGCGGATTGCGCGGCGGTAGGGCACGGCAGCCTCACGGACGAGGGCCGCCGGGCTCGGCGTGCGGGGTATGGCCAGCAGGAAGAGCTCCTCGCTGCGCAGCGAGTCGGGGGTCGTGGCGGCGATCCGCACCGTGAGCGTATCTTCGGCAAAGCGGTCGTTGCAGCGCAGGAAGAGCGTTGCGTCGTAACGGGCGAGCGAGTCGGCATTCGGAAAGAGGATTCCTGCGCCGGCCGCCCACTCGGACGGATTCACGTCCGCGGCCGCCGACCAACTGTCCGAGGCGCATCCTGCAACCCCCGACAGGAGCAGTGCCGCAGCTGCGGCGAACAGGCCCCGTCGCATGCGACGCCTCATCGGAAGCTACTCCTTGTGCGGGGCCGCCTCGGCCCCGCCGTTAGCCGCCTTCGGAGTGTCCGCATGCTCTGCGGCCCCCCCTTCCGCCGGGTTGCCCGCATGACCGTTGCCGCGGCGGCGGTTGCGGCCGCGGCGGTTGCCGCCGCCTTCGCGGGGTGTTTGTCCCTCCTCGCGGGGCGTCTCCCGGTTGCCTTCCCGGTTGCCTTCCCGGTTGTTGCCGTTGCGCGGTTCGCGGTTTTCTCGGTTCTCCTGGCCGCCTTCCTGACGCTCGCGGGCTTCCCGGTTGTTCGGCCGCTCGCGGCGTCCCCCTTCGCGGGGCTGCCGTTCGTTGCGCGGCTCCTGGCCCTTTTCTGCCTCCTGTGCCGGGGCGCCGTTTTCGTTGCGGGCCTCGCTGCGCTGTCGGTCGCCGTTCCGGCGCCGGTTCGGCCGGCCGCCTTCGCGCTGCGGGCGGTTCTGGTTCTCGGTGGCGTTTGTCTCCTGCGGTGCGGCATTCCCGGCGTTCCGCTTGCCGCTCTCGGGTTTCTCGGCCTTTTCGGCTGCGCCCTTCTCGGCGTTGTTCGGCCGCTCGGTCGGCTGTTCGGCGTTGCGTCCCTTCTCCTTGCGGTTGCGGCCACGCTTGCGACGCTTGGCCTGGTCGAAGCGCGTGATGCTGTCCTCCTCCGAACGATAGGTCGGCTCCTCGACCTCCTCGCGCAGGGCGTCGGCGTGCTGCAGCTGCTCGACCTTGCGGCCCTGGCGGTTGAGCGCCAGGATCTCCTTGACGCGGGAGACGGGCAGTGTCGTGACATTGACCATCGCCTCCTTCGACGACGAGAAGGTCATTGTCCCGGCCAGCACGTCACTCTTGACAAGATACCACTCCCCGTCGATGGTCTGCAACGGTTCACGCAGCCGCGGGAAATCCTTGCGGGCATCCACGTAGGCGTCGTATTCGTACATCATGCAGCACTTGAGTTTCGAGCACTGCCCGGCCAGCTTCTGGGGGTTGAGCGAGATGTCCTGTACGCGGGCGGCACCGGTGGTGACGCTCGAGAAGGTGGACATCCACGACGTGCAGCACAACTCGCGGCCGCAGGCGCCCAGTCCGCCGATACGCCCGGCCTCCTGGCGGGCGCCGATCTGCTTCATCTCGATGCGGATGTGGAATCGCTCGGCGAAGACCTTGATCAGCTCGCGGAAGTCCACGCGCTCGTCGGCGATGTAGTAGAAGATGGCCTTGATCTTGTCGCCCTGGTATTCGACGTCGCCGATCTTCATGTTGAGTCCCATGTCGGCGGCGATCTGACGCGCGGCGATCATCGTCTCGTGTTCGAGGGCAATGGCCTCCTGCCAGCGCTCGATGTCGTAGGGTTTGGCCTTGCGGTAGATCTTCTTGTACTCGCCATTGTAGGGGGTGAATCCCGTGCGGCGCATCTGGCGGGCCACCAGGTCGCCCGTCAGCGAGACGATGCCGATGTCGTGGCCCGGCGAGGCCTCGACGGCCACGATGTCGCCGCGCTTGAGGTCGAGGTTGTTCACGTTCTGGTAGAACGATCGGCGGGTATTCTTGAAGCGTACTTCGACAATGTCGGTGGGTATGTTCTGTGGATACTCCTCGAGCCACGAGGTTTCGTGGAGTTTGAAGCATCCGTCGCAGGGCTTGGCCTCGACCTCCTGGCCGCAGTCGCAGAAAGCGCATCCTCGGCCGATTTCGGGTTTGAAAATTCGGTTATGCTGGTTGTTTTCGGTATCCATGACGGTATAATTTGCGTAAAGATAGGAAAAAAAATTCAATTCACCGCGTAGAGCCGTCTGACGCTGCGGCGGATGCGGAGAATCAGCAGCACGGCGGCCGAGGAAAGGCCGACGGCAAATCCCAGATAGAGGCCCGACGGTCCCATGCCGAGCGTGAAGCCGAGCAGGTAACCTACCGGCAGGTTCAGCAGCCAGTAGGAGACGAGGGCGATCGGCATGATGATCTTCACGTCCTGAATGCCGCGCAGGATGCCGATCGAGACGTTCTGGAGTCCGTCCGAGAGTTGGTAAAGTGCGGCGAAGACGAGCAGCGAGGAGGTTGTGGCGATTACCTCGGCGTTCGAGGTGAAGAACGTCGGGATCAGGTGGCGCAGGGAGATGAATACCAGTGCTGCCAGTGCGTTCCATACCAGTACGAGATGGTAGGAGGCCTTGGCCGCGAGGCTCAGCTGTCCGATGTCGCGCATCCCGTAGCAATGCGAGACGCGGATGGTGGTTGCCGCACCGACCGACATGACGATCATGAAGGCGCAGTTTCCGAGCGTGATGGTGATCTGGTTGGCGCTGATGATGGCAGCCGATCCGAACCAACCCATCATGATCCCCGTGCCGACGAAGGCCGAGGACTCGAGAAACATCTGCAGGGCGATCGGCAGTCCCATGTGCGTCAGGCGCCGTACGACCTGAGCGGAGAGGATGCGGTGCGAGAACCCGTCGAGGTAGCGGCGGTACTCCCGGTGGTGGCAGAAGTACCCGACGATCATCACGGCGGCCAGAATGCGTGAGAGCAGCGTACCCAGCCCGGCCCCTTCGGCTCCCATTTCGGGGAAACCCAGTTTGCCGTAGATGAACAGGGCGTTGAATCCGATGTTGGCAATATTGGCCAGAATCGTTACAACCATTTCGACCTTTGTGTTGCCGACTCCCTCGAGGAATTGCTTGAAGGCGAAGAAGAGCATCACGAAGGGCATGCTGTAGACGAGCATCCGGTAGTAGGGAATAGCCATCTCGACCACCTCGGGGGGTTGTTTGAGGTGGAACATCAGCGGGGTTATGGCGTATTGGAGTCCGGCCATGATAAATCCCAGCAGCGTGTAAAAGATAATGCCGTTCTGCAGTAGTCCGGCCGACTGCGTGCGTTCTCCACGGGCAAAATGCTCGCCGACCAGCGGGGTCATGCCGAGGGCGATACCTATGGCGGCAATGAAAAGGATGAAAAAGACCGAGCCGCCGAACGACACGGCAGCCAGCGGCGTGGGATCCTCGCCTCCGTAACGGCCGACCATCAGGTTGTCGGCCACCTGCGTGAGGATCTGCCCCACCTGCGTGAGGACGATGGGCAGGGCGAGCAGGAGGTTGGCCCGGTATTGTCTCTTGTATCTGGGAAAACGGTACATAATGGCCGCAAAGGTAGTGAAAATCCCCCGAAAAACGGACAGACCCTCGAAAAAAGCGGCCCGGACCGGAGCCCGTGGCCGCTTGTGTTGCAAAGTGTGCGTGCCGCCTGCGCCGCGCTGCCTGACGACCGGCGTCCGGGGAGGACGGGGTGGGGTTGCGCGGGCCTACCTGCGGGCCGTGCCTCCGGCGCGCTTCACCTCGTCGAGCAGGCTGCGGAGCAGTTCGACTACGTCGGGGTGTTCGGCCGCGACGTTGTGCCGTTCGCCCGCATCCTTGCGCAGGTCGTAGAGTTGCGGTTCGGGAGCATTGCCCAACTCGGTGTTCGTCGGGCGGCTGTAGGCAGCACCCCGGCTCGGAGAGATGTATTTCCATCCGCCCGAAAGGATCGAGAGTGTGCCGTTCGCATTCTGTTCGACGACCCAACTGCGCCCCTGCTCCGTCTCGCCGCGCAACACGGCGAGTGCCTGACGGCTGTCCGGTGCGCCCGCTTCGGGTATCCGTGCGCCGCAACGCCGGGCAAGCGTGGCGAAGAGGTCGATCTGGCTGATGAGCGCTCCGGAGACCGTGCCGGCCCGGGCGCCGTCGTCCCAGCGGACGATGAACGGCACGCGCGTGCCGGCCTCGAAGGCGCTGTACTTGCCGCCCCGGTAGATGTGCCACGGGCGGTGGTCGCCGAGCAGCTCGACGGCCCGGTCGCGGTAGCCGTCGTCCACGACCGGCCCGTTGTCGCTCGTGACGATGAGGATCGTGCGGTCGGCGATGCCGAGGCTGTCGAGCACCCGGGCGATGCGGCCCACGCTCCAGTCGAACGAGAGAATCGCATCGCCGCGGGCTCCCATGCCGCTGCGGCCTGCAAACCGTTTGTGCGGGACACGGGGCACGTGGATGTCGTTGGTCCCGAAGTAGAGGAAGAAGGGCCGCTCGCGGTTCTTCTCGATGAACTCCACGGCTTTGCCGGTGATCACGTCGGCGATCTCTTCGTCTTTCCACAGCGCCTTGCCGCCGCCCTTCATGTATCCGATGCGCGAGATGCCGTTCACGATCGACATGTCGTGTCCGTGGCTGGGGTGCAGCCTGAGCAGTTCGGGGTTGTCGCGTCCGGTGGGTTCGCCCGGGAAGTTCTCCTTGTAGCTCACCGAGATCGGGGCCTCGGGATCGTAGTTGTAGACCCGCTGGTTCTCGATGTAGACGCACGGCACGCGGTCGCCCGTGGCGGCCATGATGAACGAATAGTCGAATCCGATCTCTTCGAGTCCCGGGGTGATGTGCCCGTTCCAGTCCTGCCGGCCGCTTTCGCCCAGTCCGAGGTGCCATTTGCCTACGGCACCGGTCGTGTAGCCCGCATCGCGGAGGGTCGAGGCGAGGGTCGGTGTGCCGGGGCGGATAATCATGCCCGCGTCGCCGGGGGCGATGCCCGTGCCGGGTACGCGCCACGGGTAGATGCCCGTAAGCAGGCCGAAGCGGGCCGGAGTGCTCGTCGATGAGGTGGTGTGGGCGTTGGTGAAGCGGATGCCTTCGGCCGCGATGCGGTCGATGTTCGGCGTGGCGATGGTTCGCGAGCCGTTGCAGGAGATGTCGCCGAAGCCGAGGTCGTCGGCCAGAATGACGATGACGTTCGGGCGGTCCTGCTCCGTGCGGGGGGCCTGTGCCTGTGCGGAGGTGGGGAGTGCGGCGGCGCCGAGTCCTGCGATACCCAGCGAAAGAAGAGGCGTTCTTTTCATCATGAATCGAGTCTGTTTGGGATTGACCCTCCAAAGATACGATTTTTTTACATTGCCGTGTCGTGCGGAAGGGAAAAGCGCACGGAAGACGGAACGCTCCCGTGCGCTTTGCGCCTATGCGGCCGGGCGGTCCACCCGCAGCCGGATGCCGCGTGAGCGGTCCGATTCGACGACGACCGTGTCGCCCGTGCGGAGCTTGCCGTCGAGGATGAGCGTCGAGAGCGGCTCCTCGACCTGCTCGGCCAGGGTCCGGCGAAGCGAGCGCACGCCGTAACGGGCTTCGTAGCCCATCGAGGCGAGGCGGCGCTTGGCCCCTTCGGTCACCTTGATCTTGTAGCCCAGCCGGCCGGTGCGCGTGAAGAGCCCCTGCAGCTCGAGGTCGATGATCCGCACCACGTCGCCCGCGTCGAGCGTGCGGAAGATCACGATGTCGTCGATGCGGTTGAGGAACTCGGGGGCGAAGGCTTGCTCGAGCGCCCTGCGGTATTCGCCGTCGGGAACCGTGTCGGGGGCCGCGCCCTTCGACGGTGTGGCGTAGCCGACCCGGAGGGGTTTCCGCGCAACCTCCCTCGATCCGACGTTCGAGGTCATGATGAGGATCGTGTTGCGGAAATCGACCGTGCGTCCCGATCCGTCGGTCAGGCGCCCCTCGTCGAAGAGCTGCAGCAGCGTGTTGAAGACCTCCGGGTGCGCCTTCTCGATCTCGTCGAGCAGCACGACGGCGTAGGGTTGGCGGCGTACCGCTTCGGTGAGCTGCCCGCCCTCGCCGTAGCCGACATATCCGGGGGGCGGTCCGATCAGCCGGGCGACGTTGTGTTTCTCGGCGTATTCCGACATGTCGATGCGGATCAGCCCGCGGTGTTCGTCGAAGAGCCATTTCGAGACCTCCTTGGCCAGTAGGGTCTTGCCCACGCCCGTCGGCCCGACGAAGAGGAAGACGCCGATCGGCCGGTTCTCGTCCTGGAGCCCGGCCCGCGAGCGGCGGATCGTGCGGGCGATGCGCTCCACGGCCTCCTGCTGACCCACGACGCGGCGGGCCAGGTGGTCGCGCAGCGAACGCAGGCGCGAGGCCTCATCCTCCGAGACCCGCTCGGCGGGGATGCCCGTCATGTCGGAGACGACGCGGCGGACGAGCCCTTCGCCGATCTCCACGGGCACTGTTGCCGCATTCCGCTGCAGGTGGGCCCGCGAGCCCGCCTCGTCGAGCGCATCGATCGCCTTGTCCGGGAAACAGCGCCCGGTGACGTAGCGCCCGGTGAGCTCCACGCAGGCGCGCAGCGCCTCGTCGCTGTAGCGCACCCGGTGGTGGCGTTCGTAGTCCGGGGCAATGCGCCGCAGGATGCCGAGCGTCTGCTCGGGTGTCGTGGGCTCGACGAGCACGCGCTGGAACCGCCGTTCGAGGGCCGTGTCGCTCTCGATGTCGGTGCGGTATTCGTCGAGTGTCGTGGCGCCGATGGTCTGCAGCTCGCCGCGGGCGAGCGCCGGCTTGAGGATGTTGGCCGTATCGAGGCTTCCCTGGGTCGATCCGGCCCCTACGATCGTGTGGATCTCGTCGATGAAGACGATCGTGTCGCGCGAGCGGCGGAGCAGGTCGAGCAGTTGCTGCATGCGCTCCTCGAACTCGCCGCGGAATTTCGTGCCGGCAACCAGGGCCGAGACGTCGAGCGAAAAGATCCGCTTGCCGGCGATGGTGGCGGGAACCTCGCCCCGTGCGATCCGCAGCGCGAGCCCCTCGACGATGGCGCTCTTGCCCACACCCGCTTCGCCGATCAGGATCGGATTGTTCTTCTTGCGCCGCGAGAGGATCTGGATGACGCGGTCGATCTCGCGGTCGCGGCCGATGACCGGATCGACCTTTCCGTCGCGTGCGAGTTGCGTGAGGTCTGCGCCGAACTGTGCGAGCGGGTGGCCCGACGGCTCCTCGAAGGGACGCTCCGCGGTTTTGAAACCGGGCTTGCCTACCGTTATCTCGGTGCCGAAGTCGTCGCCTGCGGCGAAGCGCTGCAGCTCTTCGGCGATGATCTGCGGGGTGATGCCGTACATCTCCAGCACGTGGGCCGTCGCCGTCGTGCGGTCACCCGCAATCGAGAGCAGGGCGTGCCCCGTGGTGACGCTCCGCACGGCGTCGGAGGTGGCGCGCAGCTCCTCGGCAAACCCGCGGTAGAATGCGTCGGAGGCATTCCGGCTCTCCTGGCGCTTGACGGTGTGTATTTCGTGCTCGATGCGCAGCCGTACCTGGTGGAGCTCCCAGTCCCGGAGCCGGGCCGACAGAAGCTGAAAGGCGAGCGAACCCTCCTCGCGGAGCAGTTCCAGCGCGAGAAAATCCTTGAGCGAGTGGGTGATTCCCGCCTTCGTCGTGTTGAAGGCCGAACGGGCGATGAGCCCCTCCAGCGTTTTCGAAATTTTCAGTTGCATGGTGCTTCGTCTTTATGATTCGCCAGACGAACGTCCGTGCCCCTGGGGATAGTATGCGGGCGAAAGGGGCGGCCGTTTCGGCCGTTCTCCGTCCCGACAGGCGTGCATAACGATCCGGACAGCCGGAAGAATCCGGCTTCCGGCGGTGTCCTATTCGGTTGTCGATCAGTCGTTTTTCGTCCCGTATGCGGAGGTTTGGCCCGAAATGTGCATGTATGCCGCTCTTTGGCCGTACGGTCCGAAGACGACATCCCGGGACGGAATCCTGCCTTGTGCCGGGCCCTGCCGGAGGATTCTTGCGCCCGTTCGCGTCGTCATTTTTTCGGGGCGGAAATACCCGCCGGAGAGCCTGCAGGTCAGCCGCGCGGCCACTCGCCCACCTCCATGTCGAACATGCGGTCGCCGTCGATTGAGAGGCGGACGGCTGTCCGCACGCGGTGGAACCCGAATTCGCCGGCGGCGCCCGGATTGACGTGGAGCAGGTCGTAGACTCCGTCGTAGAGCACCTTGAGGATGTGCGAATGGCCGGCGATGAAGAGTTTGGGATGCAGCTGCTGGATGCGGCGGAGCGCCCGCGGATCGTAGTGGCGGGGATAGCCGCCGATGTGGGTCATCAGCACCTGCACCTCCTCGCAGCGGAAGGCGAGGAAGTCGGGGTAGACGCGGCGGGTCATGCCGCCGTCGATGTTGCCCGAGACGGCGCGCAGGGGCTTGAAGGCGGCGATGCGGTCGGCCAGCTCGAGCGACCCGATGTCTCCCGCATGCCAGATCTCATCGACCTCGCTCAGAAAATCGCGCAGCGTTTGGTCGAAGCAGCCGTGCGTGTCGGAAATGATGCCTATTTTTTTCAATGTGGTCTCGGTCAGATTATCGGTTGGTCGATGAACAATGTACAGGTGACTGTTCTGCCATCGGCTTTTTTTACGGTATATATGGTTTCTCCCTGAAGGTTCAGCCCTTTCCGCTGCTCTTCCCAAGGTATATCTTTCACTGGACGGCCGTTTATGGCGATGATGATATCCCCGATTTCGATGCCCGCCTTTTCGGCTATGCCGTCTCTGTAGAGTCCATTGACAACCCAGCCGTCGCAGATGTCTGTACGGTCAAAAGCTGCCATGTGTGTTACGGACGACTGCATGTAGGTCCCTTTGTCCGCATTCCGCTTCACCCACACCGAAGCGTTTGCCGGATCCAGGACAATATCATATAGCGACCATATCTCGTTGCCAATCAAACCGAGGTAGGGTTTGTCGGACGACAGGGCTCCCTTTTCATTGAGCGAATAGCTTATCACGAGGTTCCTGAGCGTATCGGCCATGGAGAATTGTGCCGCCCGTATCGTAACTTCGTCCGAGCCGCCCCCGATTCCTCCGGCCTGTGTGTGGAAACAGGCTTTGGGGACATCCGTCAAATGGAGGGTCGATGCCGTTTCATGCGTAAGAATAATTGTGGAGCCGCATCCCAGATCCATTCTGAACCAACCCTCCAGCGTATTTTTATCGTCAATCTGCAGTTTCGCCCTGATATCGATGCGGTTGTTCTCGAATCGGGCTTCGAGTTTCGCGTAATCGGCAAGCCTTTCGGTCGGAACGGGCACTTTGAGCGGAAGCATGTAGCCCTCGCTGAAATTGATCTCCAGAGGGGATCTTAACAGGTGCGTATTGCCTAACAAGCCGTCCGTATGCCTCCCCAGAATATCACGTAACGCGATTATGGGGGTAATCCTGTTTTGATATTCCAGCGCTCCGCAATGGATTTTGACCGGGTCGATAAAGATCTCCGTGAGTTGGGGTCCGCTGTTTCCCGCCCCTCCCATTTTTGCCTTGCCCCTTCTTCCGAAAGCGTCTTGAAGATTGTTGAGCTTCAGGAAGTCCTTGTCAAGATAGAGAAAATCGGCTCCGGAGTCGTAAACAACGGTAACGGGGATGGTGTCGTTCAGGGTAGCCTGCAGGTACAGATGCCTGTCGAAGATGAATGGAATCGCTCCCTCCGGAACGGCGGCAACGCTCCTCAGGAAGAACAGAACCGGAAAAAGCAGAAATGTCAGTGTGCACTTCATAAACAGGTGTTTGATGGTGGCATTTTTTGAAGAGAGGAGTCGGGGCCGTATTCGGACCGACCGCTGCGGGATCCGCCAGCGGCCGCTGCTCTATCGGTACTTCTCCTTCCACAACGCGTGGATGCGCTCGGCGATCTTCGCCTCGGCGGCATTCTGCGTGTCGGGTTCATAGAATTTCGTTCCCGAGAGGCTCTCGGGCAGGAACTCCAGCTCGGCGAAGTGACCCTCGTAGTCGTGGGCGTACTTGTAGCCATCGGAGTAGCCGGCCTGTTTCATGAGTTTTGTCGGGGCGTTGCGCAGGTGCAGCGGCACGGGGCGGTTCGTCGTGTCGTGCTCGACCAGGGCGAGGGCCTTGTTGATGGCCATGTAGGCCGAGTTGCTCTTGGCCGAGGTGGCCAGGTAGATGGTCGTCTCGGCCAGCGTGATGCGCGCCTCGGGCATGCCGATCTTGTGCACCGTGTCGAAGCAGGCGTTGGCCAGCAGCAGGGCGTTGGGATTTGCGAGCCCGATATCCTCCGAGGCGAGGATCACCAGCCGACGGGCGATGAAGCGCGGCTCCTCGCCCCCGGCGAGCATCCGTGCCAGGTAGTAGATCGCCGCATTGGGGTCGCTGCCCCGCACCGATTTGATGAAGGCCGAGATGACGTCGTAGTGCTGCTCCCCGTTCTTGTCGTAGAGGGCGATGTTCTGCTGCAGGCAGTCGGTGACGTACTGGTCGGTGATCGTCACCTTTCCGTCGGTGGCGCCGACGATGATGTCGAGGATGTTGAGCAGCTTGCGGGCGTCGCCCCCGGCGAAGCGGAACAGAGCCCCGGTCTGCTGCACTTCGATCTCGCGCTCCCTGAGTTCGATGTCTGCGGTCAGCGCACGGTCGAGCAGCGTCTGCAGATCCTTGTCCTCCATCGGGCGGAGGATGTAGACCTGGCAGCGGCTCAACAGCGGCGAGATCACCTCGAACGAAGGATTCTCGGTCGTGGCGCCGATGAGCGTCACGATGCCCTGCTCGACGGCCCCGAGCAGCGAGTCCTGCTGCGACTTGTTGAAACGGTGGATCTCGTCGATGAACAGGAACGGCGGCCGCTGGTCGAAGAAGCGCTGCTTGCGCGCCGACTCGATCACCTCGCGGACCTCCTTGACGCCCGACGTCACGGCCGAAAGGGTGAAGAACGGGCGGTCGAGCTGCGTGGCCACGATCTTCGCCAGCGTGGTCTTCCCGACGCCCGGGGGCCCCCAGAGGATGAACGAGGGGACGTTGCCCGTCTCGAAGAACTTGCGGAACACGCCGTTTCGGCCCACAAGGTGCTCTTGCCCGATGTATTCGTCGATGGTCTTCGGGCGCAGGCGTTCGGCTAAGGGAATATTCGGCATGGCGATCGTTTTACAGGGTCAAAGATAGCGATTTTCGAAAAAAAACGTATATTTGTTCAGTTCAAACCCTATCAATCCTATTCAAATGGAAGTCATCGACCCCAAGACGGCTCAGGACGCAGCCGTGAATGCGTCTCCGGCAAATCCCACGGCAGCAGCGCCGCAGCCCGATCCGGTGAAACCCGACAATTTCCTGCCATGGGCCATCATCAGTACGATCCTCTGCTGCCTGCCCTTCGGTATCGTGGCCATCGTCTATGCAACGCAGGTGGACTCCTACTGGTTCTCCGGCAACTACGAGGCCTCGCGGCGTGCGGCGAAGAACGCCCGCACGTGGACGTGGGTCTCGGTCGGTGTGGCCGCATTCTGCTGGCTGGTCTACGTGCTTCTCGTGTTTGTCTTCGCAGCCGCCGTTTCGCTGCCCTTTCTCGATCTCTGATTGACGCACAGGTCGCTTTGGATCGGGATTCCGGTCGCACTGCTGGCTTTGGCGGCCCTCTACTATGCGGTCGATCCGTCGCATAGCGGGTGGCTGCCGCAATGTCCGTTTCACATGCTGACGGGCTGGGACTGCCCGGCCTGTGGGGGACAGCGCGCCCTGCACAGCCTCCTGCACGGGCGGGTGGGCGAGGCGTTGCATTTCAACCCCTTTCTGGTCGTTTCGGTCCCCTATTTTCTGGCCGTGGCGTGGACTTCGCTCGACGGCGGACGGCTTGCCGCACGCTGCCGTCCTGTCGTGCAGCACCGCCTGGTTGCCTACGGCTACTGCCTGCTGTTTCTCCTCTGGTGGGTCGTGCGCAACCTGCCGGGTGTCTGTCGGTGAGCGGCGGTAATACATAAGGAAAGCGGCCCGGGGATTCCCGGGCCGCTTTTGCCATGTCTTCTGCCGGAGGCTTTAGGCCTCGGGCTTGCGCAGTTCGAGGTAGAGTTCGTCGAGCTGTGCGGGGTCGAGCAGCGACGGGGCGTCGAGCATCACGTCGCGGCCGGCGTTGTTCTTCGGGAAGGCGATGTAGTCGCGGATCGACTCCGAGCCGCCGAAGAGCGAGCACAAGCGGTCGAAACCGAAGGCCAGGCCTCCGTGAGGGGGTGCGCCGAACTTGAAGGCATTCATCAGGAAGCCGAACTGCTCCTGCGCCTTCTCGGGCGTGAATCCCAGGCATTTGAAGATCTGGGCCTGCAGCTTGGCATCGTGAATACGGATCGAGCCGCCGCCGACCTCCGTGCCGTTGCATACGAAGTCGTAGGCGTTGGCGCGCACGCGCCCCGGGTCGCTCTCGAGGAAGGCGATGTCCTCGGGCTTGGGCGAGGTGAAGGGGTGGTGCATGGCGTAGAAGCGCTGGGTCTCGTCGTCCCACTCGAACATCGGGAAATCGACCACCCACAGCGGGGCGAACTTCTTCGGGTCGCGGAGCCCCAGCTGCTGGGCCACCTCGAGACGGAGCGCACAGAGCTGCGTGAGGGCCTTGAACTTCTTGCCGCAGAGGATGAAGACCATGTCACCGGCCTTGGCGCCGCAGCGCGCGGCCATGGCGCGTACCTCTTCGGGCGAGAAGAACTTGTCCACCGACGACTTGACGGCCCCCTCCTCGACGCGGATCCAGATGAGTCCCTTGGCACCTACCTGCGGGCGCTTGACATATTCGGTCAGTGCGTCGATCTGCTTGCGGGTATAGGCGGCGCATCCCGGAGCGGCGAAACCGGTGACATACTCGGCGTCGTCGAAAACCGAGAATCCGTGGCCCTTGGCCAGGTCGGTCAGGTCGGAGAACTCCATGCCGAAGCGCAGGTCGGGTTTGTCCGAACCGTACTTCTCCATCGCCTCGATCCACGGCATGCGGCGCAGCGGCTCGGTGAACTCGATGCCCAGCACGTGCTTGAACATGTGCTTGGCCCAGCGCTCGAAGACCTCGAGGATGTCCTCCTGCTCGACGAACGACATCTCGCAGTCGATCTGCGTGAATTCGGGCTGACGGTCGGCGCGCAGGTCCTCGTCGCGGAAGCAGCGCACGATCTGGAAATACTTGTCGTATCCGGCCACCATGAGCAGCTGCTTGAGCGTCTGCGGCGACTGGGGCAGGGCGTAGAACTGGTTGGGGTTCATGCGGCTCGGCACCACGAAGTCGCGGGCACCCTCGGGCGTGGAGCCCACCAGGTAGGGGGTTTCGATCTCGAGGAAACCCTCGGCGTCGAGGAAGCGGCGGATCTCCTGGGCCATCTTGTGGCGCAGGATCATGTTGCGCTGCAGGGGCGGACGCCGCAGGTCGAGGTAGCGGTACTTCATGCGCAGGTCGTCGCCGCCGTCCGAATTCTCCTCGATGGTGAAGGGGGGCGTCTGCGCCTCGTTGAGCACCGTGATCTGCTCGGCCACCACCTCGATGTCGCCCGTGGGCATCTTGGGGTTCTTGGACTGGCGCTCGACGACGCGGCCCGTGACCTGGAGCACCCACTCGCGTCCCACGCGGGCGGCCACCTCGCGGACTTCGGCTGCCGAGTGCTCCTCGACCGTGATCTGCGTCAGGCCGTAGCGGTCGCGCAGGTCGATGAATGTCATGGCGCCGAGGTTTCGCACTTTCTGCACCCACCCGGCGAGGGTGACGGTCTCGTTTACGTTGCAGGCTCTCAAACAGCCGCACGTATGGGTTCTGTACATGGTAGAGGTTGTATTATTGTTTCGTTTTTTGTATTTTTGTCCTTGCAACCTACAAAGGTAGGAAATTTAACGGGAATATCGTGCAGCCAGGGCGAAAAATCCGCTTTGCGGCTCCGGAAGCGGGCGCAGATGCGGCCGCCGCTGCGGATATTCCGCAAATACCGACCACAAATGGAACAGCCGACACAGCAGTCAGAAGACGAACGGTTCATGCGCCAGGCACTCGGCGAGGCGCGCAAGGCCCTCGAGGCGGAGGAGGTGCCCATCGGGGCGGTCGTCGTCTCGGGCGGCCGGGTCGTGGGCCGCGGGCACAATCTGGTCGAGACGCTGGGCGACCCCACGGCGCATGCCGAGATGCAGGCGCTGACGGCCGCCGCCTCGACGCTCGGGGGCAAGTACCTGCCCGATTGTACGCTCTACGTCACCGTCGAGCCGTGCATCATGTGCGCCGGGGCGATTGCCTGGGCTCAGGTGGGGCGGGTCGTATGGGGCGCCGACGACGCCAAGAAGGGTTATCGCCGCTATTCGGAGTCGGTTTTCCATCCGAAAACCGGGGTGACGCGCGGCGTACTGGCTGCCGAGTGCGAGGCGTTGATGACCTCGTTTTTTGCCTTTTTGCGCAAATAGTGTTTGAAAAGTAGGAAAAAAATTATACTTTTGCAACCAACGCGGCCCCACCAGGCAGGGCCTCATCCAAAGAAAAAACGAACTGAGAAAACTTTAAAAGCACACACACGATGAAAAAACTGTTTATTTCCGCAATCGCGCTGTTTGCCGCCGCGTCGCTCTCGGCGCAGGATGTGACGGCGCTCTATAACGAGGCTGCTGCCGCTTACGGTGCCAAGGACTTCGCCGGCGCCGCATCGAAATTCGAGCAGGTGATCGACCTGGGTATCGACAACCCCGACGCCGCGTCGATCGTCGCCACGGCCAAGACGACGCTTCCCAAATGCTATTTCATGATGGGTGGTCGCGCCGCACAGGCTCAGAACCTCGATGAGGCGCTGAAGAACTTCGAGAAGTCGGCCGAGCTGGCCGAGCTCTACGGCGACATGACGCAGATGGCCAAGTCGAACGGCTGGGTAGCCAAGATCTACCAGATGCAGGGCGGTTCGGCTTTCAACAGCAAGGACTATGCTACGGCCGTGGGCATCTTCGAGAAGGGCTATAAGGCCGACCCGGACAACACGGGTATGGCGCTCAACCTGGCGATGAGCTACTGCGAGCTGGGCGAGTACGAGAAGGGTATGGAGATCTATGAGGCCATTGCCGCCAAGACGCACCCGAAGTACGAGGCCGACGTGGCCAAGGCCAAGGAGATGATGGCCCTCTATACCAACAACAAGGTGGCCACGATGCAGGAGGCCGGTGACTTCGACGGCATCATCGCCATGGCCGATGCCCAGCTGGAGAAGAACCCCGCAAGCGCCCTGTTCCAGAACGTGCGCCTGCAGGCCTATGCCAACAAGAAGGACTATGCCAAGGTGATCGAGCTGGGTGAGGCTGCCGCCGCTGCCCAGACCGAGGCTGCCGACAAGAGCCTGATGTACTATCTGCTTGGCGCCGCCTACAACGCCAAGGAGATGAAGGACCAGGCCATCGCCGCTTTCCAGAAGGTGACCGACGGTCCGGCTGCCGAGAATGCCAAGGCCGTGCTGGCCGAGCTCACGAAATAGTTCGGTTCTGAATCGGACTGCGGATCCGGATCCCCGTGCGGGGTCCGGATCTTTTTTTTGCCCGGGCTGTTCGCCGTTTGGTACGGTATGTGCGTGCTCCATCGGGTAAATCACACGATCATGGAACGCGAAGTCTATTTGCAGCCGGACCTCGAAGTGCTGGAAGTCCCCGTGGAACTGGGATTTGCGGCTTCGGCGGTGGACGGCGGGGTCGAAGGTTTCGACCGGGAGGATTGGAATGGATAGATGGTGGCTGGCGGCGGCCGGTGCGTGGGTGTTGTGCTCCTGCGCGACCGACGGGACCGAGGGGAGTTCCGCGCCGCAGCTTGTCGTGCACACCGTGGGGATCGAGGCTTCGGCTCCCGCGACGCGGACCGAACTGGCTTCGGACGGCTACAACGTGCAATGGTCGCCGGGCGACCGGATCGGCGTCTATGTCGAGAGCGGCGGGACCTTCACGACCGTGAACGCCCCGATGACCTTTTCGGGAACGGAAGCCGCGTCGAGCGGAACCTTCTACGGCGAGCTTACCCTGGCCGACGGGGCTTCGTCCTATACGCTTTACGCCTATTATCCCTACGATCCGTCGCAGAGTTCGTCCGACGCTACGGGCATCGCCTTCACCCTTCCGCCGCAGCAGACGCAGCGCGCCGCGGGCGACTCGACGCATCTGGGCGACTCGGATTTTCTGGTCGCCGCGGCCGTCAGTTCGACGGATGCGTCCTTCCCGGCCCTGAGCTTCAGCCACGCCTTTGCGGTCGTCGAACTCGACCTGACGGCTTCGGGGACGATGGCCGGTAAGAGCCTTGCTTCCATAACGCTCTATGCTACGGACGTGGCGACGGTCTCGTCGAGCGGTGCGTTGTCGGATCTGGACATCATGGCCGGCAGCTTCACCTTCGACCTGACCGCCTCGACGGGCAACAATACGGGCTCCTATGCCGGAGGTTCGGCGCAGATCGGCTACTGCGGCCTGTCGCTGAACGAACAGCCCGTCCTGGGCAGCGATCCTGTGGTAGCCTATCTGACAATCAATCCCGCGGACTACTCGCTCGGGGGCGGCGACATCTACTTCGTTGTGACGACCGCCGACGGGTATACCTCGACCTTTTCGCTGCCCGGTATCGCAATCGCCGCCGGACAGATGAAGGTCGTCACGCAGGAGCTCTCCTCCGGTACGGCGCCGCAGCCGACAGTGAGCCTCTCCTCCTCAGAGACGGCCAACTGCTATATTGCCAGCGTGGCTTCGCAGAGCTACTCGTTCGATGCTACGGTGGCCGGCAACGGTGTGATCACTCCCGGATTGCAGTCGGCCGTGCAGCGCTACGAAGGCCGGACCCTTTCGGCCTCGCTGTCGGGTGGCAGCGAGGCTCGCCTGCTCTGGCAGAGCAAGCCGAACCTGATCGAACCGGGCAGCGTTACCTATGCTGCCGGGCAGATCTCGTTTACGCTGACGGGACGGCCTACCGAGCTGGGAGGCAATGCGGTGATCGCACTCTATCCCGACGCCACGTCGGATGAGGCCATATGGAGTTGGCACATCTGGATTACGGACTCCTCGAACGAGGAGTTGCTGGCTGCGGCCGAGACCTATGTGATGGCTCCGGCCTACGAGCAGGCCTACGGGACCGGGTCGGCCGTGATGATGGACCGCAACCTGGGGGCCATCTACAAGGAGGATGGGCCCTATGCACGGTCGTTCCGCGCGACGCTTTTCCAGTGGGGACGCAAGGACCCCTTCCCCTGGGGGCAGATCGTCTTCGACGAGAACAACGTGCCGCTCACTTTTCTCACGACGTGGAATCCTGTTCAGAGCAGCGGATCGCTCGGATCCTATGAGGGTTATACGGGCAATACCTGGTATGCCACGGCCCATCCCGAGACGTTTATCGCCACGACCAATGCGACCTCCTACGACTGGTATTATGGCGCGGGGAACGGTAACGGCGCCTTGTACCGCAACGACGAGTTGTGGGGCAATCCGCTCGGGTACAACGTCGGTCAGACCACGACCAAAACGCTTTTCGACCCCTGTCCGCCGGGATGGATGGTGCCCCATCCCTATGTCTTTACGGCCTTCACGACCACAGGCTCCTCAGCCGCCGTGTCGAGCGGCGACGTCAATGTTTCGGGCTCGTTCCTGCAGGGTTGGAATTTCCTCTATGACGGAACGAATACGACTTATTATCCGGGAGTCGGATTCCGCTACGACGAGTATGCGGTCTTCTCGTTCCTTTCGGCAGGCTACTACTGGTCGAGTTCGCCGGCCGTTTCGGATCTGGCCGGGGCTGCCTATTTCGGGCTCACGGCAACGAACGTCTACATCGCGGCGACCGATCCGCGCGGGTTCGGCCTTCCGGTGCGCTGCATGAAAGAGTAGCCGTGTGGTCACGGCTGCTCCGGCTCTCCGTCGTCGATGTTCTTCAGGATCCGCTGCAGACCGCTGCGCATGAGCGGCGTTCGGCCGAACCGTTCGGCGAAGGCCTCCTCGTCGAGCTCCCGCCATGCGGCGGCATCCATCGACCGGGGGTCGAAGAGCGGGTCGAAGGACGGGTTGCGGTGTTGCGGCGTGCGGTCGTTCCACGGGCAGGCGTTCTGACAGGCGTCGCAGCCGAAGATCCAGCCGTCGAGGCCGATCGGCGTGTCGGGCTGCCGTTCGATGGTGTGGCAGGCGATGCAGCGCCCCGTGTCGATCATGCGGTCGGGCAGAATGGCCCCCGTGGGGCAGGCCTCGATGCAGCGGCGGCACGTCCCGCAGCGAGACCCGGCAAAGGGGGTGTCGTAGCTGTCGGCTTCCTGGTCCAGAAGCAGCTCGCCCAGCACGACGAAGGTGCCGTATTGCGGGGTGACGAGCAGCGACTGGCGGCCGATCCACCCCAGCCCCGCCTCCACGGCCAGCTGCTTTTCGGCCAGCGGGGCCGTATCGACGAAGGCCCGGCCGCGAAGGTCCGGGTTGGCGGCCCTGAGCTCCTCGAGCAGGCCGTGCAGCATGCCGCGCAGCGTCGTGTGGTAGTCGCATGCCGCGGCATACGAGGCCACTTTCGTGCGGCATTCAGGGGCGTATCCTCCGCTTGCGCGGTTCTTGTAGGCGACGGCGCAGACCACGGCCGTGCGGGCGCCCTCGACCAGCAGGCGGGGGTCGAACCGTTTCTCGGTATTTCGCTCCAGATAGCCCAGCGACGACTGGTAACCGTGTGACAGCCAGTCGCGGAAACGGGCCTCGTTTTCGGCCAGATGCCGACACGGTACGACGCCGCAGAGGTCGAACCCCCGATCTGTCGCAGCCTTCAGAATGTTCTGCCTGTCGAGCATGTTGATATTTTGGTTCAAAAATAGTGATTTTTAACGGGAATTTCGTAATTTCGTACCGTAAATTCGCGTTATCGTTTTGCCGTTATAAAGACACTGTTATGACAATCGATACTCTGTACGGACTGGTTCGCAACAGCGTGGAAAAATTCGCCGATCGGGTTGCGTTTTCCATGTACGACGGTGAGGAATTGACCTATGCCGAGGTCGGACGCCGGATCGCCCGCGTGCAGGAGATCCTCTGTGGAGCGGGCCTGCGGGCCGGCGACAAGGTGGCCCTGTTGAGCAGCAACATGCCCAACTGGGGCGTCTGCTATTATGCCGTCACGGCCGCCGGTATGATCGTCGTGCCGATTCTTCCCGACTTCTCGGGCGAGGAACTCGACATGATCATCGAGCATTCCGAGGCGCGGGCACTGCTCGTTTCGGACCGCCTCTTCACGAAGCTCTCCCGCCATACGATCGAGCGGCTCAACGTCGTGGTCCGCACCAAGAACCTGGGCGTCATCTCGCAGCGGGTGCGCGGCGAGGGTTCCATGGCGGTGCCTTCGCCCGACGACCTGGCCGTCATCATCTATACGTCGGGCACGACCTCGAAGCCCAAGGGCGTGATGCTCACCCACCGCGCACTCTGTGCGCAGGTGGACATGTCGGCCGCGATCTTCCCCATCGGCGGCGGCGACGTCTTCCTTTCGGTGCTGCCGCTGTCACACACCTACGAATGTTCGATCGGCATGATCTATCCCTTCTCGATGGGGGCCCGGGTTGTCTATCTTGACCGTCCGCCCACAGCCTCGGCCCTGATGCCCGCACTGCGGGCCGTACGGCCTACGGTGATGCTCATCGTGCCGCTCATCATCGAGAAGATCTACCGCCACCAGGTGCTTGCCAAGTTCCATTCCAACGGTTTCTGGCGTTCGCTCTACCGGGTGGGATTCACGCGCCGCTACCTCCACCGCGTGGCGGGCAAGAAACTCATGAAGCTCTTCGGCGGGCGGTTGCGCTTTCTCGGCATCGGCGGGGCGAAGCTCGACCGCGGGGCCGAGCAGTTCCTGCTGGAGGCCCGGGTGCCCTATGCCATCGGCTACGGGCTGACCGAGACGGCGCCGCTGCTGGCCGGTGCCGCGCCGTCGCAGGTGCGCCTCGGATCGACGGGCCCCGCTGCTCCGGGTGTGGAACTCCGGTTGGACAACGTCAATCCCGACACGCGGCAGGGCGAGATCGTTGCCCGGACGCCGAGCGTCATGTTGGGGTATTTCAAGAATCCCGATGCGACCCGCGAGGCCTTTACGGACGACGGTTGGTTCCGCACGGGCGACTTGGGCGAGTTCGACAAGGACGGCTGGCTCTACATCAAGGGGCGCCTGAAGAACATGATCGTCGGCCCGGGCGGTGAGAACATCTACCCCGAGGATATCGAGAGCGTGCTCAACTCGCACGTCTGCATCGCCGACTCGATCGTTACCGAGCACGAGGGCCGTCTGGTGGCGCTCGTACACTTCAACCGCGACGAGATCGAGGCGATGATCGACGACTGGCGCGAGGGTTGGGAGACGCGCAAGGAGGCACTCGAGGCCAAGACCGAGCAGCTCAAGAAGGAGATCATCGAGTTCGTCAATTCGAAGGTGAACCGCTTCTCGAAGATCTCCGAGGTAGTCGAGGAGAAGGAGGAGTTTGTCAAGACCCCGACCCACAAGATCAAGCGTTTCCTCTACAACAAGCGCGGCAAGGAGGGAGCCTGATCGCCGGCATTCGCCGTGGGCGATGTCTGTAGTCCGCGGCCCCGGCCGTATCGGCGCATCGCATCCGAAACAGGAACCCCGCATCGACTGTCGATGCGGGGTTCCTGTTTCCTGTTCCGTTGTGGGCTTTGGGCCGGTTCCGCGGACCGGTCGGTGTCTCTGTCCGGAGCGTTTACTCGGGAACCTTGATCCCCTCGAAAAACTCGCTCAACGTGATGCCGTAGTAGTCGCACAACCGGGAGAGGGTGCTTACCGTGATGTTGTGTCGTTCGGTCTCGATGCGGCCGATGTGCAGCCCCGTGTCCTCGTAGACGGTCTCCTGCGAAACACCCTTTGCGGCCCGCAGCTCCTTGAGCCTGCGGGCTATCGCTTTCAGTAGGATCGTATCGCGCCACGGTTGTTTCATCGGGACAAAGGAACGGTTTCCCCGAATAATTGTGTAATGACCTATATGTCATTATTCGGAAAATTGCTTATCTTTGCCGCTGCACGAATAGTGCCGTTCGGACGAGTGCATCTGCGGCGGGCGGGGTGTTGCGTCACACCATTTGATCGACCGGTCTTCCGGAAATTCCGCCCGTCGCATTCGCCCGTTGCGGCATGCCGCCAAAAAAAGCCCCGACTTCAAGGTCGGGGCTTTCTCGTATTTGCATGTGGGGTTGGGCACCCCCTTCGTATCGTCATTCGACGGGCAGCGGCTGTACCGTATCGGCCGGGCGGAGCGAATCGCCGGCGTTGAGCAGGTGCTCTTCGGGCACGCCCAGCGAGCGGTAGTAGTCGTTGAGCTCGGCTACGATGTCGTTGCGTCCAGCATAGTTGGCCAGGTAGTAGATGTCTCCCAGCTGGTCGAGCTTTTCATCGATCAGGCCGGAGACCATGTCGCCCTGGGCGCCGTCGAAGCGCAGGTAGTATTCGATGTACTCGATCAGCGTCTGGGCATACTCGCGCAGCAGCGAGTCTCCCTTTTCGGCTGCAGTTTCATCTCCGAGCGACGAGGCGGCGTAATAGGCCTCAAGGAACGGGTAGGTGTTCGCATCCGTGAAGCGGATCTGCGACGTCGGAAGCCGTTCAAGGCCCAGGTCGAGCAGCTCGACGGCCTCCTCGACGCGGTTCTGCCGGAGCAGCTCCTTGGCTACCGTGGCGAACGCCTCGCGGCTGTGCGAGGCCGCCAGATGGTGTTGCGTGAAGAAATCGACGTAGACGTCCGGATCGGCAAGGTTGCCGTAGCGGAACGTGTCGCGCAGCAGCGGGGCGGCGTAGTCGGGATCGACCCGTCCGATCTCATAGGGGTTGTGCACGGGCGTCAGGATCGGCACGAAGCGGTAGGCGTATCCGTCGAACTGGAGGTAGTCCAGCAGGCCGAGGCTCTGGAAGATGTAGACCTGCGTGAGGTAGATCGGGCGTTTCCAGTCGAAGTGGGCGAGCATGTCGAGCAGCATCAGTTCGTTCTTCTGCAGCGCGTCTCCCTTGAGGTTGAGGTAGACCGTGTCCACCATCAGGTCGCGGTCCTTTTCGGCCACGATGCCCGAGGCGATGGCGTTCTCCTTGTTCACCGGCAGGGCGATCCGCCGCACGGGGATATAGTCCACCATTGAGCCGTCCGAGTACTGGAGTTTGCTGCGCGGGCTGTCGTCGCGGACGAAGTCGATCACCTCGCGGATATCGGCCGCATAGTTGATCTTCTCGACGATGGGCACGAAGTCGTTCACGTAAGTGTATTTGCTCTTGGGCAGCGAGAAGGGGATTCCGGGGGCGTCGTTGGCTCTGGTCTTCATCTCGTCGATGTACCATTCGCCGCCGAGGTAAGAGGTGTTCATGATCCGCACGTCGGGACGTACGCCGTAGACCTCCTGGTTGTTCCAGAGCGGGAAGGTGTCGTTGTCGCCGTAGTTGATGATGATCGAATTGGGCAGGGTGGACTGGAGGTAGTTCCAGCCGATGTCGCGGGCCATGTAGCGGCCCGAACGGTCGTGGTCGTCCCAGTTCTGCGCCGCAAGGATCACCGGCACGCCCATCGAGATGACGGTGGCGGCCAGGGCCACTGCCTTCGTGTCACGGCGCGTGAGCCATACGATGAGGTCACGGATGGCCAGCACGCCGAAACCGATCCAGATCGAGAAGGCGTAGAACGATCCGGCGTAGACGTAGTCGCGCTCGCGCGGTTCGTTGGGCGAGGTGTTGAAGTAGAAGACCAACGCGATGCCCGTCATGACGAAGAGCCACATGACGATCGAGAAGTTGCGCGGGTCACGGTTGAGCTGGTAGAGCAGGCCGATGAGACCCAGCAGGAAGGGGAGGAAGTAGTAGGTGTTGCGCCCCTTGTTTTCGGCCACCTCGCGGGGCAGGTTGTCCTGCGGGCCGAGGTACTTCTCGTCGATCCACCGGATGCCCGAGAGCCAGTTGCCGTCAGTGATTGTCGTCTGTGAGGGCTGTATGTCGCTCTGGCGTCCCACGAAGTTCCACAGGAAGTAGCGCCAGTACATGTACGAGAGCTGGTAGTTGAAGAAGAAGTTGAGGTTCTCGCCGAAGGTCGGCTCGACGACCGTACGCGTCTCCCCGTAACGGTCGGTATAGATCCGCTTGCGGCCGAAATCGATGACCTCCTGCTGCTTGGGGCGTCCGTTCTCGTCGCGGACTACCTGCCCGTTCTCGTCGCGGACTACCTCCATCTTCGTGCGGTAGGCGGCCCACTGCTTGTACTCCTTCTCTCCCTTGAGGTAGTTCCACACGCGGGGGAAGAAGTGCGTGAACTCCGGGGCATGGGTATATCCCGTGAGCACCGTGGCCTCCTTGTATTTGCCGTCCTCGTCGAGGTAGGTGACTGTCTTCTCCACAACGTCCTCGGGAGGTGCCGAGTAGTAGGCGCCGAACAGGAGCGGGCGGCTGCCGTACTGGTCGCGGTTAAGCACCGACAGCAGCGCATGCGGGTTGTTGGGGTTGTTGGAGTTCATCGGCGGGTTGGCTACTGCGCGGATGGTCATCGAGGCGTAGGACGAGAAGCCGACGAGGATCATCGTGGTCGAGAGCAGCAGGATGTTCAGCACGACGCGGCCCTTGCAGTGGGCCTTCCACGAGGCCCAGCCCATCCCGATGATCAGCGCCAGGGCGAAGAGCACCATGCCCGAGTTGGCGGGCAGTCCGAACGTATTGACGAACAGCGTGTCGATCTGTGCGCCGATCCATACCGTGTAGGGGATGATGATGTTGTTCACGAACAGCAGGGCGGCGCAGGCGATGAGCGTCGTGTAGACCACGCCCTTGAAGGTCTCCTGCTCGGTCTTGCGGAAGTAGTAGATGAAGGCCAGCGTCGGGATGGTGAGCAGGTTGAGGATGTGCACGCCGATCGAGAGTCCCATCAGGTAGGCGATCAGCACGATCCAGCGCGAGGCGTGAGGCTGGTCGGCCTGCTCCTCCCATTTGAGCATGAGCCATACGACCAGTGCCGTGAACATAGACGAGAGGGCGTAGACCTCGCCCTCGATGGCCGAGAACCAGAAGGTGTCGGTGAAGGTGTAGGCCAGGGCGCCGACGGCTCCGGCTCCGAGTATGGCCCACGTCCGGGCGGGGGTCAGCTCCGCGCCGCTGCGGGTTGCCAGACGCCGTGCCAAGTGCGTGATGGTCCAGAATAGGAATAGGATGCAGAAGGCGCTGGCCAGCGAGTTCATGGCATTGACGGCCATGCCGACGTAGTCCGGGTTACCGAATGCGAATAGCGTGGCCAGGCGTGCCAGCATCATGAACAACGGGGCCCCGGGCGGGTGTCCCACTTCGAGTTTGTAGGAGGTGGCGATGAATTCCGAGCAGTCCCAGAGGCTCGAAACCGGTTCCATCGTCATCAGGTAGACGACGGCCGCAATGGCGAAGACCGTCCAGCCGACGATGTTGTTCCAGCGTTTGAAGAATGTCATGTTGTCCGTATTGTCGTTGTTTTGATAGCGGATTTATCCTGCAAATGTAGTGATTAAACGGGTTATTTCCAATAAATATTTCGCGGAAGCGCAATGTGGCCTGTTTTTCGGATTCCTGCGGCCGGAATTGCCTGTGCCGGGGCGGCAGCTGCCGGGATGCCATGCGGGCGAAAAAACACGGCGGATGCTTTTTTAGGGGTTCCGCATGCGATTTGTCGCGAAAAAATCGTAACTTTACCCGTTCGAAACGATTATATTCTTTACGACTATGGATTCCAAACTCGTGCTTTACAATACGCTCACCCGCCGCAAGGAGGAGTTCGAGCCGCTGACGCCCGGGCGCGTCGGGATGTATGTCTGCGGACCTACGGTCTACGGCGACCCCCATCTGGGTCACGCCCGGCCGGCCGTGACGTTCGATCTGCTGTTCCGTTACCTCAAGTCGCTGGGTTACAAGGTGCGCTACGTGCGCAACATCACGGATGTGGGCCATCTGGAGCACGATGCCGACGAGGGCGAGGACAAGATCGCCAAGAAGGCGCGCCTCGAGCAGCTTGAGCCGATGGAGGTGGCGCACTACTATACGGAGCGCTACCACCGTGCGATGGACGCACTCAACGTCGAGACCCCCTCGATCGAGCCTCACGCCTCGGGCCACATCATCGAGCAGATCGCCTTCGTGCAGCGGATCCTCGACGACGGATTCGCCTATGTCTCGAACGGATCGGTCTACTTCGACGTGGAGAAATACAATGCCAAATACCACTACGGACGCCTCTCGGGCCGCAACCTCGAGGACATCGTGGCCAATACGCGCGAGCTCGACGGTCAGTCGGACAAGCGCCACTCCTACGACTTCGCCCTCTGGAAGAAGGCCGCTCCGGAGCACATCATGCATTGGCCCTCGCCGTGGGGCGAGGGCTTCCCCGGCTGGCACATGGAGTGCTCGGCGATGAGCACCAAGTACCTCGGCGAGCGTTTCGACATCCACGGTGGCGGCATGGACCTGATGTTCCCGCACCACGAATGTGAGATCGCGCAGTCCACAGCCGCCCTCGGCCACGATTCGGCACGCTTCTGGGTGCATAACAACATGATCACGATCAACGGACAGAAGATGGGCAAGTCGCTCGGCAACTTCATCACCCTCGAGCAGCTTTTTACCGGTGAACACTCCCTGTTGGCGCAGGCCTACTCGCCGATGACGATCCGTTTCTTCGTGCTGCAGGCCCACTACCGATCGACACTCGACTTCTCGAACGAAGCGCTGCAGGCCGCTGAAAAGGGGCTCGACCGCCTGATGAAGGGTATCGAGACGCTCGGCCGTCTGCAGCCGTCGGCCACCTCGACGGTGCAGCCCGCCGAACTTGAGGAGCGCTGCCGTGCGGCGATGGACGACGACCTGAACTCGCCGATGGTCATCTCGGCCCTTTTCGACTGGGTGCGGACGATCAACCAGTTGGCCGACGGCAAGGAGTCGATCACGGCTGCCGATCTCGAGACGCTCCGGCAGACGGTGCACCGCTATGCCTTCGATATCCTCGGTCTGCGCGACGAGAAGGCCGCCGGTGTGGCTGCGGGCCGCGACTATGTAACGCCGCTGGTCGAGATGCTCCTCGCGATCCGTCAGCAGGCCAAGGCGGCCAAGGATTGGCCGACCTCGGACCGCATCCGCGACGGACTGACCGCTGCGGGCATCCGCGTCAAGGACCGCAAGGACGGTTCGGACTGGGAGCTGGAGTAAAAAAACGGAGCTGCAATGGAACGGACTCGGATCTTCGGCCGCAAGGCCGGCCTGTATGCCGCGCTTGCGGCGTCGGTTGCCGCCGCGGGACTTTCGGCTTGCGGGTCGATGAACGTGTTGAAGGCCCGCGAGCAGACCTCGGTGGTCGCAGGCACACCCGATGTGCGGCAGATAGCCGCGCTGACGCGCCATCCGATGACCGTCGGGGCCGGTGAGTGCTATGACCTGCTGCTCGATGTGCTGCAGTCGGAAGGGTGTCTGATCGAGAGCGCCGACCGGGCCTCGGGACTCGTCGTGGCCCGGCAGGTGCTGCCGCTCGAGATGGCCTCGGCGATTCCGGTCGCCGGGGAGATCCGCCGTCTGAGTTTTCTCGTGCAGCCGGCCCACCAGACCTCCGAGGTGCGGCTGACGGTCTACATCGCCCGCCAGTGGTATTCGGACGAGACGTCGGGCTTCTCGACCGAGGAGCTGGGCATGTCCACCGATCCGGCGGTCTACCGGGACTGGTTCGAAAAGCTCGACCGCGCCGTTCCGCGGTAGCGGGCGTCGTTCCGTCGCGCCGGACCGTCGCGAACGGACGCAATGAAACGGAAAACCCGCCGCCGGAGGGGCGGGCAACGGATTAAAACGTAAAATCTTATGGCGGAACCACAACTCAAATCGGCGGCGATGGCCCTCGGTACGGAGAGCATCCGCAAGTTGCTCATGCAATATGCCGTACCTGCGGTCGTGGCCATGACGGCCTCGTCGCTCTACAACATGGTGGACAGCATTTTCATCGGGCACGGGGTGGGCCCGCTGGCCATCTCGGGCCTCGCGCTCACCTTCCCGCTGATGAACCTCGCCGCGGCGTTCGGTTCGCTGGTCGGCGTGGGCGCCGCGACACTCGTGTCGATGCGCCTCGGCCAGCGTGACTATGCCACGGCCCAGAACGTACTGGGCAATGTCGTGATGCTGAACCTGATCCTCGGTATCGGCTTCGGCCTCGTGGCCCAGCTCTTCCTCGATCCGATCCTCTATTTCTTCGGCGCCAGCGAGGCGACGATCGGTTATGCGCGCGAGTACATGACGGTCATTCTCGCAGGTAACGTCGTAACGCACATGTACCTGGGGCTGAACTCCGTGCTGCGGGCCTCGGGGCATCCGCGCAAGGCGATGTACGCCACGATCAACACCGTGATCATCAATGCCGTGCTCGACCCGCTGTTCATCTACGGCTTCGGGTGGGGCATCCGCGGTGCGGCCATCGCCACGATCCTGGCGCAGATCATCTCGCTCATGTGGCAGTTCCGCCTGCTCTCCGACCGCTCGGAGCTGATCCACTTCCGCCGCGGCATCTACCGCCTGCGGGGCAAGATCGTGCGCGACATCCTCTCGATCGGCATGTCGCCCTTCCTGATGAACCTCACGGCTTGCTTCATCGTGATCCTGATCAACAAGGGGCTGAAGACCTACGGCGGCGACCTGATGATCGGCGCCTACGGCATCGTGAACCGCCTGGCGTTCGTCTTCGTGATGATCGTCATGGGCGTGAACCAGGGCATGCAGCCCATTGCGGGCTACAACTTCGGTGCACAGCAGTACGACCGCGTGCTGCGCGTGCTGAGGCTGACGATCATCTGTGCCGTCTGCATCACGACGACGGGCTTTCTGGTCGGGGAGTTCGCCCCGCACCTGGCCGTATCGCTGTTCACTACCGACGAGGAGCTGATCCGTCTCTCGGTCGAGGGCATGCGCATCGTCTTCATCTGCTTCCCGATCATCGGCTTCCAGATGGTGGCCACGAACTTCTTCCAGAGCATCGGCATGGCCGGCAAGGCGATCTTCATGTCGCTGTCGCGGCAGCTGCTGTTCCTGATGCCGGGGCTGCTGTTCCTGCCCCATTTCTTCGAGGTCTCGACACCGTGGGACGGCAGCTGGGGCGTGTGGTGCGCCATGCCGGTTTCGGACCTGATGGCTACGGTCGTGGCCTTCTTCATGCTGACACACCAATTGCGGAGATTCCGGGCCGAACATGCGGCCCGTTCCGCCGAAAACAGACCGACGTTATGAAAGAGTTGTTCGTAATCAACATAGGCCGCCAGCTGGGCAGCGGCGGCAAGGATATCGGCGAGATCATCGCCCGCAGGCTCGGCATCCGCCTCTACGACAAGGAGCTGCTGACGCTGGCCGCGCAGCAGAGCGGCCTCTGCCCCGAATTTTTCGAAAAGGCCGACGAGAAGGGTGCGCGCAACGTCTTCTCGACGATGATCGCCTACCTGCGCTCGCCCTTTGCCGGCGACATGGGCAACGTGACCAACGTGCTGTCGAACGATGCGCTGTTCAAGATCCAGAGCGACGTGATCCGCGATCTGGCCGCCCGCGAGTCGTGCATCTTCGTGGGACGCTGTGCCGACTACATCCTGCGCGACCATCCGCGGCGGGTCGATGTCTTCATTTCGGCCGACGACGAGGCGCGCATCCACCGCCTCCGCAGCCGGACGGGGTGCACCGAGGAGGAGGCGCGCTCGATGATGGAGCGCGGCGACGCCCGGCGTGCCGACTACTACAACTACTACAGCTCGAAGACCTGGGGTGCGGCGGCGACCTACCACCTGTCGATCAACTCGACGGTCTTCGGCGACGAGGGAACCGCGGATTTCATCCTGGAGTTCGCCTCGCGGAAACTGAACATGAAATTCTGACGTGACGAATGGTACTTGCCGAACAGATCAAGGAGATGGAACAGCGCCGCGCGGCGCTGGAGCGCTGCCTCGGAATCGAGCAGAAGCGCATTGACCTCCGCAACGAGGAGGAGAAGACTCAGGAGCCCGACTTCTGGGAGAACCCCGACAAGGCGCGCGAACAGCTGCGCAAGGTGGCCGGCATCAAGGCGTGGGTTGAGGATTACGACGCCGTGCGCAAGGATGTCGAGGACCTGCAGCTGATGCCCGACTTCGTCCGGGAGGGGGTGGTCACCGAGGCCGAGATGGACGAGCTCTACGCACAGGCGCTCGAGCGCATCGAGAAACTCGAGATGCGCAACATGCTGCGTCGCGACGAGGACAAGCTGGGGGCCATCATGGACATCAATGCCGGGGCGGGAGGCACCGAGGCGCTCGACTGGGCCTCGATGCTGCTGCGCATGTATACCCGCTGGGGCGAGGCGCACGGCTACAAGGTCAAGATGCTCGACTACCAGGCCGGCGACGAGGTGGGCGTGAAGTCCTGCACGCTCGAGTTCGAGGGCGAATATGCCTACGGATACCTCAAGAGCGAGAACGGCGTGCACCGCATGGTGCGCCTCTCGCCCTTCAATGCCAACAACAAGCGGCAGACGACCTTCGCCTCGGTCTTCGTTTCGCCGGCCGTGGACGATACGATCGAGATCACGATCAATCCGGCCGACATCGAGTGGGACACCTTCCGCTCGTCGGGCGCCGGCGGGCAGAACGTCAATAAGGTCGAAACGGCCGTCCGCCTGCGCTACCACGGCAAGGACCCCGATACGGGCGAACCGGTGGAGTTCCTCATCGAGAACATGGAGACCCGTTCGCAGCTGATGAACCGCGAGAATGCCATGCGCATCCTGCGGTCGAAACTCTACCAGCGCGAACTGGACAAGCGCATGGCCACGCAGCAGGCCCTCGAGGCTTCGAAGAAGAAGATCGAGTGGGGCTCGCAGATCCGCTCCTATGTCTTCGACGACCGCCGCGTGAAGGACCACCGCACGGGCGTGCAGACCTCGAACGTCGAGGCGGTGATGGACGGCGACCTGGATGCCTTCATCAAGGCCTACCTCATGGAGTATGGCGCCGAGGCGTAAGGGATTCCCGGCGGTGCGGCGGCTCCGGTCCGCACTCCGCAGCGGGATCGGGATCGGGGGCGTGTCGCGTGCCGCGGTGCGGCGGATCGCCTGCGCGGTGTTGTGGCTGCTTCCGGGCTTTGCATCGGCCGAGGTGCTGGTCGGCATGACCGACACGGCGGCCTATTTCCCGCGTCTGGCCGGACGCCGTGTGGCGGTGCTGGCCAACCAGACCTCCGTGGCCGACATGCCCGGTGCCCCCGGGGCCGATGCTTCGGGTCGGGTCCATCTGGTGGACCTGCTCCATGCCCGGGGATTCGACGTGACGGGGATTTTCTCGCCCGAACACGGCTTCCGCGGTACGGCCGATGCCGGCGAACATGTCGGCAGTACGGTCGATGCCCGCACCGGGATTCCGATCCGCTCGCTCTACGACGGAGGCTCGGGCCGCCCGTCGGACGAGGCGATGCGTTCGTTCGACATCCTGCTGATCGACCTGCAGGACGTGGGGCTGCGTTTCTATACCTATTACATCACGATGCTCCGCCTGACGGATGCCTGTGCCGATGCGGGCCGCGAGGTGATCGTACTCGACCGTCCCAATCCCAACGGGGACAAGGTCGAGGGGCCCCTCCTCGACATGAAGTACCGCTCGGGAGTGGGGCAGCTGCCGATTCCCGTGCTGCACGGCATGACGCTTGGCGAGATTGCCCGCATGGCCATCGGCGAGGGGTGGGCGCACCCCTGCCGGCTCGATGTAGTCCCCTGCCGCAACTATACGCACGCGACCGAGTATCTGCTGCCCGTGGCGCCGTCGCCCAACCTGCCGACGCAGCGGTCGGTCTATCTCTATGCGGCGCTCTGTCCCTTCGAGGGTACGGTCGTAAGCCTCGGCCGCGGCACGGACCGCCCGTTCGCATGTTACGGACACCCCGGACTGAAAGGGCGCAACTACACCTTCACGCCCCGACCGACGGCCGGGGCCAAGCATCCTCCGCTTGAGGGCGAGGTATGCCGGGGCGTCGATCTGAGCTCTCTGCCGCTCGACGAGGCGCGTGCGACGGGCTTCACGCTGCGCTATGTGATCGATGCCTACCGCGACCTCGAGGCGCTGGGCGATGCCTTCTTCACCCCGATGTTCGAAAAACTGGTGGGTGCGGGCTGGGTGCGCGGCATGATCCGCGCCGGAGCCACCGATGCCGAGATCCGGGCCCGCTGGCAGGAGGATGTCGCGCGTTTCCGCCCCCTCCGTGCCAAGTACCTCCTCTACGAAGAGTGATGTCCCGCTGACCGGACGTGTGCCGGTCCGGATCCGTCCGGTCAGAGATATTCCCGGACGCTGTCCCGGTCGGTGACCGGCCGCAGCACGCGGCACGGATTCCCCACGGCGATGACGCGGGGCGGGATGTCGCGTGTGACGACGCTTCCGGCCCCGATCACGGCGCCGTCGCCGATCGTCACCCCCTGCATGATGACCGCATGGCCGCCGATCCAGACGTCGTTTCCGATCCGTACGGGCAGTGAGCGCATGATCCCTTCGGCCCGCTCGTCGGGCAGCAGGGCGTGACTGACCGTATAGATACCCACGTTGGGGCCGATCAGCACGCGGTCGCCGATTGTCACCGGCGCCTCGTCGAGGATCGTGAGGTTGAAGTTCCCGACAAAACCATCTCCGATGCGGATCTGCTCCCCGAAGTCGCAGCGGAAGGGGCTGTGTATCGTGCACCCCTTACCGAGATGTCCGAGCAGCTGGCGGAGAATCGCCTCGCGCTCCCCGCGGCGGCTCGGCGGCAGCTGGTTGAGCGCGAAGAGCAGCTCCTCGGTGCGGTGCAGGGCCTCGCCGATCGGCGGCGTGACGGCGTGGAGCCATCTCCCGGAGCGCATCTTTTCAAGGTCGTCCATTTTTGTGTCGCGTGTTTGTGAAGTATTCGTATGCGGCCTCCGAGATCGCCGCGATGACGCCGGCGTTTCGGGCGTCGTCGTGGTGCGAGTCGGTGACCAGAACCGTGATGCAGTAGTGTTGTCCGTCGGGCAGCACGACATAACCGGCATCGTTGTCGGCGATCCGGATCCCTTCGGGCGTGCGGTCCGAGCTGCCCGTCTTGTGGCCGAGGCAGACCTCCGGAGGAAGCCCTGCCCGGAGCTTGTTCTGTCCGGTTGCGCACCCCTCGAGCAGCCCGCGCAGCCAGTCGGTCTCCCGTTGCGGGAGCAGCTCTCCCTGGAGGAACCGGTCGAACAGGCTGCACAGCGCCGATGGCCGGGCCGTGTTGATCCGCTGGTTCTCCGTCGCCAGATGCATCGTGCGCTCCGTAGCCGTGATGCGGATCTCCGTAATTCCCAGCCTTTTCAGATACCTGTCCACGGCCCCGGGACCTCCGGCGAAGTCGATCAGCCTGTCGCAGGCGATGTTGTCGCTTTGCGAGACGGCGTAGGCAAGCAGCCGGCCGAGCGGGAGCGTGCCTCCCTGCGGCGGGAGCGAATCGCGCATCGGGCTGTAGGTTCCGCTGTCAAGCCATTCGGGTCCGACCGCAACGGGGGTCGAGAGCGGAATCCCTTCGCGTACCGCGCGGTCGAGCACGGCCAGCGCTACGGGGAACTTGAAGACGCTCAGCATCGGCATCGGCCGGTCGTTGCGCGAGATCGGGCTGCCGTCGGGTGCCAGCACGGCGACGCCGACCGTAGCTTCGCAGGGTTCCAGAATTCGGTCGATGCGGCGCTCGAACTGCTCCCGGGGTGTTTCGCAGGCCGGGAGCATCGCTGCAAGGAGCAGCAGGGCGATCACTCTTTTCATGTCGGGAGGGTGTATCGGTTGTGTGAATGAAAAATGCGGTCCGTCAGAGGCGGACCGCATTTTTTCGTAATCGTTCCGGGAGTTACTCCGATACGATTGCTTCGCTCGGGCAAACGCCTGCGCAGGTGCCGCAGTCGATGCACTTGTCGGCGTCGATCACGTAGATGTCGCCGGCCGAAATCGCCTCAACGGGGCACTCGCCGATGCAGGTGCCGCAGGCTACGCAGGAGTCGGTGATTTTGTAAGCCATTGTCTTAAAGAATTTTTGTTGTTAGTGTGTGTATGTGTGTTCAGCAAAGATAACGGATTATTTGATAATATCAAAACCCGTGTAGGGAATCAGCACCTCGGGAATCCGGATGCCTTCGGGCGTCTGGTAGTTCTCGAGCAGCGCGGCGACGATGCGCGGCAGGGCGAGCGACGATCCGTTGAGCGTGTGCGCGAGGTGGATCTTCTTCTCGGCGTCGCGGTAGCGGAGCTTGAGGCGGTTGGCCTGGAACGACTCGAAGTTCGAGACGGACGATACTTCGAGCCAGCGCTTCTGTGCCTCGGAGTAGACCTCGAAGTCGTAGGTCAGCGCCGAGGTGAAAGACATGTCGCCGCCGCAGAGACGGAGGATGCGGAAGGGCAGTCCGAGCGAGCGGACGATTCCCTCGACGTGGGCGACCATGCCGTCGAGCGCCTCATACGATACGTTGGGCAGCGACAGCTGGACGATCTCTACCTTGTCGAACTGGTGCAGGCGGTTCAGGCCGCGCACGTCCTTGCCGTAGGAGCCGGCCTCGCGGCGGAAGCAGGGGGTGTAGGCGGTCATCTTCACCGGGAAGTCGCTCTCGTCGAGAATCACGTCGCGGTAGATGTTCGTCACGGGCACTTCGGCCGTCGGTACCAGGTAGAAGTTGTCCACCGTGGCGTGGTACATCTGTCCCTCCTTGTCGGGTAGCTGTCCGGTGCCGAAGCCTGAGGCCTCATTGACCATCACTGGAGGCTCGACTTCGAGGTATCCGGCCTTCGTGTTGCAGTCGAGGAAGTAGTTGATCAGCGCGCGCTGCAGCCGGGCGCCCTTGCCCTTGTAGACGGGGAATCCGGCTCCGGTGAGCTTCACGCCGAGGTCGAAGTCGATGATGTCGTACTTGCGGGCCAGTTCCCAGTGGGGCAGCGGGTTTTCGGGCAGGGTGGTATAGCTCTCCACGAGTTTCACCACCAGGTTGTCTGCCGCCGTCTTGCCTTCGGGAACAATCTCGGCCGGGAAGTTCGGCAACGAGACCAGTGCCGTCTGCAACTCCTGCTGCACGTCGTTCGACTCGGCCTGCAGACTGGCGGATTTTTCCTTGAGGTCCGTAACGAAGTGTTTGCGTTCCTCGGCCTCCTCGCGGCGGCCCTGACCCATCAGGGCACCGATCTCCTTGGCGGCCTTGTTCTGTGCGGCCAGCGTGGAGTCGAGTTCGACCTGGATGGCCTTGCGTCGGTCGTCGAGCGAGATGATCTTTTCGATGATGGGCCCCGCCTCGACGCCCTTCTTGGCGAGTTTGCGGACGGCGGCCTCTTTGTCATCGCGGATTTGCTTCAGTGTAAGCATAGTATCTGTTTTCTTTAGGATTATCGCGTTTCGAATTGCAAAAATAAGCATTTCACCGCAATATTGCACCGGACGGTGCGAAAAAATCGCGCGGCGCCGTGATTTCGGCATGCGGTGCGGCGGGGGAGTGCGTCGGCCGTCGTGCAGCCACCTTCCGGGTGTGACGAAATCGGCCTGCGATGCGGTAAATTCCGCAAAAAAAACGTACCTTTGTTTCTTGATGGAAAAGTCTCCGAACGGAAAGGAAAAGGGCCGGTATGTCGAACTGCTCGCACCGGCAAAGGATTACGACTCGGTCGTTGCGGCCGTGGACTACGGCGCCGATGCCGTCTACATCGGCGGGGCGCGCTTCGGGGCGCGTCAGGCTGCCGGAAACTCCACGGAGCAGATCGCCCGAGCGGCGGAATATGCCCACCGCTTCGGCGTTCGGATCCATGCCACGCTCAACACGCTGCTGTGGGACGACGAACTGGCCGATGCCGAGCGCCAGGCCCGCGAGCTGATCGCCGCGGGCATCGACGCGCTGATCGTGCAGGACATGGCCCTGCGGCGGATGGACCTTCCGGTCGAGCTGCACGCCTCGACGCAGGTCTCGAACCGCACGCCTGAAGGAGCCCGCTTCCTGGGCGAGGCGGGCTTTGCGCGGGTGATCCTCGAGCGCAACCTTTCGCTCGATGAGATCCGTGCCATCTGTGCCGCGACGCAGGCCGAGGTCGAATGTTTCGTCCACGGGGCCATCTGCGTCGGCTACAGCGGGCGGTGCTTCCTCTCGCGCTCGATGTCCGGGCGCAGCGGCAACCGCGGTGCCTGCAGCCAGCCCTGCCGGCTGACCTACGACCTTACCGACGGACGCGGGCGGACCTACCTGACGGGCAAGCACCTGCTCTCGGTCCGCGACCTGAACCTCTCGGCCCATCTGGGCGAGCTGCTCGATGCCGGGGTGCGGTCGTTCAAGATCGAGGGGCGGCTCAAGGATACGAACTACATCCGCAACGTCGTGGCCTACTACCGGCAGGCGGTGGATGCGGCGCTGGCCTCGCGGCCGGAGCTGCACCGCTCCTCGGCGGGCGAGAGCATCCCCGATTTCACACCCGACCCGGCGAAGAGCTTTACGCGCGGGGAATCGACCTATTTCTTCTCGGGCAAACGTCCCGGCGTGGCGTCGTTCGATACGCCGAAGGCCGTCGGCGAGCGGATCGGACGGGTCGTGCGTGTCGATGCGCGCTCGTTCGTGCTCGAAGCGGCGCAGCCCGTGGCTCCGGGCGACGGGCTCTGCTTCCTGACCCGCAAGGGGCTGGTCGGGACCAATGTCAATGCCGTCGAGGGAACGCGCATCGTTCCCAACCGCATGGAGGGCATCGAGACCGGGGCCGAGGTCTACCGCAACAGCGACCGCCTCTTCACGCTGCGTGTCGAGCGGAGCCGTACGCGGCGGGTGATTCCTGCGCGGATGGTTGTCGAAGCCTCGGCCGAAGGGGTGCGCATGACTTGCACCGATGCCGAAGGGTTCACGGCGACGGCCTTCCGGAAGTCCGCACTCACGGCGGCGCAACGCCCCGAGGCGAATGCCGGGGCGCTGCGGACGCAGGCGGCGCGGAGCGGTGAGACGATCTTCGCCGTGCGGAGCGTCGAGGTCCGGGGCGGCGAGTGGTTTGTGCCGGCCTCGCTGGCTGCGGAGGTGCGCCGCGAGGTGCTCGAGGCGCTTCTCCGCGAACGGACGGCACAGCCGCCGGAGCACCGCATCCTTCCCGAGAACCGGGCGGCCCGCTACCCCTCGGAGCGCCTTGCCGCCGAGGAGAACGTGACCAACCGTTTGGCCGAGGCCTTCTACCGCGACCACGGTGTCCGGGAGATTGCCCGGGGGCTCGACCTCGAACCGACGACCGTCGGCCACGTCGTGCTGCGCACGGCCTACTGCATCCGCCGCGAGATCGGCGAGTGCCTGCTCCGTCAGCCGCGGCTGTGGGGCGAGCTGTGGCTCGAGCGGGGACGTTCGCGCTACCGGCTCGATTTCGATTGTGCGCGGTGTGAGATGAGCCTGGTCGATTGCACGGGAACGGCTGGCACGGCAAAAGATGCGAAAGGGAAACCATGAACTTAAAATAAACCCGAATGACGATGAGAAAACGAATCTTGGCCCTGACGGCGCTTGCGCTGACGGGCGGAATCTACGGTGCGGCGGCCCAAACCTGGACCGAATGGCAGGACCCGGCCGTCAATGAGATCAACCGGCTGCCGATGCGCTCGACGCTCGATGCGGGCGAGCGGCTGCCGCTCGACGGCGTATGGCGATTCGACTGGGTGCGCAACGCTTCGGAGCGGCCCGACGGTATTTGGCGTACGGACTACGACGACAGCGCCTGGGCGACGATCCCCGTGTCGGGAATGTGGGAACTCTACGGCTGGGGCGACCCGATTTATGTCAATGTGGGCTACGCCTGGCGCGGGAATTTTCGCAACGACCCTCCGCACGTGCCCGACGCCGAGAACCATGTGGGCTCCTACCGCCGCACTTTCGAGGTGCCGGCCGACTGGGCCGGGAAGGATATCTTCCTCTCGATCGGCTCCGCGACGTCGAACGTCTATGTGTGGATCAACGGCCGTTTCGTCGGTTACAGCGAGGACAGCAAGCTGGCCGCGCAGTTCGACGTCACGAAGTTCGTGAAGCCGGGCGAGAACCTCATCGCCCTGCAGATGTTCCGCTGGTCGGACGGCTCCTACCTCGAGGACCAGGACTTCTGGCGCCTGTCGGGCATCGCCCGCGGTGTCGAGCTGACGGCCCGCGACAAGGCCCACCTGCAGGATGTGCGCATTACTCCGGCGCTTGACGGGGAGTACCGCGACGCGCAGCTGCGTGTCGAGCTGGAGACCACGCCGCGCGTGAAGCGGGTCGATCTGACGCTGCGCGACGCTGCCGGCCGGAGCGTGGCGACGCAGTCTGTCCGCATCTCGGGCGGTAAGGGCGACTACACCTTCGAGGTGGCCGACCCGGCCAAATGGACGGCCGAGACGCCGAACCTCTATACGCTGGAGATGGCCGTTTCGGACGGCAGCCGAACAACCGAGACGGTCACGGAGACGGTCGGTTTCCGTTCGGTGGAGATCCGCGACGCCCAGCTGCTCGTGAACGGGCAGCCGATCCTGATCAAGGGCGCCGACCGCCACGAGATGGACCCGCTGGGCGGTTATGTGGTGAGCCGCGAGCGGATGATCGAGGATATCCGCATCATGAAAGAGCTGAACATCAACGCTGTGCGCACGTGCCACTATCCCGACGATCCGATCTGGTACGACCTCTGCGACCGGTACGGCATCTACGTGCTCGACGAGGCCAACGTCGAGTCGCACGGCATGGGGTACGGCGACCGGACGCTGGCCGCCAACCCGCTCTTCGCCAAGGCGCACCTCGAGCGCAACATGCGCATGGTGCTGCGCGACAAGAACCACCCGTCGGTGATCATCTGGTCGATGGGCAACGAGGCCGGCATGGGCCCCAACTTCGAGAAGTGCTACGAATGGATCAAGAATTACGATTCGTCGCGTCCGGTGCACTACGAGCGTGCGGTCTACTACAAGGAGGACGAGGGCCGTCCCTACACGGACATCGTCTGCCCGATGTACTGGGATTACGAGGCATGCGAAAACTATTGCAAGTCGAATCCCCGGAAGCCGCTGATCCAGTGCGAGTACGCTCACGCGATGGGCAACTCGATGGGCGGTTTCGACCTCTACTGGGACCTTGTGCGCAAGTATCCGTCCTACCAGGGCGGCTTCATCTGGGACTACGTCGATCAGGCGCTGGCCCACTATGAGGCCGACGGCCGCGTGTCGTTCTACTACGGCGGCGACTTCAACAACTACGACGCCACCGACAATTCGTTCAACAACAACGGCGTGATCGCCGCCGACCGGACCTACCACCCGCACGCCTACGAGGTACAGCGCCAGTACCAGTCCGTTTGGACCGAGCCGGTCGATCTGGCGAAGGGCCGCGTTTCGGTCTACAACGAGAACTTCTTCATCGGACTCGACAACTGCGAGCTCGAGTGGCAGGTTGTGGCCGACGGCCGGGTCGTGAAGACGGGCCGTGTGACCGACCTGGAGGTGGCTCCGCAGGAGCGCCGCGAATACACGCTGGGATTCGGTGAGGCCGACTTCCCGTCCGATGCCTCCGAGGTGCTGGTGAACGTGGCCTACAGGCTCAAGAGCCCCGAGCCGCTGCTCGATGCCGGCCATGCCGTGGCCCGTCAGCAGTTTGTCGTCCGCGAGTACGACTGCACGGGCCAGACCGGGCTCGCGCAGACGGAGCGCCCCGTGCAGATCACCCGCTGGGAGCGCGGCACACGCGTCGAGGGCGACCGTTGGGAGCTCTTCTTCTCGCGCGACGGATTCCTTTCGCAATACCGCGTGGACGGCCGCGAGCTGCTGGCCGAAGGGGCCGCACTGCGTCCGCAGTTCTGGCGTGCCCCGACCGAGAACGACCTGGGTGCAGGGCTCGATGCGCGCTTCGGCGTATGGAAGTCGCCCGTGCTGAAGCTCACGCAGTTCGATGCCGTGACCGAAGAGGGTGTGGCTGTCGTTACGGCCCGTTACGAGATGCCGCAGGTCAAGGGCGTGCTGACGATGACCTACCGCATCAACGGTGCGGGCGAGGTCTCGGTTGCCGAGCAGCTGGAGGCCGGTGATGCCGAGGCCCCCGGCATGTTCCGCTTCGGCATGACGATGGCCATGCCGGCCCGTTACAGCGAGATCGTCTACTACGGCCGCGGTGCGCACGAGAACTACTGCGACCGCCTCTCGTCGGCCGACCTGGGCCTCTACAGCCAGAAGGTGGCCGACCAGTACCACGACGAGTATGTCCGCCCGCAGGAGTCGGGAACGAAGAGCGACCTGCGCTGGTGGTCGGTGGTCGATTCGTCGGGTTCGGGCCTCGTGATCCTCTCGGAGGCTCCCTTCTCGGCTTCGGCGCTGCCCTATGCGACCGAGGCGCTCGACGTGACGAACTTCCCGCCGCAGCAGCACTCGGGACCGCTCCGCAGCGGCGACCGCACCTACGTCAATTTCGACCTGCGGCAGATGGGTCTCGGATGTATCAATTCGTGGGGTGAGCTGCCCGAGGACCAGTACATGATCCCCTACGGCGACTATACCTTCCGCTTCCTGCTGCGGCCGACGGTAAAATAAGGATTTTCATGCAAGAACAACTCACGCCCGACTTCCCGGACTACGAGCTCCTCGATACGGGCGATTTCGAAAAGCTCGAACGCTTCGGACGCCATGTCACCCGCCGTCCGGAACCGCAGGCCATCTGGCGGCGGACGCTTCCGGAGGCGGAGTGGCGGCGGGCCGACGCCTCGTTCCTTCGCCGCGACGGGCGCAGCGACGAACGGGGCGAATGGCGCCTTGCGCCGAAGATGCCCGACCGCTGGACGGTGGAGTACGACTGTCGGGGAGTCCGGCTGCGCATGCGGCTGGCCCTCACCTCGTTCAAGCACGTGGGTATCTTCCCCGAGCAGGCCGCCAACTGGGACTTCATCTTCGACCGCTGCCGCGAGGCCGTGGCTGCCGGCCGTACGCCCCGCGTGCTGAACCTCTTCGCCTATACGGGCGGTGCGACGCTGGCGGCCCGGGCTGCCGGAGCCGAGGTGACGCATGTCGATTCGGTCAGGCAGGTGGTGACGTGGGCCCGCGAGAACATGGAGGCGAGCGGTCTGGACGGTGTGCGCTGGATCGTTGAGGATGCCCTGAAGTTCGTGCAGCGCGAAGTGCGCCGCGGCAATGTCTACGACGGCATCATCCTCGACCCCCCGGCCTACGGTCGGGGTGCCAACGGCGAGAAGTGGGTGCTCGAGGAGGGCATCGGCGAGATGCTGGCCTGTTGCGCCCGGCTGCTTGCCCCTTTGCACTCGTTCCTGGTGCTGAACCTCTACTCGATGGGGCTCTCCCCGATGCTGGCCCGCACGGCCGTGCGGCAGGCGTTCGGCGCGCCGCGCGAGGAGCAGTGGGGTGAGTTGTGCTTCACGGACCGGGGCGGCAAGGAGCTGCCGCTGGGAACCTACTACCGTTTCGTGCGCTGACGGCGTTGCGCGACGGGAACGAACGACAAAGCCCCTTCCGCAACCGACGGAGGGGGCTTTTATTTGAAAACCTGTCCAAACGAACAGACTATGGGATCTGCTTTTTTTGTGATTCTTTTCGGCGCCCTGAGCGGATGCCTGCTCTCGGTGCTGGTCGGCGTGATCGGCAGCCGGCGCCGCATCGGCTTCGGCTGGGCTTTTCTGATCAGTCTGATTTTCACGCCGCTCGTGGGGCTGATCGTCGCCCTCTTGACCGATCCCCTGCCGGGTGAAGACCGCCGTTGGGGTTGCATCGGGACCCTGCTGGCCCTCCTGGGGCTGGTGTCGTTGGTGGTCTTCCTGCTGTTGCTGCTGGCGGGCGGTATGCTGCTGGTTGCGTAGGCGCTGTCAGAATATGTGGTAGATGAGGATTCCCGCTATGGCCGAGAGGACGATCAGCAGGATGGGATTCACCTTGCGCCACGACGCCAGGACACATACGCCGAAGATCGCCCAGCTCCAGCCGTCGATGAAGCTCTCGCCCTCGTGCGAGGCGGGGAACATGAGCAGCAGGGCCGCCGAGGCGATCATGCCGATGACCACGGGTTTCATGCCGGCCATGGCTCCGGCGAGGATCGCGTTGCCCTTCAGGCGGAGGAAGAAGCGCGTGAGCAGCAGCATGACCGTAAGCGACGGCAGACAGACGGCCAGCGTGGCGATGGCCGAGCCGAGGATGCCGAGCAGGGTGTTGTCGCCGGCCTGCATGCCGACCGTGTAGCCCACGTAGGTCGCCGAGTTGATGGCGATCGGTCCGGGGGTCATCTGGCTGATGGCCACGATATCTGTAAACTCGGTGTTGGTCATCCAGCTGTGGCGGACGACCACTTCGTGCTGGATGAGTGCCAGCATGGCGTATCCGCCGCCGAATCCGAAGAATCCGATCTTGAGGTACGAGAGGAACAGTTGCAGGAAAATCATGACTTTTGCTTGACTTTTTTACCGACGGTGAGCGCCCACACGATGCCGACGAGGGCTCCTGCCGCGATGAACAGTACGGGGGACCATCCCAGCCTCCAGACGATCAGCGCCACGGCTGCGACCACACCCGCAAGAGCCGGGTGCATGCCCCGGGCCAGCGAGAAGACCGGCACGACGATCAGCGCCACGACGGCCGGGCGCATTCCCTTGAAGGCGGCATCGATCACCGGGTTGTGGCGGATTCCGGCGAAGAAGATCGCCACGATGAGGATGATCAGGAACGACGGCAGGGTCGCCCCGAGCGAAGCCGCCACGGCTCCCTTCAGGCCCCGGACCTTGTAGCCGATGAAGACCGACGTGTTGATGGCGATCGGCCCGGGCGACGACTGGGCCAGCGTCAGCAGGTCCAGAAACTCGTTTTGTGCAAGCCACCGGCGGCGTTCGATCACCTCGGCCTCGATAAGCGGCACCATGGCGTAGCCTCCGCCGAAGGTGAACATGCCGATTTTGAAGAAGCTCCTGAAGAGTTCGAATAGCGAGGTCTGTTCCATATCGTGTTTACTCTCTTTTTTTCTTGCCCAACAGACAGCGCAGTCCGTCGATGTAGGTCATCGGGTGCGTCGGTGCGCCCGGCAGCCAGAGGTCCACGCGGTGCCGGTCGAAGAAGGAGCGGTCGATGGCGCGGCTTCCGGCGAAGAGCCCGCCCGAGCAGGCCTCCGAACCGCAGGCGACGAGGATTTTCGGCTCGGCTACGGCGTCGTAGCAGATCTCCAGCGCCTCGGCCATGTTCTGCGAGACGGGGCCCGAGAGCACCACGCCGTCGGCATGGCGCGGCGAGGCGGTGAAGCCGATGCCGTAGCGGCCGAGGTCGAAATTGACGTTGCCCGTGGCGTTGAGCTCCATCTCGACCGAGGCGTCGCCTCCGGCCGAGATCTCGCGCAACTGGAGCGCGCGGCCGAAGAACTGCCGGATCTCGGGGCGCACCTGTGCCGGGTCGAAGGGCACGCGCCGGTCGCCGGGACGCAGGATGAGCCCCTTGCGCGTGGGCGAGCCGATGCGGTAGTCGTTCGTGAAGCGGATGCTGCGCGGTGCGCGCCGGGCACATTCGCCGCAGAAGAGACAGCGGCCCAGGTCGAGCGTGAAGGGCTCCGCCGTGATCGCGCCCGTCGGGCAGATCGCTGCAGCCTGCTCCACATTCCGGCGTTCCCCGTCCGTCGCGGGTTCGTCCAGTTCGGGACGTCCGCGGAAGGCCGCGGTCAGCTCCACGGCGTCGAGGTCCGGGATATACTGCTTCCCGTGGCTGCGTAATACGCGTATTTTCGGAAATATCATATCGTTTTCACTCTTAACGGTTCGTGTTCGTCCGGCCCTGTGTCAGAGGTCGTGTCCGCAGTAGGAGAGGTTGAAGCTCTTGTTGCAGATCGGGAAATCGGAGATCCCCTCCCCGCGGACGGCCAGTGCCAGCGCCAGCCAGTTGTGCAGGCTCGGGTCCTTGATCCGGCAGGCGGCGATGCGCCCCGAGGAGTCGGTGACCACCGCGTGGCAGATCTCGCCGCGCCATCCCTCGACGAGTCCTACCGACAGCGAGTCGGGGGCGAGCGGGGCGGTGTAGTCGGGGGCCGGCAGCTCCCCGGCCGGGGAACGCCACGCCTCCAGCAGGCGGTCGATGTATTGGGCCGACTGCAGCACCTCGCGGCAGCGGACCATCAGGCGGGCCATCACGTCGCCCTGCGTGCGGACGACGGGCTCGTGGTGCAGCAGTCCGGTGTAGGGTCCCCACGGATGCGAGCTGCGCAGCTCGCGCGCCACGCCGCTGGCCCGGGCCGCCTGTCCGACGCCGCCGATGCGGAGCATCTCCTCGCGCGGCACGATGCCGCACTGTTCGAAGCGTGCCAGCAGCGAGGGCGACGATTGGATGTCGCGGCGCACCTCGTCGTAGCGGCGGGCGATCTCGCGGACGTTCGTGCGGATCATCTCCGCGGTCTGCTCCGTGAGCGGGTGGTCCGTGCCGCCGGGGCGGATGACCCCCTTGCCGAAACGGTTGCCGCACCAGGCCTGCGTGGTGTTGATCGTCATCGTGCGCAGCGCCTCGCAGGCCACCTGCCCCAGCTGGTAGCCCACGTCCATCGACAGCGCCCCGGTGTCGGCGATCTGCATGGCCATGCGCTCGAGTTCGAGCGCGACGGTGCGTTCGACCGCCAGCCGCTCCGGAGTGCGGAATCCCGTCAGCTTGCCGACCGCCTCGGCGAAGGCCGTGGCGTGCGCCACGGCGCTGTCTCCGGCTACCGCCTCGGCGAGGCACACCTGCCGCAGGCGGTTGTCCGTCTCGGCGAAGGCCTGCTCGACCCCGCGGTGCTGGTAGCCCAGCGCGATCTCGAGGTGGAGCACCTGCTCGCCGTTGCAGATGAAGCGGAAGGCCCCCGGCTCGATGATCCCTGCATGAATCGGGCCGACATTGACCTCGTGCAGCGACGCACCGTCCATCGTGTAGAAGGGGTAGTTGTCCATCGTGCTGCGGCGGTCGTAGCGGTCGGCCGGAAAGCGCAGCGGCTTGGGCCACGGCATGCCGTCGAAGCGGATGCCGTAGCGCTCGGTGATGTCGCGTTCGAAGGGGTGCAGGGCGGGGTGTACGGCCGTCAGCGAGGGCAGGGCCTCCTCGTCGTAATACTCCATGGCGTGCGAGGTGACCAGTATGCGGTGTTCCGCGTCGTCGAGCAGGATGCAGATGAAGCGCATCCGGTCGCCGGCCGGGAGGGCGAAGTAGTGGGCCACGTGGTAGCGCGGGTCGGAAAGCCGGTCGGAGAGGTCGTCGTAGAAGTCGGCGTAGGCCGCTTCGGGAATCTCCGCGAGCGGAATGGCGGAGGCGGTGTTGTCGGTTATGTACGGATTCATGGATTTCATAGCGAAGCGATTTCGGCGATCAGACGTTCGAGGGCTCCGGGCTGCCAGACCCCCACGACGATGGCGGCGAGCAGCAGCGTCAGGGCCGACCACGAGAGCGTGCGATCGACCTTCGAGGGGTGCAGCTCGTCCTGGTTGGGCTGGTAGCAGAGCCGGATCATGCGCATGCAGAACGAGTAGATGACGATGCAGAGCAGCAGCAGGATGCCGCCGACGAGCCACCATTTGCCCGCGGCGATCACCTCGCGCAGGATCGTGAGCTCCGAGACGAAGAGCGGCGAGGGCGGGAAGGCCATCAGCACGACCATGCCCGCGAGCAGCCCGACGGCTCCCACCCGGTTGATGTGTATGTAGTCGCCGATGCGGTTGATGCGGTAGCCGTTGTAGACCTGCCGGACGACGGCCATCTGCAGGAAGAGGCTGCTCTTGACCAGCGTGTGGCAGACGACGTGGAAGACGGCGGCCCAGACCCCCACGCCTCCGATGCCGAGCCCGATGGCGGCGATTCCCATGTTCTCGACCGTGGAGTAGGAGAGGAAGCGCTTGTAGTTGTTCGTGCGGCGCAGGAAGAGTGCGCCGATAACGAGCGACAGGATGCCCACGACCAGCAGCACGGAGCGTACCCAGGGGAAGACTTCGGTGGCGGCGAGGACCTTGTAGACGCGCAGGATGGCGAGGAATCCCGCATTGACCAGCCCCGTGGAGATGAGTGCCGAGGCGGGCGACGGGGCGGCGAAGTTGGCGTCGATGCCCACGGTGTAGAGCGGGAAGAGTTCGACCTTGCAGCTGTACCCGCAGAGGATGAGCAGGAAGGCCGTCTTCAGGTAGAGGGCGTTGCCGCCGGCTGCGGCTGCGGCGACGGCTTCGTAGTCGAGCGATTCGCACTGGGTCGCCGCGGCCAGCAGCAGGATGCCCAGGTAGGCCATGGCGATGCCCGTCGAGCAGACGAAGACATACTTCCAGGCCGCCTCGAGCGTCTGTGCCGTGCGGCGGTGGTAGATGATGCCTGCCGAGCAGAGGGTCGTGGCCTCGAGGAAGATCCATGTCACGGCGAGGTTCGAGGCGAAGTAGACCCCGGCGATGGCCGTTGTCAGGAGCATGACCAGTGCGAAATAGCTCCGCATCTGGCCCAGGTCGCTGCCGCGCAGGTAGGCCTCCGAGTGGGCGAAGGCGTAGATCGATACGACGGTGAGCAGCACGAAGAAGAGCGTGCCGGCGGCGTCGAAGCGGAAGGCCCCGAGCGAGGAGGTGTCGTAGCCCCCTCCGAGGGTGATCCAGAGGGCGAAGGCCGCCTGGACGGCGTAGAACGCCACGCCCGCCAGGTGGATCTGCCGTTCGTTGCGGGCGGCGAATGCCGAGGCGCCCGTCAGAATGCTTGCGATGAGGTAGTAGAGCATGGTGTCAGTCCTTTACGTTGGTGAGCGAATCGGCGTCGCCGGCGTGGATCTTGCCGTCGATCTTCGTCAGGAAGATGCCCAGCATGAGCACCGAGATGAGGATGTCGAGCAGGATGGCGAAGTTGATGAGCAGCGGCATCTCGACGCCGATGGCCGTCGAGAAGAGGAAGACGCCGTTCTCGATGGTCAGGAACCCGACCATGTGCGAGAAGATGCGCTGGCGCAGCGTGATGAGGATCAGTCCGCTGAGCAGTGCATAGAGCGCTACGCCGAAGAAGATGAGGTCGATCGTCGAGTCGGCGATGTAGTAGGTGAGCGAGGCGCTGACGACCAGAGCCGTGAGCGAGAGCAGCAGCGAGCCCGACTGCGAGGAGCCCGAGCGGGTCACGCGGTTGATCTTCGTGCGGCGGATCACGGCAAAGAGCAGCGCCGGGACCAGGATGCCCTTGAAGAGCAGCGTCTCGATGGCGATGAAGGCCAGCTCGGCGGGGTTGATGGCGTGGAGCCGGACCAGGGCGATGGCGAAGAGCAGCCACCCCTGCAGCCCGATGAGCGAGGCGAAGTTGCGGAAACGCTCGGTGATCGAGAGGTAGACGAGCGTCACGACATAGAGGATGACGAGCGGAAGGATCATTGTACGACGATGTTCAGGCGCAGCAGGTAGGCCGTGAAGTAGACCAGGGCGGCCAGTGCTGCGACGGTGAGGATAAAGGTGGTGTTGCGTGCGAGTTTGTTGCGGGCCTGGGTCGATTCGACCACGCCGACCGAGAGCCCCGTGAGGAGCACGGCCAGCGGTGCGGCGATCCACCAGCGGGGGCAGAAGGCCGCGGCGACGGCATCGGCGGCCAGCAGCGAGAAGGCGGCGGTCTTGAGCCATGTGCCCATCTTGATGAAGGCCAGATCGACGCCGCAGTAGTCCAGACACATCACCTCGTGGATCATCGTCAGTTCGAGGTGCGTGCGGGGGTCATCGACCGGTATGCGGCCGCTCTCGGTGAAGACGATCTTCGTCAGGATGTAGGCCACGAGCAGCAGGACGACGATCAGCTGGGTGTCCTCCCCGATCTCGGTCGAGAAGATCGACGCGAAGGAGGTGAAGCCCGAGATGAGGGCGAGGGTGCCGAAGACGAGCATCAGCGCCGGTTCGACCAGGGCGCCGTAGAGCGCCTCGCGGCTGGCGCCCATCCCTTCGAACGAGCTGCCGGTGTCCATGGCGGCGAGGATGATCGCCAGACGTCCGAGTGCCAGCAGGTAGGCGAAGGCCACCAGGTCGCCGTCGAACGAGAGCACGGGCTGCAGGTCGCCCACGGGGATGAAGAGCGCGGCGACGAGGGCCGAGCCGAGCGACACGGAGGGCGCGATACGGAAGAGCGCCGAGGTGGTCGTCGAGTAGACGGCACCCTTGCGGAGCAGCAGCGCGACGTCGTAGAGGTGCTGTGCGAAGCGGATGCCTTTGCGCCCCGCCAGGCGGGCGCGCGTGCGGTTGATCAGCCCCGGGATCGCGAGGGCCGTCAGCAGCAGGAGCAGGGTATTGAGTGCCTCCATGGGTTTACAGGAGATTGAGGATCGAGAGGATGAATATCAGGGCGAGGAACGCCAGCGCGAAGAGGACGTAGTGGTTGATCTTTCCGGTCCTCAACCGCATGACGCGGGCGTTGATGCGGCGCAGCAGCTCGACCCACCACATCGAGAAGAGCCGTCCGATGCGGTCGCGGTGACCGACGTCGAAGGAGTGCGAGGCGGGGAAGATCTCGCCCTTGCCTACGGGCGATCCTTCGCCGCTGTTCTGCGTCAGGGGCGTGGCGATCGACTGCAGCCCCTCGGAGAAGGATTCGCCCGTGTACTGCATGCGGACATTCACGGACGTGAAGCCGCAGCCCCACGTGGGACCCTGGGCGACCTTCCGTGTGCGGAGGATGCGGCTCCGGAGCCAGACGAGCAGGGCGACGACGAGCAGGAGCAGCCAGGCCGTGCGCCCGACGGTCGTGAGCGAGGGCGAGAGCAGCCACGAGGCGGCATCCGCGGGGGTGTGGATGAAGAAGTCGGCGCTGCGCACGGCGATGCCCGTCGCGGCGCGCGGGAAGAGTCCGACGAAGAGGATGCCGGCCAGCGGGATGGCCATGGCGGCGATGCGCACGTTGCCCACCTCGGAGGCTTCGGCCACCTCGTGCGAGCGGGGCGACCCGAGGAAGACCGTGCCGTAGAGTTTGGTGAAGGCCAGCAGCACCACGCCGCCGATCAGGGCGAGGGCAGCCAGTCCGGCGGCCGAGGCGAGGGGCGTGTTGTCGGCGGCGATTCCCTCGAACATCCCGAGGTAGATCAGCAGTTCCGAGACGAAGCCGTTCAGCGGCGGGAGGGCGCAGATGGCCGCCGTACCGACGAGGAAGAGCAGTGCCGTGAGGGGCATGTGCCGGCCCAGGCCTCCGAGCGCGTCGAGCGACGTGGTGTGCGTGCGCGAGAGGATGTTGCCCGCGCCGAAGAAGAGCAGCGTCTTGAAGAACGAGTGGTTCACGGTGTGGAGCAGGGCGCCCGCGATGCCGCAGAGGGCGGCAAACTGGTTGCCCGAGGCCTTGCCCAGCGCCGCGATGCCGAGGCCGATGAGGATCACGCCGATGTTCTCGATCGACGAGTAGGCCAGCAGCCGTTTCACGTCGTTCTGTGCGGCGGCGAGCATCACGCCCCAGAGCCCCGTGACGATGCCTGCGCCCAGCAGGATGAGCCCGGCCGTGCGGAGTTCGGGCAGGTCGCCCAGGGCGGCCGTGATGCGGAGGATGCCGTAGACGCCCGTCTTGATCATCACGCCCGACATCAGGGCCGAGACGTGCGACGGTGCGGCGGGGTGGGCCTCCGGAAGCCATACGTGCATCGGGAAGAGTCCGGCCTTCATGCCGAAGCCTGCCAGGAAAAGGAAGTAGAGCGGCAGCACGGGCTGCGTGCGGAATGCGGCGGCCAGAGCCCCGAACGAGGTGTCGCCCGTCGCGACATCGAGACGGACGAAGCCGATGAGCAGCAGCACGAAGCCGATGTGCATCATGATCAGGTAGGAGAGGGCGGCGCGGCGAACCTCGCGGCGCTCGGCGTCGAAGAGGATCAGCAGGAACGACGCCACGGTCATCAGCTCCCAGAAGAAGAGGAACGAGTAGCCTCCGTCGGAGAGCACGACGCCCAGCATGGCATAGCACATGGTGACCAGCGAGGTGTAGTGCAGCGAGACGTGGGCCGGGGACTTGTGCTGCAGGTGGCGGGCCAGGTAGCCCTGCGAGTAGAGCACGGCGGCCACCGAACCGATCGCAATGACGAGGACGAAGAGCGCCGAGAGGCCGTCCATCGAGCCCGAGTCGCCGCCGAACGGCGTGCCGGAGATGACCCACAGCGGTCCGTAGTGGGCTCCGGCGAGCGTTGCCGCGGCCCGTATGCCGACGGCGAGCGTGCCGATGAGCGTCAGGCCGAGTGCGGCCCACGCTTTCATGCGCAGGGGTACGGCGAACAGCAGGGCTGTCACCGCCGCCAGCGCGAGAAGTGTACCGAGAAAAAACATGCTGTTATGATAGGTGTCTTTATTTCGAACCGTTTACGACCGACGTCATCACCACGGCCACGAGGGCTGCGGTTTCGGTCCTCAGGCGCTGCTGCCCGAGCGTGATCTCCTCGAATCCGTGTTCGAGCGCGAAGTCCACTTCGGCGGGGGAGAAATCCCCCTCGGGTCCGATGCAGACGAGCACGGGCTCTCCCGGGCGGATCGCCTCGGGCAGGTAGCGTTTGCCCGAGGAGGCGTGTGCCGCCCCGCAGTGGGCGATCAGCCGCCGCCCCTCGAAGGGGGCGAGCACCGCCTCGCGGAACGGGGTGAGCGGGTGCAGCACCGGGCGGTATGCCTTGAGCGACTGCTTCATGGCCGCCGTGATGATCTTCTCGCTCCGCTCGGCCTTGAAGACGCGCCGCTCGCTGTGCTCCGTTTCGAGGGGGATCACGGCGCCGATGCCCACCTCGGTGGCCTTCTCGAGAAACCACTCGAAGCGGTCGGCGTTCTTGGTCGGGGCTACGGCCACCGTCAGCGCATAGGAGAGCCGCTCGAAGTCGGGGATCGTCTCGACGACCTCCACGGTGCACCGGCGCGGGTCGTCCTCCACGATCCGGCAGCGGTAGAGCGTACCCCGCCCGTCGGCGATGTGGAGTGTTGCGCCGCGTCCCAGGCGCAGTACGCGGATGCAGTGTTTCGACTCCTCCTCGCCGAGCGTATGTAGGGGCGGTACGATCGCGGGATCGTAAAAAAGTTGCATACCTGCTATAATTTACTAACTTTGCAACGGCTTGAGCCGGCGCATGGAGATGCCCCGGCGTTTGCAGGCTGCAAAGTTATATAAAATAAGACGACTGATGAAACGTATTGCAGGATTATTGACACTTTTTCTGGCCATGACGACCGTTGCGTGCAAGTCCGACAAAAAGGTCGGCGAAAACCCCTTCTTCTCGGCGTGGGAGACGCCCTACGGTGTTCCGCCCTTCGACAGGATTCTACCCGAACATTTCCTCCCGGCCATCGAGCGCGGCATGTCGCTGCACGATGCCGAGATCGACGCCATCGTGACCAACCGCGACGAGCCGACCTTCGAGAACGTCATCCTGGCGTTCGACAACTCGGGGCAGATGCTTGCGCAGACCTCGCTGGTCTTCGGCATGCTCTGTGCCGCGCAGAACACGCCCGAGATGCAGGCCCTGCAGGAGCAGGCGATGCCCCGGCTGACGGCCCACTACGACAAGATCCTGCTCAACGACGCGCTCTTCGAGCGGGTGAAGGCGGTCTACGATAACCGGGCGACGTTCGACCTCGACGCCGAGCAGAGCCGCCTGCTGGAGAAGACCTACCGTTCGTTCGTCCGCTCCGGAGCCCTGCTCGGGGCCGACGACAAGGCGCGGCTTGCCGAGATCAATAGCGAACTGGCCCTCGTTTCGGTAAAGTTCGGCAACAACCTGCTGGCTGAGAATTACAACTTCACGATGGAACTTGAGCCCGAGCAGATGACCGGGCTGCCGGCCGGCGTGCAGGAACAGGCCCGCGAGAAGGCCCGCGAACTGGGCAAGGGAAACAAGGGGGTCTTCACGCTGCAGAAGCCGAGCATGATCCCCTTCCTGACCTATTCGCCCGACCGCGAACTGCGCGAGCGGATCTACACGGCTTACCTGAACCGCTGCAACCGCGGTGACGAGTACGACAACAAACAGCTCATCAACGACTTCATCCGCCTGCGCACGGAGAAGGCCCACCTGCTGGGCTATCCCTCCTACGCCGCCTATGTCGTGGACGACGAGATGGCCGGCACGACCGAAGCGGTCTACGACCTGCTCGAGGGGGTCTGGGCTCCGGCGCTCGAGAGTGCCAAGCGTGAGCTGGGCGAGCTCGACTCGCTCTTCCGCAAGGACTTCCCTGACGGTGAGTTCGCCTCGTGGGACTGGTTCTACTACGCCGAAAAACTCCGCAAGCAGAAGTACAACCTCGACGAGGAGATGCTGCGTCCCTACTTTGCGCTGGAAAATGTCCGCAGCGGCGTCTTTTTCCTTGCCAACCGCCTCTACGGCATCACCTTCCGGCCGATCGTCGTGCCGGTCTACCATCCCGAGGTGACGGCTTTCGAGGTGCTCGATGCCGACGAGTCGCACCTCGGCGTGCTCTATTTCGACTTCTTCCCCCGCGAGGGCAAGGGGCAGGGCGCCTGGTGCGGCAACTACGTTGAGCAGACCTACCGCGACGGCGAGCGGGTGGCTCCCGTCGTGTCGATCGTGGCCAACTTCACCCGTCCGACGGGCGACAACCCGGCGCTGCTGACCCTCGACGAGGTCGAGACGCTCTTCCATGAGTTCGGCCACGCGCTCCACTTCCTCTTCCACGACGTGAAGTACCGCGGCCTGTCGGAGGTCGAGGGCGATTTCGTCGAGCTGCCGTCGCAGGTCATGGAGAACTGGGCCTTCAACCCCGAGGTGCTCAAGCAGTATGCCGTACACTACCGCACGGGCGATGTGATGCCTGAGGCGCTGATGGCCAAGATCGCCCGCAGCGAACTCTTCAACCAGGGCTTCATGACCACCGAGCTGATCGCCGCATCGCTCTCCGACATGGACATCCACTCGATGACCGAGTATGCACCCTTCGATCCGATGGAGTTCGAACGCAAGGTGCTCAACGAGAAGCGGGGCCTCATCCCGCAGATCGAGCCGCGCTACCGCTATCCCTACTTCAGCCACATCTTCGACGGAGGCTATTCGGCCGGATACTATTTCTATACGTGGGCCGAGGTGCTCGACAAGGATGCCTTCGAGGCCTTCCGCGAGAGCGGCGACCTGTTCAACCGCCGCGTGGCCGACGATTTCCGCCGCAAGATCCTCGAGCGCGGCGGTTCGGAGGACGGGATGACCATGTACCGCGCCTTCCGCGGCAAGGATCCCGACAAGCGGGCCATGCTGCGCAGCCGCGGGCTGTGGACCGATCCCGAACCTGCCGATTCGCTGGCCGCCGGCCCGCAGCCTGCCGCGGGGGCCGCTGCCGAGGCTGTGGCGGAGAACTGATCCCGCCGATTCGTGAAGAAACCGCAAACCCTGTACCTTATATGAAAAAAGCAATTCTTGTCATGGCTGTTTCCATCCTGGCCGCCGGTTGTGCCGACAACTCGATTCCCCGGGCCGACCTGCCCGAACTGGACCTTTCGAATCCGCTGCTGGCGGAGTGGGATACCCCTCATGCCACGCCGCCCTTCTCGCGCATTGAACTCAAGGACTACGAGCCGGCATTCGACGCGGCGATCGCCTGCTCGCGTGCCGAGGTTGAGGCGATTGTCCGCAACCCCAGGAAGCCGACCTTCATGAATACGATCGTCGCCCTGGAGCGTCAGGGCGCCCTGCTCAACCGCATTGCGGGGGTCTTCTTCAACCTGATGAGCGCCGATACGTCGGACGAGATGCAGCAGATCGCCGAGCGCGTGCAGCCCAAGCTGACCGCCCTGTCGAACGACATCTCGCTCAACCCCGAGCTCTTTGCCCGCGTGAAGGCGGTCTACGAACACCCCGGACGCAAACTCTCCACCGAAGACCGGCGCCTGCTGGAGAAGACCTACCGGAGCTTCGCCCGCAACGGTGCCGCCCTGTCGGACGAGGACAAGGAGCTCTACCGCCAGTATACCACCGAGCTGTCGGCCCTCTCGCTCGAATTCGACCGCAACTCGCTGGCCGCGACCAACGCCTTTACGCTCCATATCACCGACCCTGCAGTGGTGGCCGAACTGCCCGCCTTCGTGCGCGAGGGTATGGCCGCCGAGGCCAAGTCGCGCGGCGAGAAGGGTTGGGTCGTCACGCTGCAGTATCCGAGCTACCTGCCCTTCATGACCTATTCGTCGAACCGTGCGCTCAAGGAGAAGCTCTGGCGGGCCAACAGCTCCTGCTCGCTGGGCGGTGAGTTCGACAATACGGAGGTGGTGAAGAAGATCGTCAATACGCGGCTGAAGCTGGCCCGCCTGCTCGGTTACGACTGCTATGCCGACTATGTGCTCGAGGAGCGCATGGCCAAAGACACGCCGACGGTCCGTGCCTTCCTTGCCGAACTGCTTGATGCCTCGAAGGAGTATGCCGACGCCGACTACCGCACGATCTCGGAGTATGCCGCCTCGCAGGGCTTCAAGGGAACGCTCATGCCGTGGGACTGGTCCTATTATACCGAGAAGTACAAGCGCGAGAAGTATGCGCTCGACGCCGAGACGGTGAAGCCCTATTTCGAACTCGAGCGGGTGAAGAAGGGCGTCTTCCTGCTGGCCAACAAACTCTATGGGCTCAACTTCACGCCCAATCCCGGGATCGAGGTCTACCATCCCGACGTGACGGCCTACGACGTCACCGATGCCGGGGGCCGCTTCATGGCGGTGCTCTATCTCGACTTCTTCCCCCGTGCCTCGAAAAACTCGGGCGCGTGGATGACCGAGTTCCGCGGAACGAAGCGCGTGGACGGCGAGGAGACCCGACCGCTGGTATCGCTGGTGATGAACTTTACGAAGCCGACCGAGACGACCCCCTCGCTGCTGACCTTCGACGAGGTGGAGACCTTCCTGCATGAGTTCGGACACTCGCTGCACGGCATGCTGGGCGAAGGTTCCTACGAGTCGCTCACCGGCACGAACGTCTACCGCGACTTCGTCGAACTGCCGTCGCAGATCATGGAGAACTGGGCCACGGAGAAGGAGTTCCTCGACCTGTGGGCCGCACATTACCAGACCGGGGAGAAGATTCCCTCGGAGATTGTCGATCGCATCGTCGCCGCGCAGAACTACCTGGCGGCCTATGCCAACGTGCGCCAGCTGTCGTTCGGTCTGACCGACATGGCCTGGCATACGCTCACCGAGCCCTTCGAGGGTGATGTCGAGCTTTTCGAGCGCGAGGCGATGGCCCCGACGCAGGTGCTGCCCGTCGTCGAGGGTACGGCCATGTCACCCGCCTTCGGCCACATTTTCGCTGGAGGCTATGCCGCCGGATACTACGGATACAAGTGGGCCGAGGTGCTCGAGGCCGATGCCTTCTCGCTCTTCAAGGAGAAGGGGATCTTCAACCGCGAGGTGGCCACGTCGTTCCGCGACAACATCCTCTCGAAGGGCGGAACGGAGGATCCCATGGAGCTCTATGTCCGCTTCCGCGGCCACAAGCCCGAACCCGAGGCGCTGCTGCGCAAGCTCGGGCTCGAGAAGCGGTAGCGCTCCTGCCGCTCCCGGAAAACGGATGCGGGCAGTCCCCTTCGGAGGACTGCCCGCATTGTCGTTGTGTCCGTGTACGGACGGATGTTGCCGGATGGGTCTATGCAAACGAAAACCCCGCCACCTTGCGGTCGCGGGGTTTTGTTGAGCTACCTGGATTCGAACCAAGAATAACAGGACCAGAATCTGTTGTGTTACCATTACACCATAGCTCAATGACGTTTTGGTGATGCAAAAGTAGAACTTTATTTTGCAATTGCAAAGAAAAATCAGAAAAAAAATTCGTATTTTTGTTTTCACGACGCTCCGGACAAGGGGGTGAAAACGTAAAACTACTTAAAACCAGTAAATTATGGGAATCAAATTCCGCCTCGTGGTCATGAACTTTCTTCAGTATGCAATCTGGGGTGCGTACCTGACCTCGATGGGATCCTATCTTGTGGGCGTCGATCTGGCGTCGCATATCGGAATCTTCTATGCCATGCAGGGCATTGTCTCGCTCTTCATGCCTGCCGTCATCGGAATCGTGGCCGACCGCTGGGTGCCCGCACAGCGGCTGCTCGGCATCTGCCACCTGACGGCCGCCCTCTTCATGGGGGCTGCGGGCTACTACGCCCTTTCGGCCGGTTCCGAAGTTTCGTTCGGGATTCTCTTCACGCTCTATTCGCTCAGTGTGGCTTTCTACATGCCGACGATTGCCCTTTCGAACTCCGTGGCCTACAGCGTGCTCGAAGGGGCCGGTATGGATACCGTGAAGTCCTTTCCGCCGATCCGTGTCTGGGGCACCGTCGGCTTCATCTGCTCGATGCTCGTCTGCGATGCGGCCGGTTTCCAGACTACCTGCATGCAGTTCATCCAGTGCGCCGTGCTGGGTCTCGCTCTCGGGTTCTATGCCATGACCCTTCCGTCGTGTCCGGTCAGCCGCTCGGCCGAGCGCAAGAGCCTGGTCGAGGCCCTCGGGCTGCGCGCCTTCACGCTCTTCAAGCAGAAGAAGATGGCCCTGTTCTTCATCTTCTCGATGCTGCTGGGTGTTTCGCTGCAGATTACCAACGGCTTTGCGAATCCCTTCATCACCAGTTTCCGCGACATCCCCGAATATGCCTCCACGTTCGGCGCCAACCACGCCAATGCGCTGATCTCGCTGTCGCAGGTCTCCGAAACGCTCTGCATCCTGCTCATTCCCTTCTGCCTGAAACGCTTCGGCATCAAGAACGTCATGCTCATGGCCATGTTCGCCTGGGTGCTCCGTTTTGGACTCTTCGGCCTGGGCAACCCCGGAAACGGCGTGTGGATGTTCATCCTTTCGATGATCGTCTATGGTGTGGCCTTCGACTTCTTCAACATCTCGGGGTCGCTCTTCGTCAATAAGGAGACCGATACGACGATCCGCTCCTCGGCGCAGGGACTCTTCATGATCATGACCAACGGCATCGGCGCCACGATCGGAACGCTCGGCGCGCAGGCCGTCGTCAATCATTTCGTCTACTCGCAGCAGGGGGCCGAGGCGATGGTTTCGGGGTGGTCCACCTCGTGGCTGATCTTTGCCGGCTACGCCCTGCTCGTGGGAGTGGTATTTGCCCTGGTATTCAAATACCGGCACGATCCCGAGTCCGTGGCCGACGGCCTGAAACATTGATCCCGTTCCGCCCGGAGCACACAGGGCGGATACGGCACAGTCTGTCCGGTGTCGGAGTTTTCCGATGCCGGATTTTTTTGGGATGCGGGGTAGCGGGATGGAGGACGGGCAGTGTCAGTACATGTTGTCGTACATCGACTGCGACTTGTCGTACTTCAGGTCGGAGAGCGAGGCGGCCTTCACGCCGATGTTGAAGCTCCAGCTCTTGTGGTAGCCGAAGGGGATCCACGAGAAGGACATCTGCCAGCAGTGGAGGTCGCGCGTGATCGATACCGACGAGGTCGTGAGTTTTCGGGCCTTGATGTCGTAACCGCCCTGGAAGGTGATGCCCGTCTTGGGTGTGAGGTTCAGCGATCCGTTGAAGCTGACGGTCTGCGTGACGTTCTTGCGGTATCCCGTTGTGCCGTTGTTCACGTAGGAGACCGAATAGTTCACCGCATAGTTGAAGCCAAAGTTCCACGGCAGCGAGAAGTCGTAGTAGGCTTGCGACATGTATTGCCTTCGCAGGGTGGGGTCCATCGTGCCGTAGGGGTCGTAGAACGGGTTCGAATACTCCGGGGGCAGGCTCGTGATGTCGTTTACGGCCGGCTGCGACTTGTCCTCGCGCGACTTGAAGGTGTAGCCGAACGACCAGCCCGTCGAGGTGATGCGTCCCGGGAAGAAGAGCTTGTCGTAGCGGACACCTTCGGGCGTGACGCGGTAGGGGTCGATCGTGGCCGAGAGGTTGATGCCGAAGTTCTTGAAGAGCGTCGTGCGGAACGAGAGCGAGATGGTCGAGAGCCGCATCGAGTCGGCCAGGAAGTTATACGACCCGCCCAGACGCAGTTCGTCGATGAGCTTGATCTTCTTGACCCCCGACGTATCGCTCTTCGAGAGCACCTTCATCTCGAGGTTCTGCGACAGCGAGAAGGTCATCGACATCGAGCGGCCCGACGAGGGCACGCCGTAGGCATTGACCGCATAGGGAGAGTAGGTTGTCACGCGGCCCGTCGAGTCGGTCTGGCGCGTGAGGTAGTAGCCGTATCTGGGATCGGCGAAGTCGGGCGTAAAGGAGAATCCGACCGACGGGGTGATCGTGTGGCGGATGGCCTGGATCTTGCGGTCGCGGCGCTTCTTCGTGAAGTCGTACATGCCGTAGAGGGTCGTCGAGGCCGAAACACTGGTGGAGTAGTTGTAGAGGCGGTAGAATCCGTAGTTCGAGGGCAGCGTGTCGGTCTGGTTCGTGATCGGATTCCACTCATACTCCTGCTTTTTGAAGTACCACTTCTCGGTGTAGTTGAACGACGGCGTGATGTTGATGTAGTTGAGCAGGTTGAACGAGGCCGACACGGGGATCGAGTGCTCGATGCCGTTTTTCATGTTCTCGAGCGTCTTTTTCGAGAAGATCTCCGACTCGGTGGTGGTGACCGAGTTGGTCATCTTGCCCGTATACTGCATCGAGATCTTCTCGTACCAGCGGTCCTTTCCGGTCTTCTCCTTGCGTTTGAAGGGGTAGAAGCGCGAGACGTTGAAGACCACTGTCGGGAGGGTCACCGAGATCGACTTGTTCTGCGAGTTCTGCGAAATGGCCATGTTTGCCGAGAGCGAGAAGGGGGTTCCGCTCCAGCTTTTCGAATAGGAGATCGACGAGTTGGTCTGCGTCGAGAGGATGTCGTTGAGGTTGGTGGCCGAGTAGCGGTTGTAGCCGCTGGTGGCGAAGTTCACTGAGGCCGAGAAGGTCGATCCGGGGTTGGCCTTGGCGTCCTGCGAGTGGGTCCACTGCACGCGGAAGTTGTTCTGCTTGATGTAGTCGGGTTCGCCCTTTTCGCCGGTCTTCACGCTCGAGAACTCCACATTGAAGCTGCCGCTGTACTTGTATCGCTTGATGTAGCGTGAGGCGGCCGAGGCCTCCCACGAGCCGAGCGTGTAGAATCCGCCGCGAAGCGCCAGATCGGCATATTCGCCCAGCGTGATGTAATAGCCCAGGTCCCGGAGGAAGAATCCCTTGGAGGTTTCCTCTCCATAGGTAGGCATCAGCAGACCCGATTTGGGCCCCATGTTGATTGGGAAGAATCCCTCGGGGATGCCGAGAAAGTAGATCGGTACGTCCTCCATGACCAGGTAGGCCGGTCCGGTGACTACCTTTTTCCCGGGGATCACCTTCGCTTTGGTCATGGCCAGGTAGAAGTGCGGGTGGTCGGTCTGCTCGCAGGTGGTGTATTTGCCGTGCTCGATGTTGAAGGTGTTGTCGGGCATCTTCTTGACGCTGCCTCCCACCAGCCATCCGTCGCCCTGCTGCGTGGCCACACCCTTGATCTTGGCCTTCTGCGTGTCGAGGTTATAGGTGATCGTATCCATCTGGTAGGCCGTTCCGCCCTCGGTGAACTCGGGCTTGGTGACCGTCCATTTGCCATCCACCGAGTCGGGCTTTCCGTAGGCGTAGATCAACTTCGTGTCCATGTCGATCTGCATGTAGTCGGCCTTCAGGTTCCGGTTCTGGTAGGTTACGTCTCCCTCATTGTAGACGTAGACCCGTTTGTTGCGCACGTCGTAGACCAGTGAGTCGGTGTTCTTGCCCGAGAGCTGGTCGTCGAGGAACGGACGGGCGGCACGCGGGTTGCGGGTCGTGTCGGAGCCGGAGCGCGATGCCAGCGAGTCGGCCTTTTGGGCCACCAGCGAATCGACCTGCGACGAGAAGACCGAGTCGCGCTCCTCCTGCGTCAGGCTGTTGAATTCGCGGTTGCGGCGCTCCTGTTCCCGGGCGGCGCGGGCCCGTTCGCGGCGTTCGCGGCGCGAGAGGGGTTCGGGCTTCAGGTCGAGCGGTGTGGGGGCATCGGGTTGGTAGACCGTTGCGGATTGCAGCGTGTCGGAAAGGTGTGCGGAAAGGGTGTCTGTCGGGGCTGTGCGGAATACTGCAGCCGGGGCGGTGGTGCCCAGCAACGCCTGGACGAAGAGCAGAAGCACCGTCGCCGACAAGAGATATTTTAGCCTTACGCTGTTCAAAATTCCAAAAATTTCCGTACCTTTGCCGACAAGTCGGCAAAAACGCCCGCCTCAGGGCCTTATTCGGTGCCACATGGCGTGCGAGGCGCGACAAAGATAGGTAAAAATTTACAGATAGCCTGCACTTGATACCACTAAATATGCGCACACGGTTCCTCTTCCTCCTCGTATTGGCGGCGGCTACGCTTCTGACAAACGTAGTCCGCAGCGCGAATATTGCACACGGGGTCGAAGTCGTGGTGATTGACGCCGGCCACGGAGGCAAGTTTCCCGGGGCACATTACGGCGGGGTCTATGAGAAAGATCTGACGTTGAAGGTGGCCCTCAAGGTCGGTCGCCTGATCGAGCAGGGTATGCCGGGCGTGAAGGTGGTCTACACGCGTAAAACGGACAAGGAGCTGGGCAAGACCCTGGCCGACGACCTGCAGGCACGTGCCGACATTGCCAACGGCTCCGGGGGCGATCTCTTCATTTCGATCCACGTCAATGCCGCCCGTGCGGCTGCAGCCCGCGGGGTCGAGACACTCATCATGGGTGAGAGCCCCAAGGAGCAACGTTACAACGAGAATGCACTCTACGAGAGCAACCGCGAGGACCTGATCGACATGTCGGACGAGCGGACCGCTGCGATTGTCCGGGCCTACATTCAGAACCTGCAGTTCACCTACGGCGAGTACAGCATGGCGCTGGCCCGTTTTGTACAGAATAACTACATCGCCAGCGGCCGTCATTCGCGTGGGGTAAAACCCCAGTTGCTGCGGGTGCTCTATGCCACCGACATGCCGGGCGTGCTGACCGAGATCGGTTTCATGACCAACGCCCAGGAGATGGCCTACATGAAGTCGGAAAAGGGCCAGAACGAGATTGCCCGCAATATCTACCAGGCCGTGCGTGACTATTCGGACTATGTGCTCAAGATCCGCAAGTCGGAAGGCGGGGCCGTGCCTGCGGAGCCTGCCGTTCCGGCCGAAGATACGGCCCGGGAAAAGCCCCGTCCGGCTCCCGCTCCGGCCAGGGAAACGGCCAAGGATACGTCCCGTTCCGTTCCGTCCCGTCCGGCTGCCGGAGAAAAGCAGGCTCCGGCGGCGGGACAGGGGGCGAAGGCTCCGGCCGCGGAGCAGCCGTTGCGTTATGCCGTGCAGGTGATGGCCAGTTCGAAGGCCGTGCCGCTCTCCTCGTCGCAGTTCCGTTCGTACCGTGGCAAGGTGAAGGAGTATGCCTCCGAGGGCCGTTTCCCCTATAAATACTGCGTCGGCGAGTGTGCTGACCGTGCGACAGCCCAGAAACGGCTGCGCGAAGTCCGCAAGGTCTTCCCCGAGGCGTTCGTGGTGAGCGTGCGGGGCGGCAGAGTCGTCAAATAATAAGGAGAATAAGAAATTCGTGATATGAAAAGAGAAGCCAAAATCGGAATCTTCGCTGTGGTGATGATCCTTGCCGCATGGGCTGGAATCCGATTCCTCAAGGGATTTGACATTTTCGGCCGCAATACGGTCTATTACACCGCTTACGACCAGGTCAATGGCGTACAGTCGGCATCATCGGTTTTGATGCAGGGTGTGAAGATCGGTACCGTGACCGGAATCTCGTTCGATCCGCAGCGCAGCGACAAGGTGATCCTGCAGCTGACCATCAAGCGGCAGTACCGCATTCCGTCGGATTCCGAGGCAAAGATCGTCAGCAGCAGCCTTATGGGCGCCAAGGCCATCGAGGTGACCTACGGGGAGTCGGATACCTACCTCGAGCAGGGTGATACGCTTCGCTCGAGCCGCAACCGCGACCTGATGGATATGGCCGGTTCGGAACTGGAGTTTTTCAAGCAGAAGATCTCGCAGGTGACCGACGAACTTTCGCTCACGCTCGGCAACATCAACCGCCTGCTGGAGGAGAACGGCGAAAACATCTCCGGAACGCTCGGAAACCTCAACAACCTCTCGGGCGACCTGGCGCAGCTGCTCGATTCCGAGAAGAGCAACCTGCAGGAGGCCGTGCGCAACCTGACGGAGTTCGCCGACATGTTGGGCGAGAATGCGCCCCGCGTGGACAGCATCGTGGGCAACCTGAATGACGTTACGGGGGAGTTGGCCGAGGCGGAGTTCGCCCGCAAGCTCTCCGACGCCGTCGGACAGGTGGGCAGCCTGCTCGAGCGGATCGAGGCCGGCGAGGGCACGGTAGGACGTCTGGTGAACGACCCGGCGCTCTACGATTCGCTGACTACGGCCGGCAGCAACCTCGCGGCGTTGCTTGCCGATCTGAAGAACTATCCGGGCCGCTACGTGCATTTCTCGCTCTTCGGCCGTGATCCCGAGAAAATGAAGGCCAAGGCGCTGCGCAAAGCTGCCAAAGAGGCCGCCCGGGCCGAGCGCGACTCCCTGAAGCGGGCGCAGTGAGCGGCGGTCCCGCGGCGGCGACGGAGCCTGCGTGAAGGGACGTCGGCGCGTTCCCCTGAACGGATCCCGTTCCGCAGCAGGGTGGATCCCGCTCCGGGTGGAGCCTGCGGACGATGAAAAGTTAATTTTACGGCAATGATATATCCTGCTTCCTTCGAGCAGAAAATAGGTTTCGACCGGCTCCGCGAGCAGGTCGCAGCCCTTTGTACCATGCGCGCGGCCCGTGAGCGGATCGCCTCCGAGCAGTTCTCCACCTCGCCGCGCGAAATCGAGCGCCGGCTGGCTTTGGCCGACGAGATGCGCCTGCTCCTCGACATGGAGCACGACTTTCCCGGAGGCGAATACCCCGACATCGACCAGATCGTCGCCAAACTGCGCGTCGAGGGAACGTTCCTCGACGTCGAGGAGGTCGTCACGTTGCATCGGGCGCTGTCGGCCCTCGGCGGTGTCATTTCGTTCATCCACAACCGTCAGGATCGCTATCCGACGCTCTGGGACCGCACGCACGGCGTGGCCGCGTTCCCCGAGATCGTCCGGCGCATCGATGCGATCGTCGATCGCTTCGGCAACGTCCGTGACAACGCCTCGCCGGCCCTGCAGGAGATCCGGCGCGCGATCCGCGAACGCGAGGGGCAGGCCGCCAAGCGCCTGCAGGCCGTCCTGGCTTCGGCCAAGGGGGCCGGGATCGTCGATGCCGATGCGCAGATCTCGATCCGCGACGGTCGGGCCGTGATCCCCGTCGCCGCAGCCAACAAACGCAAACTCAACGGATTCATCCACGACGAGTCGGCTACCGGAAAGACCTTCTATGTCGAGCCGGTCGAGGTCGTGGAGATCAACAACGAACTGCGCGAGCTGGAGTATTCGGAGCGGCGCGAGATCGTCCGCATCCTCTCGGAATTCACCGACTCGATCCGTCCCGATGCCGCCCTGATCGCCGACTCGGGCGACTACCTCGCCGAGATCGACATGCTGCGCGCCAAGGGACGCTGGGCTTCGGAGAACGGCTGCGTGCGCCCGATCCTCTCGACCGACGACCGCCTGGTGCTCCGCACGGCCCGCCACCCGTTGCTGCAGCAGACGCTGCGTGCCGCCGGCCGCGAGATCGTGCCGCTCGATCTGCAGCTCGACCGCCGCAAGCACATTCTCGTCATTTCGGGCCCGAACGCCGGCGGCAAGTCGGTCTGCCTGAAGACCACGGGCATCGTGCAGTACATGTTCCAGTGCGGGTTCCTGGTCCCGACGTCGGAGATTTCGGAACTGCCCGTCTTCGAGAGCATCTTCATCGACATCGGCGACGAACAGTCGATCGACAACGACCTCTCGACCTACTCGTCGCACCTGCTCAACATGAAGCACATGCTGGCCGGGGCCTCCGACCGCACGCTGGTGCTCATCGACGAGTTCGGCTCGGGTACCGAGCCCACGATCGGCGGGGCCATCGCCGAGGCGATCCTCGAGCGGCTGCTCGACCGGGGCTGCTACGGTGTCATCACCACGCACTACGCCAACATCAAATACTATGCGTCGAACACCGAGGGCATCGCCAACGGCGCGATGACCTTCGACGTGCAGCGCATCCGTCCGCTGTTCCGCCTCGAGATGGGCAAGCCGGGCAGTTCGTTTGCCGTGGAGATCGCCCGCAAGATCGGCCTTCCGGAAGAGATCATCCGTGCGGCCAGCGAGAAGGCCGGTTCGGACCACATCAACATCGAGAAGCAGTTGCGCGAGATCGCGCGCGACAAGCACTACTGGGAGCAGAAGCGCGACCGCATCCGCCTGACGGACCGCAAGGTCGAGGAGCTCGAGCAGAACTATGCCGAGCAGCTCTCGAAGATCCGCTCCGAGCGGCAGGAGATCCTGCGGCGGGCCAAGCAGGAGGCGCAGCAGCTCATTGCCGATGCCAACCGGCAGATCGAGAATACGATCCGCACGATCCGCGAGGCGCAGGCCGAGAAGGAGCTGACGCGCCTGGCGCGCCGTGAACTGGACGACTTCCGCGAAAAGGTCGATGAGGCAGACACGGCTGAACGCGACGCTTCGGTGGCGCGCGAGATGGAGCGCATCGAGCGGCGGCGCCAGCGCCGGGCCGAACGGAAGGCCCGCGAGGGAAGTGAGCCCAAACAGGCGTCGGCGCCCGTTGCGGAGCAGCCCCGCGAGGTGGTCGAGGGCTCGAAGGTCCGCATGGCCGGACAGGAGATGGTCGGCGAGGTGCGCTCGATCAAGGGACGCAAGGCCCAGGTGGCTTTCGGACAGATACTCACCACGGTGGACAAGGCGCAGCTCACCGTTGTCTCGAACCGCGAATACCGCGAGGCGACGCGCCCCGTGACGGCCCGGACGGTGGTCTCGGCCGACATTTCGGCGCGCAAGCTCAACTTCAAGGACCACATCGACGTGCGCGGCATGCGGGCCGCCGAGGCGCTGGAGGCCGTGCAGGACTTCGTGGACGACGCGCTGATGCTCGGCGTGGGGTCGGTCTCGATCCTCCACGGCAAGGGTACCGGTGCCCTGAAGGAGGAGATCCGCCGTTACCTGCGCACGGTGCCCGACGTCGCTTCGGTCGCCGACGAGCACGCCGACCGGGGCGGTGCCGGCATCACGATCGTAACCTTCGCTGTCTGAACGATTTTTTGACGGGAAACCGTCCAACAATACAGGTTTTTTATGAAATACCTTCTTTCACAGATCGCCGCCATCACGGGCGGCGTCTTTTCCGGCTGCGACCGCGAGGTGCAGTCGGTGGTGACCGACAGCCGTTCGCTGACGTGCGAGCTGGCCACGGGGCCGATGTTCGTGGCCATGCGGGGCGCCAACCACGATTCGCACGACTACATCCGGGAGATGTGTGGGCGGGGCGTGCGCGCCTTTCTGGTCGAACGCCCCGTCGAGCCGGCCGAGGGGTGCGGCTACGTCGTGGTGGAGAATGCCATCGACGCGCTGCAGTCGCTGGCCGCCTACCACCGGGCCCGTTTCCGCGGTACGGTCGTGGGCATCACGGGCTCGAACGGCAAGACCGTCATCAAGGAGTGGCTGGCCGAGGAGCTCCCCGCGGGGATGAAGTGCTACCGCTCGCCGAAGAGCTACAACTCGCAGCTGGGCGTGCCCCTCTCGGTGCTGATGCTCGAGGGCGACGAACAGCTGGCCATCTTCGAGGCCGGCATCTCGAAACCCGGTGAGATGGAGCGCCTCGAGCGTATCATCCGCCCCGACGTGGTGGTCTTCACCTCGATCGGCGACGCCCATCAGGAAAACTTCCTGAACCTCGAACAGAAGTGCCTCGAGAAGATGACACTGGCGCGCAGCGCGTCGAAGATCGTCTACCACAGCTACTACGAGCCGCTCGGGCGCCTGATCGCCTCGCATTTCGCAGAGCGGAAGCTCTACGATGCGGCCGCATATCCCCGCATCCCGGAGTCGGTCATCGGCAACGAGGCCTCGCGGCGCAACGCCCAGATCGTCGAGGCCTTCTGTGCGGCCATGGAATTCCCGGCCCCGTCGTTCGCCTCGGCCCCCGAGGTCGCCATGCGCCTCGAAGTCAAGGAGGGTATCAACGACTCGGTGCTCATCAACGACGCCTACAACCTCGACCTCAATTCGCTGGCCCTGGCCCTCGACTACCTGCACAACGTGGCGCTCTCGCGGCGGCGTACCCTCATCCTGTCGGACATCGCGCAGAGCGGTCTGTCGGACGACGAACTCTACAGCCGCGTGGCGGGCATGGTCTCGCGTGCCGGCATCGACACCTTCATCGGCATCGGGCCCCGCCTGAAACGCTACGCCGCGCTCTTTGCGTGCGATCGGGAGTTCTATGCCTCGACCGACGAGTGCATTGCCCGCATCGGCCGCGGGGCCGTGGCTGGCCGCGCCGTGCTGCTGAAGGGCGCCCGCGACTTCCGTTTCGAGAAGATCGCCCATGCGCTGGCACGCAAGAGCCACACCACCGTGCTGGAGGTCGATCTCGATGCCATGATCCATAACCTCAACTATTTCCGTGCTCAGCTCTCCCACGGTACGAAGCTCGTGGCGATGGTCAAGGCCGCGTCGTACGGCGCGGGTGACTTCGAGGTGGCGCAGATGCTCCAGCATCAGGGGGTGGACTACCTTGCCGTGGCCTTTGCCGACGAAGGGGTGCTGCTGCGCGAGCGGGGCATCACGATGCCCATCGTGGTGCTGAACGCCGATGCCGACAGCTTCGATCTGATGATTGCCAACCGGCTCGAGCCCGAGATCTACAGCTTCCGGTCGCTCGACGACTTCGCTTCGGCCGTCTCGCATGCCGGGGAGTTCCGCTATCCGATCCACCTGAAACTCGATACGGGCATGCACCGGCTCGGCTTCATGGAGGAGGAGATCGACCGTTTGTGCGAGGTGCTGCCCCTGCGCCCGGAGGTGAAGGTGGCGACGGTCTTCTCGCACCTGAACTGCGCCGACATGCCCGAGGAGGATGCCTACACGCGGGCGCAGATCGCCCGTTACGACCGGATGAGCACGCGGCTGGTCGAGGCGCTGCCCTATCCGGTGATCCGCCACACGGCCAACTCGGCGGCCATCGAGCGCTTCCCCGAGGCGCAGTACGACATGTGCCGCCTCGGACTGGGGCTCTACGGCTTCGGGTGGCAGCACAACCCGTCGCTGCGTCCCGTCTCGACGCTCCGGACCCGGATCGTCGCGATCAAGCACCTGGCGGCCGGCGAGACGGTCGGTTACGGGCGTGCCGGACGCCTCACGCGTCCGAGCGTCACGGCAACGATTCCCGTGGGCTATGCCGACGGACTGGACCGCCATCTGGGCTGCGGCCGCTGGTCGGTGCTTGTGGCCGGATCTCCGGCGCCGATCGTCGGGCGGGTCTGTATGGACAGCTGCATGATCGACATCACGGAGATCGCAGGCGTGGAGGAGGGCGACGAGGTGACGATCTTCTCGCCCGAAGCGGGCAACGACCTCGAAACGATGGCCCGCGTGCTCGATACGATCCCCTATGAAATCATGACGTCGGTTTCGAGCCGCGTCAAACGAATCTACCTCAAGGAGTAATGGCTGCAGGAACCCTCTATCTGATCCCCTGTCCGATCTCGGACGAGACCGCCCCGTGGGACGTGCTCCCGGCGTCGAACCGCGCCGTGATGGACTCGTTGGACTACTTCATCGTCGAGAATACGCGCACGGCGCGGCGTTTCCTGTCGAAGGCGGGCGTGACGCGCCCGATCGACGAACTGGAGTTCCGCGAACTGAACGAACATACGGTTGCCGAGCGCGAGGTCGGGGAACTGGTCAAACCCCTGCTTGCGGGGCGTTCGGCCGGGGTGATCTCCGAGGCGGGCGTGCCGGGTGTCGCCGATCCGGGTGCGGCCGTGGTTGCGGAGTGCCATCGCTGCGGCATTCGGGTCGTGCCGCTGGTCGGACCATCGTCGATCCTGCTTGCGCTCATGGCCTCGGGACTCAACGGGCAGTCGTTCGCCTTCAACGGATACCTCCCCGTCAAGCCGCCCGAGCGGTCCCGGGCGATCCGCTTCTTCGAACGCCGCGCCCAGGCCGAAGGACAGTCGCAGCTCTTCATCGAGGCACCCTACCGCAACGTGAAACTCTTCGAGGAGCTCCTGCGCACGCTCGCCCCGACGACGCGGCTGACTCTGGCCGTCGATGTCACGGCCCCCGGCGAGCGGATCATAACCCGCACCGTGGCCGAGTGGCAGCGGCTGCCGCTGCCCGAAATGAACAAACGTCCGGCGATTTTCATCATCGGATGAGCCCTTGCCGGCCGGTTGGTATGCAATTTGCGCAAATAGAGGCGGAAAAACCGAAAAAATACCAGATATGAAAGAGGAAAAAGTTTATAATGAGGCCGTTAAGGACGGCGAGAAGAGCGCTCCCGAGACCGGACAGACGACCGCGGAAACGGCGGCGGATGCCAATATGGCAGACGCTGCGGCAGCGTCGGCTGACACGATGTCAGTCGAAGGCGAGCGTCCCGAAGGCGAAGCCGCGGCCGAACTCGAGTCGGTGCTGGCCGAATGGCAGGACAAGTACCTGCGCCTGCAGGCCGAGTTCGACAACTACCGCAAGCGTACGATCCGCGAGAAGATGGAGCTGGTCGAGACGGGCGGGCGCGACGTCCTGCTGGCAATGCTTCCCGTGCGTGACGACGTGCAGCGGGCCGTGGCGGCAATGGAGAAGAGCGATGACATCGAGGCGTTGCGTGCCGGCGTGCAGCTCATCGCGCAGAAGTTCACCGAGGCGCTGCGCCAGAAGGGCGTCACGGAGATCGAGGTCAAGGACAAGGAGTTCGACGCGGAGTTGTGCGAGGCCGTGGCCCGCTTCGCTGCCGGCGAGGAGAAGAAGGGCAAGGTCATCGACGTCGTGCAGACGGGCTACCGTCTGGGCGAACGGGTGCTTCGCTTCGCGAAAGTCGTTGTAGGAGAGTAGGATCATGGCAGAGAAAAGAGATTACTACGAGGTGTTGGGCGTTTCGAAAAACGCCAATGCCGACGAGATAAAGAAGGCTTACCGCAAGGCGGCCATCAAGTACCACCCGGACAAGAACCCCGGGGACAAGGAGGCCGAGGAGAAGTTCAAGGAGGCGGCCGAGGCCTACGACGTGCTGTCGAACCCCGACAAGCGTGCCCGCTACGACCAGTTCGGACACGCCGGGATGAGCGGCGCTGCGGGCGGGGCCGGCGGCTTCGGCGGCTTCAGCGGCGGCGGCTTCTCGATGGAGGACATCTTCTCGCAGTTCGGCGATATCTTCGGCGGCCATTTCGGGGGCGGGTTCCGCTCCTCGTCGTCGGGCGGCCGGCGGGTGAACCGCGGCACGGACATCCGTGTCAAGGTGCGGCTCACGCTGCAGGAGGTGGCCAACGGCGTCACGAAGAAGCTCAAGATCACCAAGACGATCGCCTGCGACAAGTGCGGCGGCACGGGCGCCCGCGATGCGAACGCCTATTCGACCTGCTCGACCTGCAACGGGACGGGTTATGTGACGCGTGTCGAGAACACCTTCTTCGGCCGCATGCAGACCCAGGGCGTCTGCCCCACGTGCGGCGGCGCGGGCAAGGTGATCACGGCCCCCTGCGACAAGTGCAAGGGCGAGGGTACGCTGCGCGGCGACGAGGTCGTTGAGATCCAGATCCCGGCCGGAGTGGGCGAGGGTATGGTGCTCATCGTCTCGGGCAAGGGCAATGCGGCGCGCCACGGCGGCGTGAACGGCGACCTGCAGGTGCTCATCGAGGAGGAGCCGAATCCCGAGCTGGTGCGCGACGGCAACGACCTGATCCACAACCTCAACATTACGGTGACGACGGCCCTGCTGGGCGGTACGGTCGAGGTGCCGACCGTGGACGGACGGGCCAAGATCAAGATCGCTCCCGGAACGCACGCCGGCAAGGTCCTGCGTCTGGGCGGCAAGGGACTGCCGGAGGTGAACGGCTACGGCCGCGGCGACGAGCTGGTTGTCGTGGACATCACCATCCCGTCGAAACTCACCGCCGAGGAGAAGCGCCTGGTCGAGCAGCTGGCCCAGCAGCCCGATTTCCAGCACGCCGAGTCGGTCAAGAATCAGAACATCTTCGAACGCATGAAGAGTTTCTTCCGCTGACGGGCCGTGCGGCCCGGCGGAGAGCGTTCCGACGCTGCAGCCCCTGCCACCGGCAGGGGCTTGCCGTATGCGGCCCGCGCGTCTGAAGCGATAAAATCGCGGTGCCGGGGCACCGAAAGCAATAAATCTCGGAAGATATTCGTATCTTTACCGAAAATTAGTTCAGTGCAGCTATGTTAGGCTTTTCCCCGTTCAAGAAACACGCGAACAAGTTCAACTACATTCCGCGCTACTACGATCCCGAGAAGGAGGCGCGCGAGCAGCGCCGGGCCGAGTTGCGCGGCGAGCGGGCCGAGGATGCCGGGCGTGAATATACCCCCGGACAGTACATCCGCACGCAGCGCGACGCACGTGCCGCCCGCCATGCCGGCGAGCAGGGGCGGGGCCGGACGCGGGTGCTGAAGATGGTCGTGGCGGCGGTCTTCGTCATGCTCTTCATCTACCTGCTCTATCCGAAGCTGGCCGAGTTCTTCCTGCGGGCACAGCAGGGAAAGGCTCCGGCCGGGCAGACGCAGGTCGAGCAGGGGACGTTCGATCCCTATGCCCCGATCCTGGTCGTCCCGAACGATTACGAAGAAGAATAACGGCAGATGGCAGATAAAATCAGATTGTTGCCCGAGGTGGTCGCCAATCAGATCGCCGCGGGTGAGGTGGTCAATCGCCCCTCGTCGGTGGTCAAGGAGATGATGGAGAACGCCATCGACGCCGGAGCCGCTTCGGTGAAGGTCAATTTCCGCGACGGGGGCCGCGAGCTGATCCAGATCGTCGATGACGGTTGCGGCATGTCGCCCATCGACGCGCGCATGGCCTTCGACCGCCATGCCACAAGCAAGATCCGCGACGTGGAGGACATCTATGCCCTCCATACGTTCGGTTTCCGCGGCGAGGCGCTGGCCTCGATCGCCGCCGTGGCGCAGGTCGAGCTCCGCACGCGGCAGGCCGACGACGAGATGGGCACCCAAACCGAGATCAACGGCGGGCAGTTCGCCGGGCAGCGTCCCGTGATGTGCCCCGTCGGCTCGCAGTTCTTCGTGCGCAACCTCTTCTACAACGTTCCGGCCCGCCGCCGGTTCCTGGACAAGAGCACGACTTCGGCAGCGCAGATCAAGAGCGAATTCCAGCGGGTTGCGCTGTGCAATCCGCAGATCGCCTTCGAGCTCTATGCCAACGATGCCCCGGTCTATTCGCTTCCGGCCTCTTCTCTGGCCGGCCGCATCGTCGATGTGGTCGGACGGCACATCAAGCAGAACCTGCTGGAGGTGGGGGCCGAGACCTCGATCGCCTCGATTGCGGGATTCATCGGCCGGCCGGCCGCGGCCAAGAAACGCAACACGGAGCAGTATCTCTTCGTCAATGGGCGCTATTTCAAGAGCACTTACCTCACGAGTGCCGTGATGAAGGCCTACGAGAAGCTCATTCCCGTCAATGCACAGCCCTCCTATTTCCTCTACCTCAATATCGATCCCGGACGGATCGACGTCAATGTCCATCCGCAGAAGACCGAGGTGAAGTTTGCCGACGAGGAGGCCGTGTGGCAGATCGTCCATGCCGCCGTGCGCGAGACGCTGGCCAAGACGGGTGCGGTGCCCCTGATGGATTTCGACAGCGAGGGGCAGGTCGATATTCCCGTCCTGCAGCGCGGGGTCGTCTACAACGAGCCGAAGGCCATGTCCAACAACGACTACAACCCCTTCCGCGAGGAGTATATCGACCCTTCGGCCCCCGATCCGAATGTCGATTTTACGGGATTCGACGTCCCGTGGAGCGATCCGGCCGAGGCCATGGGAGGCGGGAGCCTCTCCGATGCCGCCGCTCCGGCGATGCGGACCCCGACGGTGCCGCCGTCGGTCCGTCCGCTGGATCCGGCTCCGGTGCCCCGTATCCCGACTGTCCGTCCGACTGCGGCGTGGGGCGGCGCTGTCGGTGACGGTGAGGCGTTCGACGACATCGCTTCGGATGCTTCGTTCGACGGCGGCTGCCTGTCCGTTCCGTCGGGCGGTGAGGAGTTCACCGACATCGTATCGGGCGGTGAGTTCGGCGAGAGTTCGCTCGATTTCGTCTCTTCGGATGATGCGGAGTGCACGCAGAGTCGCCTTGAGGTCGGTGCGCATCCGGAGTTTTCCGACCCCCTGTCGTTGGGAGGAGGGCTTCTTGCGGCGCTGCTCGACGGCCGTTTCGTCGTTGTGGACATTCGCCGGGCCCGGGAGCGGATCCTCTATGAGGAGTACCTCCGCATGGCCGGCTGTTCGACGGCCGTGAGCCAGCAGCTACTCTTCCCCGAGCGGCTGGTGCTCTCGGCCGAGGAGTACGACCTGCTGGAGGAGCACGCTGTGGAATTTGCTTCGCTGGGCTTCGACATCGAGTGCTGCGGTGCGGGGGCCGTCGAGGTGAAGGGCACCCCGGCCGACCTCCCGGCCGATGCGATCGACTCGATGATCTACGACCTGCTGCAGGCCTTCTCGACTCCCGTGCCGCTTGCCGACGTGCGGCGCGAACGCATCGCCTCCGTCATGGCCCGCAGCGGTGCCCGCACCGCTCCGCGGAGTCTGGGCCGCGAGGAGGCCGAGTCCCTGCTGGCGCAGCTCGCCGCGACGGGCAACGTCAGCTTCTCGCCCTCGGGCAAAGCCATCCTTGTCGAAATCACGCCCGAAGAGTTGCGCGCCAAACTGGGATAATTCGGTGAAAAAAACGTACATTTGCAGAAATTTCAAACGTCCATGAATCCGTATTTTCAGACGCCTCCGGTTGTCAAGAACCTGATTATCATAAATGTATTGGCCTATATGGCCACGGCGCTGCTGCCCGTCGGCGACCAGATCTACCGCCTGTTCGCCCTCTCGGTCGGGGCTCCGGAGTTTCTGGGCATGGAGTTCCACTCCTACCAGTTCATCACCTACATGTTCCTGCACGCCAATTTCGAGCACATCTTCTTCAACATGTTCGGTCTGTGGATGTTCGGGCGCACGCTGGAGTACGAACTGGGCTCGAAGCGCTTCCTCATCTACTACATGGTCTGCGGCATCGGTGCGGCGCTGATCCAGGTCGCCACGGCCTGGCTGGCCGGCGAACTGCCAATCCAGCTTGTCGGCGCGTCGGGTGCCGTGATGGGTTTGCTGCTCGCCTTCGGCGTCATGCACCCCAATGCCGTCATCATGCTGCTCATCCCGCCGATTCCGTTGAAGGCCAAATGGTTCGTCATCATCTATGGCGTGATCGAACTCTTCCTCGGCTGGACCGGTTATGGCGGCAATGTGGCCCACTTCGCCCACGTGGGCGGCATGCTGTGGGGCTACCTGCTGCTGCAGTGGTGGAAGCGTAACGGTGCGATCCGGTTCTGACAGCCATGAGCGACAACGCATACTACGACGGTTACGGTTCGCGCGGCCCGAGGAAGGGGCGCCGGAGAGGGGTGCTGCGGCTGCTCGACGCACTGCTCACGCTCTGCTCGCTGGCGGTGGGGGCGGTGATGGTCGTCACCTATTTCGTACCCTATGTCAATCCGGGGCGGGTGTGGTTCCTTCCCGTGCTGGGGCTGGCCGCTCCGGCCGTCTACGTGGCGGCCGTGGTGCTGATGCTCTACTGGGTGATCCGCTGGCGGCGCGTGCAGGCGCTCACGATGCTGGCGGTCGTCTTCATCGGCCTCTTCGACGTGTCGCTCTTCTGGCGGCCCGAGATCCGGCGCACCTACGGCGAGGTCTCCGACCGCGGGACCTTCGAGTTCATGTCCTACAACGTCCGCGGCTTCTACGGTGAGGATGGCCAGAGCAGTGTGGACAGCGTCGTGCAGCTGATCGAACGGCTCGATCCCGATATCGTCTGCCTGCAGGAGTTCAACGGCCGTCTGGCAGACCGCTCGGAGCGTTTCCGCATCCTCTCCGACTCCTATGAGAGCGCCCGTTTCGGGCAGACTTCGGCTCCCGACTCGCTTGTCGGGGCCTCGATGATTATCCTGAGCAAATACCGCATCCTGCGCTCGGCTACCGTTCTGTCGCCTCATTCGGCGGTCTGGGCCGACGTGCTGATCGACGACGATACGGTCCGGGTCTTCAACAACCACCTCCGCTCGACGGCCATCAATGCCGACGACAACGACTTCATCACCTCCCGCATCCTCTCCGATACGGCCCGTGAGGTGAAGATCCGCAGTATCGTGAGCCGCCTGCGCGAGAACAGCGAGCTTCGGGCCTATCAGGTGGACAGCATTGCCGCGGTGATCGAGGCTACGCGGACTCCGCGGATCGTCTGCGGCGACTTCAACGACACCCCCGTGTCGTATGTCTACCGCCGGATGGCTGCCGGACTCGACGATGCTTTCAGCGACTGCGGTTCGGGCTATTCGTATACCTACCGCGGTTTCTTCAACATGCTGCGCATCGATTTCGTGCTCACCTCGCCCGAGTTCCGGGCCGTGGTCTACGAGGTTCCCGAAGTGACCTTCTCGGACCACCTGCCCGTTGTCGTGCGTCTGAAACGCACGCCGCGCAAGTAGGGTGGCGGACCCGAAGTTGTCCCCGAGAAAAAAATGTCCGGCAGACCGTGATGGCCTGCCGGACATTTTTCGTTTTCGATCTGTCGCGCTATTCCGTGATCTTCTTGCGCGGGTGCACCATGTTCTCGGGACGCAGGATCTTGTTGAGCTCCTCATCGTCCATGAGCTTGTGCTCGAGCACCAGGTCGTAGATGCCCTTTCCGCTCTGCAGGGCCTCCTTGGCCAACATCGTCGAGGTTTCGTAGCCCAGATAGGGGTTGAGGGCCGTGACCAGACCGATGCTGTTGTAGACCATGCGGCGGCACACCTCCGGGTTGGCCGTGATGCCGACGATGCACTTCTCGCGTAGCGTATTCATGGCATTGACCAGCATCTCGATGTTCTCGAAGAGCGAGAGGACGATGATCGGCTCCATGACGTTGAGCTCGAGCTGTCCGGCTTCGGAGGCCAGCGTGATGGCCAGGTCGTTGCCGATGACGCGGAAGGCCACCTGATTGACCACTTCGGGAATGACCGGATTGACCTTTCCGGGCATGATCGACGATCCCGGCTGGCGCGGCGGGAGGTTGATCTCGTTGAGTCCGCAGCGCGGGCCCGACGAGAGCAGGCGCAGGTCGTTGCAGATCTTCGACAGTTTCACGGCCAGACGCTTGAGGGCCGACGAGTTCATGATGAAGGCACCCGTGTCGCTCGTCGCCTCGATCATGTTGGCGGCTTTGGTCAGGGGCAGGCCCGTGATCTCGCGCAGGTGCTTGGTGCAGAGCTCCGCATAGTCCGGGTCGGCGTTGATGCCCGTACCGATGGCCGTGGCACCCATGTTGATCTCGTAGAAGAGCCGCATGTTGGTCTTCAGACGGTCGATCTCCTCGGTCAGCGTTGCGGCGTAGGCCTCGAACTCCTGCCCGAGGGTCATCGGCACGGCGTCCTGCAGCTGCGTGCGGCCCATCTTGATGATGTCGGCAAACTCCTCGCCCTTGGCGTGGAATGCGGCGATGAGCTCCTGCAGCGACGTCACGGCGCTGTCGATGCTCCGGGCCAGTGCGATGCGCACGGCCGTCGGGTAGGCGTCGTTGGTCGATTGCGAGAGATTGACGTGGTTGTTCGGGTGGCAGTAGTTGTATTCGCCCTTGTGGTGGCCGAGCAGTTCGAGCGCCCGGTTGGCAATCACCTCGTTGGCGTTCATGTTTGTCGATGTGCCGGCGCCTCCCTGTACCATGTCCACGACGAACTGTTCGTTGAACCGGTCTTCACGCAGCTCTTCGCATGCCCGGGTGATCGCGTCGGCGATCGCCGGATCGAGCAGCCCCAGGTCGCGGTTGGCGGCTGCAGCCCCCTGCTTCACGTCGGCCAGCGCGTGGATCAGGCGCGGAAAGAAGTTGAGCCGCACGCGGCTGATGTGGAAGTTCTCCACGGCCCGCATGGTCTGAACACCGAAGTAGTACTCTTCGGGAATCTCCATTTCTCCGAGCAGATCGTGCTCACGGCGCGTTTTGCCCGACAGTTTGATCTCCGTAAAATCCATAGTTTCGTTAATTTTTTGATGTTCGTCTTACAAATATAGCATTTTTCCCGAGATTTGGTTATAGAAAAAAACTTTCTATCTTTGTATTTGCATTCCCCGGCGACGATTCCGGGGCGTGCGACGTTGCAAAACAGTTCAAAAAACCATGATTTTCGATTCTCTGAAGAACAGCGGACTCTACTGTTCGCTTCATCCGCGTCTTGCGCGGGCGTTCGAGCTGATCGGCTCGACCGACTGGACGGCTGTCGAACCGGGCATCCACGAACTCGACGGACGCGACATCTACGTGAACGTGATGGATGTCGATCTGAAGCGCAAGTCGGATGCCAAGCTGGAGGTCCACAACGAGTACATCGACATCCAGGTGCTCATCTCCGGACGCGAGGAGTCGTTCGGGTGGAGCGAGCGCCGTAACCTCCGCCGGCCGCTTGCCGAGTTCGATGCCGGAAACGACATCCAGCTCTTCGACGACGAGCCTCAGACCTACTATACGGTGCGTCCGGGGCAGTTTACGATGCTTCTGCCCGAGGACGGGCATGCCCCGATGGTGGGCGAGGGCCACATCCGCAAGATCATCGTCAAGGTGCGCCGCTGATCCGGGCCTCCGCAAGGTCTCTGAAAGCCGGGAAAATCCCGGCTTTTTTTATCTTGGGCCGTCTCTGTTACGCACCTCGGCGGGTTGCCTTCCGAAGGGTTTCAGCCGCATGAAAAAGCCTCGGAAACCATGCGGAATCCGGGGCTTTTCGTTTTGTCGGCGGGTGGTCAGGCCACAACGGCCGAGCTTTGGGGACGGCGCAGGATGAAGCGGATGCTGCCCCACGAACAGAGGGCGCAGACGACGAAGACCGTTCCCGTCGAGAGGAGCGTGTCGCCCAGGCCGACCAGCGGCGAGACGATGCCGCCGAAGGCGAATCCCGAGGCGCCGAGCAGTGCCGAGGCCGTGCCGGCGTGTTCGCGCGTGCAGTCCATGGCCAGTGTGGTGGAGGTGGTGAAGGTCAGCCCCATACAGAAGAGCAGGGCGAAGAGCAGCGCTTCGTAGATCCAGAAACTGCAGCCCGAGGCCAGTGCTGCGGCTTCGGCTATGGCGAAAACGATCATGCCGATGCATCCGGTCAGTGTGCCCTGTTCCGGGCGGCGGAAGCGTACCGCCGAAGTTGCGGCCACCCCGATCGCCACGGCATTGGCGGCGAAGCAGAGGCTGAAGCCGAAGGCCGAGAATCCGTAGTGCTCCTGCGTGATGAAGGGCGAGGAGGCGATGTAGGCGAACAGCACGCCTTGTGCGAAACCGAACTGGAGCACGTAGCCTACGAACCGGCGGTTGCGGAGCACGCTGCCGAAGCCGTGGAGAATGTCGTGCCACGCCACGGAGCTGCGGCGTTCGGCGGGGAGGGTCTCGCGATAGTGCCAGCTTCCGGCAAGCAGGACGAGACCCAGGACCAGCAGGATGCAGAAGATGCCCTGCCAGCCGATTCGGTCGGTCAGGGCTCCGCCGATGATCGGTGCCGTGACGGGGGCCACGCCGTTGATTGCGCCGATCACGGCCAGCATGCGCCCCAGTTCGGCCCCCGAGAACTTGTCGGTGGCTACCGAGCGCGAGATGACGATGCCGCCCGATGCGGCCACCCCCTGGATGAACCGCATGGTGACGAACTGTTCGATGCTCTGTGCCGCGATGCAGAGTACGGTCGATACCAGGAAGAGCGCCATGGCTGCGAGCAGCGGCCTGCGGCGGCCGTATTTGTCGCTCAACGGGCCGAAGAAGAGCTGTCCGACGGCCAGTCCGATCATGCTGGTCGTCAGTCCCATCTGGACCATCGACGACGAAGTGGCGAAGAATCCCGCCATCGAAGGGAGCGTCGGCAGGTACATGTCCGTGACGAAGGGGCCGAAGGCCGTGAGCATGCCCAGCAGGATCAGCAGAAAGAGTCGCGAATTGTCGTGTTGCATGTGTCTTATCTGTTTTTGAACGTTGCAAATGTACTCCGGATTTTCCGCCTTTGATTGGTCATTTGCGACAGCAGATCGTTCATTTTCGGCTGTTGAATAGCCGAAAAATCCCGAAGTCACCGACTTCGGGATGAATCTTTGCAGGGCCTGCGACCCTTGTCTCCCTGTTTTTCGTGCGATGTTCCGTGTCTTTGTGTCTTTCGACTCTGCCTTCTGCGACCGTTTACTTGCCGATGCCCCGGTAGCGGAACCCGGCCGCCAGCACCTCCTGCTTGTCGAAGATGTTGCGCCCGTCGATGATCGCGTCTCCGCGCATCGTCTGGCGCAGGCGCGGCCAGTCGGGCATGCGGAACTCCTTCCATTCGGTCAGGAGCACCACGGCATCGGCCCCTTCGGCCGCCTCGTACATCGTGCGGGCGCAGGTCACTCCCTGGCCGGGCAGCATGCGGCGGCACTCCTCCATCGCTGCGGGGTCGTAGACCGCAATCTCGGCTCCGGCCTCGAGCAGACGGCCGATGACCACCAGCGACGTGGCCTTGCGCATGTCGTCGGTCTCGGGCTTGAAGGCCAATCCCCAGATGGCGATGCGGCGGCCGCGCAGGTCGCCCAGCAGCTCGGTGAGTTTCCGCACGGGCACCTCCTTCTGCGCCTCGTTCACCCGCTCGACGGCCTCGATGACCTGCATCGTGTAACCGTGTTCGCGGCCCGTGTGGGCCAGGGCCTGTACGTCCTTCGGGAAGCACGAGCCTCCGTATCCGCACCCGGGGTAGAGGAACTTGTTGCCGATGCGGACGTCCGAGCCGATCCCCTTGCGGACCATCTCGACGTCGGCGCCCACCAGGTCGCAGAGGTTGGCAATGTCGTTCATGAAGGAGATGCGGGTGGCCAGCATGGCGTTGGCGGCGTATTTGGTCATCTCGGCCGATGCGATGTCCATGAACATCACCCGGAAGTTGTTGATCAGGAAGGGGCGGTAGAGCCGGGCCATGAGCTGGCGGGCCCGTTCGCTGTCGGTCCCGACCACCACGCGGTCGGGTGACATGAAGTCCTTGATGGCCGAGCCTTCCTTGAGGAATTCGGGGTTGGCGGCCACGTCGAACGGGATGTCGGCCCCGCGGCTGCGGAGCTCTCCGGAGACGATCTCGCGCACCCGGCGCGCCGTACCTACGGGCACCGTGCTCTTCGTTACGAGCAGCGTGTAGCGGCTGATGTGGCGGCCGAACGTGCGGGCCACCTCCTCGACATGGCGCAGGTCGGCCGCCCCGTCCTCGCCGGGCGGGGTTCCGACGGCTGTGAAGACCACCTCCACGCGGTCCAGGCAGGCGGCCAGGTCGGTGGTGAAGTGCAGCCGTCCGGCGTCGAAATTCCGCCGCACGAGCTCCTCCAGCCCCGGTTCGTAGATCGGAATCCGGCCTGCGTTCAGCGCCTCGATCTTCGCCCGGTCCGTATCCACGCACGTGATGTCGAGTCCCATCTCCGCGAAGCAGGCACCCGATACCAGCCCCACGTAGCCCGTTCCGACGATTGCGATCTTCATCATGGCTGCCGGTGGTTTGTCAGACGTTGCCGTTCATGGCGGCGGCTACGGCCTCGGCCAGCTGGCGGCAAGGCTCGCCGTTGGCTGTCGAGTAGCCCTGCTTCATCTCCACGGGCGGGCACACCGGCTCCCACTTCATGCGCTCGGTGAACTCCTTCATGCGGCGCACGGCGGCTCCCGCCCAGGTGAACGAACCGAAATAGGCGAAGCGCCGCTGCGGGATGCAGCGTGCCTCGATGCGGCGCAGCAGCTGCTCGACGGGCGGGAAGAGCTCGCCGTTGTAGGTCGGGCTGCCGACGATGAGCGTGTCGTAGCGGAAGACATCGCGCAGCACCACCGACGGATCGGCATACGAGAGGTTGTAGACCCGGATCTGCCGGATACCCTGCTCGGCCAGCTCGCGCGCGATGCGCTCGGCCATCTGCTCCGTGTTGCCGTACATCGAGCCGTAGGCGATCACGGCGCCCGGCTCCCCTTCGTAGCGGCTCATCCGGTCGTAGAGTGCTACCACCTCGCCGATACGCTCCTGCCATACGGGGCCGTGCGTCGGGCAGATCGTGCGGATCTCAAGCCCTCCGACCTTCTGCAGGGCCTTCTGTACCGGGGCCCCGTATTTGCCGACGATGCAGGCGTAGTAGCGCCGCATCTCGTCCCAGTAGCGGTCCACCTCGACCTCCGAGTCGGTGATGCCCCCGTCGAGCGCCCCGAACGTGCCGAAGGCGTCGCCCGAGAAGATCACCCCTTCGGCGGCATACCACGTGACCATCGTCTCGGGCCAGTGGACCATCGGAATCAGGTGGAACGTGAGGAGCTTTCCGGCCCCCAGGTCGAGCGTGTCGCCCTCCTTGACCTCGAGCGTACCGGCATCGATGCCGTAGTATCCGCCGATCATCTGGAGCGTCTTGGCGTTTCCGACGATCTTCAGGTCCGGGTAGCGCAGGCGCAGGGCTGCGATCGATGACGAGTGGTCGGGTTCCATATGGTTTACGACGAGGTAGTCGATCTTGCGGTCGCCGATCACCTCGCGGATGTTCTCGAACAGGCGGCTGCCGAACGACTCCTCGACGGTGTCGATCAGGGCGACCTGCTCGCCGACTACCAGGTAGGAGTTGTACGAAACGCCGATCGGGAGGGGCCAGAGGCCTTCGAAACGGGTCGTCGTGCGGTCATTGACGCCGACATAGTGGATGCCGGGCCGGATTTCAGTAATAGCCATATCGTGAATCGTTTTGGTTTCCGGGGCGAATTTACGAAAAAAAATGCAGACCGCGCCCATTTTCCGCAGCGATCCGGCCCGTCGGTCGGTCCGGAGACAACCTTTGGGGACCGACATCGGTTGTGGCTGTTTGGGCGGAGCCGCAGATTGCTTCGGTAGCTCATGCGTCTGTTTGGCGGCAAAAAGGAGCGGCGCCTCATGCAGAGGCGCCGCTCCGGAATCCTTGTGGACCGACCTCAGGGCCGGACCTTCGTTTTTCTGACGTTCGGATTATTCCATGCTGGCCGAGCCGTCGTGCAGGGTCATGGTTTCAGCGATGTGTTCATTGGGGTTGTTGAAACTGCCCTGGCCGCAGTAATAGTGGAATTCGAAGTGGAATCCGCGCTCTCCGTCCCAGTAGCAGGGGAAGGCTTCATATGTGAGGCCATTTTGATACGACGGCAGGTCGGAAACATAAACCGCTCCATCGTTTGCGTTATCAGCAACCTGCTGCGGCGAAACGGTCACGACATTGTACTCCTTGCCCTCGATGGTGACCTTCTTGTCGGGATTGATCGTGAAGATCACGTTGTAGGTTCCCTCGCCCCAGTTGGTCATGCGGAATACGGTCGTACCGGCCGCACGCTCGATGACGACACTGTTGTCGTCTCCGACCCAATAGCCGTTGTAGGAGTAGTCGGCGGTCTGTGCGATGGGCTTGCCGTCGGCACCCTTCACGTAGTCGGCTTCGGTCAGGTCGGTCGAGAGCAGCTTCGTCGGATCGGAGAGGATGTAGAGCGGCTCCCACTGCAGGGCCAGGGCCGTCGATACGGTCGTTTCGGCGTATTTCGACTTGATGGCGAGGTTCGAATCCTCCAGGCTGCCGCCGTTTGCAACGGCGATCTTCACCGAGTAGGTCGCTCCTTTGGCCAGGTTCTCCACATTGTATACCGTGACGGGAATCATTACGGAGTACTGGCCGTTCTTGAATTCGGCCGTTTTCGGAACGTCGAAGAACGCTGCAGCGTCTTCCGGAATCGTGGGCGTAAGTTCCACCGTGAAGTCGCCCTGTGCATTCTGGCGGTAGATGGCCACCTCGATCGTCTGATCACCCGTTGCCGTGGCATCGAACTCCTGCGAAATGGCATTCTGGACGAAGTAGGCCGTGTTGGCGGCTTCGGCCGAGGGGTCGAACTTTGTGGCGATCTGGTCCTGGTCGCATCCGATCGCCGTCAGCGCCAGGCTCGCTGCCAAAAGTGTTCTGATGATATTTTTCATGGTTTTTGTGCTTGTATTGTTTGGTAGTCCGTTTCTGACGATTAGTTGGCCGTGTCACCGATGGGGTTCTGTACGGCGTTCGGGTTGCCGTCGATCTCCACCTGCGGCAGCATCAGCACCCATGCGTAGGAACCGGGCGACTGCGTGTCGTGGTTGTTCAGCAGCGATGCCGGGTCGAAATCGGGGTTGTCCGCAGCATCGGTCTCGACGCGCTTGAAGCCCTGGCCCAGACGCTTGATGTCGAAGATGCGGCCGAACTCGCCCCACAGCTCGATACGGCGCTGTACGAGGATCTCCTCCAGCAGCGACTGCGGGGCCTGCTTGGCACCGGCGCTTCCGAGCGTCAGACCGTTCTCGTCATACGAGTTGCCCGACAGTTCGCACGTGTACGAAGGATCGCGCAGAGCCATCAGTTTGGTCAGGTAGTTCTTGGCCTCGGGGTCGTTGCCGGCGTGGCAGTAGGCCTCGGCAGCGGTCAGCAGCATCTCCTCGGCACGCATGTAGATGTAGTCACCCAGCCACGTGTTGCCCTGGAACTTGAACTTCACCTGGCAGTAGCGGATTGCTTCACCCGTAGCATCGTACTGCGAGTTGTCGAAATCGCCGAGCCACCATGCGCGGCGTCCGTCCTCTGCGCCCATGCGGTTCCACATCCACGACGTGCAGCAACGGCGTGCCGACTTGGCATAACCGTCGTGTCCGGCGTCCATCTGCGACTGGTAGGAGGCGTACATGCCGTAGTTGTCCGGGGTCTTGATCTCACCCCACATGACGTTCGACAGGGCCGTGATGTCGTTCATGCCCGAGGTGAGCTGGGAGATGTCGAGCGGCTGGTTCGGACCCTTCAGCGCCTCCTCGGCTGCCGTATAGGCATCCTCCCACTTGTGCATGGCCAGAGCCACGCGGGCCTTGATGCCGTTGGCCACGTAGTAGTCCACCTGGGTCTTGTTCGACCGCGTGACGCCGGCCTTGTTGGCTTCGTCGAGCAGGCCGATACCCGTCGTCAGGTCGGGGTAGATGACCTCTTCGTATACCTGCTTGTTCGTCGAGCGGGGTGCGCCCTTCGTGGCCGAGGTCGTAGGCTCGGTGTAGACCGGAACACAGAGGTCCTCCGGATAGTAGTAGTATGCGCGGGCGTAGAACTGGGCCAGCATGTGGTAGCAGAACGCACGCAGCGTGTAGGCCTGTCCGAGGACAAACTTGCCTTCGTTCGTTGCGTTGAGCAGGTCGGCCGAAGCGATCAGGCTGTTGCACGAGTTGATGGTCGTATAGTAGCAGTTCCACTCCGTGTAGCACTGCAGACGCGAGTCGTCGTACCAGTTCTTCACGTTGTAGGAGAAGGTCTGCCACATCCAGCCGCTGCCCGATCCGGAGAGGATGTAGTCCTCACCGAGCGCATCGGCCGTGAGGTAGCTCGACGTGATGCCGAAGCCCACGCCCGAGCTCACGCCGTTGGTCCAGGCCCAGGCTCCCAGGCCCGAGAGGGCTCCGGTCAGTGCCGACGTGGCGTTCTCGACGTCTCCGTAGACGACGTCGGGCTTCACCGCGTTCGAGGGAAATGTTTCGAGTGCGTCCTTCGCGCAGGAGAACGAGAGGGAGACGATGACGCCCAACATTAATATCTTTTTCATATACAGAATCTCCGTTTATAAGTTAGAACTTGATGTCCAGACCTGCGACGAAGCTGCGCGACGGCGTGTAGACGTACGACGTGCTTCCGGTCAGCGAGTAGGTCGGGTTCATACCCTTCAGGTGTGTGAAGAGCGCGAGGTTGTCCATCGAGCAGTAGACACGCACGTGCTTCATGCCGATGTAGCTGGCTGCCTTCTGCGGGATCGTATAGCCGATCGTGATGTTCTTGATGGCGAAGTACGAGGCATCCACCAGGAAGCGGTCCGAGGTGATGCTGCTCGTGCCGACCTCCACGCGCGGAACGTCCGTGATGTCGCCCGGCTTCTGCCATGCGCGCGTCAGGTGCGAGTGGTAGGTCTGGCCGTAGTAGAACGGGTTCATGGCGCCTGCGTAGATGTAGTCGAGCACCTTGCCGCCGATCGAGTAGGTCGTCAGGATCGAGAAGTCGATGCCCTTCCACTGGAGGTTCGTGCCGATGCTTCCGAACAGGTCGGGGATGCGGCTGCCCATCAGGTAGCGGCTGCTCGTGGCCTTGCCCGTGTCGGAGGTAACGTACTCGTTGGTGATGTTGCCCTTGTCATCCGTGTCGTAGGCCCAGTAGAGCGCGGCTCCGGTTGCCGGATCCACACCTGCGAACTTGGGCAGGTAGAACGTATTGACGGGCAGGCCCTCGCGGACGATCGTCGAGCCGCCGATGATCTCCTTGGCCTCGGGCGTCAGCTTGAGTACCTCGTTGTTCTGCGTCGATGCCATGACGGTCACGTCCCAGCGGAAGTCGGGGCGGTTCACCAGCACGCCGTTGAGCGAGATCTCCCAACCCGTATTGCGCATCTCGCCGATGTTGTCGAGGTACGATTCGAAACCGGTCGAGAAGGCCATCGGGCGCTCCATGATCATGTCCGTCGTCTTGCGGTTGTAGTACTCGATCGTGGCGTTGAGGCGGTTGCCGAGGAGCGTGGCCTCGATACCTACGTTGAAGTTGCCGTTCTTCTCCCACGTCAGTTCGGGATTCTCGAGCTGTGCGATCGAGAAGCCGTAGTCGGTACCCGTCGAGGTGATGCTGTAATAGCCCTGCCAGCCATAATAGGTGTCGATATTTTCATTACCTTGTACACCATAGGAGGCCTTCAGCGTCAGGTTGTTGATCCAGTGGATGTCGCGCATGAACTCCTCCTGCGAGATGCGCCACGAAGCGCCGACCGACCAGAAGTGTCCCCAGCGGTGATCGGGGGCGAAGCGCGACGAACCGTCGGTACGCCAGCTGCCGTCGATGTAGTACTTGTTGTCGAAACCGTAGTTCAGACGGGCGAAGTAGGATTCGATGGTGTGGCGGTCGGTCTGCGAACGGGTGTCGTTGATCGAGGCGCCGATCACTTCGTAGATGCCGCTCACCAGACCCGAACGCGAACCGGTCAGGTAGTTCTGCTCGTAATCGTAGTACTCGTGGCCGAGCAGGGCGCTGATCTCGTGCTTCTCGTTGAACGTCCGGTTGTAGGTAACCAGCTGGTTGAACGTGTAGGACATGTAGCGGTAGTTGTTCTTCTCGATCAGACCGCCGTTCGATGCCTGGTTGCCGAAGTACGGGTTGTAATACGACATGTTGTTCGACGTGCGGTAATCGACACCGAAGTTGAGCGTGGCCTTGAGACCCTTGAGCCAGCCGGCCTTGTCGTCATCGCTGCCGAAGGTGAGGTAGGTGCGGGCCGAGAGGCTCTCGGTGGTGTTCGACGTCGGGTCGTCGTAGAAGCCGGCGATGCAGTTTGTGTTGGTGTCCTGCGGACGGGCCGAACCGTAGTCGAACTGCTTCTTGCCGTTCTCGTCGAGCAGCAGGGCGCCCGTTTCGGCATCACGCATGTAGACCGGATAGATCGGGGCCATCAGCTGGGCCGAGTAGAAGACGTTCGAGTTGGCCGATCCGGTGTAGCGGTTCGAGTTGCTCTTCGAGTGCGAGAAGTTGGCGTTCATGCCGCCGGCGAACCAGTGGCGCGGCGTCGTGTCGTAGCTGACGCGGCCGGTGTAGCGCTGGAAGTTGGTGGTCTTCAGTACACCGTTCTCGTCGAGGTAGCTCAGCGACATGCTTCCGCGGTGGATGCTGTTACCGCCCGATACCGAAGCCTGGTACTCCTGACGGAAAGCTGCGTTGTCGGTGACTTCGTCGATCCAGCTCTCGTTGTAGGCCGACTTGGCATCGGCACGCACTTTGCCCGTGGCGGGATCTACGAGGTCTGCCCACGAGTAGTTCTTGAAGGGGTTGTATCCGGCGCCCAGCGTACCCGACAGACGCGACGATGCGTAGGTGCGGGCGGCTGCGTCGCTGTAACCCGAAGTGAAATAGGCCGAGTTGTAGAGCGACTGCCAGGTGAGCTCGATGAACTCGCGCTGATTGACCAGATCGTAGTTGGGAATGGCACGCGACGAAACGCCGAGCGTTGCCTTGAACGACACCTCGGTGTCGCCATCACGGCCGCGCTTGGTATTGATTACGATGACACCGTTGGCACCGCGGGCTCCGTAGAGGGCTCCGGCCGAGGCATCCTTGAGCACGGTGATCGACTCGATGTCCTCGGGGTTGATCGAGCTGATCGTACCCGAGTAGGCGATACCGTCCACAACATAGAGCGGCGAGGAACTGGCGTTGAGCGAACCGAAGCCACGGATGGCGATCGTGGCATCCGAACCGGGCTGTCCGGTTCCGGAGGTAGTCTGTACACCGGTCACCTGACCCTCAAGGGCCTTCGATACGTTGGCAACGACACGTTTCTCGAGGTTTTCAGACTTGATGACGGCGGCCGATCCGGTGAAGGACTCTTTCTTGGCCGTACCGTAGGCCACCACGATCACATCGTCGATGTCCTGCGTATCTTCGCCCAGATGGATCGTGAGCGAGGTCTTGCCGCCGACGGCAACCTTCTGCGTCTCGTATCCAATGAACGAAACCTGCAGCGTGGCATCGGCTGCTGCAGAGAGCACGAACTGTCCGGCCGCGTTGGTTGTCGTACCATTCGTGGTTCCGTCGACCATGACGGTAGCCCCGGCGACGGGCTTGCCTTCAGCATCGACAACTGTACCGGAAATCTGCTGTACCTGGGCCAGGGCGATCATGATTCCCCCCCCCAATACGGCAATTAACGATAGTACAAGTTTTCTTACCATAAACGTTAATTTTAGTAGATTTTTAAAATAAAAAGTTCAGGAACAAATGTAGGAAATTCAAGCGACGTTTACAAATAATATCGTAAAATAATTTATGGACATAGCGATTATAATCACGAATAGCGCATATGGGTTATTATTTTAATGTGATTTTATAATATCAATTACGATTTATCACATCAATTTTTCCGAGGAAAGTCGTGTTTCGAAATTTTCTTATTCATGAAACAAACCGAAACACAATCGGGCCGATTCATGGAGCAAACTGCTTCTCGAGCCGCTCTGACAGCAATTCCATCTCACTCGTCAGCTTTGCATGGGTCAGTGTCGCGTAGATCTGGGTCGTGCGTATGTTTTTGTGTCCTAACAGCTTGCAGATTGTCTCGATCGCCACGCCCTGTGACAGCGTGATGGTGGTTGCAAAGGTGTGTCGGGCGCAGTGGAACGTGATGTGTCGCGAGATGCCCGCTTGCCGCAGAACGACCTGCAGGCATGCATTGCACCATCCGTTCGTAGGCAGGTCGAAAATCCGATCGCTTTCCCGGGCCGGCAGATAACGGAAAAGAATCGCTTCGGCGACCGGAAAAAGGCGTACATTGACCTCTGAGGCGGTCTTGCAGCGGCTCGTACAGATCCAGATCTGCCGATCCTGATACTGGATATTTTGCGGCGTAAGCCGTCGAATATCCACATAGGAGAGTCCTGTGAAGCATCCGAACAGGAATGCATCCCTGATCAGCCGTTGGGTCTGGTCGGGCAGATCCAGCCGAATCAAGCCTTGGATCTCCTCAATTGAGAGGTAACTGCGCGAGACACGCTCGCCGTGTATTTTGTAACCGGCAAACAGGTCCATTTTTAGGTAGCCGAGGCTGCGGGCCTGTGTCAGAATGTGTTTGAAGGCGATCATGTAGACCCAGATCGTGTTTTTGCTGCAGCCGCATGCTTCTGTGATATGGCGGTGGAAGCCGTAGAGAAACTCCCGGTCAAGCTCCCCGAACTCCAGATCATCGCGTCCGTACCGGTTCCGGATGTAGTTCTCGAGGTGGTTGCAGACACACCTATATTTATAATAAGTGGCCTTGCTGCGGTTGATGCCCACCATGCGATGGAACTCTTCGTTGTGGTGACGGAAAAATCCGAGCAGTTGTTCCCGGTGCTGTTCCCGACCGAAAAAGAGGTTCTTGACGGCATTCGGCGTAAGGCGCTGTGCGCAGTCAAGCAGTGATTCGTAACATTGTTCGAGACGCATCCGGATGCGGTTGAGCCGTTTATTGATCCGTTCGGCTGGCGCACTGCGTCCGAGTGCCCGTCCCGAGTGGGTATCCCAAATCTGCGGATCGACGGACAGACGAGTGGAGAACTGCGTGCGTTCTCCGTTGATCGTGATACGGCCCATGATCGGAGCCGATCCGTCCCTAAGGGGTGCATTTCGCTTGATGTAGAAGAGGATGCGGAATGTGTTCTTTGTTTCTGTCATTTCTGGAATCTCTTTTTGTCGTGTTTCATGTCCATCCGACAGGGTGAATCATGTTTTTGTATCCCGTTTCCGGGAGTGGATTTTTCCCCGATTTTTTTACTCGACGGTTACGGACTGGTAACCTGCAAACCTGTAGATTTATAGCAAGTAACTGTTATTCAGGATGCAGACCGACAAAATCGGTTACCGGGCAGTAACCGACACGACAGTGTCCGTATGACCGCCGCTTTCGGGAAAGCTCAGGTTCAGCCGATTGTGCCGGAACAGGCCCGGAAAGCCTTGGTGATGTGTATCATGCAGACAAACAGATGTTTGCGGCGAATACTTCCGGCTATCGGCTTTTTATTTTAAAAATCTACTAATAAATTAACGCTTTATGGTAAGAAAACTTGTACTAACGTTGATTGCCGTACTGGGTTTTTGCCTTTTTTCCGCTGCCCAGACACAGCAGATTTCCGGTACAGTTGTCGATGCTGAGGGCAAGCCCGTCGCCGGGGCTACCGTCATGGTCGACGGAACCACGAACGGAACGACAACCAACGCGGCCGGACAGTTCGTGCTCTCTGCAGCAGCCGATGCCACGCTGCAGGTTTCGTTTATCGGATACGATACGCAGATGGTCGCTGTTGCCGGCAAGACCCGTCTGAACATTCGGATGTCGGAGTCGTCCACCAGCATCGATGACGTCGTCGTCGTTGCCTTCGGTACGACCACCAAGGAGGCCTTCACCGGATCGGCCGCCGTCGTCAAGTCCGAGGAACTCGAGAAACGCCAGGTCACCAACGTCGCCCAGGCACTCGCCGGTGCCATTCCCGGTGTTCAGGTGACCAGTTCGTCGGGTAATCCTTCGTCCACGCCGACCGTGCTGGTGCGCGGTCTTTCGTCGATCTCGGCCGGCGTTACGCCGCTCTATGTCGTCGATGGCGTTCCCTATTCGGGAGACCTGAACCTGATCAATACGGCCGATATCGAGTCTCTTACGGTTCTCAAGGATGCCGCATCGACGGCCCTCTACGGTGCCCGCGGTGCCAACGGTGTCATCATGATCACCACCAAGCGCGCCAAGAAGGGCGAGGCCATCGTTACGCTCGACGCCAAGTGGGGCGTCAATGCCCGCGGTACGCAGCTCTACGACAACATCGACGATCCGGCCCAGTACTACGAGGCCTACTACCAGTCGCTCTACAACTACTACCGCAGCAACGGTTTCTCGTCCTACGATTCGACCATCCGCGCCAACGAGCTGCTGACCAGCAGCAATGCCGGAGGTCTCGGCTATCAGGTCTACACGGTGCCCGAGGGTGAACTGTTCATCGGTACGAACGGCAAGATCAATCCCAACGCCACGCTGGGCCGCAAGGTTACCTACAACGGACAGGACTACTACCTGACTCCTGACGACTGGATCGACGAGGCTTACCGCACGTCGCTGCGCCAGGAGTACAACGTGAACATCTCGGCGGCCAACGACCGGGCCAATTTCTATGCTTCGCTTGGCTATCTGGACAACGAGGGTATCGTCTCCAGTTCCAGCTATACCCGTTACACGGCCCGTCTGCGTGCCGACTATCAGGCCAAGAAGTGGCTGAAGGTCGGGGCGAATGCCAGCTATTCGCACTATGAGAGCAACTACCTCAGCGACGAGTCCGGATCGACCGGATCGACCAATATCTTCGCCTTTGCCAACAACGCCGCTCCGATCTATCCGGTCTACGTCCGTGACGGCAACGGCAACATCATGTATGACAAGAACGGGCTGAAGATGTACGACTACGGCGACGGCATGAATGCCGGTCTGTCGCGTCCGTTCATGACCAACTTCAACGCCCTGCAGGGCGTGCAGCTCGACAAGAACCTCAGCAACGGCAATGCGTTTACCGGGACGGCCTTTGCTGACGTGAAGCTCTTCAGCGACCTGACCGCCACGTTCAACATCGGTACGAACCTCGACGACGTGCGTTTCAACTCGATGTACAACCCCTACTACGGACAGTTCGCCAATGCAGGCGGCCGTGTGACGGTGCAGACGCAGCGCACGTTCGAGATCAACGCCCAGCAGCTGCTCAACTACAACCACACCTTCGCCGGCAAGCACCGCGTGAGTGCCATGATCGGACACGAGTTCTATAACCAGAAGAACTATGTGCTGAGCGGTACGAAGGAGCAGATGTTCTCGATCGGCAACCTTGAGCTCAACGGCTCGATCGTCGATTCGCAGGGAGCGGCCTCCTATACGACCGAGTACAACAACGAGGGTTATTTCGGCCGCGTCGAGTATGAGTTCGACAACCGGATCATCCTCAACGGTTCGTACCGCCGCGATGCCTCGTCGCGCTTCCACCCCGACCACCGCTGGGGCAACTTCTGGTCGGCCAGCGCCGCATGGCTCATCAACCACGAGTCGTGGTTCAATGTCGATTGGGTGGACATGCTGAAGCTCAAGGCCTCGATCGGTTCGCAGGGTAACGACAACATCAGCAACTTCCTCTACGTGGACTATTACAACATCGAGAACTCCGGCGGTGAGATGTCGGTCGTTTTCACCACGAAGGGTAACGAGGAGATCTCGTGGGAGACCAACACGAACATCAACATCGGTGCGGACTTCGAATTGCTCCGCGGCCGCCTGGGCGGTACGATCGAGTACTTCAACCGCAAGACCACCGACATGCTCTTCTACTTCCCCGTGGCTCCGTCGTCGGGCTACTCGGGCTACTACGACAACGTGGGTGACATGCGCAACCGCGGTTTCGAGATCACGCTTCACGGAACCCCCATCCAGACGAAGAACTTCCGCTGGGATCTGACCCTGAACATGTCGCACTACAAGAACAAGGTGACCTACCTGGCTCCCGAGCGTAAATCGACCACGGCGCAGGGCTACGAGGGATATGCCAACGGAAGCTATTTCGTCGGCGAGGACCTTTCCTACTACACGTGGTACATCCCCAAGTATGCGGGTGTCGATCAGACGACCGGTCTGTCGATGTGGTACAAGGATGTGACCGATGCCGAGGGCAACGTTACGCGTGAGACGACGACCACCTACTCCGAGGCGACCAACTACCTCTGCGGTACGGCTCTGCCCGACCTCTACGGCGGTTTCTCCACCTCGTTTCAGTTCTTCGGTGTCGATGTGTCGGCCTCGTTTGCCTACCAGATCGGCGGTCTGAGCTATGATTCGGGTTATGCTTCGGGCATGGCTTCGCCCTACAGCTCGTCGGCTGGCAGCAACCTCAACAAGGACATCCTCAAGTCGTGGACGCCCGAGAATCCCTCGACGACGATCCCGCGCTTCCAGTACGGCGACAACACGAGCGTCAGCACCTCCGACCGCTTCCTGCTCGATGCATCGTACCTCAACATCTCGAACATCCAGGTGGGATATACGCTTCCCGAGTCCTTCACCCGCAAGTTCGGCGTAGGCAAGCTGCGCATCTACCTGGCGTGCGACAATGTCTACTACTGGTCGCGCCGTCAGGGCTTCGATCCCCGATACAGCTACAGCGGTTCGACGAACTATGCCAACTACTCTCCGATCCGGACGATCTCGGGCGGTATCAATGTTCAGTTCTAATTTCTTCAGACCACAATGAAAACCATACTCAAATACATAATCGCATCGGCCGTGGCGACCGCTTCGCTGAGCGGCTGTATCAAGGAGACCTTCCCCACCAACGGGGCGACGGCCGACCAGGTCGCTGAATCGACCACGGCCCTCGACGCGATGGTGAATGCCATCCCCGGCGCCCTGACGCTCTATGCCCAGAACTACTCGCAGGCCTGGGACTTCGGCTACCCGGCGATCAACGTCTCGCTCACCTGCATGACGGGCGACATGGTCGTACTGGGAAACACCGGCTACGACTGGTTCGCCAACTGGATGTGCAACCTCTACCTGAGCGAGGATTATGTCACCGGCTATCAGTTCTGGTACAATTACTACTCGTGGATCAAGAGCTGCAACGACGTGATTTCGACCCTCTCGGCCGTTCCGGAGGAGAGCCTCAACTCCGACCAGCGGAGCTATCTGGGCATTGCGCTTGCGTTCCGCGCACAGTTCTACCTCGACCTGGTGCGTCTGTTTGAACCCAAGGAGTGCAACGGCTCGCAGGTGCACGACTACACGATTCCCGACAACATCAAGGACCTGGCCTGCGTCATTGTCACGGAGAACACCTCTGAGGAGCAGGCCAAGAGCAACCCGCGTGCTACGGTGACCGAGGTCTACGATCAGGTAATCTTCCCCGATCTGGAGCGTGCCGAGCGCATGCTCGACGGATATGCCCGCACGTCGAAGAAGATGCCCGACCTGAGCGTCGTCTACGGTATTGCGGCCCGTGCCTACCTTGAGCGCGGCTCTGCCGGTGTGGACGGAGCCTACCAGAAGGCGGCCGACTACGCCCGCAAGGCGATCACGGCCGGCAGCTACTCGCCGCTGACGCAGACCCAATGGGAGGATCCGACGACCGGTTTCAATAGCTCGACGAGCAACAACTCGTGGATGTGGTGCACCGTGCAGACCTCGGAGACCGTGCATAACCTCTATTCGTTCATCGCCCACATGTCCACCGAGGAGGACTGGACCAACTACGGCAAGGCCGTGTGCCGCGGCATCAACTCGAACCTCTATGCGGAGATTGCCGACGATGACTTCCGCAAGCACTCGTGGCTCGATCCCGGACTGTTCGAGTACTACGACTACAAGAGCTGCCGCCCGGACTACCAGACCTTCTTTGCCAATACGCTCAAGCCGCTGGCGTCGATCAAGTTCCGTCCCGGACAGGGCAACTACACGACCTATACCGTGGGTAACGCGGTCGATCATCCGCTCATGCGTGTCGAGGAGATGTACCTGATCGAGGCCGAGGCGCTCGGCGCACAGAACCTCTCCGAGGGCGTCAATGCACTCAACAGCTTCATGCAGTCCTACCGTCAGCCGACGTACAGCTTCTCGGCCTCGAGCCTCAAGGAGCTTCAGGAGGAGATCGGCCTGCAGGCCCGCATCGAGTTCTGGGGTGAGGGCATTGCCTTCTGGTACAAGAAGCGTCTTGCACTGGGCATCCACCTGGCTAATTCGAATTGCCCCGACGACAGCTACCGCTTCGAGGTGGACGGCCGCGCTCCGTGGTGGAACCTCCAGATCCCGCGTACCGAATGGCAGAGCAACTCGGCGCTGGTGGGCATGAACAACCCCGATCCGTCGAACACGGTGGACAATGTCATCGAATAACAAGATCTGTTTAATCGAAAAGAACCAAACGTATGAAATTCAACAAATCAGTATATCTGCTCCTGTTCGCGGCATGCCTTTCGGGATTGGCCTCGTGCTCGGACGACGATGATTTTACGTGGAGCGAGCCCGTGCCGTCGGATTGCATGGACGTCTACTTCGCCGACTCGAATCCGACGACCTATGACGTGATGTCGGACGAAATCGACAATCTGAGTTTCACCGTGGAGGTGATGCGCCTGAACAGTGCGGAGGCCGCCACGGTTCCTCTCACGGTCTTCTCGCGCAGCGAGGCCTTCGAGTGTCCCTCGACGATCGAGTTTGCCGCCGGTGAAAACAAGGCGCCCCTTGAGGTCAAGGTCAATAAGGTCTCTTCGGGAGACTATACGCTCGAACTCTCGATCGGAGATGTGCGCTACTCGAATCCCTATGTCACCTACGACGGCGGTTGGTCGGTCTTGAGCATCGACATGACGGTGTGGGATTTCCTCGGAACAGGCACCTTCTATTACGACGGCCTCTTCTCGGGTGAAGATCCCGGTCTGTCGCTCTATGCTTCGGGTACGTCGTACAAGATCACCAACTGGGGCGGCGGCGTCGATCTGCTCTTCACGTGCGATGCGACGGGCAAGATCACTGTGGCCGAGCAATATGTCGGAGCCGATCATCCGTCTTACGGTCCGGTCTATGTCACTACCGACGGTGCCGATGTGACGAGCTACTACGATCCGGAGACGCAGACCTATTATTTCAACATGGCCTACAACGTCTCTGCCGGAACATTCGGTACCATGTACGAGAAGTTCGTGCTGACGGATCCCGTCCAATAGGGCAGGGATGCCGGTTTGGCACGTAACCTGCAGGCGGACGGTCGGTGATCCCGACCGTCCGTTCGTTTCCGTTCCTTGGAGAGGTGCAAAGCGGGGTATCGGGGCAAAAAATGAGAAAAAAAGGATTTTTTTGCGTCGGATGCTTGCGGAATCAAAAAAAATGGTTACCTTTGCACCACGATAATACGGAACACGTTTCCGATATCGGGATGGTGCCATAGCTCAGTTGGTAGAGCAAAGGACTGAAAATCCTTGTGTCCCCGGTTCGATTCCTGGTGGTACCACTTTGAAGAGAGGCAAAAAGTTGCAAAACCCTGATTTCCAAACGAAATCAGGGTTTTCTCTTTTTGCCGGCGAAGCAAAAAACAGCGGTTTCCGGCACCCTTTGGTGGAGCAATCGGTGGAGATGACCCCACCCCATTTATCTCCACCGAATTTGCGCCTTTCTCATTGAACTGCAATATTTTGCGCAGAGCTAAATCGGGTCGGATTTCCTACATTTGTCGAACCAGTCAAAGAGCAAGTAGGAACCATGAAAAGAGATCCGTTTCGTGTGCTGTTCTTCCTCAAGAAGACCAGGATGCTGAAAAACGGAGAGGTCTCCGTCTGCATGCGCATCACCGTCAATGGGACGCGCGTCGAGAACAACATCCGCAAGAGCATCGACCCTGCCCTGTGGAGTCAGGCCAAGGAGACAGCTCGCGGCAAGAGCCGCCGCGCCTGTGACCTGAACACCTATATCGAGGCGGCCCGCATCAGGCTGTATCAAATCTTTTGCGAACTGGAGCGGCAGAACCAACCCGTCACGGTGCACCTGCTGCAGGAGCTCTTCTTCGGGCAGGAGAAGCCGGAAGAGGTCCGCGCGCTGCCGGGAACCATGCAGGAGCACAACGACCAGTGCCGGGCGCTGGTCGGCACGGACTATGCGCTGATTACGGTCCGCAGCTACGAGAGTTGCAGACGTTATCTGTCCAAGTTGATCCGCCGGCGTTACGGGAAGGAGGATCTGCCCCTCGCGGCGGTCAATGGCGAGCTGGTCCGCGACGTCTTCATCTTCGCCGCCTTTACGGGGCAGGCCTTCATCGACGTGCAGCAGCTCGCCCCGGAGCACATTGTCCGGGACAACAACGGGAACCTGTGGATCCGCAAGAATCTGACCACGCACATGGCAAGGCATTGGATACAGAAAAACGCCAGTTGACAGGTAACGATTTGGAGACGGGCGATATTCTCTGAATTACTCGATTCCGCATAGCCGGAAAGAATGTGTCTTGAATGCCAAAAAAATAAAATGTATTTCTGTTTCTGGTATATTTACACGCTGATTCCGATATTCGCACTCCTTCATTAAGTCGATCTTCAACGGTCCCGCCCCAGCACGTTCGACGTCCTCTGCGGGCTAGAACTGGGGCGTAAATCGGTGCGCTGTTTTTGATGGGGTCTGGCGGCTATCATCTGTTTCCCTGGCCTACTTGATTTATGAAAACAAAGCAAGACTGATAAAATCACTTTATTGGTCTTTTGGTTGTGTAATTGTAAGAATTTGAGTTGGAATTTTACTACTTTTGAAAAGACCAAACTCTAATTGATATGAACCAGATATCAAACAACTCGTATAAGTTTCTGTCTGGGTTTATATCCGAGACCCCTCACTATGGCTATCTGGTAGCCGCAGCCGTGCTGCTTTTCTGGCTCATTGGTGTTATCTGTGGTTGGGAATGGACCTATTCACGACCAGGTAGTTACAGGGGTAATTTCTTGTTGGATCTATTGGACCCGAGAACCTATCGTTTGGTACTTGGAGTATTCCTTGTTGTGATCCTTGCGCTCGTTCTTTATCTCTTTGTGTGTGCAAAATAAGAGCGAAACCATTTAACGTGAGGCATATAAAGCATTCTTCAGCCAAAACGAACCGGGTGACACCTGTACCTTCACCCTCCAAAACGGCTTCTTTAACTTCCCCGTTATAAAAGACAAATCTTTTGATTCGTTTGTTTCAAAAGAAAGGTTTTATACCAAGAGTCTCTTGCCAACAAAACAAGAAATATAGCAATGACTGCAAGATTGAGACGACATAAAGGAATGATAATCATAGCTATTATAGTGGTTCTTGTATTGTTTGGACGACTATATCGGGATCTTCATCCGACAATTGTTTTTCATAGCCCATAAGAAAGCAAATATCTGGGGAAGGTATCAGGAACAGACAGCAGCAAAGAAAAGCTATATATTAAAGACCATACAGTAAAGTACAGACTGCCGTATATATGGGAGTGGCAAGAAGATGATGAAGTGGCAATTTTCATAAACAATTATGGAGATGTCATTCACAAAGAGGATTTGTGTTTTTGGATGCTGGATGTCTATCTGGACGAAAACAATTGCTGCCTAAACCAACGCACGACAGAATACTGTTATGGGTTGAGTTATATTTTACAATCAAAGACTGAGGAATAAGTTAATAATATGCCTAACGGCTCAGTTAAACAATTATGAACGTTTGGAAATATATCTATATTAAGTTCTACGAATTCCGTCGACGGATGTTAGGTAAGGCACTCGGAGAAGATTATGCGGCAATGCTGTTTGTGGTATTGTTTGATGTGTTAATATATTTTGGAATACTAATACTTATCGACAAATTAACGGATAATGTATTATCAAATGCGCACGAGCCATTGTTTTTTGCTCTTTTATTAGGAATTAACTATTGAACGGATGCGCAACCGTTCAATGTGCAAAAAAGGCGCCTTTGAGCGTATAAAGAAGGAAGCTGAAAATGAACCTCAAAAGCTGAAATGGAGTATTTTAGCCATTTTATATATGATTTTTGCGGTCATTTTTTTCTTATTTTGCTGTTATATAGGAAAATACGGGTTATGACCTGTTATTTTGCAAATGGAAACAAGAAAATGAGAATACCTATCATAATCCTGCTTTTAGCAAGCCTGTTTGCCGCAAGTAGCGGAAAGCCGCCCATGCCGCCGAGCGATGAGGAAATGATGCGCCATTTCGCCACGCACGAAGCGGCATTCTGCAAGGTGCACGAAATCATGGCAGAGAGTTCAGAAGGCAGTTTTCACTACCCGCCACTCTCTCTGACGGAATCATTATACTTGATTCAACAGAGCAAAGCGATACATCCTATGAATCAAATGACGAACAAGATATTCCGGTACATGGACTGTTAAAGCCGACCGAATCCTACTCGACTCCCTGTTGTCAGAAATTGGATGTAGTTTCGTCTTTGTTGACCGCAGAGAATGGGGAACAGCGTATTCGGTGTATGTGATGAGCCTCGTTATACCGTATTATTTCAACGACATCGTGGATGCGGGAACATCCATGAGTTTCGTTTACAATCCCGGATTGAGAAGTTGCCGGAACATCCGTATCCCCGAACACGGCGACCTGAACGGAATCTACCGCAGGACGTACAACGACACCACGCGGTACAAGCCTATCAAGGAAGACTGGTACATCGAGCTAGACCATTCGCGATAACCTGAAATGATGAACAAAACAAGATGAAAGGAAGCGGTTATGCAGTTTCGATAGAGCCGTTCGAGGAAGGCCCGCACTTCGGTCTCGGTCGTGAGTTCGATATGACGGTAAGGGTCACGATTTGTTCGGCTTGCCCGGCCGAAAGACGGATTTCGGCGCTGCGGGCTTCATCCGTTGTGTTGGGCAGCACGGTGACGGTCACGCTTCCGGCTCCAGCCTTGCCTGCCTCGGGGTGAAGTGATACCACTGTACGGCGATCGGGATGACCTGTTCGGCGGTCCAATCTACCGAGGCATCGAAGTCAATTTGCCCCGTCCCGCCTTCGGCCGAAAAGTCGCGTGAAGACTCGCCATTGGTCAGCACGATCCGGTCGGTCTGTGGTGCCGGTGGCTCGGAAGACTCGGACTTTGAACACCCTGCCAGCAAGAGCGACGTCGTACTCAAAACGGCAATGCTGCGATACACGTGTTTCATCTTAGCGCTTAAAAAGCGAGTTCCGCGAGACGGGTGAGCGCCCGAAGGCGTTCCCGTTCGCGGAACCCGCTGTAGACCGACGGCTACTCCTTGTCGGCCTGATTCTTACCGGCTTTCTTGTCGGGAATGGGGTAGGGCAGGTTGCCGGCCTCGTCGCCCATCTGCTCGAGATAGGCGTCATACATGTCGAGAATCCAGGCGTCGTTCTCCTCGGCCTCCTTCTTGTGGACCTTGCCCTCGGGCCCCTTGAACCACTTCTTGCAGAAATCCTGCAGACCCGGGTAGCGATCCTTCATGAGCACCGAATTGACCAGCATGTAGGGGTAGACAATCCCTTCGGGGTCGTTGTGGAAGCGGACGCCGAAGTTGGTCTGGAGCGATCGGCCCATGCCGTTTATTCCCGATGAAACCCATATTTTCCACCAGTAGGTGGTGGCATTCCTGCCCACCTTATCGACGCAGAACAGCATCTGGAGGGTGTGATAACGGCTGGCGAAATTAGGCTTGGCAAGCGGGTGCGACTCCCAGCGCAGCCCGTCCGGATGGTTCTCGGTCGTCTCGACATAGTCGATGCTCACAACATCGTCGGCCGTGTATTCGATCGACTCCTTGTCGTCGGGTGTTTTGGTGACCTTGAACGAGTAGTTCTCCTTCTTGAATACCGAGTTCTCGGCATGCCAGCCCCGGTGGACGTAGCAATCGACCTGCTCGCCCGACTTGAGGGTGACGATCACATGATCCGACTCCGCCTCTTCGGGATCCTTGGCTTCAGCCCGGGAAATCGTGCCGACGGCGGCCAGCGCCGCCAGCGCACAGATAAAAAAGTTTGGGGATTAGGGATAAAACGTTCAATCGTTTTCGGGATCGTACGCCTCGAGCATCAGGATGGTCTTGCTGCGGTCGGTTTTCGACTGCAGTATCCGTTCCGCGAGGTCGGGATCGTCGGCAATGTATGCGGCCACCGCCTCGCGGAACCGCTCCTTGCCCCGGCGGCTGGCCGAACCCACGACCTCGAAGTTCTCCTTACCGGCCGTGCGCAGGTAGTAGGCCGTGCGCGAGCGGCTGAGGTAGCGGTATTTGACCAGCACCTCGATGCCTCCGTTCGAATCGATGCCGTAGCCCTTGTGCGAGTAGACGCCGACACAGATGTGCGGCGTCTCGACGTAGACCCACAACCAGCCGGCATCGGGTGCCGGGATGAACTTGCGGGGGTGCTCGGGCGCCGTGGCGTGCCAGCAGACGATCGAGTCGATCTCCTCGTAGCGGTAAATCTCCTTGCTCTTGTCCTTGTAGAAGGCCCGGCGCAGCAGTTTGACATCCCGCTCGTGTTTGGGGAGTTCGATGCGGTCCTTTTCGCCGCATTCGATGACCCGGCCGTCCTTGAGGTAGATGCGGCCCTGAACCGTCGAGGCGGCCTGGACGACCGATACGGTTGCCATGCACAGCAGCGACAGCAGCATGGTGCGAATGATCCGCGGATTCATGGTGTTGGGGATTTGGGGTTTTGACGGATGTAAAGTTAAGTATTTTATCTCAAAAACAAAAGAAGGCAGCCGGAGCGGCAGGAACGGTCGTCCGGGACCCACCGTGTTGCGGGTCCCGGACGATGGCGCCGGTTGTTACTTCTGCAGCAGTGCGGCGAACTCCTTGAGCCGGTCGAGGCTGTCGAAGAAGTCGAGATCGAATTTGGCCTCCCTGCCGCCGCCGAGCGTCACGGTCAGGATGCCGTCCTCCTCGTCGTACGAGATGTTCGAAATCTCGGAGATGGAGAACGCCTCCGTCTCGACCTGGCCCTTGCGGATCACGGGATAGGTCACCCGGTCGTCGTCCACGGTGATGACGCCGCCCTTGGCCGAGAGGGCACGGGCCTGGCGGATCTTGCGGTAGGCCGTATAGAGCATGTAGAGTCCGGCGATGATCAGAAGGATCGTCGTCGGCAGGGGACCGAGCACCGGCTTGGCGCCGATGCGGATGCCGAAGGGGTGAACGAGGGGGAAGACGATCAGGGCGGCGCCCAAGATCAGATAGGTCAGGTTCTCCTTGACGGCCGAAGTCGATGCGTAATTGAATGTTTTCATGGTCTGAAGTTTTTTGAATAAAAAAAACGTTTATCCTTTGATGAGGTACCAGATTACGGCGGCGACCAGCATAAGAGCCATCACAAGAGTCATCGTCTGGCGGTATTTCTCCACGGCCGGCGACTCCTCCTCCGCATCGGGGATCTCCACCATCGGGCCGCGGAAACGCAGCCCGCCGCCAGCCTCTCCGAGCATGGCGTTCGACAGGGGCTCGATCTCGTAGCCGTCGGGCTCCTTCGAGATTCCGAGGGCCGCATAGTGGCAGTCGAGCCGTGCCGCATGCTTGGGCGAGAATACCGTCCGGGTGAAGAGCACCAGACCGTCGAACCGGTCGCTGACCTGGGCGACGACGTCGTCGTCCGCATCCATGCCGCAATGGTTCCCGTGTTCGTCCAGCACATAGTAATCGGCTCCTTCCGACTGTACGGAGTCGTAGCGTATGTGTCCGATTTCGAGCGAATCGATCTCGGCATGAATGGCCTGCAGGGTCTTTTCGTCGATCGTTGTGCCGTTAAGCGGACAGGCATAGAGACAGTAGCGGGAGTCCTCGTGCGAGACGCCGCGAACCGGGTAGAGATGGACCACCCGGGCGTTTTTCCAACGCAGGAAGCGCTTCGAGAGCCTCCCGATGGCCTTCGCATCGAACGAAGGGGGAATCTCTCCCCCTTCGAGCGCTGCGGTCAGTTGTTTGAGGTCCAGCATGGTCTATGCCTCGTTTTCCTGTTTCGAATAGGCCGAGAACTCGCAGCCGAACCGCTCGACCATCATGTTGTCCATCTCGTCGGCTTTTTCGGCCAGCTGCACGAGGTTCTGCTGGATCCGCTCCTCGGACGCCTCCGAGATGTCGGCCAGGTGGATGCGGTAGCACAGGTAGATCTGGCGCCCCTCGATTCCCATTTTGTAGGGATAGAAATCCGTGTCGAGCATGTAGTCCAACACCTTCTCCACATCCTTCTTGGGCAGGAGGTTGATCGGCGAGACGGCGAACAGGTAGGTGCGGTCGTAGACGAACAGGCGGATCTCGGAGCTGCCCTTGTGGAACAGCCACGCCTCGTTGCCGTCGCGGGCCAGTACGGGGTTGATGCCCATCTTCCCGATGGCCGCCTCGCAGAACTCGCTCAGGGGCGAGAGCTGACGCTCCTCGAAGACCCCTTCGGGCAGTTTCTCGCCGCACGAGGGGCAGAACTCCTCCTCGTCCGAAATCAGTTCGTCGCAGCTCTCGCACTGCACCTGGAAGCAGTCGCGGTCCAGCTCGCCGAGCGAGTCGAAGAGCTTGTGGAGCGTCTCGACGCGGATGCCGAATCCCATGTTGTCGGCATCGGAGTTGGTAAACTTGCTCACGGTGATACCGACCACCTCGTTGCGGTCGTTGATGATCGGGCCGCCGGAGTTGCCGGGGTTCACCGCCGCGTCGGTCTGGATGTAGTACTGCCCGTTCATCAGCTGCTTGGGCGACGAGACGGTGCCCTCGGTGACGGTGAAGGGCATGCCGTAGGGATAACCCGCCACGCGGATCTTGTTGCTGATCGCGAGCGAATCGGCGGCCGCGAGGTTCAGCTCGGGGAGTGCCGAGAAGTCGTGATCGACGGCCAGCAGGGCGATGTCCAACGTCGGATTCACGAGCACGACCCGGGCCAGATAGGGATTGCGGTCGTTGTCGTGGACGGCTACCGTGTGGAAGCCCTCGACCACGTGGTAGTTCGTGACGAAGAGATCCCGGTCCTTCAGGTAGAAACAGCTTCCGGAGCCTCCGGCGTGCGTTACCTTGAATACTACGCTATAGATATTCTGTTCCATGGTGCATCGTTTTTAGTTGTTGTTGAAGAATCCGCTCATCATTTTCTGCTGCAGCTCGCCGGCCAGACGCATGTACTCGGCCATGTCGCCGCGTGCCATCGCCTCGGTCATCTTCTGCTGCAGCTCCTGAATCTCGCCTCCGCCCATCGCTGCGGCCATCTTCTGCTGCATGGCCTGCGCCTGTGCCTGTGCCTGTTCCATCATCTGCTGCGCCATCGGGTTGCCCTCCATCACCCCGGAGAAGAACCCTTCGTCGTCCTCGTCGATCTCGCCCTCCATGACCTTGTCCAGCGCGTTCCAGAGCGTCTCGGCGGCCTTCTCCATCGGCTGGTCGGCGGCCTCGCGCAGCGCCTTGACGAAAATGACGTTCAGGTCGTCCTGCATGTCGTTGTAGAAGTAGGCCTCGTAGAACTTGTAGCAGATGCGCACGGCGGCGCGCTCGAAGTCCTTGTTCTGCATGGCGGCCGTCGCCTCCTCGTAGACATCCTTCATGTTCTCCTGCACGTTCTGCAGCGACGAGGGGCCCTTGATCGAGACGAGCGTATCGACGAAGTAGAGATCCTCGGCCAGCTTCTCCTTCGGCATCGCGAGCAGCTTTTCGAGGAAGGCCATGCCCTTCATGACGAGTTCGGCTACGGGCAGCTCCTCGTCCATGTCATCGACGGCCTTGTCCAGGTCGTTTGCCAGCTGTCCCTGCGGCTGTGCGAAGTAGGAGATCTGGTAGAACGTCGTGTCGATCACGTTCCACGAATAGCCGTAGCGGCGCTGGTCGTTGTACTCCCTGACGGCATCGAGCGTCGCCCGGACGAGCGACTGGACGGCCTCGTAGATGCGGTCCACGGTCTCCGCGGGGTAGGGCGTCACGCGGGGCTCATAGCAGCGCGTGGCCCCGAACTTCGTGCAGAACTCGTCGTCGTAGCGGTCGCCCACGCGGCAGATGTTCTGCAGAATATTGACGATCTTGTGGGGATGGGTCTCCGCAAGCGGGCAGTGGTATTCCATCTTCAGGCGGTCGCCCTCCTTCGTAAAGCGCGGCAGCAGCAGGCGGTTGATGTTCATGTCGGCCACTTGGCGCAGCATGGCAACACGACCCTTGGCCGGGAGGTTCAGGAAGTCGGCATCAATATACATCATCTTGTCGTCGAGTCGCACATTGACCACAATTGAGCCGTGTGGCAGGTGAAACTCCGTCCCCTCGGCATTGCCGTACTTGGTGCGGAATTCGGGATTCAGATGGTCGAGCAGCGTGTGGAACGCCTCGACGTATTGCTCCTCTCCGTACAGATCGATGCTCTTGTCGTAGAGGTCGCGCTGCATGGCACTCTGCGTGGAGTCCACAACCGGCGCAATAAAGGGAAGTGTACGTTTCATAGGTCGTTATCGGGTTTAACGGTTATTCTTCTTCGGGCGTGATCGTGCCGTCGGCATTCACCAGAATCTTGGCTTCGTAATAGAGGTGCGTCACCTGGCCGCCGGAGGTCTCGGTCTCCTTGCCGTCCTCGGTGAAGCAGATCTTGAATTCGGCCTCCTGGGCGCCGATATCGCGGCCCCGGTTCATCAGACCGGTGCTTCGCGGAAGCACTTCGCTGATCTCATAGACGCTGACCGACTGGAAGGTGTGTCCCTCGGGCAGGAGCTGCTTGGCCTCTTCGATCTGGCGTCCGATGGCTGCCGGGTCGATCGCCGAGAGGCTGATGCCCTTGATCTTCGCGTAGTCGATCTCATTGACGCTCGTCGAGTAGTCGTTCATCTGTCCCACGCGGCCGTCCAGGTAGTAGGCCTGACGGAAGGCATAGTTGTCCGCATTGACCATGTCGAGCGAGATGCTGCTCAGGTCGTTCGAGAGCTCCTCTCCCTCCTGGAAGCGCATGGCGAAGATCTTGAACTTCGTCGTGTCGATCTTCTCCTTGAGGATTTCCACGGCCTTGGCGTAGGATTCGGTCTGGTCGGCCGGATACTTGGCTCCTCCGAGCATCGAGCTCACGTTGTTGCACGAAACGAGCAGGGCGGCCATGCCGGCGACGGCGGCGAAACAAGCAAATCTTTTCATAAAAATAAGGTGTTTGAGGATTAGTTGTGTGTTTTGTGTCTGTTATCGTTTTTTTCATTCCATTTCGGATTCGAGGGTGCGGCAGAAGTCGATCTCGCGCCAGAACTGCTCCAGCAGCCGTTCGTCGCCGAGCGACTTGCGGCCCGGGCGGAGGAACCCGTCCGGAGTCTCGGAGGCGAAATAGAGGGTGTCTCCCCGGAATGAAATCATCAGGTCGCGGTTGAACGACCGCCTCAGTTCGGTCATGCGGCGCATCATCGCGGGTGTCAGCACCATACGGGCCTCTATCTCGTCGTCGGCATAGACCGCGAAGAGGCTCTCGAACTCGGGGTCCTCCAGGTGGACGAACTTCGCGCCGTTCTTCTGGCGGATGCGCTGGACGGTCTGTGCCAGATAGCCGACCCTGTTTTCCAGATGGTCGGGCAGCAGCAGGACATAACCCCGGAACTCGCGCCGCGTGCGGCAGTACCCGAACATGCCGCGGAAGGTGTGCATCGTGCTTTCGACCCGCGCGCCGAGGATTGGCCGGACGATCGAGCGGTAGAGCATCGTGAGCGGATTGGCCGCAAGGTCCCTGCCGTGCAGCGGGGTGATGCCCACGTCGCAGACCTGCATCGTCCGCTCGCCGACGGGAATCTCCAGCCGTCCGTACGAAGTCGCCTCCATCCCGGCCAGCGACGTGGATTCGCTGAAGAGCCGGCTGGCGGCCAGCGCCTCACGATGGACCGTTCCCGCAGGATTGAACCGGGCCTCGGGGAAGAGCTCGCCGACGATGCGGCCCATGAGCGCGGTCTCCCGCTCGCCGAGCGACTGGAGCCCCCGCATGAAGGCGAAGTGCAGCACGCAGAAGAAGACGAATCCGTAAAGGATGTATTGGCTGGTCTGTACGTTTGTCGCGTAGTCGGCCGAGGCGAGCAGGTAGCCGCCGAAGAGACAGAATGCAAACCACAGCAGCGTCGTCGAGTAGACGATCACGAGCAACGCCCTCACCACCCTTCGCAGGCGGGCGATGCGCGTCAGCTGCCGGCGCATCCGGCCTGAAAGTTCCTTGAAATCGGGAGTCGGGGCGCTCATGACCGGAAGAGTTCGGCAACCGAAGCCGCCTGTTTTTCAGGGTCGGGGATCTCGATCTGCGCCTCCTGCGTATGGCGGCCCCACGAGGCGATGATCGACGAGGGGAACATCTCGATGGCGTTGTTGTAGTCCGTCACGGCCGCATTGTACGTGCGGCGTATGGCCTGCAGCTCGTTCTCCATCTCCTCGATCTGCCCCTGCAGGTGGAGGAACTGCGCGTTGGCCTTCAATTCGGGGTAATTCTCGACGGCGACATGGAGCCGGCCGAGCAGCGACGAGAGCTCGCCGCCTTCGCGGATCTGCTCGCTCTCCGCGGCCGAGGCCGCGCGCGAACGCAGGTCGGTGATGCGCGTCAGGAGCTCGTTCTCGTGGACCATGTAGGCCTTGACCGAGGCCACCAGATTCGGGATCAGGTCGTTGCGCTGCTTCAAGACCACGCAGATGCCGCTCCGGCACTGCCGGACACGGTTGCGTCGGGCGATCAGGCTGTTGTGCGTGACGATGCCCCATATGACCAGCAGCACGGCGACTGCAGCCACGATGACAATAAGGATTGTTCCGGTAGACATAATGTATATCTGTTATCGGGTTCGGTATTTTCCGGGTTGTCTCGAAATTTTCGTGTCTCCGCCGCATCCATCCTGCTCCTCCGGTATTCGGGCTTTCGGCCCGGGCCCTGATATACACAAAGCGTGGGTCTGCGGCCATATCGAGTTTTGGAGGTCCTGAGATTACCTTTAGCACAAATATGGTGATAGCAGCCCACGCAAGCGTGAAAGCCGCCATGCCATCTCTCGTGCCAAGTTTGAAAATTTCTCAGGTTCCCAAAACTACAAGATCAGCATAACGCTTCGTATGTATCCGATCGGGTGTGTCGCCCAATCTCTCTACAAATATAGTCTTTTTTATTGACCCGCAAGCGCCCGGAGCCGAAAAGAACAATTAAATCGGCACAAAAGGTTAATAATGGGTTTACGGCTCGGAAGGGTTATTCATGGGTTCGTGTGTGCTTACATTTTCAGAAAAGTCCTATCTTTGAATATAATTGTTATGGAATGAGGAAGTTGAGTGGAAATATTGAGCAGAACGCTTTGCAAACGGAATGGAGTGGCTGGATTCGGGACGTTGTGCATGCGTTCGGACTGGTCGATGTGATGCGCCCCGATACATGGAGGGTGCTTGCTCCGTTGGCTGAGTCTGTTGCGGCCGTACGCTGGCTGGTTGGTCAAATCCGACGTTGTAATACGATGCCTCCGGAACTGCCACACGAAGAGGCCAAATTCTATCTGCTGGCGGCCTTTTGTCCCGATAATCGGGTTCTCGGATTCCTTATTGACACCTATCGGCACTATTACCGCACCTGCAACAGACTGGGGGTGCTGTCCTGTGTCAGGATCATTGCGGCGGTGAGTGGTGAAGGATATTCCCATTTGAATTTCCTGTATAATTTGATGATGGGCAACGTACTTCGCGAATACCGACATTCTGGTCCGGCTTCCGGAAAGAATCCGGATTCATCGTTTCTCACGGACAAGGATTTTCGGACTCTCGGGCGGCTGCTTCCGGATTTTCATCCGTTTGAATTCCGGGATCGGCTGCAGGCCTTGCGACAACAAGTGACGGGAAACACGACCAGCGAAGAGCTGGCCCGGGCCTGTTGCATGTCCGGATCCGCCTTTCGCAAGCGATTCAAGCAGGAGTTTGACATCCCGGTTTCGGAATGGTTACGAGAGCATCGGAAGGAGCGTATCAAGCGGATGTTGCTTGATACGGATCTCCCGCTTTGCCAAGTAGCCGAAAGCAACGGGTTCAATATGTCGTCCACCTTTTCGGATTATTGTCGACGGAATTTCGGTAGCTCACCCGCCCAGATGCGGAAGAAGAGCGAACCGGTGAAAGAGTCTTGATTCCGAACTTTTCGCGCTCTTTTCAGAACAGATACTTCATTGGTTCCTCGTATTTTTATCCCGCCAATGAAGCCTGTTTTGCAACCCAAACATATCAACCAGCGAATATGTCTCACGGCCATATTGTTGGGGAGAGTATGCCTCTCTCTTCAATGTGTCTTGGAGGTCCTGAATCACATCGATAATGAGCAGGATCGGGGCCCTCCGTATGTTTTGACAATTATATATCGGCCTTTGTCATTCTATGCGCCGTCGAGGTTTCCTGTACGGACATTCTCGTATATCCGTTTGAGGCGTTTCTTAAAAGATCAAGTAATAGGAAAAATAATTCCTATGAATACAAGAAAACTCACTTAAAAAATTTGAGGCACATTGAGACTGTTGTTGAACGTCTGATGCCGCACATCTTGTAAGACGGCATTTTTCGTGTTATGATATCTCTGCTTTGATAAATGCCATTGGCAGTTTACTAGTGCAGCGGGTGTAACTTGAACTCCGAAGATATCGTTTAATTTAAACTCTTGCTAAAGTTGTATGTAGTGCTCAGAATGTATTTACCAGATATATTCCAGCTACTATTATACAGTCCATCTGCAAATTTTGACATTAAGACTAGCGTTACTGACGCTTGTTCGTAAATACATATGGATAAATACTATTTTATTTTATATTTATGGTACTTAATTTTTAACATACAAATAAATGCTTGGTTTATGAGGGATTGTATAGTATATCTAGCACATTTGGTAAAAATTGAATCTGGTATCTTTGATGCGTATATAGATTTCCGATTAGATAGAGATTTATATTATTTTGTTTCTTCCAGTCCCCAAAATCAAGATTTTGGTAAAACAAAGACTTATATTGAACTTCGGTCATTAAAGACTACTCGAAGATTATCAACAGGCTGTTATTATAAGTTAAATCTTGATCTGCTTAATCGTTGTGATTTTACAGAAAATGAAGAATCTTTGGTTATAGGTCGTTCATATGATTTAGAATCGATTGAATTCTTGGATTATAATGATCAAGATCTTTTGCAGAGCCACGAAGCATTAGATCGCAATGATCTCATGCATAATCACGAAAACGGGAGATTGCAGATTCCTGATTTTTTAAGGGTGATTTATTTTTACTAGTTCGTGATGTGGGTCTGGCAAATTGGAATGAATTATTAGATGAAAATAATATTATAAGGATAGTTTATGATATTGGAGCAAAGCTGCTTGCTAATCAAGTGATTGTACGAAAACTATTTAATTCTCGCCTTAATGCATTAAAAAGAGACAAGCCGATATTGGTGATATCTCATTGGGATATTGATCATTATCATTGCTTAGAGTGTGCCAGTATTCAGGAAATAAGGGCCTGTTTTAGTAAGGTTGTTTGCATGGATATGATGAAATCATTGACCTCTCAGAGGATATATGAAAAGATATTATATGCCTTGGGAAGTAATAATGTTTTTTGTATAAAGCCTGCGTTTCGTATCGATGGCATTCAAATGCATCTATGGCAGAGAATTGGAAATATTGCCTTTTATATTGGAGAATATAGTCGTACAATTAACTATGCGGGATTATGTATGTTTGTTCGCGGCAATACTAAGAGTGCAATTTTTACAGGTGATGTAAAATTGATGCAAGCAAAGAATATTTATGACAACGAAAGGACTAATGGATTGAGAACATATAAACATGTGTTAATCGCTCCACATCATGGCGGAGATTATGGGATAAATTCCCGTCTTTATTCATGTCCTACCACAAGTGTTATTATTTCAGTTGGTCCCAATAGCTATGGACATCCAAGTCCGAATATGCTATCCTATTTGATGTCTCTTTGTCACGGTAATGTGTATAGAACAGATTATTCTGGAGATATAATAGATCGAATTTAGTTATAGGCAGGACTCTTGACTCATATAAATCAGTTCAGATTGTACCTCATGAAAATCTCTTCAATTTATTCATTGGGTAGAAATCCAGTTTCGATTTTTTATGGACGAATAGATTTTGTTCGAAGGTTTTTCGAATGCCCTTCACAAAAAAACGACGCATACCTTGAAGGGAAAATTGCCATTTCAAAGAGGAAAAGAACCGATCGCCCCAATTGGAGCGGTTGATTTTGGAGGTTGAGACCGCAAAATTCCGGACAGCATTCGTGAAATCGGGCGTGTTTTTGAAGGCTTAATTCACCAAATTAGGAACTTTAACACGCCATTTCCCGCCATAAAATGGGGGCTAAAGCAATGGAATATGTCCTCTTTTCGCATCCAATTCTGCAGCATATCGGTCATTCGAAACCAGGCTTTGGCGCGGTTTCATCCTCGTTTTTTCGCGGGAAGCCCGGTTGAGACGACGGTTTATTGCGGGAAACAACGCTCCGGTTTGCGCTTCAGCTCCAGCCCACAGAGGACGTCGAGCGTGCTGGGGCGGCCGTTTGTGCGGAGGGTATAGGCGCTCTCCTCGGCCAGGGCCTTTTCGATGGCAGGCGGGCAGTGGCGGCAGAGGGTTCGCCCCAGGGCCCAGATCACCGGGCGGCAGGCTTTCAGCAGGAGTTCAAAGACGGATTTTTTCGAGCAGGGATTGGAAACCGCTGATTACGACGCGATCGGTTGCGCAACACGCCTCGGCCCAGCGGAGGGCCTGCTCCCTGACGGCAGGCGAGACGGCGTGCGGGGCGAAGACAGCGATTTTCCGGCGGTCGAGCAGTGCGCGGTTTCCGGTGTAATTGTAATCAAGAACACCCTCAATCGAGAACGCTCGAAAGGAACTGTGTATGGTTCTCTTTTCCCATATATTTATGACAATATCTTGTGGTGGTCCGAGTGTATGCGGCTGGATAATGATCTTCAGATTTTGCCATTTCTCATTCCTGTAATCCTCGGCAATTTTGCCTAAACGACAATTTTTTTGTCTAAACAACAAATTCTTTATTTCCGGAGCACAAAATCCAGCCTGCATCTTTCCGAATTCTGACTTTTGTTCTAATTTTATACTCGAATTCTTCGGTTCGAAGTCATGCTCTCCTACGAGAAAAATCTACGTGCTGCACGTTCGCCCTATGGAAGCGAAAGGATAGCACACGTCCGGAACCGCAAAAATCCCCCCCCCGAAAAAATCGAGACTGACGCTCCGCGTCCTTCCCGTTGCGCCCGAATCTGCACGATCCGGGCCGCGTGCGTTTTGTCCCGACGACAACCCGAACAAATTTTCGAATACCATGAATAGATTCCTGACCCTTTTGTTTGCGTTGAGCCTCTTCGCGGGCCCGACTTTCGGACAGACGGCAACCGACTCCTCCGACCCGGCCGAGTATACGTTCCGCTTCGTGGCCGACGATGACATGTTCTACGTTCCGTGGAACGGCAACGGCGCCGAACTCGAACGTCTGCTGGCCTGCATTGCGCAGCACAAGGCGGCGATTCTCGACGGAACGGTTCCCGTCAAAGTGGATGGTTACAGTGATTCAAAGAACTCGGCTGCCGAGAACCTCGCTGTAGCCAAAATCCGCTCGAACCGCGTGAAGACGGAGATGATCCTGCGCGGCGGACTCACGGAATCGTGCTTCACAACGCATAACCACACCTCGGACGGGAACTTCGTGACGGTCAGCATTGTGGTGCCCGTTGGGCCTACGGAGGCCGAGCTTGAGGCACAGCGCAAGGCCGAAGCCGAGCGTCTGGCTGCGGAAAAACGAGCCGAAGCGCAGCGCAAGGCTGAAGAGGCGCGTCTTGCCGCAGAAAAGGCCGCAGCGGAAAAAGCGGCTCATGAAAAAGAGAGCGTGCCGGCCGAACAGCAGGACACGCCGACTGTCACCCCGTCGGAAACAGAAATCTCAACCGATTCTCACCTCTCACTGCGTGCCAACCTGCTGCGGTGGGCGACGCTGACTCCCGACCTCGGCGTCGAGTGGCGCATCAACCCGACGTGGGCTGTGACCGTGAATGGCTCGTGGACTTCATGGAGCTGGAACGACAAGGACCGCCGCTATGCTTTGTGGGAGGTGGCTCCGGAGGTGCGCTGGCACCTCGGCGAAAAGAAGGCGTGGTACGTCGGCGCCATGTTCAAGGTCGGACAGTTCAACTACAAACTTTCGGACACGGGCCGTCAGGGCGACCTTGTGGGTGGCGGCATCACCGGCGGCTATCAGCTGCGATTGAGCAAGGCATTAGACCTTGATTTCAACCTCGGCGTGGGCTATCTGAATGCCGACTATGAGAAATATGAGGTCATCGAGGGTGTGCGCGTTCGCCGCGGCTCGGAGACCAGGAACTGGTGGGGCCCCATCAACGCCGGCATCACCCTGAAGTGGAACCTTTTCTAAAGAGGGCAACGATATGAAAATGATACGATATATTCCGATTCTGGCCGCCGCAGCCGGGCTGCTGCTGGCGACCTCCTGCGTGAAGGATACGCTTCACAACACGCCGCACCCGGACAAGGGAGCCGTCACCGTCAGCCTGACGGGAGTGTCGGCAGGCGACAATTACGTACTCGACATCGACGGGAAGAGCGCCGACTTCACCGGCTCGTCTTTCACCTTCCCCGACCTGCTCGCTCCGGGGACACATAGCCTGGTGGCATATAACCGCACGGAGGGCTTCACCTTCGACGGACGCACAGCACGGGTCAATGCCCTCAATGACGAAACCCGCGCCGACGGTACCGCCATTATCCCGCTGCCGGGCTACCTGAAGACCGTCAGTCAGGAGATTACCGTCACAGCCGACGACACGCTGCGTGTCAATGCCGTTCCGGTGCAGCGCGTGCGTGACCTGCACTTCGAGCTGGAGGTGACACAGGGCCGTCCCGAACTGATACAGAGCGTGACCGCCACCCTCAGCGGCATAGCCGGAGCCTTCGACATGGAGAAGGGACAGACCACGGGCGAACCGACCTCCACGGTCTTCTCCTTCACCCGTAATGAAAGCAAGCTCACGGCAGACGTCCGTCTGCTGGGCACGATGGGAGCCGTGCAGACATTGGTGCTGGACATCGTATTTACGGACGACGGACGTACCCAACATACGGAAATCGACCTGACCGAACCCCTGGAGGATTTCAACGGCGACATGACCACCGGTTACCAGGTGGAAGGAACGCTTGAAACCCCCGTCGGCATGGAAGAAGGCAATGGCGAGATTACCGGATGGGAACAGGTGGACGGAGGCGATGTCAACGTGGGATTCTAACGGAAACTATATGATATAACAATAACAACTCTAAACAGAATGAAGACAAAATTTTTTGCTTTCGCAGCCCTGGCCATGACACTGGCCGCCTGCAACAACGACAACAACGAGAACCTGAATCCTGACGGCCCCGTAGCCGCCCGGTTCACCGCCGCCATCGGCACCGAAGTGACTGCCACCACCCGTGTCAGCGGAACAGAGGGAACCGACTGGGATGCAAACGACTGCATCGGCATTACCTGTACCACTAATGACTCGTACAAGAACCTCCCCTATGTGACGGAGGACGGGAACGGCAATTTCACTCCGCAGGGTAAAACTATCTACTTCAACACTCCGAACCAGGAGACTTTCAGTGCCTACTATCCCTACAATGAGAAGGGAGGCATCCTCACGGTCAAAACCGATGCCGAAGCACAGAAAGCGCAGGGCAAGCATGACTTCCTCTTTGCCGAAGGCGCCACAGGAAGTACCTACGACCCGTGGGTGGAATTCAACGAGGAACATGCCTTCCGCCACTGCATGAGCAAAATCAGCTTGACTTTCAAAGGCAGCGACGGTGTCAACATCCCGGCGGAAGGACCGACCAGCTACACCCTGGAAGGCTTGTTGCTGGAAGGAACTTTCGACACCGGCAACGGACAGGCCGTAGCCACCGCCAACACCGCGGCAGACGTCACCTTGACAGGCAACCTCACCTCGACCATCTTCTTCCCGCAGGAGGTGAATGAAATTGGAATGGAAATATTCCTGAACAATAACGTCTATACGGCCATATTACCCGTTGAGGACGGCAAGCTCCAGAGCGGCAAGGAGTACCACTACGACATCACCATCTACCACAATGAGGTGAAAATAACCGGTAAGATTATCGAGTGGGCCCTGGTGAATAAAGGAGTAAATGTATATTTTTAATCCCCCACACCGCTGCCCCGGCGCAAGCGTCAAGCCGGAGCTGCCCATAGGCACTATGGTGCGACGGCCGCCTTCGCAGGCGGCGGCAGCACGAAGTTTGAAACAAATAAAAGACAACCCGATATGAAGAAAAGACATTCCATCCATGTACTTCTTGCCGCAGCCGCACTGCTCCTTGCCACGGCTGCCTGCACCCAGGACGAACTGGCGGACGGTGACCGTCTGCCTGAAGGACAATACCCCGTTGAGATAGCCCGCATCACCCTCGGCGTGGAGGGCGGCGAGGCGCAGCCCTGGGGCGCACCGCAGACGCGCGTCAGCGAGAACGGGGACGGCACGGGCAGCACGTTCGATGCGGGCGACCGGTTCGCCGTGCAGATAAACGGCGAGGAGGGCATCTACATCGTGCAGGACGACGGCTCCATCAAAGCCGAGTCACCCCTGTACTGGAGCGACTCCGGCGAACACACCGTCACCGCCTGGTATCCCGCAAAGAGTGGCACCATCGACCTCAGCAACCAAAGCCAAAGTCTTGCCTATCTGTTGAGCGGCACAGGAACGGGCGACTACCAGAACCCCGTCGCCCTGACCTTCACCCACGCTCTGGCGAAGGTGCGCGTCACGCCTACCGGCGAGGTGCTCGGCGAGGTAACCTCCCTCCAGCTTTATACCTATACACAGTGTACTTATGAAAATGGTAAAGTAAAGCAAGGCTCACAAGAGGGCTGGATAGAGATGAAGAAGTGCGAATACAACGGCATCCCCTGCTGGGAGGCGAACGTAGTGCCCGGCTGCGAGATAACCAAGCTGATGGCGAACAACACCGAGGAGCGCGCCCTCTCCGCCGCCATCATCCCCGAAGCGGGCGAATTCTACGACATTACGCTTAAGAAGGATGACCCGGGCTATACCGAAGTGAGCGAAGGCAACTACACCGTGGACAACGAAAAGGGACTGAAGAACCTCGCCAAACTGGTGAACAACGGAAAGACCGACATCAACATCACCCTGACCGAAGACATCTCCCTGACCGAAGACTGGACGCCGATAGGCATAGACAGAAACCACCAATACACCGGCACCTTCGACGGCGGCAACAAGACCATCACGGGGCTGACCGTTAGGGGAAGTAATGAGTATGCGGGCCTGTTCGGACGTATCGGCTCCGGCGGCACGGTGAAGAACGTGAAGTTGGAGAATGTGTGGATAGAAAGCGATTTCTGGAATACCTGCATCGGCGGCGTGGCGGGATACAGCTATGGCACCCTTGAATGCTGCGTGGTGTCGGGCAGTGTTATCTGTAAAGCTTCCAGCAGCAATGCTGGCGGTGTGGTGGGCTACCAATTAGGCGGTTCCATCACCGGATGCAGCTCCTCGGCCATAGTGGAGGGAGCAAGCATTGCCGGCGGCATAGCAGGTGTAACGAATAGTGGTGCCTCCCTGACCGCCTGCTATGCCACGGGCGATGTGACCCTTGTAAGTAGCGGTACAGCCACCTGTTTTGCCGGCGGCGTGGTGGGAAGCAACATCTCAAGCACCCTCAAAGCCTGCTATGCCTGGGGCAGCGTGACCGGTAGCGGAAGCGGCACCCTCTATGTAGGCGGCGTAACGGGAACCAACGACGATAGCACCCTCCAAGCCTGCTACCATGCCAAGGGAGCTGTCAGCTTGGATGGAACCACAGGCGGCGTAATAGGACGGAACTATAAACTGTTCAAAGCCCCTGTCATCACCGCCTGCTACTGGGGAGACAACGGCCAGGAACAAGGCATCGGTGAAAATCAGGCAGGCACAACCGGCGGAACCGAGCAGGTGACGAACGGTAACTGGAAGAATGCAATGGACGAGATGAACAAGGCCCTGGGAAGTGCAGGCTGGCTGTACGAACCCACCACCGGAACATTACCTACATTGACAAGATGGTAAACCGTCGGGCGGGAAAAGTTCCGCCCGTAACGGAAGATAACCGAAGTATAACATTAACAAAGAAATGAATACTATAACGCCCTGTATATAATGTTGGCTTCATAGGAACATAAGGGATAAGTATTCCCTTGATGTTGCCATATGTGCCAGAGAAGGGAATAATCCCGTGACGTAATACCCCGCCATCCATCCGGAGGCGGGGTATCGGTTTATGTGGAATTCGCAAAATCCACGCCTCCGAATTATTCTTAGATCCGGGTCTTTCCTCCTCGACTGTGTTCGAACGCAATATTGGGGCTCTGCCGTGCGATCAAAGCGGTGCGTATCTCCCGACTGCATTTCTGTCGTTTGAGCATTCCGGCCGGATGCCGCAACCGGCAAAGTCGCATGCATCTCCGTACCGTGCATTTCGTTGCTGCCGGTACCGCGTGTCGCCCCACCCCGTTCTTTTGCTTTTTCGATCCAAATGATATGTACTTTTGAACTTTTTTCATTACATTTGCATGTTTTTGATATTCCGGAACGGGCCCGGAATACTCCTCGGAATGTCCAAAGAATTCACGAAAAAGACGAATGATAAAGTCGTTGGAACTGGATTGCGTTGAAAAGCTGCTGTTTTCGGACGCAAGGATCGACCGTGCGGAGCTGCCGCTCGGCGAGGTGGCCGCATGTTATGAATTCCTCCGCGAATTTGCGGCCGAGAAGGTGATCTACGGCATCAACACCGGCTTCGGCCCCATGGCCCAGTGGCGTGTCGATGACCGCTACCTCACCGACCTGCAGTACAACATCATCCGCAGCCACTCGACCGGCGCCGGCGAGCCGCTGCCCGACCTCTATGTCCGGGCGGCGATGATCGCCCGGCTCGGCACCCTGCTGCAGGCCCGTTCGGGCATCCATCCCGAGGTGGTCGATCTGCTGGTGGAGTTCATCAACCGCGGCATCTGCCCGTTCATCCCCGAGCACGGGAGCGTGGGCGCCAGCGGCGATCTGGTGCAACTGGCCCACATCGCCCTGACGCTGATCGGCGAGGGCGAGGTGCACTATCGGGGCGAGTGGCGCCCCGCGGCGGAGGTGCTGCGCGAAAACGGCCTCGCGCCCATGTGTATCCACATCCGCGAGGGGCTTTCGATCACCAACGGCACCTCGGTGATGACGGGCATCGGGCTCGTCAATCAGTTCCATGCCGAGCGGCTGCTCGACTGGGCCACGTTGGCTTCGGTGATGATGAACGAGATTGCGGCCTCCTACGACGACTTCATGGCCGAGGGGCTCAACGAATGCCGGCGCCACGAGGGCCAGCAGGTCATCGCCCGCCGCATGCGGGCGCTCGCCGAAGGGGGCAGCCGCATGCTCCGCCGCGAACACGAACTCTACGGCGGCATTTCGTCCGAGGTCAAAACCTTCGACAGCTGCCGCAAGGTCCAGGCCTACTATTCGCTGCGCTGCGCCCCGCAGATTCTGGGGCCTGTCCATGAGACGCTGCAGCAGGCGCGCCGGGTGCTCGAGGAGGAGCTCAACTCGGCCTGCGACAACCCCATTGTCGATCCCGTCCGCCGCAACGTATTCCACGGCGGCAATTTCCACGGTGACTACATCTCGCTCGAGGAGGACAAGGTGAAGATCGCCATGGTCCGCCTGGCGATGACGGCCGAGCGGCAGCTGAACTACCTCTTCCACGACCGGATCAACAACATCCTGCCGCCGTTCCTGAACCTCGGAACGCTCGGACTCAACTACGGCATGCAGGCCTGCCAGTTCACGGCCACTTCGACAACGGCCGAGTGCCAGACGCTGGCCATGCCCAACTACGTGCACAGCATCCCGAACAACAACGACAATCAGGACATCGTCAGCATGGGTACCAACTCGGCGCTGATATGCAAACGGGTGATCGACAACGTCTTCCAGGTGATGTCGATCCACTTCATCGCCCTGGCCCAGGCCGTAGACTGTCTGAAGATCGCCGGGGAGCTCGCTCCCGTGTCGCGCCGTGTCTACGATGACGTGCGGGCGATCATCCCCGCATTCGTCGAGGATGCCCCGTTCTACCGCCAGATCGCGGCCGTCGAGGCGTATTTGCGAAACAATCCGTTGAACCTGAAATAGTACGACGATCATGAGATATGCACTGGTTACGGGAGGATCCCGGGGGCTGGGACGGGCCGTCTGCCTGAAGCTGGCGGCGCAGGGCTGGCCCGTGGTGATCAACTACCGTTCGAACGACGCGGCAGCACACGAGACGCTCCGCGCAATCACCGAGGCGGGGGGACAGGCCGAACTGCTGCCCTTCGACGTGGCCGACCCCGAGGCGATTGAGCAGGCCCTGGGCCGCTGGAGCGAGGCTCACCCGGACGACTACATCGCCGTCGTGGTGAACAACGCGGGCATCCGCCGCGACAACTTGATGGTCTTCATGCAGAACGACGAGTGGCACCGGGTGCTCGACACGACGCTCAACGGCTTTTTCTACGTCACGCGGCGCCTCCTGAAGGAGATGCTCACCCACCGCTGGGGCCGGATCGTCAATATGGCCTCGCTCTCGGGTATCAAGGGGCTTCCGGGACAGGCAAACTACTCGGCGGCCAAGGCGGCGCTGCTCGGGGCGACGAAGGCCCTCGCGCAGGAGGTCGCACCGCGCAAGGTGACGGTCAATGCCGTGGCTCCGGGATTCATCGAGACCGACATGACCCGCGACCTCGACGAGAAGGAACTCCGCAAGCTCGTGCCGGCGGGCCGCTTCGGAAAACCCGAGGAGGTGGCGGCGCTGGTCGCCTTCCTCGTCTCGGACGATGCCGCCTACATCACCGGCGAGGTGATCTCGATCAATGGCGGACTGTATACTTGATACTTGAAAATACTTAATACGGAATAGATGGAACGACGTGTCGTCATAACGGGCATGGGAATCTGGTCGTGCCTGGGACAGAATCTGAACGAGGTGAAGGAGTCGCTCTACGCCGGGCGGTCGGGCATCGGCGTGGAACGGGAGCGGCTCGACTACGGCTACCGCTCGGGGCTGACGGGTCTGGTCCCGCGGCCGCAGCTCAAGGGGGTCATCGACCGCCGCCTGCGTGTCGGGCTGTCGGAGGAGGCCGAATATGCCTACATGGCCTCGCGGCAGGCTTTCGAGCAGTCGCTCATGGACGAGGCCTACCTGCGCGAAAACGAGGTGGGCATCCTCTTCGGCAACGACTCCTCGGCCAAACCGGTCATCGAGGCGGCCCGCATCATGGATGAGAAGCACGACTCGGCGCTGCTCGGCTCGGGGCTGATCTTCCAGTCGATGAACTCCACGGTGACGATGAACCTCAGTACGATCTTCCACCTGCGGGGCATCAACTTCACCGTCAGCGCGGCCTGCGCCAGCGGCTCGCATTCGATCGGCATGGCCTACCTGCTCATCCGGCAGGGGCTGCAGGATGCCGTGCTGTGCGGCGGCGCACAGGAGGTCAATTACTACTCGATGGCCACGTTCGACGCGCTGGCCGCCTTCTCGGTGCGCATGAACGAGCCGACAAAGGCTTCGCGTCCGTTCGACCGCGACCGCGACGGACTGATCCCCAGCGGCGGTGCGGCGGCCCTCGTGCTCGAAGAGTACGAACATGCCGTGCGGCGCGGCGCCCCGATTTTGGCCGAGGTCTGCGGCTACGGCTTCTCGTCCAACGGCGGGGGCATCTCGCAGCCCAGCGACGACGGCTCGGTGACGGCCATCCGGCGCGCCCTCGAGGCCGCATCGATGCAGCCCGACGAGATCGACTACGTCAATGCGCACGCCACCTCGACGCCTCAGGGCGACATGTTCGAGGCCATCGCCCTCGACCGGGTCTTCCGCGGTACGCACGCCCTCATCAGTTCGACCAAGTCGATGACCGGCCACGAGTGCTGGATGGGCGGGGCGAGCGAGATCGTCTATTCGACACTGATGATGCAGCACAATTTCGTGGCGCCGAACATCAACCTCGAGCATCCGGACGAGTATGCCGAGAAACTCAACCTGACGGCCGTCACGGTCGATACACAGGTCGATACGGTGCTCTCCAACTCGTTCGGGTTCGGAGGTACGAACAGCGCCCTGGTGATCCGCAAGGTCAAATAGTCAAAGATTCCGGCCATGAAACTCTTCCCCGCATTGGAAAAAGCCTATACGCGCGAGCCGCTCACGGCCCGCGAGGCGCAGCGGCAGGCGCAGTTCATCGCCTTCGGCCCCATCGTTTTCCAGGTCTCGCGGCTGATGGTCAGGTTCGGAATCTTGGAGCTGCTGCGCGAGCGCGACGGAGGGATGACGATCGGAGAGATCGCCGCCGAGACGAAACTCTCGGACTATGCCGTGCGGGTGCTGCTTGAGGCCTCGCTTTCGATCGGCACGGTGCTCGTCGATCCCGCGAGCGAGCGCTTCACGCTCTCGAAGACGGGCTGGTTCCTGCTCACCGACGCCTCGACACGCGTGAACATGGACTTCAACCACGACGTCAATTACGAGGGGCTGTTCCGCCTCGAGGAGTCGCTCCGCGAGGGACGCCCGGCCGGACTGGAGCACTTCGGCCCCTGGCCGACGGTCTACGAGGGGCTGTCGCAGCTTCCCGAACAGGTGCGCAGGAGCTGGTTCGCCTTCGACCACTTCTATTCGGACCATTCGTTCGACGAGGCGCTGCGGGTGATCTTCTCGCAGCCTGTCGGGCAGCTGCTCGACGTGGGCGGCAACACGGGCCGCTGGGCCCTGCGCTGTGTGGCTTATAACCCGCAGGTCGAGGTGACGGTCATGGACCTTCCGCAGCAGGTGGCCATGATGCGCAGCCAGACGGCCGGCCACGAGGGTGCCGGGCGGATCCGCGGCTATGGCTGCAACCTGCTCGATGCCGAAGAGCCCTTCCCGACCGACCGCCGCTACGATGCGATCTGGATGAGCCAGTTCCTCGACTGCTTCGGCGAGGAGGAGATCCGCTCGATCCTCGGCCGTGCGGCCCGCATCATGACAGATCAAACACGCCTATATATTATGGAGACCTTCTGGGACCGCCAGAAGTTCGAGCCGGCAGCCTTCTGTCTGACGCTGACAAGCCTCTACTTCACGGCCATCGCCAACGGCAACAGCCGGATGTACCATTCGGAGACGATGCAGCGGCTGGTCGAGGAGTCCGGACTGGAGGTCGAGACCGTCCACGACTTCCTGGGCTGGGGACACAGCATCATGGTATGCAGAAAAACGGACAAACATTGAATTGAATCGGATATGGAAAGAAAGGAAATCGAAGAAAAAGTCAAGGCCTTCCTCATCGACGAACTGGAGGTCGAGGAGGAGAAGATTGCGCCCGAAGCGCTGTTGAAGGAGGATATCGGCATCGACAGCCTCGACTTCGTGGACATCGTCGTGATCGTCGAGCGCACGTTCGGCTTCAAGATCAAGCCCGAGGAGATGGCCGGCGTCAAGACCCTCAGCGACTTCTGCGACTACATCGAAACCAAGGTCGGCAACCGCTGACCGAAGCCCCGCAGATTGCGAAGCGATGGGTGCCGAAGCGAAAACCGAGGCGATGCGCGATCCGGCGCATGACGGCTGGCAGGGGACGACCGACGGCCGACCGTGGATGCTGCGGTCGCTCGTCGTGCTGTTCCGCTGGGTGAACATCCGCTGCCTCTACGCCGTCATGTCGGTGGTGGTCGTCTTCTACATGCTGGCGAACGGCCGCAACCGCCGTGCGATCGCCCGACTGTTCCGCGAACACCTCGGCTACGGACGCTGGCGGACGCTGTGCGCCGTCTACGCGAACCACTTCCGTTTCGGGCAGGTCATCCTCGACCGCTTTGCGGTCTACGCCGGATGCCGGTTCCGGGTCGAGATCGAGCACAACGACTACTACAACGAGCTGGCCTCGGCTCCCGGGGGCTTCATCATGGTCAGCTCCCACGTGGGCAACTACGAGTTGGCCGGGTATACGCTCCGCCCCGAGCAGAAACGCTTCCACGCGCTGGTCTATGCGGGCGAGAAGCAGACCGTGATGCAGAACCGCGCGAAGTGCTTTGCCGGCAACAACATCGAGATGGTCCCCGTCCTGCGTGACATGTCGCACCTGTTCATCGCCAACCGGGCGCTCGAGGAGGGCGACATCGTCGGCATGCCCGGCGACCGCCTCTTCGGCTCGCAGAAGAGCGTCACGTGCGACTTCCTGGGTGCTCCGGCCCGCTTCCCGCTGGGCCCCTTTGCCCTGGCCGTCCAGCGCGAGGTCCCGATGCTGTCGATCTTCGTGATGAAGGAGGGCGTGAAACGCTACCGGATCTTCGTCGATCGCATCGATGCGGGTGATCCCGGTGCGCCGAAACGGGAACGCATGGAACATGCTGCCCGGACGTTTGCCGCTCAGCTGGAGCGCATTGTGCGCCGTTACCCGACGCAATGGTTTAACTACTACGACTTCTGGGAATAACCATGGAATTCGAAAAGATCGACATCCTCGACCTGCTGCCGCAGCGGCCGCCGTTCGTCCTGATCGACCGCCTCGTCCATTTCGACGAGCACCGCACGGTGACGCGCTTTACCGTCCCTGAGGGGCACCTCTTCTGTGAGGAGGGATGCCTGCAGGCCGCCGGGCTGATCGAGAACATCGCGCAGACCTGCGCGGCCCGCATGGGCTATATCAACCTGATCAACGCCGAGCGCGTGAAGCTGGGCTTCATCGGGGCCATCCGCGATCTGGAGATCCGGCGGCGCCCGCGTTGCGGCGAGACGCTGGTCACGACGATCGAAAACCTCGAGGAGATCTTCCGCATGATGCTGGTCGATGCCGTCGTCCGCTCGGGCGACGAGGTGCTGGCCACGGCGCGCATGAAGATCGCCCTGAGCGAAACCGACGCACAAAACGCATGACGATGAAAAGCGACACGAAGATAACGAAGGGACTGACCGCCTCGAAACGTTTCGAGGTGCGCTTCAGCGAGGTGGACTCGATGAACATCGTGTGGCACGGCTCCTATCCGCTCTACTTCGAGGATGCCCGCGAGGCCTTCGGCGCCAGGTACGGACTGGGCTACATGGACATCTTCGGCAACGGATACTATGCGCCGCTGGTCGAACTGTCGTTCAAGTACAAGTCGCCGATCGTCTACGGCATGCCCTGCCGCATCGACATCCACTATCGGCCGACCGAAGCGGCCAAGATCGTCTTCGACTACGAGATACACCATGCCGAGACCGACGAGTTGCTGGCTACGGGCCACAGCGTGCAGGTCTTCATGGACAAGGAGTACCGGCTGGTGTGGATCACGCCGGAATTTTACGCACAATGGAAAGAGCGCTGGAACATGAACTGATCGTCCGCACGGGCGACCACATCCTCTCCCCGCTGGGCATGGACTCGGCGGAGACCTTCGGCCGTGTGCTCGAGGGACGTTCGGGTCTGCGCCGCTACGAGGGGCTGTGGGGAATCCCCGAGCCGTTCGTCGCTTCGCTGCTCGATTTCGGGCTTGTGGACCGGGCCTTCGGGGAGCGTTTCGGCTCCGGGCTCGTGGAGAAGTACACCGGATTCGAGCGCATGTGCCTCCTTTCGGCATCACAGGCCATCGGTGAGGCGCGGATCGATCCCTCTTCGCCCCGGGTGCTCTTCCTGCTCTCGACCACGAAGGGCAACGTGGCGCTGCTCGAGCGTGAGAATGCGCTCCGCGACGAGGTGCTTCCCGGCTGGTCGGCACGCCGCATCGCCGCCTTCTTCCGCAATCCGAACGACCCCGTGGTCGTCTCGAACGCCTGTACGTCGGGTCTCTGCGCGCAGATCGCCGCCATGCGGGCCCTGCAGAGCGGGCGTTGCGACCATGCCGTGGTGATCGGCGCCGAGCGGCAGTCGAAATTCATCGTCTCGGGCTTTCAGTCTTTCAAGGCCCTCTCCCCGGAGCCGTGCCGCCCCTTCGACCGCGACCGTGCGGGGTTGAATGTCGGTGAGGCTGCCGCCACGATCGTCTACTCGCGGCGTCGGCGCGACGAGGTGGATCCCGGCGAATGGGTGGCCTGCCGTGGGGCGATCCGCAACGATGCCAACCACATCTCGGGCCCGTCGCGCACGGGTGAGGGGTGCTACCGGGCCCTGCGGGCCATCCTGCGGGACGTGGCTCCCGGGACGCTGGCCTTCATCAACGCGCACGGCACGGCCACGCCCTACAACGACGAGATGGAGTCGATCGCCATCGACCGGGCCGGACTGGCGGAGGTGCCCGTAAACGGGCTGAAGGGCTATTTCGGACATACGATGGGTGCGGCCGGCATTCTGGAGACGATCCTCTCGATGCGGGCCGTCGAACAGGGGGTGGTCCTCTCCACGCGCGGATATGCCGTGTGCGGAGTGTCGCACCCGCTGAAGATTTCGGCCGAGCAGGGCACGACCGACCGGGACAGCTTCGTCAAGATGCTCTCCGGGTTCGGCGGATGCAATGCGGCCATGTTGTTCAAACGGGGAGGAATGCCATGCTGACGATCGGAAGATGGATCCGGCTGACGCCCGCCGGGGCGGTGCGCGACGGAGAGCCCGTAAGGCTGGAGCCTTCGGACGACCCGCTGCTCGTGGCCCTCTACCGCAGGTATGCGGGCGGTTATCCGAAGTTTTTCAAGATGGACCCGCTCTGCCGCCTGGGATTCGTCGCCTCGGAGCTGCTGCTCGACGGCGAAGCGGAGCGTTTCACCCCGCGCGAGGACCGCGCCGTGGTGCTCTTCACCCGCAGCGGTTCGTTCGCCAGCGACAGCCGCTACCAGCAGACGATCGCCGACCCGGCGGACTACTACCCCAGCCCGGCGGTCTTTGTCTATACGCTGGCCAACATCGTGACCGGAGAGATCGCCATCCGGAACAGGTACCTCGGCGAAACCTCGTGCTACCTGCTCGACGGGGATCCGGTTCCGCAGATGGTCGCCACGGTCGGCGAGGCGTTCCTCGATCCGGAAACGCGGTCGGTGCTCTGCGGCTGGGTCGAGCACCCCGGCGGCGGGGAGGCGGCGGCCACACTCTTCCTGGTCGGCTGCGAGGAGGTGCCCGGAGGAACTGCATGGACGGAAGAGTCGGTGAGGGAAATTATGGATATTCAACGATAAACACGAGTTATTTGAAGATATGGAAGAACTGATTTACGAACTCAAGAATGCTATTATCGAGGCCCTGAACCTCGAGGAGGTCAAACCCGAGGAGATCGACAACGACGCTCCGCTGTTCGGCGACGGTCTGGGGCTGGATTCGATCGACGCCCTGGAGCTGATCGTCCTGATGGAGAAGAGGTACGGCATCAAGCTGAAGGACCCCTCCGTCGGCCGCGAGATCTTCCGGAGCATCAACATCATGGCCCGGTATATCGCCGAGAACCGCACGAAATAGGCACTGCGATGAAGGAGCCGATATGGATCACGGGAGCCGGAATCGTCTCGGCCGTCGGATGCAACAAGCGCGAGGTGCTCGAGTCGCTCGTCGCCGGGCGTTCGGGCATCGGGCCGATGCGTTACCTGCGGAGCGTACATATCGAGTTTCCCGTGGGCGAGGTGCCGATGAGCGACGAAGAGCTGTGTGCGGCGCTGGGCATCGATGCCTCGACGCCGACCATCCGCACGGCCCTGCTGGGCATGCTGGCCCTCGGTGAGGCGCTCGACGAGGCCGGTTTGTCCGGCGGTGAACTGCCCGGGGCGGCCTTCATCTCGGGAACGACCGTCGGCGGCATGGACCGCAGTGAGTGCTACTACCCCGATTTCCTGGCCAACGACTCGCGCAACGAATACATCGCCATGCACGACTGCGGAGCCTCGACGGAACTGATTGCCGACCGCTTCGGCCGCTTCGGGTTCGTGTCCACCCCATCGACGGCCTGCTCTTCGGCGATGAACGCCATTCTGGTCGGCGCCAACCTGATCCGCAGCGGGGCGTTCGACATCGTGGTGGCCGGGGGCAGCGAGTGCCTCACGCGCTTCCATCTGAACGGGTTCAACGCGCTGATGATCCTCGACACGCAGCCCTGCCGGCCGTTTGACGCCACGCGTGCCGGCCTGAACCTCGGCGAGGGCGCCGCCTACGTGGTGCTCGAGCGGGCCGCTTCGGCCCGGAGGCGCGGCGTGCATGCGCTGGCGACGCTCGACGGCGTGGCGAACACCTGCGACGCCTTCCACCAGACGGCCTCTTCGGCCGACGGCGAAGGGGCCTTCCGGGCCATGCGCGGGGCGCTGGCCGATGCGGGGCTCAACCCCTCGGAGGTGGACTACATCAATGCCCACGGAACCGGAACGCCCAACAACGACGCCAGTGAGAGTGCCGCCATGCTGCGGCTCTTCGGCGACCGTGTGCCGCCCGTCTCCTCGACCAAGGCCTTCACCGGACATACGACCAGCGCGTCGGGCGCCATCGAGACGGTCATCTGCCTCCTGGCCCTCCGATACGGATTCCTCCCGGTCAATCTCAACTGGCAGCACCCGATGGACAACGGCATCGTCCCGGTTCGGGAGAGCCGGCCGCCGCGTGAGATCCGCCACGTGTTGTGCAACTCGTTCGGATTCGGCGGCAACGACTCCTCGCTGCTCCTTTCGAAATGGCAAGAACGATGAAACGAATCTACATACGCGACGCCGAGCAGATTTCGCTTCAGCAACCGCTCAGCGAAGAGTGGATGTCGGCCCCCGTGTACTGCCGCGAGCCCTATGCGCGGGCCGTCGATCCCGACTTCCGCCTATGGCTCTCGCCGGCCGAGAGCCGCCGGCTGGGCAGGATCCTCAAGCGGGCGCTGGTCATTGGCCGCGTGATCGCCGACAAGACGGGCATCGGGACCCCCGACGCCATCCTCGTCGGCACGGGGCTGGGTTGCATGGAGAATACGGAGCGCATCCTCGAGCCGCTGTGCCGCGATGGCGAGCAGATGCTGAGCCCCACGCACTTCATGCAATCGACGCACAACACCATTGCCGCGCTGCTCGCCATCCACTCCGGGGCGCACGGATACAACATCACCTACTCGCACAAGGATCTCTCGTTCGACCTGGCCCTGCAGGATGCCTGCATGCAGTTCCGCGCGGGGGCTCTCCGCACGGCGCTGGTCGGCGGGTTCGACGAGCTGACCCCCTCCTATTATACCCTGCTCCGGCGGATCGGCTGCCTCGGGGTGGAGGGACAGGCGCCGGGTTCGGAGGCGGCCGTGTCGCTGCTGCTCACGGACGACGGCCGCGATGCGCTGTGCGAGGTGGCCGCCATGCGCATCCGCTACCGGCCGACCGACGACGACCTGTCCGAACTGCTCTCGGAGGCGCTTGCCGAGGCGGGCATTGCACCGGAGGGGCTTGCGGGAATCCTGACGGGAGCGGACGGCAATCCGGCGAACGATCGCTTCTACGAGACCTTCGTTTCGCGGCTGCTGCCCGGCGTACCTGCGCTCCGCTACCGGCACCTGTTCGGCACCGGGTACTCGGCCTCGGCCTACGGCGTCTATGCGGCGGCGCACTGTCTCGGCCGGGGCTTCATCCCGCCCGCGCTCCGCTGCGGTGCCGCGCCGCTCGGCGACGGCCGCCCGCAGGCCCTTGCGGTGCTCAACCAGCGCGGGGGCAAACATTACTCACTCGTTATCCTGCGCGCCCTATGTGGAGACTGATCCTGTTGGCCCTCGGGCAGTCGGCCCTGATGGTGGCCTGCCAGCTGCTGCAGAAGATCGCGCTCAACCGTGCCGGCGACTTCGCATGGAGCTGGGGCTGGTTCTGCCGCTTCTTCGCCAATTTCTACATGATCGGCAGCGGGCTGTGCTTCGCGGCCACGGCCTTCTGCTGGCTCTACATGCTCAAGCGCTACCCGTTCAGCATGGTCTACCCGATGCTGAGCCTGGCCTACGTCATGGGTATGCTGGCCGCTGTCGTCTTCTTCCACGAACAGATTCCGCTGACGCGCTGGATCGGCATCGCCCTGATCATGGCCGGATGCGTATTAATTGCCAAATAAACCATGAAAACCGCAGTTACGATCCTCTTCCTGCTCCTCGCGGGCCTCGGAAACCTCCCGGCGCAGACCCCGCACGACCCGGCGGAGGCGGAGCTCATCGCCGCCATCGACCGGAGCGCCTCGGCGATAAGGAGCCTGCAGTGCGACTTCATCCAGACCAAGGAGCTCTCGCTCCTGCAGGACAAGATGGTGTCGCGTGGGGTGATGTACTACCGCCAGGAGGGAGGGAAACTCCACTGGGAGTACCTCTCGCCCTATACCTATACGTTCGTGCTGAACGGCGACCGGGTGATGATGCGTTCGCCCGGCCATACCGACGTGGTCGAGACCTCGGGCAACAGGATGTTCCGGCAGATCGCACGGATCATGATGCATTCGCTGACGGGCCGGAGCCTCTCGCAGGAGGCGGAGTTCGACACGCAGGTCCGTGCGGAAGACGGACGCTGGATCGCCACGCTGAAGCCGGTCCGGCGCGAGATGCGGCAGTTCTTCACCGAGGTGAGGCTCTGCTTCGACCCCGGACGGAAACTGGTCACCCGCGTGGAACTGCTCGAGGAGAGCGGCGACCGCACGGTGATCGAACTGAAAAACATACGGACCGATGTGGACATCGACGAAAAGTATTTTGCTGTCGATTAGCCTGCTGCTGGCCGTCGGTTCGGCTGCGGCCTCACCGCGGGAGGACTTCTTCCCGGACGGCGAGGGCGAGCGCCGCGAGTATGCCGTGGCGCTGGGTTTCGGAGAGGCCCGTCTCTCGGGTGTCTGCGTCGTGAAGTGCATGGAGGGGGCGGTTGTCGGCTCGCTGCTCAACGAGTTCGGCATCCGCGCTTTCGACTTCCGCTACGACCCGAAGCGTGGCCGCGTGAGGCTCTCGAACCTGACGGCCTTCCTCGACCGGTGGTACATCCGCCGGACGTTGCGGCGCGACCTGGCGCTGCTGCTGCAGTGCGGCGCTGTCTCCGGGGAGCGGGTCGTGCGCGGCCGCAGCATCCGCCTTTGCGAGGACGGATCGCTGGAACTCAACCATATGCGGCGGGCGTTGAGCTACCGCTTCACCCCGTTGGACCCAAACAGGGACGAACGATGAAACTACTGAACGGCTTTTTCTTTGTCGAAGCGGCGACGACGGACGACGAGGGTACCTGCTACCGCCTCCGTCTCGACCCGCAGCATGTGATCTTCCGGGCCCACTTCCCCGGCAACCCCATCACGCCGGGCGTCTGCATCGTCCAGCTGGTCACCGAACTGCTCGAATGGATGACCGGCCGGCGGCTCGAGCTGCGGCGGGTGGTCAATGTCAAGTTCCTCCATGTCCTCTCGCCGGCCGAGCGCACCTCCGTGCAGGTGCTCTTCCGCAGCGTGGACTTCGACGGTGCGCAGTGCCGCGTCAAGGCCGTGCTGAAGGACGGCGGGCTGCAGCTCGCCCAACTCTCCCTGATCTGCGACGATGTTACGGAAGAGTGACAGAAGCATGCCCGGGCCGCGTTTCTGCGCCGTCATCCCGACATACAACAATGCCGGGACGCTCCTCGACGTCGTTGTGCGCACGCACCGGCAGCTGCCCGATATCATCGTGGTGAACGACGGTTCGACCGATGCGACGGCCGCGTGCCTCGCCTCGTCGCCGGTGCCTGTTACGGTCGTCGCCCTTGCGCGGAACCGCGGCAAGGGATATGCCCTGCGCGAAGGCTTCCGCAAGGCCCGGGCGTGCGGCTTCACCCATGCGGTGACGATCGACGCCGACGGACAGCACTACCCCGAGGACATCCCGGCCCTCGTCGCCGCCTCGCGCCGCAACCCGGCGGCCCTGATCGTCGGCAGCCGTCCGTTCGACCACGAGAACATGCCCCGCGGAAACACCTTCGCCAACCGTTTCTCGAACTTCTGGTTCCGCCTGCAGACGGGCATCGACCTGCCCGACACGCAGACCGGGCTGCGCATCTATCCCCTCTCCGGCATTCGGGGCGAGCGCTGGCTGACGGCCCGCTACGAGGCGGAGCTCGAGCTGCTCGTGGCTTCGGCCTGGGCCGGCGTGCCGCTGTGCCCGGTGACGGTCCGGGTGAGTTATCCCGAGGACCGCGTAACGCATTTCCGCCCGGTGATGGACTTCGTGCGCATCTCGCTGCTCAACACCGTGCTGTGCCTGCTGGCCGCCGTATACGGCTGGCCCCGTACCCTTTTCCGAAAACTGCTGCGATGAGTGCCGCCATACATACCTCCCGAACCGTGCCCGTCACGGTGCCAAGGATCGCCCGCTCGCTCTACTCGATCCTCTTCCTGTGTGTCAGCATGTTCCTGCTGGTGCTGCCCGCGACGTTCCTCTACTTCCGCATCGGGGGCGCGACCGAGCGCAAGCGCCGCCGCCTGCACCGCTTCATCTGCCGCGCCTCGCGCTTCATCGTCCGGCGTGTGCCGGGTACGTGCTTCACGCTCGACAACTCCGTCGGCGAACGGTTCGACAAACCCGCGGTCATCATCAGCAACCACCAGTCGCACCTCGACCTGATGTGCATCCTGATGCTGACCCCGAACCTCGTCGTGCTGACCAACGACTGGGTCCACCGCAACCCGATCTACGGACTGGTGATCCGCTATGCGGAGTTCTACGCCGTGTCGGACGGCATCGAGGCCAATCTCGGCCGGCTGGCTGACCTGGTCCGCCGCGGCTATTCGATCGTCGTCTTCCCCGAAGGGACGCGCTCTCCCGACTGCCGGATCGGACGCTTCCACCGCGGGGCCTTCTACCTGGCCGAGCAGCTGCACCTCGACCTGCTGCCGATCTACCTGCACGGTGTCGGCCACGTGCTGCCCAAGCGCGATTTCATGCTTCGCCGCGGGTCGATGCATGCCGAGGTCGGCCGGCGGATCACCCCCGACGATCCCCGTTACGGCGCCGACTACAAGGCCCGCACCTCGGCCATCCGCCGCCACTACGTCGCCCATTACGCCGCCCTTTGCGCCCGGCGCGAGACGGCCGACTACTATGCGTGGTACGTGTGCGAGAAGTACCGTACGGCGGGCCGGCGGGCTCACCGGGCCTGCTGCCGCCTGCTGCGGCGCAACGGCAACTTCAGGGAGGCTGTCGGCGCGATGCCCGAAGCGGCCTCCGTTCGGATCGACAACGCCTCGACGGGCGAGTTCGCCCTGCTCTGTGCGCTGGTCCGACCGCAATGCGAGATCCATGCCGTGGAGTGCGACCCGAAACGCCGGGCCGTGGCTGCCCGGGCGCTCTCGCTGCCCGAAAACCTCCACCTGCATGCCTCCGCGGCGGATGTCCCGCCCGATGCACTCCGCTACCGGCTCGACGACGGCCGGCCGGTTGCGGCCACGGATGAAACCGACGCCTGCGTCACAATCGTTCCGGTCCGATGAAAAAGCGCTGTGTCATCATAGGAAGCGGCCTCGGGGGGCTGTCGTGCGGGGTTATCCTGGCCCGGAACGGATACGACGTGACTGTTCTGGAGCAGGATGCCCGGATCGGCGGATGCCTGCAGTGCTTCCGCAGGGGCGACGCGAAGTTCGAGACCGGCATGCACTTCATCGGCAGCTGCGACGAGGGGCAGGTGCTCCGGCGGCTGTTGCGCTACCTCGAGGCGTTCGACGACCTTCGGTTGAGCCGCCTCGATCCCTCGGGCTACGAGGTGATCTCGCTCGGAGGCGAGCATTTCCGGCTGGCGCAGGGGCGCGAAGCCTTCATCGAGGAGCTGGCGGCACGTTTTCCCGCCGAACGCGGCCGGCTGAACGACTATTTCGACCTGATCGGACGCATCGCCCGGGCCTCGTCGCTGCATGCCCTGCAGTCCGGGACCTCGGATCTCGGCGTCCTGGCCGAATACCAGATGCGGAGCATCGACTCGGTGCTCGACGCGCTGATCCGCGACCTGCTGCTGCGCGATGTACTGGTGGGCAATCTGCCGCTCTACGCCGCCGAGAAGGGACGCACGCCCTTTGCCACCCACGCCTTCATCACCGATTTCTATAACCGGGGGGCTTTCCGCATCGTGGGCGGCAGCGACGCCGTGGCCGAGTCGCTCGCACGTTCCCTTGTGCGCCGCGGCGGCCGGATCGAGACCTGCCGCAGGGTTGTGCGGATCCGTTGCGATGCCGCCGGGGTTCGTGCCGTCGAGACCGAAGACGGACGCAGCTGCCCGGCCGATCTGGTGATCTCGAGCATCCACCCGCAGCGGACACTCGGCCTGCTCGACAGCGGGCTGATCCGCCCCGCCTACCGCAACCGCATTGCCGCGCTGCGCAACACGACGGCCGGATTCACGCTCTACCTCCGTTTCAAGCAGGGGCAGGTCCCCTACATGAACCACAACCACTACGGATACACCGGCACAACCCCCTGGGGGTGCGAACACTATACCGAAGAGGAGTGGCCCCGCGGCTACCTCTACATGCACATGTGTCACGAGGAGCATCCCGCCCATGCCCGGTGCGGTGTGGTGATCTCCTACATGTCCATCGACGACCTGACGCCGTGGCTCGACACGCGGGTCGGACACCGCGGCGCGGACTACGAGGCCTTCAAGCGCCGCAAGGCCGAGCGTCTGCTCGAGGTCGTCGAGCGCGATTTCCCGGGACTTCGACAGCAGATTGACGCCTGTTACACCTCCACGCCGCTCACCTACCGCGACTATACGGGGACCGTGGACGGATCGATGTACGGCGTCGTGCACGACGTGCAGGCCGGTGTCGGCAGCCGCGTCTCCCACCGCACCCGCATCCCCAACCTCCTGCTGGCCGGGCAGAGCGTCAATTCGCACGGGATCCTGGGGGTACTGGTCGGCTCGCTCATCGCATGCGGCGAGGCAGTGGGTCTGCCGCGCATTTTCGAACAGATAAACGAAGCGAACCCATGAACGGAACGGTTGTCATCATCGGAGGCGGCATGGGCGGCCTCTTCACGGGGGCGCTGCTGGCCCGGAACGGATATCGTGTGACCGTGCTGGAGCAGAACGCTGTCGTCGGAGGCGGGTTGCAGACCTTCGTGCGCAGCGGCGAGCGCTTCGAGACGGGCATGCACATGCTGGGCGGCTTCCGCCCCGGCGGCTCGGTCCGCCGCATCTGCCACTACCTGGGGATCCTGGATCAGTTGAAGATCCGACCGACCGACGACGACTGCATGGACTCGCTGCATTACCTTGCCGAAGGAGAACGCTTCGCCATCCCCTGCGGGCGGGAGCGTTTCGCAGAGAGCTTCGCCGTCCGGTTCCCCGCCGAGGCCGACGGTGTACGGCGCTATGTCGAGGCGCTCTACCGCCTGTCGGACGAGGTCGGCATGTTCCGCCTGCGCGAAGCGCAGGGGTCGATCTTCTCCCACTCCGAGGAGTTCCTGCTGCCGGCCGACGAGCTGATCGCCCGCTATGTCGCCGACCCGCGGCTGCGCGACATCCTGGCCTACATGAATCCCATGTACGGAGGGGTCGCCCGCCATACGCCCGCCTATATCCATGCGCTGGTCAATGTGCTCTACATCGACGGCGAGGACCGCTTCGTGGACGGCAGTTCGCAGCTGGCCGAGGCGCTGGCGGGAGTCATCCGCGCCAACGGGGGCGAGGTCGCGACCCGAGCCCGGGTCCGGCACCTCGCCTGTACGGAACGTACGATCCGTTATGCCGAAACCGAGGAGGGCCGCCGCTATGCGGCCGACCGCTACATCGCGGCGATCCACCCCTGCACGCTGCTGCGGATGCTCGATGCGGCGGCGCTGCCCCGGGCCTACCGCTCGCGGCTCGAGCAGATTCCCAACAGCTACTCGGCCTTTACGGTCTACCTGAAGCTCAAGGAGAACCGCTTCCCTTATATCAACCATACGTGCTACTGCCAGAGGGCCCACGGCATGGCGTGGCAGCTGGGCACCTACGACGAACTCTGGCCCCGGGGCATCATGTACATGACCCCGCCCGTCAGCGGGCAGGGCCCCTTCAGCCGCAAGATGATCATCACGGCACCGATGCCCTTCGATGCCGTCCGCCGCTGGGAGGGGACCTTCACCGGCCGGCGCGGGCCCGACTACGAGGCCTGGAAGGAGGAGCAGGCCGGGCGGGTTCTGGCGCTCATGGAGCGGATCCGCCCCGGATTCCGGGAGGCGGTCGAGGCGGTCCATGCGTCGAGTCCGCTGACCATACGCGACTACTACGGTACGAAGGAGGGTGCCATGTACGGTTTCCGCAAGGATGCGCAGCAGATCGCCCTCTCGCAGGTCCCGATCGCGACGAAGATCGGCAACCTGCTGCTCACGGGACAGAACATCAACCTGCACGGCATCTGCGGCGTACCGCTCACGGCGGTCAATACGGCCGAAGCGCTGCTCGGGACCAACCGCCTGATCCATGCCATCAACACGAAATACGAAACCGACCATGGAAACCTTTGCAAATGACATCGAATTCCGCCCGGCCGAGGAGATCAAGGCCTTTCAGGAACAGTTGCTGCAGAAGGCGTTGCACTACCTCGCCGGACATTCGGCCTACTACCGCCGCATGTTCGACCGCTGCGAGATACGCATCGACCAGATCCGCCACATCGAGGATCTGGTGAAGATCCCCTTCACCGAGAAGAAGGACCTGCAGCTCTTCAACGAGGAGTTTCTCTGCTGCCCCCGCGAGAAGGTCATCGACTATGTGACCACGTCGGGGACGCTGGGCGACCCGGTGACCTTCGGATGCACGGAACTGGACCTGCAGCGTCTGGCCTACAACGAGAAGAAGTCGTTCGCCTGCGCCGGGCTGCGTCCCGGGAACATCGTGCAACTGATGACCACGCTCGACAAGCGGTTCATGGCCGGACTGGCCTATTTCCTCGGCATCCGCGAACTCGGCGCCAGCGTCATCCGCGTCGGGAACGGCATCCCCGAGCTGCAGTGGGACACCATCCGGAGGCTGAAGCCCGACACGATCATGTGCGTGCCGTCGTTCATCCTGCGGCTCATCCAGTATGCCGAGGAGCACGACATCGACTACCGCCGAAGCAGCATCCGCCGCATCATCGGCATCGGCGAGGGGTTGCGCGAACAGGATTTCTCGCTCAACCTGCTCGGGCAGCGCATCCGCGAGAAGTGGGACGTGCAGCTCTTTGCCACCTACTCTTCCACGGAGATGGGCGCCACCTTTTCGGAGTGCGAATACGGTTGCGGCGGGCATATCCATCCGGAACTCATCATCGTCGAGATCATCGGGCCGGACAACCTGCCCGTTGCCGACGGCGAGTACGGCGAGATCGTCGTCACGACGCTCGGCGTCGAGGGCATGCCGCTGCTGCGCTTCCGCACGGGCGACATCGCCGCCAAGCGGACCGAGCCGTGCCGCTGCGGCCGCCACTCGTTCCGCCTTACGCCGCTTGTCGGACGCAAACACAACATGATCAAGCTCAAGGGTACGACGCTCTACCCGCCGGCCCTGAACGACGTGCTGGACAACACCGCCTATGTGGAGAACTACGTCGTCGTGGTCGAGGAGAGCGAGGCCGGAACCGACCGCGTGATCGTCCGCATCGGGCTGAAGTACAGTCCCGAATTCGATGCCGTGAAGGACCTCAAGGACCGTTTCCGTTCGCGTATCCGCGTAGCCCCCGAGATCGAGCTGCTGCCGGTCGAGGAGATCCGCCGCATCAACTTCCCGGTCAAGAGCCGCAAACCGGTAAAATTCATCGACAACCGCAAATAGCCATGAACCACCCCGAATTCGACGACATCCGTCCCTACCGCGACGAGGAGATCCCGGCGGCGATGCAGCGCATCGCATCGAGCGAGTTCTTTCCGCTGCTGGCCACCTATATCTTTCCTGAGGAAGAACTTGAGGCCGTGCGCCGCAAAGTGGCGTCCATCAAGACGATCCGTGAGTTTCAGGAACAGGTCATGGCCGTGGTGAACGAGCAGGTCATCGCCCGCAGCATCACCTCGTTCACCTGGGAGGGAATCGAGCGGCTCGACCCCTCGGAGCGTTACCTTTTCGTCTCGAACCATCGCGACATCATGCTCGACGCCTCGCTGCTGCAGTACCTGCTCTTCGAGCACGGCCACGAGACCTCGGAGATCACTTTCGGGGCCAATCTCATGTCCTCGCAGTTGGTCATCGACATCGGCAAGGCGAACAAGATGTTCCGCATCGAACGCGGCGGCAACATGAAGGACTTCTACCGCAGTTCGATGCACTGCTCGGAGTACATCCGGCACACGATCACCGAAAAGCGGCAGTCGGTGTGGATCGCCCAGCGCAACGGGCGGACCAAGGACGGCAACGACCTCACGGATCAGGGTATCGTCAAGATGTTCTGCATGAGCAAACCCTTCGACAAGATCGAGGCGCTGGCCGAACTGCACATCGTGCCGCTGTCGATCTCCTACGAATGGGAGCCCTGCGACATCCTCAAGGCACTCGAGCTCTACGAGTCGCGCTTCACCCGCTACACGAAAAAGCCGGGCGAGGACCTGAACAGCATACTGACGGGCATCATGCAGCCCAAGGGCGCCGTGCATCTGGCCTTCGGGCCATGCCTCGATGCAGAGACGCTGCGCGCATACGACGGCTGCACCCACAACGAATACCACAAGCAGGTGACCCGGCTTCTCGACCGGACGATCCGCGGCAACTACCGCCTCATGCCCAACAACTTCATCGCCCACGACCTCCGCTACGGGCAGACCCGCCATGCGGCGCACTACACGCCGGCGCAGAAGGATGCCTTCATCGGTCGGCTCGGGGAGCTGGCGAAGTTCGAGGTGGACGATCCGGATCTGCTGCGCGACATCTTCCTGGGGATCTACGCCTCGCCGGTGGAGTACCTGAACGATTGACCCCGGAACGGACATGGCCGCGTTTTTCCTTCGCATCTACGACTGGCTGGCCGGGCGGCGCATGTGGCTCGGCGGCGTGCTGGCGCTCCTCTGTGTGCTGCTGCTTGCCGGGCTGCTCTCGCTGGGCCGCAACGAGGACATCCTGGATTTCCTGCCCGTGGACAACCACCACCGCAAGGCCCTGAACCTCTACCAGGAACTCTCGGCCGCCGACCGCATCGTCGCCATCGTGCTTCCGCGCGACAGCATGGCTACGGTCCCGCCGGACCGGCTGGCCGATGCGGCGGAGCGCTTTGCCGCGGCCGTGGCCGGCCGCGACTCGCTCGGCGCGGTCCGCGACCTGATGACCCGCATCGACTACGGGCGTTTGTTCGATACCCGGCAGTTCCTCTACGACCACATCCCCTGCTTCCTGACCGACGCGGACTACGAACGCATCGACTCGCTGCTGACGCCCGGCTACATCGAGGCGCAGATCGCCCGCGACCGGATGCTGCTGATGTTCCCCACGGGCAGCCTGCTCTCGGACCATGTGCGGCAGGACCCGCTGAACCTCTTTACGCCGGCCGTGGCGCGGCTGCAGCAGTTCCAGCCGGGATTCAGGTACGAACTCTACGACGGGTATATCCTCACGCCCGACCGGAAGCGGGCCATCGTGACGATGCGCACCCCCTACGGGTCGAACGAAACCGACTCCAACGCCCGGCTGATCGCCCTGCTGCGCGACGCCGCGGATGCCGTCGAAGCCGACACTCCCGAGCTGGAGGTCCACCTTGCCGGGGCTCCGGTCATCGCCGTTACGAATGCGCGGCAGATCAAGGCCGACAGCCTGCGGTCGATCGCCGTGGCCGTCGTGCTGATCCTTGCGCTGCTGCTCTGGACGCTGCGCTCCATGAGGTCGCTGCTGCTGATCGGCGTCTCGATCCTCTTCGGGTGGCTCTTCGCCATGGGCGGCATGTCGCTCCTCCGCGACGAAGTGTCGATGATCATCCTGGGCATCGGCTCGATCATCATCGGCATCGCCGTCAATTACCCGCTCCACATGCTGGCCCACCTGCGCCACGAACACGACATGCGTGCAGCCCTGCGTGAAATCGTCTCGCCGCTCGTTATCGGCAACATCACCACCGTGGGAGCCTTCCTCTGCCTGGTCCCGATGACGGCCCCGGCGCTGCGCGACCTGGGGCTCTTCGCCGCCTTCATGCTGGTCGGCACCATCCTCTTCGTGCTGGTCTTCCTGCCCCACCTGGTCGGGAAACGCCCCCGGACCGAAGGCGGCGGACAACGCTTCCTCCGGGCGTTCTCGGCGATCGACTTCGAGCGCAAGCCGCGTCTGGTTCTCGGGGTCTGCCTGCTGACCGTCCTGTTCGCCTTCTTCAGCCGCCACACGGCCTTCGACACGGACATGCGGCACATCAACTACATGACCGACGGGCAGCGCGCCGATCTGGAGGCTTTCTCCCGGATGCTCGGCCCGGACAGCCTGACGACGGTCTACGTGGCCTCGGAGTCCGCGACCTGGGACGGGGCGCTGCAGCGGAGCGAAACGGCCCGCGGCGCCCTGGAGCGGATCGTCGCCGAGCACCCAGGGTCGGTGCTGGAGAGCGCCACACCCTTCCTCCCCTCGCGCTCCGAGCAGCTGCGGAGGCTGGCCCGCTGGGAGGAGTTCGTCGGACGGCATGCCGACTCGATCCGTACGCAGCTGGCTGCGGCGCTCCGGGCGAACGGGTTCCGCGAGGATGCCTTCGCCGGGTTCGAAGCGCTGCTCGACAAGCCGTTCGCACCGCTCGGGTGGGAGGAGCTTGCGCCGCTGGCCGGGCAGCTTTTCGAAGGGTATCTGAATGAGGCGGACGGAACCTGTACGGTGGTCGATCGGGTCAAGGTGCTTCCCGGGGAGGTCGGGGCGGTCGAGGAGACCCTGCGGCAGCGGATCCCCGGCTCCTACTGCTTCGACGTGCAGGGGATGAACGGTGCCATCGCCGATTCACTGACCGGCGACTTCAACTACATCGGCTGGTCGTGCGGTGTGATCGTCTTCCTCTTCCTCTGGTTCTCGTTCGGGCGGCTCGAACTGAGCCTCATGGCCTTCCTGCCCATGGCTGTCAGCTGGCTGTGGATCCTCGGCCTCATGGAGCTGCTCGACATCCGGTTCAACATCGTGAACATCATCCTGGCCACCTTCATCTTCGGCCAGGGCGACGACTATACGATCTTCATCACCGAAGGACTTGTCTACGAACACGCCTACGGGCGCAAGCTGCTGGCCTCGTACAAAAGCAGCATCGTGATCTCGGCGCTGATCATGCTCATCGGCATCGGAACGCTCATCATCTCGCGCCACCCGGCCATGCGGTCGCTGGCCGAAGTGACCATCGTCGGCATGTTCACCGTCGTGCTGATGGCCTATATCATCCCGCCGTTCATCTACCGATGGCTGGTGCGGCGCCGCGACGACGGGTTCCGCACGGCTCCCGTCACCCTCGGGCAGCTGCTCCGCACGGGGTGGTTCCGGGTGCTTCTTGCCGCCGAACTGTTGGGAGCCATCCTGCTCCGTCTCGTTTCGGGAAACAGCCGCCGGCTGCTCGGCAGCTACATCCGGCGGGTTGCCGGCTGGGACCTGCGCCACCTCCCCGGTATCGGTTTCCGTGCGGCGCCGCTGCCGGCCGGGGCACAGGTGATTGCAGCCCGCTACCATGCGGACGTGGATCTGCTCGCGGCGGCAGCTGCGGGCGCGGGGGTCGTTGCCGACCGCCGTTTCCCGGCGCTGATCTCGGCGCTGCTGCGGACGACCCATGCGCTGGTTCCTGCCGGCAGTGCTGACGGGGCCTGCAGGCGGGGATGGCAGGTCGTCTGCTTCGGCCCCCTGCCGGACGGTCTCCACGCGCCGGTCATCCCGATGGGAATCCACGGCAGCGGCGATCTGTACCCAGATGGAGGGCCCCTGCTCGAACGGGGCTCTCTCAGGGTCGAATACGGGGCTCCGGTGGCTGCCGGTGCCGCCGCAGCGGCCGTCGGGACGTTGGAGGATGCGATGCGCATGCGCTTCGGCACGGCACGCTATTATGCGCCGCAGGTGCTGGCCCGATACCGTTACAAGGGACCGGAGGTCGAGGCCCGGGCCCGCCGGGTGCTGCGCGGCAGCGGCGCCTTCAGCCGATGGATCGACCGCGGCAGCACTCCACGCACGGCCGTCGTCGTCAATAACGGTCAGGGGGAGTTCGGACTGCTCCTGGCCCTCGTGCATCCCGAATGCGAGGTCTACGTTTTCGAGCAGGATGCGGATCGGGCTGCTCTGGCCCGTCACGTTGCGGCACAACCTGCCAACCTGCATCCCGGCAGCGACGGCGATCCCGCCGCTGGCGAGTTCCCCGGTGCGATGTGGTTCCTGATCGATCCGACTCCCGAACAGCGGGCGAAGTACCCCGGGGCGGAGATCGTCACTCTCGGATAGCGATTCCGCAGGACGTCAGAATTTCCAGTTGAAACCCACGAGCAGGTCGCGCGGGCGGATGGCATAGCGGCATGCCGAGGAGCTCAATCCGTCGAAGAGCGTGTAGGCGTACTCTGTCTCGTTGAGCAGATTCGCGGCCGAGGCGAAGAACTCCCACCGCAGGCCGGCTTTCCAGCGCAGCGAGACGTCGGCCAGTATGAGGTGCTTGCTCCGCGTGTCGGAGAGTTGCGTGCGGTAGTGCTCTCCGGTCAGCTGGAGAACCAGATTTTTGGCCGGCATGAAGTTGAGCTGCAGCCGCTGGTCGAACGCATGGCGGTCGGTCGGGGCGGCGGATTCGATCCGCAGCTGCGTGTAGCGGTAGTTGAATGTGTATTCGACGTTGAGCCAGCGGGCCGCGCGGAGGTTCACCCGTGGCGAGAGGGTCAGCACGCCCGAGCGGTACGGCATCCGGACGCCCTGCTGGCAGACCTCCATCCGCGTGTCGCTCCATGCAAGATCGACTCCCGCCTGGCCGTGCAGGGCGTCGATGTTGGTGCTCATGCCCGTCGAGAGGCTCCACGACGCCATGCGGTTCGCCCCGCGGAGTTGCCCCGAGACGATGTAGTCGCCTTCGAAATCCTGCGTGGCGAGCCACGGAAGGTCGTACCACGAGCGCTGGAGGAAGAGGTGGGCGAAGATGCCGCTGAGCGGGTTCTTGTAGTTGGCCCCTGCCATCAGCATTCGCACGGGGGTCGATACGGGCGCTGCGGCCCCGGAGGAGAGCGTGCGGTAGTCGCGCAGCAGTGCGACCGGGTAGATCGACGAATCATCGGCTCCCTGCTCGCCCGCGGCACCCGATGCCGAGAGGGTCCAGCAGGCCGACGGAGTCCAACGCGCCGAGAGGTTGGCCGACCAGAGCAGCGGGCTGCTGTCGCCGCCCGTATAGCGGTAATAACGCCAGTCGACCGGCAGGGCGAGCATGAGCCGCAGGCGCTGCGTGCGCCAGGTGGCCGTCGGCCGCAGGTAGAGGCTTCCGTAGCCGAAGCGCGTGTCTGCGGCAAGCGGCGCGGAGGTCTCGACCCCGAGGCCGCTCAATGCGCTGTCGAACCGCCGGTACAGGGCTGCGATACCGCCCTTGAACTGGAACGACCAGCGGCGTCCGGCCCCCAGCCCCCAGGCGACGTTGTGGTTCATGCGCAGCAGGTCTGCATCGAGCCGCTGCCGCTGTGCGGAGCCCTCACGCACGACATCCAGCTGCTGCGGCTGCGTGAGCCACAGGAGGTTCGACGTCACGGTCAGCGTGCGATTCCCCGTGCGGCGGATGTAATTGAGGTCGTTCTCCACGCGGTGCGTCGGGGCTTCGGTCTGCTGGCTGTTGGGATAGCTGCCCGTTGTCGCGGCGTCGAAATCGCTCCACGCAAGGTCGGCCGAAAGGCAGTCCATGAGGTAGAAGCGTTCGGTGTTGGCCAGCAGCTTCACATGGGCCGTGAGCTGCCGGTCGGTAAGCCGGGCCCGCTCCGCGAGCTCTTCAGCCAGTTCCCCGTCGGAGAGGTAGCGGACGATCCGCGAGGCGTAGTCCGAAGTCAGCCGGTCGTAGCCCCAGGCGACGTGGCCGCTCAGCTGGTAGTCGTCTGTGAGTTTGCGCAGGTGGTCGGCACTGGCCATCGCCGAACGATTCAGCCGCGTGCGGCTGTCGTCGAGCGGCGCCTCGGAGAGCCCCGTTGAGAACCACGCGGGGGCCTCGTAGCGGTTGTCGGCACCGTTGAGCATCTCCTCGGCCGTGAGCTGGTGCAGATCGGCCGTCGGGTCCTCGCCCGTGTTGTCGCCCTTGAGGTTGAGCATCGACTGACTTTGCGCGGCGATGCGCATGGCGAAGGCCGAGCCGCTGCCCAGCGCCTCGTCGGGCGATCCGCCGCCGGCGCCGCGAAGCGTTCCGGTCCAGTGCGAACGGGCCTGTTTCTTCAGACGGAGGTTCAGGGCCGCGCGGTCGCTGTAGAGCACGTCGCGCAGCGCCTTGATCGGCTGGTGGTTCTCCATCACCTCGACGCTGGCCACGTCCTGCGGGGCAATGTTGTTCGTCGCAAGACCATAGCGGCCGTCGAGCATGTCCATCCCCTCGATGTAGAACTTGTTGATCGCCTCGCCGTTGTAGCGGATCTCGCCCGACTTTTCGACCTCGATGCCCGGCATCTTGCGCAGCACGTCGGCGATCGTGCGGTCCTGTGCCTCGGTGAAGCTTGCGACGTTGTAGCTCACCGTGTCGCCCCGCAGCGAGAGGCGCGGCGCACGGATCTCGACCTCGCGGATCTCCACGGCACTGGCCTCGAGACGGATCTCCTGTGGCAGCCGGGCGGCATCGAACCGCTGCGCACGGTAGCCCATCATCGAGACGTCGATCCGTGCGGCCCGCATCCCCTGACGCGGGCGGAGACGGAAGGCGCCGTCCGCAGCCGAGGTCGTGTAGCCTGCCTGCCGTCCCGTGCTGTCGGCGGCCAGCAGGATGGCCCCGGAAAGGGGCCGTCCGTCGGCGGCATCCACGACACGCCCGGTCAGTTCCTGCGCCGAAACTGCGGAGGCAAATCCCAATATAACAGCGATAAATACGATCCACTTCATGTGTTACAGCAGGTTATTCGAGCTCGATCGGATTGTAGCCGCGCACGAGGTCGCCCGGATTGACGGGGGTGCCGTCCTCGTTCTTGATGGTCATCCGCACGTTGGAGCTGCCCGTGAGGTAACCGACCGGATCGGTCATTACCTTCTGCTTGAGGTCGAGGTACTTCTTGCGGTTGGTCTTCATGTAGTTGCGGTCGGTCATGCGGATGGGCTCGACGCGCTGTTCCACGCCCGTGGCCTCCAGATCGAGCACTCCGGCATCGTCCCTTATGGCCAGGATCAGCCCCGGCAGCCCGCCGAACTTCCACGGCCCGCTGCTCACGGCGATCTCGGGGGCGTACCACGCCTCGTAGCTTCGGCCGCGGAAGGTGCAGCGGGCCCGGCGGCACGCATAGCCGAGGATCGTCCGCTCGCCGTCGGCAAGCTCCCACCCGCAGTCGGGCAGCGGCTCGGTGTAGAGCAGGTGGTCCATGCCGATCTGATCGATGTGGGTCAGCCGTCCGGCCGCCGCATCGCGGAAGAAGATGTCCTGCACGCCGCCGTGGAAACTTCCGAGGTTGGCCAACACCTGCTCGGGCGGCGTGACGCGCACAAGCGAGTCGGTCTGCCACGTCTTGTAGGAGTAGCATTTCGAGACGTTGCGCCCGACCTGAAGCAGCAGGAGGTCCTCCATCGGGTGGTCGTTCTCGGGCCGCCGCTCATAGAGCATGCGGTAGCTGACGACGAATCGCGTCGTGTCGAGCACTTCGCCGGGCAGTTCGGTCGTGTCGAACGTCGTAACGCCGTCGGTCGTGTAGGTAACAATGGTCTGCTGGGCCTGCGCCGCACAGACTGTTGCGGCGAGGACGACAAGGGTGACAAGTAACTTTTTCATGGTGTATCGGTTTTGGTTCCGATACAAAGGTCGCACGAAATCCGGCTGGCGATGGTTAATGCTCCGTTAAAGAGTGTTAAATAGTCTTAACGCCGTCGGCCGTGGCATTTTTATGCGTACCTTTGTACAAAACACAAGAACCTCTTCCGGATGAACAGACGTCGTTTCGGTCGTATCTCATTGCTGGTTACCGTCGCATTGGTTGTACTTCTGGTTGTGCAGGCGTGGAGCCTTGCCAGCATGTACCATGACCGCCGCGAGGAGTTCTCGCGACAGGTGATGCAGGCCATGACCCGCGCCGCCTACGACGACCTGCTGCTGGGCAACAAGCCCTCCGGACACAAAAGCCACATATCCTTCTCTTCGTCGGGGAACATCGACTCGATCCGCGTGGACATGATTCAGGAGATCACGGTGAAGAACCTCGACGGGGCGGGCAAAAGCATCACTTTTACCCCCAAGTCCGACACGATACACCACGATATCAGTATTTCCGACGGCCCGGAGACCCGCTTCATCCGTCAGGAGATCCGCATCCCGTCGGTCTATGTCCTGCGGCTCAACATGGCGCGCTACGATTCGCTGCTTACGTGTAACCTGCAGACGGCGGGCATCGACCTGCCTCACAAGGTTGATGTCGTGCGCGGCCCCACCGACAGCACGTCGTCGGCACGGCTCTTTACGACAAAGCCGCCAGAGGATCCCGAGGTGGTGCTTACCGCGCTCAACGATTCGCTGCGGCTCAAGGATCCGCTCACCTTCACGACATCGCTCACGACCGATGAAGAGCTCTATTTCCGTTTGCGGATCGAGAATCCCGACCGGCAGCTTGTGCGCGACATGGCCGGTGTGATCGGCTCGTCGCTCCTGATGCTCGCGGCCGTGGCCGGGGCGCTGATCTACCTGCTGCGCACGCTCTTCCGGCAGAAGACGCTCGAAGAGATGCGCCTCGACCTGACACACAACATCACCCACGAGTTGAAGACCCCGATCGCCGTGGCCAACGCCGCGAACGACGCCCTGCTCGACTTCGGGGCGGCGAACGATGCGGCCCGGCGCGAACGATACCTGACCGTCATCCGCGAGCAGCTGGCTGCCCTGGGCGGCATGGTGCAGCGCATCCTGACGATGAGCGTCGAGGAGCGCGGAGAGTTTACGCTCCGCCGCGAAGAGCTGGAGCTCCTCCCGCTGCTTGAGGAGATTGCGGCCCGCTTCCGCATGAAGGGGCGCGGGCGGGCGACGATCGAGGTGGAGGCCGAAGGAGCGGATCTGAAGGTTGCAGCCGACCGGTTCCACCTCACGCATGCGCTGGAGAATCTGGTGGACAATGCTCTGAAATACTCCCGAGACGAGGTGCGGATCCGCCTCTCGGCCCGACGTGTTGCAAAAGGGATCGAGTTGCGCGTCGCGGACAACGGCATCGGCATCGACCGTATGGCCCAGACCCACATTTTCGAAAAGTTCTACCGCGTGCCGACCGGCGACCGCCACGACGTCAAGGGATTCGGGCTGGGACTCTACTATGTGCGGCTGATTGCCCGCAGACACGGCGGCGAGATCACGGTGGAGAGCGCCCCGGGGCGCGGTTCAACCTTCATACTGACACTTCCCGACGATGGACGATAGGATACGCATGCTGCTTGTCGAGGACGAGCGGACGCTCGCCGACATCATCGCCGACACGCTCGGCGAGAAGGAGTTCGACGTGACGGTGGCCTACGACGGCATCGAGGGACTGCGCCGTTTTGACGAGGCGCGTCCCGATGTCGTCGTGACCGACATCATGATGCCCGGCATGGACGGCTTTTCGTTCGTAGATGCCCTGCGCCGCCGCACGGCCGACATCCCCGTTCTCTTCCTTTCGGCCCGGTCGTCGGCCGAAGACGTGGTGCGCGGCTTCGAGACGGGCGGCAACGACTACCTGCGCAAGCCCTTCGCCATGAGCGAACTGGTCGTCCGCGTGAAGGCCCTGGTCGGCCGCACGAGGACGGCGCACGCCCCCTCCGAGGTGCACTACCGGATCGGGCGTTTCGATTTCGATGTCTCCCGGCAGCGGCTCTCCGACGGTGTGCGCACGCAGGAACTCTCGGCCCGCGAGGCCGGTGTGCTGGAGATGCTCTGCGAACGCATGGGCGAAGTGGTCCCCTCGCAGCGGATCCTGCAACGGATCTGGGGCGACGACACGTTTTTCAACGCCCGCAGCCTGCACGTTTTCATCACGCGCCTGCGCCGGCTGCTTTCGGCCGATCCGTCCGTCCGGATCGTCAATGCCCGCGGCGTCGGGTACCGCCTCCACGGCTGACGGGGCTGCCGCCCGGCATCCCCGTGCACATCACTTCCGGCAATCGACCGCCACCTTGATCACCCCGTCCCGGCGCTCCTCGAAGAGGCGGTAGGCCTCGTCGATGCGGCTCAGCGGGTAGCGGTGCGTGATGAGCGGCGTGGTGTCGATCCGCCCCTCGGCGATCAGCTGCAGGATCTCGCGGCAGTCGCATCCATCCACCCCGCCGGTCTTGAACGTGAGGTTCTTGCCGTACATGTCGGGCAGCGGCAGCTCCTGCGGCCGGTCGTACAGCGCCACGACCGTCACCACGGCGTTCGGGCGGGCGCACTCCCAGGCCAGACGGAAGGTCCCGTCGCTGCCGGCAACCTCCAGCACGCGGTCGGCGCCGCCGTGGTCGCTGTGCCGCAGCACGAAGTCGCGGCATGCCCCGGGCCCGGTGACGAGCACCTCGGGATAGTGTTCGCGGACGAAGCGGCGCCGCTCCTCGAGGGCTTCGCACACGATGATGCGCTTCGGATTCCTGAGCCGGGCGCAGAGCAGCGTGCAGAGCCCCGTCGGCCCGGCCCCGAGGATAAGGACCGTGTCTTCGGGCCCGATCTCGGAGATGCGCGCGGCCCAGAATCCCGTGGCGAGGATGTCGCCGACGAAGAGTGCCTGCTCGTCGCTCACCGTGTCGGGGATGCGCGTCAGCCCCTGGTCGGCATGGGGCACCCGCACGTATTCGGCCTGCCCGCCGTCGATGCGGCAGCCCAGGGCCCAACCTCCGTCGGGGTCCGTGCAGTTGTTCACATAGCCGTGGCGGCAGAAGAAGCACTCGCCGCAGAAGGTCTCGACATTGACCGCCACACGGTCGCCCGGGGTGACGTTCGTGACGCTTGCGCCGACCGCCTCGACCACACCGACCATCTCGTGGCCGACGGTGATGCCCTCGACGGCGCGCGGCACGCTGCCGTGCTTGATATGCAGGTCGCTGGTGCAGATGCTGCCCAACGTGACGCGCACCAGTGCATCGCGCGGATCGAGCAATACGGGAACGGGTTTGTCGCACAGCGCGAAATGGCCGTGTCTGACGTAGGTACAAGCTTTCATGGAATCTGTTTGCGTATCGTTTCCGCAAAGATACCAAATCTTCGGGACGGAGCGTCGTCGCGCGCCGGCTTTTTCTCACCAGCAGTCGATTCGCCCCTTCAGCCGGGGAATGCGCTCCTTCGTGAAACGGGGGCTGCGGACTCCGCTGCGCTTCTGGGCGACGTAGTCGGCGAGCAGGGCGACGGCTTCGTGGCCCAGCAGGAGAATCGCCGCGAGGTTGCAGAGCGTCATCAGCGCCATGGTCACGTCGGCAAGGCTCCACACCAGGTCGAGCGTCGCCAGCGACCCGAAGAGCACCATGCCCCCGACCAGCAGGCGGTAGAGCGTGAGCACCCCGCGCCGGGAGGTGATGAACCGCACGTTGGCCTCGCCGTAGTAGTAGTTGCCGATGATCGACGAGAAGGCGAAGAGGAAGATCGCCACGGCGACGAACAGTCCGCCGACGGGGCCGATTTCGCTCACCAGGGCGGCCTGCGTCAGCTGGATGCCGTTCAGCGAGGCGTCGGGGACACCGCCGAAGAGGATGATGAAGGCCGTGCAGGTGCAGATGAGCAGCGTGTCGGTGAAGACACCGAGGGTCTGGATCAGCCCCTGCTTCACCGGATGCGAGACGTGGGCCGTGGCGGCGACGTTCGGGGCCGAGCCCATGCCGGCCTCGTTGCTGAACAGGCCGCGCTTGATGCCCTGCATGAGCGCCGCGCCAGCCGTTCCGCCCAGGACCGGACCCCAGCCGAAGGCCTCGGAGAGGATCAGCCCGAGCACCTCGGGCAGCCGGCGGATGTTGAACAGGACGATGCCCAGGGCCAGCAGGATGTAGCCCAGGGCCATGACCGGGACAATCACGCCGCTGACCCGGGCGATGCGGTGGATGCCGCCGAAGATGATGAGGAGCGTGAGCGCGGTGAGCCCGACGCCGATCCAGTGCGGATCGAGCCCGAAGGCCCCCTCCCATGCGGCGCAGATCGTGTTGCTCTGCACCGAGTTGAAGGCAAATCCGAACGTTACGGAGATCAGCACGGCGAACAGCTCGCCCATCCACCGTTTCCCGAGCCCGTACTCCATGTAGTAGGCCGGGCCGCCGACGTAGGAGTCGCGGCCGCGGCGTTTGTAGAGCTGCGCGAGGGTCGATTCGACGAAGGCGCTCGCGGCCCCCACGAGGGCGATGACCCACATCCAGAAGACCGCTCCGGGACCGCCGACGACGATCGCCGTGGCCACGCCGGCCAGGTTGCCCGTGCCGACGCGGCTGGCCAGCGATACGGCGAAGGCCTGGAACGAGGAGACGTGGCGCTCGCCCCCGGGTGCGCTTCCCGACGGCTCGCCCAGCACGCGGACCATCTCGCGCAGCATGCGGAACTGCACGCCGCGTGTCCGCAGGGTGAACCACACGGCGCAGCCGAGCAGCGCCGCAACCAGCACATGGCTCCACAGAATGTCGTTGATGCTGCCGATCCAGCCGGTCAGAGTCTCCATCGTGATCTTCGTGTTTCGGGAATGACACCGCAAATTCGGTGCAAAACGGGACGGCCCGGGGCCGGATGGCCTATCCGATCAGCAGGTCGTCGAGACGCAGCTTGGGCACATAGTGCACCCCGTCGCGGCGGTAGTAGGCCCGGCTCTCGTCGGCGCCGATCTCCACGAGCTCGATGCGCTCGGCCCCCTTGCCGACGGCCACGACGAGCAGCGGCTCGCAGCCGAGTCCGAACTCCCGGCGGATCGCCTCGCGGTCGAACGCCCCGATGCAGATGCCGTTCAGCCCGATCTCCGCGGCGCGCAGCAGCATGCTCTGTGCCGAGATTCCGAGATCCATATCGACGTAGCGGTCCTCGGGCACCGTCGTGCAGACGATGATGAAGGCACGGGGCTCGGTGCCCGGCAGCGGCAGGTGCAGTTCGGGCAGGGCCCCGCCGAGGCGGATGTGCGGCAGGACCTTGTCCGCCTCGTCAGCCAGCACGGGGCGGAAGCGCAGCACCTGCGCGTTCCGCGCCGAAGGGATGCGCGTATTGACCGCGATGATGCTGCGCAGCTGGTCCTCGCGCACGACGAAGTGTGTGTCGTAGCCGCGGTAGCTGCGGTTCCGGAGCAGCAGCCGCATGAGCGACGGCTGCGGCTTCCGCACGGCGGGAGCCGCAGCGCGGGCGCGGTACTCCTCCATCTTACGTCCCAGAAAGTCGTCTGCCATGGTTTCCTTTTTTTGTCTCTTTACGGGGCAAAGATACGACATGCGGCGCGGTATGCCAAATTTATCCGGCGCACAGAGGCTCCCGCCCGCCGGTTTTGCGGTCTGCGGAAGATTCCGTATATTTGTTCGTCCCGATCGGGACACGACTTCAAACCGCATGCATACAGATATGGAACATTTCGATTTCGATGAGATCGTCCCCCGGCGGGGCACCTGCTCCGTGAAATGGGACGACGGGGTACCCGACGGCGTGCTGCCCATGTGGGTCGCCGACATGGATTTCCGCACGGCCCCGGCGGTCGTCGAGGCGCTGCGCCGGCGGGTCGAGCACGGCATCTACGGCTACGCCATACCGCCTGAGGCCTATGCCGAGTCGATCCGGGGCTGGTTTCTGCGCCGCCACGGATGGGCGCCCGAGCGGGAGTGGATCCACCCGGTGACGGGCGTCATCCCCGCCCTTTCGGCCATTCTGCGGGCCATGACCCGTCCGGGAGACAAGGTGCTGATCCAGCCGCCGGTCTACAACCACTTCTACATCGCCATTGCCAACAGCGGCTGCACGCCCGAGGAGAGCAACCTGGTGCTCGACGGCAACCGCTACCGCATCGACTTCGAGGACCTCGAGCGCCGTGCGGCCGACCCGGCGGTGAAGCTCATGCTGCTGTGCAACCCCCACAACCCCGCCGGCCGGGTCTGGACGCCCGACGAACTGCGGCGCATCGGCGAGATCTGCCTGCGCCACGACCTCTTCATCATCGCCGACGAAATCCACTGCGAACTGGTCATGCCGGGATTCCGCTATACTCCCTTCGCCTCGCTCGATGAACGGTTCCGGCAGCACTCGGTGACCTGCACGTCGCCCAGCAAGGCCTTCAACCTGGCCGGTCTGCAGGTGGCCAACATCTTTGCCGCCGACCCCGACACGCGCGGGCGGATCGTCCGTGCACTCGAGATCAACGAGACGGGAATGATCAGTCCCTTTGCCATCGAGGCCCTGATGGCCGCCTACAATGAGGGCGACGCGTGGCTCGACGCCTTGAACGAATACCTGTGGGGCAACTACGTGGAACTGCGCGACCATTTCGCCGCCCGCCTGCCCCAATTCCCCGTATTGCCGCTCGAGGGCACCTACCTGGTGTGGATCGACTGTCGGGCCGCGGGCCTGAGCTCCGCGGAACTCGACCGGCGGCTGACCGCCGAAGCCCGCGTGCGGATCAACCCCGGAGCGATGTACGGTGCCGCCGGCGAGGGCTTCATCCGGGTGAACATCGCCTGCCCGCGGGCACTGCTGCGCGAGGGAATCAAACGCATAACCGATCTGTTGATTTGATAATCATACTGCTATGAAACGACTTTTCGCTGCGCTGTGCGCGGTACTTTTCGTCGTTCCGCTCCTCGCGGCCGAGGGCGCGGAACCCATCCGACTGATCTCCTACAACCTGCGCAACAGCGGGGCCGACGACGGCGCCAACAACTGGGAGAAGCGCTCCCACGCCACACGGCAGATGCTCTGCGAGGAGCGCCCCGACCTGTTCGGCGTGCAGGAGGCTTTGGCCGACCAGCTTGCGTTTCTCGATGCCTGCTGCCCGGATTACGGGCGTGTGGGTGTGGGCCGCGACGACGGCGACCGCTCCGGCGAGACGATGGCCATCTACTACAACCGCAAGCGGTTCGAGCTGCTCGACAGCGGTACGTTGTGGCTGAGCGAGACTCCGGATCGTGTATCGCGCGGCTGGGACGGAGCCTGCAACCGCACGATGACATGGGTCGAACTGCGCGACCGCCGGTCGGGCAAGGAGTTTTTCTACTTCAACACGCACCTCGACCATCAGGGGCGCACGGCCCGCGAGGAGGGTGTGAAACTCGTCGTTGCGAAGATCCGCGAGATTGCGGGCAAGTATCCCGCTGTTTTGGGCGGCGACTTCAACACGCCGACCGACAGTCCGATCTTCAAGCCGCTGAAGAGCAGCATGAAGTCCGCGCGTGAGAAGGCCCCCGTGAGCGACGACAAGGGAACGTTCAACGGCTTCGGCTCGGCACCCGACACAATCGTGATCGACCACCTCTATTTCCGGGGCAGGCTCAGCTGTCTGCGCTTCGCTACGCTGGACGGTAGCTACGGGGCGCCCTACATCTCGGACCACTACCCCATCCTGATGGAGTTTACGCTTTGAGCAGGCTTTTTTATGCAAACGGTCGGCAGTTTCCTGACCGGAGACTGCCGACCGTATTTTCGAGGTTGTACCCCGGCGGATCAAAACCCGTTATCTGAATTCGCTTCGCCCGTTGCGCAGGATCACCGTCAGGACTGCCGAGACGATCAGCACGATGCCCGCGGCGCTCCGCCACGTGAAGGGCTCGCCGAATACGGTGATACCGATCACAACGGCCGTCAGCGGCTCCATGGCGCCGAATACGGAGGTGAGCGTCGGACCGATCTTCTTGATCGCCTGCACGAGCGCCATGTTCGACAGGGCCGTGGCCGGCAGGGCGAGGCCGAGGATTGAGAGCCAGGCACGGGGCTCCGTCTCGAGGCGGATGCCGCCCGTAAGGCTGGCGCCGATCAGGAAGAAGAGCGCTCCGAAGGCCATGACGTAGGTGGTCAGCACGGTGGAGGGGATCGTCACGGCGCAGCTTCGGCGCACGCCGACGATGTAGCCGCCGTAGGAGATGACCGACACGACGGCTGCGGCGGTTCCGAGCAGTGCATTGCCGTGCGCCAGGCCAATGCTCTCCGACGAGAGAAGCACGGCGCCCACGATCGAGAGGCCGATCGCCGCGAAGGTCACGGCCGAGCCCCGCTCGCGAAAGAAGCAGACCATGGCGAGCGCCACGGCCAGCGGGTACATGAAGTGGATGATCGAGGCCACACCGCTGGCGATCATCTGGTAGGCAATGACGAGGCTCAACGACGTCACGGCCCGGAAGATGCTCAGCACGAAGACCGTGCGGAACTCCTTCCGCCCGAGTCGGAAATTGCAGCCGGTCGCAAGCCCCCAGCCTCCCAGGCAGAGCGACGCGACGCCCCAGCGGTAGGTCAGCACCTCGAATGACGAGTAGCCCATGCCGATGAGCAGCAGGGTGAAGAGCGGCGCAAGTCCGAATGTCGCGGAGGAGACGATCGCCCACGCGGTTCCTTGGATGCGTTCCATACGGTTTCGGGGTTTCTTCTTGCAGGGCAAAGATAGAAAAAAAAGAGACGCGGCGACGGAATCCGTTGCCGCGTCCGATATCGCCGCTTGCAGGTCAGAAGCGCTTCGTGTAGCTGTGGCAATAGGGCTGTGTCCCCTTGCGGTCGTAGTAGTCCTGATGGTATCCTTCGGCGGGCCAGAAGGTCGTGGCGGGCGTCACGCGCGTCACCACGTCGTAACCCCTGGAGCGAAGGGTGTCGATCAGCTGCAGGGCGATGTCGCGTTGTGCGGGGGTCGTGTAGAAGATCTCCGAGCGGTACTGGTCGCCGATGTCGGGACCCTGCCCGTCGGCCTGCGTCGGGTCGTGGATCTCGAAGAAGAGCCGTGCGAGCTCCTCGTAGCCGATCCGGCTCGGGTCGAAGCGCACGCGTACCGCCTCGGCATGTCCCGTGGTGTGGCTGCGCACCTCCTCGTAGGTCGGATGGTCCTTGTGGCCGCCGATGTAGCCCGATTCGACGTCGAGCACTCCGGGACGCTTCGAGAGCATGTACTCCACGCCCCAGAAGCACCCTCCGGCGAAGATCGCCGTCTCCTCGGCCGGAGCCGGCGAGGCCGCCTCCTTCTTTTCGGGAAGGAACTCCAGCGAGACGGAGTTTACGCAGTGGCGCGTGTTCTTGGGCGTGAAGCCCTCGTTCAGGAAGACGTGGCCCAGGTGGGCGCCGCAGCGGGCGCAGGTGATCTCCGTACGCACGCCGTCGGCATCGGGGGTGCGGCGCACGGCCCCGGGGATCTCGTCGTCGAAGCTCGGCCAGCCGCATCCCGCGTCGAACTTGTCGGCCGAGCGGTAGAGCGGCGCGCCGCACTTGCGGCAGATGTAGGTGCCCGCCTCGCGGTGGTTGTAGAACTTTCCGGAGAAGGGGGCTTCGGTTCCCTTCTGTTCGATGACCCGTTTCTCTTCGGGTGTCAGCGGTTTCATGGTCTGTGCGTTCAATGGGGTTCCCGCGCAACAGCAGAGGAGCGCCAGGAACAGGTACAACTTGTTTGTCATCTTGTCTTCCGGTCCTCAAAAATCAGGCCGGGACCGCACCGCCGCACGCTTCGCCCCGCAGGAAGACCCGATCGATGAGCGGTGTCTGGTAGGCGTAGGAGAAGAACTCGACCGACGGCATCGGCCTGGTCAGGAAGAAGTTGGCCGTCTTGCCCGGGGTGATGCTTCCGAAACGGTCGCTCAGCCCCATGGCATAGGCGCCGTTGAGCGTAGCGGCATGGATCGCCTCGGCCGGGGTCATACGCATGCGGATCGAGGCCAGCGCCACGACCATGCGCATGTTGCCCGAGGGCGACGAACCGGGGTTGTAGTCCGAAGCGAGGGCTACGCCCAGCCCCGCACGGATCATTTCGCGGGCGGGCGGATAGCTCATCCCGAGGAAGAAGGCGGCACCGGGCAGCAGCGTCGGCATGGTCTCCGAGCCGCAGAGCGCCTCGATCTCCTCGGCACCGCTCCGCTCGAGGTGGTCCACCGACAGCGCGCCGCAGCGCACACCGGCCTGCACACCGCCCGAGACGGCCAGTTCGTTGGCGTGGATCTTGCCCCGCAGTCCGTAGCGCCGGCCTTCGGCAAGCATCCGCTCGGTCTCCTCCACGGTGAAGAAGCCCGCATCGCAGAAGACATCGATGAAGTCGGCCAGCCCCTCGCGGGCCACGGCCGGCAGCATCTCGCGGCAGATCAGATCGACATATTCGCCCTGCCGGCCCCGGTAGGCCCGCGCCACGGCGTGGGCCCCGAGAAAGGTGGCCCGCACCTCGAGGGGCGACGTCTCGCGGATGCGCCGGATGACGCGCAGCATCTTCAGTTCGTCTTCGGTCGAGAGACCGTAGCCCGACTTGATCTCCACGCAGCCCGTACCCATAGCGATGATCTCGCGGATGCGCTCCTTCGCCTGCCGGTAGAGCTCCTCCTCGGAGGTTTCGTGCAGTCGGTCGGCGGAGTTCAGGATGCCGCCTCCGCGGCGTGCGATCTCCTCATACGAAAGGCCGTTGATCTTGTCCAGAAACTCCTGCTCGCGGCTCCCGGCGTAGACCAGGTGGGTGTGCGAGTCGCAGAACGACGGGAAGAGCATCCCGCCCGCGGCATCGACGATGCGGTCGGCATCCGTCTCGCCGAGCTCGGTCATGCGGCCGAATGCCGCAATACGCTCCCCGTCAGTCAGCAGCCATGCGTCGTCGAGCGTGTCGAGGCGGTCCATCTCCGCACCGCAGCGGCGCAGGCGGCCCTCCGTCTCGATACCGACGATCCGTCCGATGTTCTTGACCAGCAGCTTCATCGCTCACGCAGGAATTCCACCGACGCGGCGATGTGGGGATACATCACCTCGTCGTTGTCGATGAACGGCACGCGGCGGCGGTAGTCGGCCACCAGCTGCTCCAACTCGGGCGACGTGCGGACCGGGCGGCGGAACCCGAGGGCCTGGGCGGCGTTGAAGAGCTCGATGGCCAGCACCCGCTCGGTGTTGAGCACCACGCGGCGCAGTTTCGTCGCGGCGTTCGAACCCATGCTCACGTGGTCCTCCTGTCCCTGCGACGAGGGGATCGAATCGACCGAGGCGGGCATGCAGAGCCCCTTCGACTGGCTGACGATCGACGCTGCGGTGTACTGCGGGATCATGAAGCCGCTGTTCAGGCCGGGATTGGCCACGAGGAACTTCGGCAGGTCGCGGGCCCCCGAGATCAGTTTGTAGATGCGCCGCTCGGAGATGTTGCCCAGCTCGGCCACGGCGATGGCCAGGAAGTCCATCGCCAGGGCGATCGGCTGCCCGTGGAAGTTGCCCGCCGAGACGACCATGTCCTCCTCGGGGAAGACCGTCGGGTTGTCCGTCGGGGAGTTGATCTCGGTCTCGAGTACCTGACCGACATAGTCGATGGTATCCTTCGTGGCGCCGTGGACCTGCGGGATGCAGCGGAACGAGTAGGGATCCTGCACGTGCTGCTTCGGCCGGGCGATCAGCTCGCTGCCCTCGAGCAGGCGGCGGAAGGCGCGGGCCGTCGTGAGCTGCCCCCTGTGGGCGCGGATCAGGTGCACCTGATCGCAGAAGGGCTCGATACGTCCGTCGAAGGCGTCGAGCGACAGGGCCCCGATGCGGTCGGCCCACTCGCTCAGCCGCTGTGCGGCGATGAGCGACCAGACGCCGTAGGCGCTCATGAACTGCGTGCCGTTGAGCAGCGCCAGACCCTCCTTCGACTGGAGTTCGAGGGGTTCCCAGCCCAGTTCGCGGAGCAGGTCGGCTGCGGGGCGCACTACCCCGCCGACCTCGACCTCGCCCAGACCCAGCAGCGGCAGGCTCATGTGGGCCAGCGGCGCCAGGTCGCCCGATGCGCCGAGCGATCCCTGCTGGTAGATGACCGGCAGGATGTCGCGGTTGAAGAACTCGACGAGCCGCTCGACGGTCCGAAGCTGTACGCCCGAGTAACCGTAGGAGAGCGACTGGATCTTGAGCAGCAGGATGAGCCGCACGATCTCCGACGGCACGCGCTCGCCGGTGCCGCAGGCGTGCGACATGACGAGGTTGCGCTGCAGCCGGGAGAGTTCGTCGCGGCCGACCGAGATGTCGCACAGCGAGCCGAAGCCCGTCGTGATGCCGTAGATCGGCCGCTCGGGATGCTCCATCTTGCGGTCGAGGTATTCGCGGCAGCGGACGATCCGCTGCCGGGCGTCGTCGCCCAGAGCCAGCGGGAGGTGCCGTTCGAGGATTTCACGTACGCGGGCGATGGTCAGGCGCTCCGCGGAGATCAGATGATGTTCCATGTCGGGTAGCAGTTGTTATTCGTTGTCGTTGAGTGCATTTCGGATGATTTCATCGTCGGCGAAGTTGGGCAGCGTGACCTCCAGTCCGGGGGTGCGCTCCATCTCGCGGCGGATGGCTGCCACGGCCCCTTCGTTGCGGGCCCAGCTGCGGCGGGCGATGCCATTGTTCACGTCCCAGAGCAGCATCTCGCGGATGCGACGGTCGGCATCCTCCGAACCGTCGATCACCATGCCGAAGCCGCCGTTGATCACCTCGCCCCAGCCGACGCCGCCGCCGTTGTGGATCGAGACCCACGTCGCGCCGCGGAAGGCGTCGCCGATGACGTTCTGCACGGCCATGTCGGCCGTCAGGTTCGAGCCGTCGTAGATGTTCGAGGTCTCGCGGTAGGGCGAGTCGGTGCCCGAGACGTCGTGGTGGTCGCGGCCCAGCACGACGGGTGCCGAGATGCGGCCGTCGGCGATTGCCCGGTTGAAGGCCTGCGCGATCTTCGTGCGGCCCTCGCAGTCGGCATAGAGGATGCGCGCCTGCGAACCAACGACCAGGTGGTTGCGGCCCGCCTCGCGGATCCAGTGGATGTTGTCGTCGAGCTGGCCGGCGATGTCGGCAGGCGCCGTGCGACGGATCTCCTCCAGCACCTCGGCAGCCAGCCGGTCGGTTGTCTCCAGATCCTCGGGTTTGCCCGAGGTGCAGACCCAGCGGAAGGGGCCGAATCCGTAGTCGAAGAACATCGGGCCCATGATGTCCTGCACGTAGGAGGGATAGCGGAAGCGTCCGCCCTCGCCCATCACGGCGGCCCCGGCACGCGAGGCCTCAAGCAGGAAGGCGTTGCCGTAGTCGAAGAAGTACATGCCGCGCGAGGTGAGCTTGTTGATGGCATCGACCTGACGGCGAAGCGATTCCTGCACGCACTCGCGGAAGCGCGTCGGCTCCTCGGCCATCATCTTGTTCGAGGCTTCGTAGCTCAGCCCGACGGGATAGTAGCCTCCGGCCCAGGGGTTGTGCAGCGAGGTCTGGTCGGAACCCAGATCTACGGGGATCTCCTCGGCGGCGAGGCGCTCCCAGAGGTCCACCACGTTGCCCACATAGGCCAGCGATACGATCTCTTTGTCGCTGACAGCCTTGCGGATACGCACGATCAGCTCATCCAGGGATTCATGCAGTTCATCGACCCAGCCCTGTTCGTAGCGTTTCTGTGCCGCCTTGGGGTTGATCTCGGCGATGACCGAGACCACGCCCGAGATGTTGCCCGCCTTGGGCTGGGCGCCCGACATGCCGCCGAGGCCCGACGAGACGAAGAGCATGCCGCGGGCGTCGCGGCGCTCGGCCGTGAAACGCTTGCGTGCGGCGTTCATCACCGTGATCGTCGTACCGTGGACGATGCCCTGCGGACCGATGTACATGTAGGAGCCGGCGGTCATCTGCCCGTACTGCGAGACACCGAGGGCATTCATCCGCTCCCAGTCATCGGGCTTCGAGTAGTTGGGGATCACCATGCCGTTGGTAACCACGACGCGCGGGGCGTCGGGATGCGACGGGAAGAGACCCAGCGGATGGCCCGAGTACATGACCAGCGTCTGGCGGTCGGTCATCTCCGAGAGGTACTTCATCGTCAGGCGGTACTGTGCCCAGTTCTGGAATACGGCCCCGTTGCCGCCGTAGGTGATCAGTTCGTGGGGGTGCTGCGCCACGGCCTTGTCCAGGTTGTTCTGGATCATCATCATGATGGCCGCCGCCTGCCGGCAGCGGGCCGGATATTCATCGATCGGACGGGCATACATCTCGTAGTCGGGACGCAGACGGTACATGTAGATGCGGCCGTACTTGCGCAGTTCGGCGGCAAACTCCCGGGCCAGCACGGCATGGTGCTTGGCGGGAAAGTAGCGCAGGGCATTGCGCAGAGCCAGCTCCTTTTCGGCCGGCGTGAGGATGTCCTTGCGCTTGGGCGCATGGTTGATCTGCTTGTCATAGGGTTTCGCTGCGGGCAGCCTGTCGGGAATGCCTGCGCGGATGTCGGCTTGAAATTCGGCGAGTGTCATGGTCTGCTATTTTATCTTTTCTTCTACGATGGCCAGCATCTCCGCCTCCAGACGGACGGCTTCGGCCGCAATGGCTTCGGCTTCGGCAACGAGTGCCTCGGCCTTCGAGCGGTCCTTCAGTCCCGCTGCGTTGATCTTCACGTTCAGGCAGGCGCCGAGGACGGCGCTGCGGGCGGCAAGGGCCCCCACCCCGGCATCCGAAACCGAATTGGGGTTGCCCGTTTCGGCCATGGCATGCACGAGCGGGAAGACCCGCACGGCAGCCTTCATCGTCCGCAGGGGGACCTCCGTGGCATAGAGCGTAGCCTCCTGCAGCGCGGCGCTGCGGGCGGCCTTCTCCTCGTCGGTCGATTTGGGCATGGCGAAGACGGCCATGATCCGGTTGAAGGCCTCCGTGTCCTCGTCCACCAGGTGCAGCAGCTCGGCGAGCAGCGCCTGGCCGCGGTCGGCCCAGTCGGAGAACTCCTCCCAGCGGTCGTCCCAGCCGGCCTTGTGCGACGAGAGGTTGGCGACCATCGTTCCGAGGGCGGCGCCGAGCGCTCCCATGTAGGCCGAGATCGAACCGCCGCCCGGAGCGGGCGATTCGCTCGCGGTCTCGGCGGCAAATCCCTTGCACGTGAGGTCGATCAGTCGCTTCTTCTGATCCTCCGCTTCAAGCAGGTATTCGATCACCTTCTCCTTCGGGTCGAAGGGCTTCAGGTCGTCGAGCCCCATCGACTTCACGGCCAGGCGGATGATCTCCTCCTCGGCGATACCCGTCGAGCGGTGCTGCTTGCGCAGGAAGTAGCGGCCCGCCTCGAGCAGCGCCCGCTTGGGAACGAGCCCCACGATCTCGGTGCCGGTGACGCGGACGCCACGGGCATCGGCCTTGCGGCACACCTCGTCGAAGGCCACATGCAGCGGCGTGACCGAGATGTCGGTGATGTTCATCGAGACCTGGGCGATGCCGTACTCCTCGATGTACCAGCCGATGGCCTTCGTGGCTTTGAGCGTTCCGGGGCGCATCACCGGGTTGCCTTCGGCGTCCTTGACGATCTTTCCGGTGATCGGGTTGCCCTCGCGGACCGGCCGGCCCTTCTCGCGCACGTCGAAGGCAATGGCGTTGGCACGCCGCGTGGAGGTGCTGTTAAGGTTGAAATTGACGGCGATCAGGAAGTCGCGCGCACCGACCGTCGTAGCGCCCGTGCGGGCCACCCCTTCATCGAAGGGCCGCGCCCCGAAGTCGGGAGCCGTGTCGGCGTGTGCGAGTTTCTCGGGCAGCGCCTCGTACTCCCCGGCCCGGCAGACGGCCAGGTTGCGCCGCTCGGGACGCAGGGCCGAGGCCTCGTAGCAGTAGGTCGGGATGCGCAGCTCGTCGGCGATGCGGCGGGCCAGCGTACGCGCCAGCTCGGCGCACTCCTCGAGCGTGATGCCCGAGATCGGGATCAGCGGGAGGACATCCGTGGCTCCCATGCGCGGGTGGGCACCCTTGTGGTGGCGCATGTCGATCAGTTCGGCGGCGCGCCGGACTCCGGCGAAGGCCGCCTCGACGACCGCTTCGGGTGAGCCGACGAAGGTGACGACCGTGCGGTTGGTCGCTTCGCCCGGATCCACATCCAGCAGCTTCACGCCGCCGGACTGTACGATGGCCGCCGTGATCGCGTCGATCACGGTCTTGTCGCGTCCCTCGCTGAAGTTGGGAACGCATTCGACGATTCGTTTCTCCATATCGTGTGCGTTTAGAAATTCTTTGCTTCAAATATACCGTTTTTTCGTGACAAAAACTACGATCAGTAAGAGAAAAACACACAGAAAACCAAAAACAGAAAGTTCCGGAGGGTCGAAACGAAAGGTCCGGACCCCGCGGTGCGGGATCCGGACCCGAAGGGTTGCAGCCGGAAAGGGAGGGATCGGGAGGCGTCAGTGCCCGAAGGTCAGCGTGACGCCTGCGATGCACCAGAATCCGGGCAGCGGGATGCCGCCCATGTCGCAGTAGCGCGAGTCGGTGATGTTCGTCGCATCGACGTAGAGGCGGCACCACCCTTTCTCCCACTGGAGGCGTCCGTCGAGCAGGAAGTAGGGCTCGAACGAGCGCTGTTCGCTCTGCGACGAGTCGCCCACGACAGGATAATAAGTGTATTCACCGTTGCGGTCATAGACCGATCCGGTCAGCACGAGCGACATGCGCCGCAGGAAGTGCACGCCGACCGACAGCGCCGCCTTGTGGCGCATGAAGTCCATGGCGCTCTTGGCCACGATGTCCGTGCGCCGGTCGGTCGTGATGTATCCGTAGGAGAGCGTCACACGGCGCAGGAATCCCGTCCCGGAGGTGTAGCCGCCCGAGATTTCGAGCCCGAAGGTGTTGAGCCGGCTCGTCTGCTCGGAGTGCCACTTGCCGCGCCAGGCCTCGGGGGTCGAGGGGATGTCGTCGTACCACACCCAGTCGATCAGATCGCGTCCGAGGCGGTAGTAGCTCTGCACCGAGGCGCTCCACACCCCGCGGGCGTAGTCGGCGCCGAGGCGGAACGTCACGGCGTGCTCGGGCGTCAGGTCGAGGTTGTTGATCTGGGCCGGCGAGGAGTAGTAGAGGTCCGTGAAGGTCGGCAGACGCATCGACTGCGAAGCCCCCAGGCCGACATGCCACGACTCGGAGGGTTTCCAGCCTCCGTCGATGTTCCACAGCGCCGAGGTGCCGTAGGGCGTGAGGCTCACGCCCGCCGAGGCCGAGGCATCGAACCTGCGCCAGCGTTTGGCGTGGCGCAGCCAGATGTTGCCCGTGTGGCGGGAGTCGGCATGCGTGTAGTCGCCGTGCGGCTCGGGAAGTTCGAATCCCAGGTTCGTGCTGAAGATGTGGTTGTAGCCGTAGTCGCCGCCGAGCGTCGTGACGCCGCCCGCCCACTCCAGGTCGCCCCACAGCCGGGCACCGACGTTGTCGGTGTTGTGGCGGTTGAGCGCCGTGCCGCGGGTCCAGTCGTAGCGGTCGAAGTTCTTGCGGTAGCTCGCCGAGGCCCCGAAGGTGAAGCGCCCGACGCTCTGCTGCCAGCGCAGCGATGCCAGCGCCGTCGAGGTGTGCTCCCACTGCTCGGGGTTGTAGGCCGCATAGAAGCCGTTCGAGCCGAAGGCGCGGTTCTGGTAACCGGCCTGGAAGTCGAACAGCCCGGCCCGCCGGGTCTGGAAGGTGCCCCGCACATAGGCGTTGTAGGTATCGAAATCGGTGTTGTGGCGGTAGCCGTCGCTGCGGCGGTAGGAAGCCGCCCCGAAGAGCGTCATGCCGCCGTCGGTAACGCCGCCCGAGAGGTTGGCGTAGGCGTAGCCGTACTGTCCGCCGCTCCCTTCGAAGCGGAGGTAGCGCGGCCGCAACAGCGCCGTGCGGATATTGACTGCGCCGGCATAGGCGCCGACTCCCGGTACGCCGTCGATCAGATCGACGCCCGAAATGCAATCGAGATCGACCGGAAGCGAATGCGACTGGTGTCCCGTGCGCGCATCCGTGAAGTCGATCCCGTTGAGCAATACCATGGTTTGGTCGAATGAGCCTCCTCTGACGGAGATGTCGGCCTGCGCACCTTTCGCTCCGCGTTCGCGGATATCGACCGAAGGAGAGAGCCGCAGTGCCGATTCCAGAGTCTGGACGGGCTCGGCATAGAGGCTTTTCCGGTCGAAAAGCGGGGTGTGCGACTGCGCGTTCCGCGTCGGGGAAGTCTGGCTCCCCGAGATGCCGACCTCTTCGATCTGCAGCGTCCGGAGGACGGCAGTCGTATCGGCATTCTGCGCGGTGGCGGTTTGCACACCGAGTTGCAGAATCGACATCCCGACAGTGAGTACCCCGATGGTCACGCTGCGGTGCATGCTCGCAAAGGCCGACCAGCCCTTGCGGTTCCAGCGACGCCAGCGTCCACCCGGGTGAACCTGTTTTGCCTGGATGTGTTCCATTTGTCCGTTGAAATTAGTTTGGGTAAAACATTAAAAATCCGACGGCCTGAACCGGGCCGGCTGCATGCCCCCGGTTCAAGCCGTCGCAAAGATATGCTTTTTCCCCGAAAGCCCAAGACTTTCGGAGCGAATGTTTACATGAAGAGCTTCTCGACACGCTCCACAACCTCGTCGGCGTCGGGATCGAGTGGGAAGACGTGGCTCGGTTTGAGGTACCAGAGCTCCTTGCCCTGCTGGAAGTGCTCCTCGCCGCCGCCCGTGATGTTGAGCATGATCGTGGCGTCGCGCTCGACCTTGCCGGCCGCCACCGCATTGATGAGCGATGCCATGGCTACGCCCGCGGCCGAGTAGATATCGACACCCTCGAGCTCCTTGAACAGCTTGCGGGCCTTGCGCGCCATGGCGTTCGTCGCCACGAAGATGTCGCCGCCGGTGGCCTTCAGCGCATCGTAGAGGCCGCCGCGGATGCCGTAGGGCGGATGGCGGTTCGACAGTACCTTGGCATCGATGATCTCCGCGTCGCGTCGCGCCTTGTCCTCGTCATAGGGAAGCATCGCACGCGAATCGGCCTGCCAGGCGTCGTACATCGGGACGAACGGCGCATTCTGCGAGACCATCAGCTTCATGGTATTCTGCCCGAAGCGTCCGTCGGCGATCAGCCGCTGGTTGGCCTCCCAGGCCGCAATGGCGCCCGTACCGCTGCCGACGGCCTGGAAATAGTAGTCCGGGATGCGGCCGATGGCCGTCACGGCCGAGAGTACGGTGCAGGCCATGCCGTCGCGGCGGGCGATGTTCTTCGCTCCGCCCTCGGCATAGAAGCCCGGGCCCTTGAGGGCCAGGTCGCTCAGGTAGATGGCGTCGAAGTAGTCGCCGCCCGGAGCGCACGAGATCAGTTTCACGCAGGGGTTGAGCGGCGCGTCGAACCACAGGGCGCCGATGTTGTCGTAGGGAACCGACAGCAGCAGCGGAATATTGTTGTCGGAGCAGACCTTGGCGAAGGCGCGGGCCGTATTGCCGGCCGAGGCCACCACGAGCACGCGCTTCTCATCCTCGGGAATACGGCCGCAGACGCTGTAGGCCTCGGTCTCCTTGAACGAGCAGGTGGTCATCGTGGCTCCGATGGCGGGGAAGTAGCCGTTGAAGGTGATCCACAGGTTGCTCAGGCCGAGGTGCTCGGCCAGTCCCTTGCTGCGGTAGGTCACCGGGGCCGACGACCCCTTGAGCATGCGCCGCACGGGAAGCCAGTCGGCGTAGCGGTAGAGGCCCCATTCGGCCGGTTTCACGTCGAGCTGACGCTTGGCATAGCGTGCACGCACGAGCGAAGGCTCCTTGCACTGCGGATCGGTCAGGATCCAGCCCGTGTCCTCGAACTCGCGTCCCGTGGCGACGCACTCGAGCGTGTAGGACGTAGGTGTAAATGTTTCCATGTAAATCGTATGCTTGTTTGTTTATTTATGACATCCGGTTCTTGTAGTCCTCGTAGCCGAACTCGCGGATCACCTCCGTGCGGCCGTCGCGGCGGACGATGACGATCGAAGGGTGCTGCACGCCGTTGAACATCGTGGTCTTGACCATCGTGTAGTGGATCATGTCTTCGAAGACGATGCGCTCGCCCACCTTCAGCTCGTGGTCGAAGGCCCAGTCGCCGTAGAAGTCGCCGGCCAGGCAGCTCGTGCCGCCCATCCGCCAGCGGGGCTCTCCCTCGGCAGGTTCGTGCGCCCCGACGATGGCCGGTTTGTAGGGCATCTCGAGGCAGTCGGGCATGTGGCAGGCGAACGAGACGTCGAGCATCGCCGTGCGCACGCCGCCGTTCTCGACGATGTCCTCGACGGTCGAGACCAGATAGCCCGTGCGCCAGGTGAAGGCACTGCCCGGTTCGAGAATCAGCCGCAGGTGGGGATGGCGCGACCTGAACTCGCGCAGCAGAGCGATCAGCTCATCGCAGTCGTAGTCGGCGTGCGTCATCAGGTGGCCGCCGCCCATGTTGAGCCACTTGACGCGGTCGAGCAGGTGGCCGAAGCGCTGCTCGACGGCCTCGAGGGCCAGCCGCAGGTGCTCGGGGCGCGATTCGCAGAGGACGTGGAAATGGAGTCCCTCGATGCCATCGGGGAGTTCGCGCAGCTGTTCGGGCGTGATGCCCAGACGCGAACCGGCAACGCACGGGTTGTAGAGGTCGGTCTCGACGGGCGAATAGCCCGGGTTGATCCGCAGACCGCACGAAATGCCGTTGATCAGGGCACGCTGTCCGAAGCGTTCGAACTGCGAGAGGGAGTTGAAGGTGATGTGGTCGCTGCAGCGCAGAATCTCATCGAAGTTACGATCGGTGTAGACAGGGGCGTAGGTATGAGCCGGACGGCCGAACTCTTCGAAGACGAGCCGGGCTTCGGCCGCGGAACTCGCCGTCGCTCCGTCGGAGTGGCGCGCCAGTTCGGGGAAGATGCTCCACATGGCGCAGGCCTTCAATGCGACGATGATCTCGGCGCCCGACTCGCGCCTTACGCGGTCGATCAGGGCCAGATTCGCATCGAGCAACGTCTCGTCAAGCACGTAGCACGGAGACGGCAGTTTCAGGAAGTCAATCATCGTGGGAGGTTCCGTTCAAAAACAGGGACAAATGTAACAAATTCATCCCGATCCGCATGTCTCCCCGATGGGGAAAATCCCCGCAGTTTTCGCGAAATAGGTATTTATACTTACCCCTCGGGCATCCGTTGCGGGGAGGAAATGGCAACGGCGACGGGATTCCGTCGCCGTTGCTCGAAAACGGGCTGTTAAGGCCTACTACCGGGCAATGCAGATGCTCACTCGGTTCTCCACAGCCGTAGAGAACGGTTGCTCGGTGTCGCCTTTGTAGTCGATGCTGATGCGGTCGGCCGGAATACCGGCTTGCTGCAGGGCATCGGAAACGTTGCGGGCGCGCTGCTCCGAAAGTTGGAGATTGCGGCGTTGGCTGCCCGTAGCGGCGTCGGCATAACCCGTGATGCGGACGGTCGCTGCGGTGTTCTTTTTCAGGTAATCGACCAGCGAACGGATCTTCGGCTGCTCCTCTTCGCGGATATTCGTCTTACCGATCCGGAAGAAGATGTTCTCACGGAGCGGCTGGGGCTTCTCGACGGCAGGCGTCGGTGCCGGCTGCTCGGGAGCCGGTTGCGTTTCGGGCTCCTGCGGAGTCTCCGCCGGTTTGACCGGAGTTGCGGGTACGGCTGCGGGCGCAGCGGCCTTGCGGTGGCTCTTGCCCAGGCGGATCGAGAGTCCGGCCAGTGCGTTGAAGTGCCAGTCCACGTTGCCGGCCTTCTTCGAGTTGAACTTGTCCGAAAGGATGTTGGCATTCACTTCGAGGCCCAACTGCACGCGGTTCGAGACCCGGAAATTCACGCCGACTCCCATGCGGCCCACGGCAAAGGCCTTGCTGTCAGACCAGATGTTGTCCATCGTATAGCCGGCGTCGTTGAGCGCGACAGCCTCGTCGTTATTGAAAGCATAGTTGAGTCCGACACCCGCAAATAGGTAGGGATTGACCGTGCGTGCGGAATTGAAGCGTCCGAAGAGGTTAGCCAGGTCGAGCGTGGCCTCGACGTTGCCCTGCAGGAAATTGTAGTTGTAGGGCGATGAGGGTGAAGCCCAAGCTCCGCGGGCCTGCCAGCCGCTCAATCCGAAGCGAATGCCCCAGACGGGCGAGAAGCAGTAGCCTGCAGAGAGAGCCGCAGCCGGAGAGACAAGATCCCCAAAACTCGTCTCCCCGAGCGTATAGGCGGCTCCAGCCTGTACTTGCAGATACCAGTGACGGTTGAATTCGGTCCGGTCACCGTCTTCGGCTGCCCGACCCGAATAGGGCGAAGCAATCAACAACAACGCCCCGGCGATACAAGCTATGCGTTTCATCGTTATGAAGGGTTAATTTTTGAGTTATCATTCCGATTCTGTCACAAAGATAATAAAATGTATCATATATGATACTATAAAAAGGTAAAAAATTTGTCTTTTACGCAAAAAAACGTATGGCTCAAAGAACCATACGCCCAGAGAAAATATCGGGATGTAACGCCGATAGGCGCCTACCCTGTTGCCTGATTGAAATCAGACCTCGATGTCCACATCGAACAGTTCGTGCCAGGGCAGCCCCTGCTCGCCCAGTTCGGCCAGGAAGGGATCCGGATCAAACTCCTCGACATTGAAGACACCGGCGCCGCGCCAGAGGCCCTTAGCCCACATCGAGGCGCCCAGAGCGGCCGGGACACCCGTCGTGAACGACACGGCCTGCGTGCCAGTCTCCTTGTAGGCCTGCTCGTGGTCGCAGTTGTTGTAAATATAGTAGGTATGCTCCTTGCCGTCCTTCACACCGCGGATGCGGCAGCCGATCGAGGTCTGCCCGTGGTAGTTGGCGCCCAGCGACTTGGGATCGGGCAGCACGGCCTTGAGGAACTGGATCGGCACGATCTCGACACCGTTGTAGAGGATCGGGTCGATGCGGGCCATGCCGATGTTCTGGATCACGCGCAGGTGTGTGAGGTACTCCTGGCCGAAGGTCATCCAGAAACGGGCGCGCTTGATCGTCGGATAGTTCTTCACGAGCGACTCGAGCTCCTCGTGGTAGATCACGTAGGATTCGCGTTCGCCGATGCCGGGATAATTCAGCGGCTTGTGGATTTCATGAGGCTCGGTAACCACCCACTCTCCGTTCTCGTAATAGCGGCCCTTCTGGGTCACCTCACGGATGTTGATCTCGGGATTGAAGTTCGTGGCGAAGGCCATGCCGTGGTTACCGGCATTGCAGTCCACGATGTCGAGGTAGTGGATCTCGTCGAAGTGATGCTTGGCAGCATAAGCCGTGAAGATAGCCGTGACACCCGGGTCGAAACCGCAGCCGAGGATGGCCGTAAGACCGGCGGCCTTGAAACGGTCCTGATAGGCCCACTGCCACGAATACTCGAAGTGCGCCTCGTCGCGCGGCTCGTAGTTGGCCGTGTCGAGGTAGTTGCAGCCGCACTCGAGGCAGGCATCCATGATCGTGAGGTCCTGATACGGCAGGGCCACGTTCACGACGATATCGGGTTTGAAGGCGCGGAAAAGCTCGCACAACTCCGCAACATTGTCGGCATCGACCTGGGCGGTCTTCACGCGGTTGCCGCCGATGGCTGCGGCTACGGCGTCGCATTTGGACTTGGTCCGGCTGGCAAGCATCACATCCGAAAAGACGGGATTGGCCGCAATCTTCTGCGTCACGACCGTACCGACGCCTCCGGCTCCGATAATAAGCGCTCTACACATAGGAATCGTAGGATTTAACGGTTATTTTTCTTAAGTTTTTTATTCTTGGCAGTACAAAAATATCGTTTTATTTTGGGAAAACAAAAATATTCCCTACATTTGCACCACCAAAATCAGGGAGCATTTCCCTTTTGGCACGGAGAATCCGTAGCTCAGCAGGTAGAGCACAACACTTTTAATGTTGGGGTCCTGGGTTCGAGCCCCAGCGGGTTCACCAGAAAAGAGCTTACAATCAATAGATTGTCGGCTCTTTTTGTTTTTCAGCCCTACCCCGAATCCTTGTTTTGAACCTCAAAATATGCCCTTTTTCGGGCACAGGGTACGCATTGGTGTATACATTGTACAACTTGCCCAGCGCAGTTGTCGGGTTTGACAGCGGGTTCCGCAAACAGGAGCGCCTTCGGATGCCCACACGTCTCGCGGGGCCTGTTTTTGGGGGCGGGTTACTCCGATCCCATCGAGGAGAGGAAGATGACGGCGGCAGCCAACAGGTAGTCTTTCAACGGCGCACGAAGCAACAGACTGGCGCGCTGGATTTCCGACGTTACCTGCCGGACGGTCAGATTGAACTTCTGGGCAATCTGAAAATAAGTCATGTTTTCCAGCCTGCTGGCCATAAATACGTTGCGGGTCAGCACGGGCATTTTTGCCAGTTCACGGCGGTATATCTCAACAATTTCGGACTCGAACAGCTTGTCGATCAACTCTTCGTTGGAGAGTGTATTGATACCCGACTCTATCCGCCACAACTCCTTTCTGTAGAGTTCGCTGTGGGCCTTGATCATTGATTTCCGCTTGCGGAGAAACGAGATGCAACGGGTTCGGATGTAATTATAGATATAACCCTTGATGTTTATGTCGATATCGAGTTTGTCCCGATGTTCCCACAAATACATGAAGCCATCGGTCGTAATATCGGTCGCAACCTCGATATCATTCACGTAGGAGTATGCAATTCGCACAAAACGTTCCTTGTCGTTGAACAGCTTGTCAAACTCTTCCGCCGTCAATATTTTCGTCGGCTTTCCCATGCTCAAACTTCGCTATTGCGTTCAAAAATAGTAAATATTTGCGAAAATGAGGCCTTTTATCAAAAAAGATATCCCGAACCACTGGCCAAAATGCAATATTTCCCCGCTTCTTTCGAAGAAATGCGGACGTGATTTGCAAACCGTATAAAAACAGCATGCCGCAACCATCTTACCACAAAGCAATTGCAATAAATAAAATATCTTATTTGATTCTTAAATAAATTTATTTGCAGAAATGTCTGTAAACTCCCCCGCGTCATGCGTTTAAAGATAAAAGGCACAAACAAAGCAAATTTCAACGAAAGATGAATCAGGACGTGATATACCGGGCCTTGCGAGGAGAAGCGACGCCCGAAGAGCTGGAGCAGATCGAGCGGTGGTACATGGAGGATCCGGAGGAGTTCCAGCGATGTGCCGATGAAGCGCATCTGCAGATCGACATGATGGAGCTGTACGGCGAGCAGATGCGGCCTACGAGCTGGATCGTTACCCACTGGAAGCGTGTTGCGCGCATGGCGCTGCATGCTGCCGCCATGCTTGCCGTCGGCCTTTTTATCGGAGGATATGTCGGCCGGGAACGGACCTACGAGCTGTTCTCCGAACAAACCAACACATTGCAGGCCCCGAACGGCCAACGCCTGAAACTCACCCTGCCGGACGGAACCGGAGTCCAGCTCAACTCCGGCTCGGTCATCGAATATCCCTCCGTGTTCGGCAAAGACGTCCGCCGCATCAGGCTCTCGGGCGAGGCCATGTTCGATGTAACGCACAACGAGGAGCAGCCCTTCGTCGTAGAGACCTTCGCCTCCGACATACGGGTGTTGGGAACGCGGTTCAACGTAGTGGCCAATGAAAAACGCCGGCGATTTTCCACGGCTCTGTTCGAGGGACGTGTCCGGATCACCAACAAACTCGACCCGACCCAGAAAGAGATCGTATTGAATCCGAACGATGTCGCGAATCTGTCAAACGGTCACCTCTTTGTGGAACCGATCACCGATCCGGAGATTACGTGCTGGACGGAGGGCCTCGTCAGCATATCGGGCCTGCCGTTCGACGAACTGATGGAGAAATTCGAGCAGGCGTTCGATGTCAAAATCAGGATCGAACTCGAAACTCTTCCGGACATCCGGAACGTCAGCGGCAAAATCCGCGTAAACGACGGCATCGACAAAGCGCTCCGCATCTTGCAATACACGGCAGATTTCTCCTACAGAAAGAATCCGGAAACGAATGTGGTGACGATATACTGATCCCCTTCCATCCATTGTCCAACCCTAAACAGAATTGCCTATGAAAACGTAGCTGCAGACCCACCCGCAACTCGTTCAACAAAAAGCCTGCGGAGGTAGGATGCCGCAGGCCCGATAATAGATTGAATTGAGTTTTTGAGACAACCAACTAACCTATTACCTAAAACATTGCAAAGATATGAATAAAACAGTATTCTTCCACAGGTTTCGAAGACTGTTTGGGTTCGTATTGACAATCTCCCTGCTCGGAAGCGTGTGGGCGGTTTCGGCACAGAATGCCCGCATCTCCATCAAAATGGAAGACGCTTCGATTGCGCAGGTCATGAAAGAGATTGAAAATCAAACTCGTTACTTGTTCATCAACAAAGGTGTCGATACCCGAAACAAAGTCAGCATCGACGCCGCACAAAAAACGGTTCAGGACGTATTGGCACAACTCTTCGCCGATACGGACATATCCTACCAGATCGACGATTCATACATCATACTCACCCGGAAGGACGATCGTTCGGCTCCGGTTTCCGTCTCCGGAAAGATTCTGGATGCGGCGGGCAGCCCGATTGTCGGGGCCAGCATTCTGGTTCAGGGCACGACCGTAGGTGTCAGTTCCGATATCGACGGAACATTCACGCTTCAGGTCCCGGCTCCGGCCGCCGACCGGTCGCTCGAAATCAGTTTCATCGGCTACACGCCCGTTACCGTGGCCGTGGCCAACCGAACCTATTTCGAGATAAGGCTTGAGGAATCCGCTTCGCAAATCGAATCGGTCGTCGTCACGGCCCTGGGAATCAAGAGATCCGAGAAGGCCGTGGCCTACAACGTACAACAGGTCAAAACCGAGGACCTGACGACCGTCAAGGATGCCAACTTCATCAATTCGCTGTCGGGCAAGGTGGCCGGCGTGACGATCAACGCCTCGTCGTCGGGTGTCGGCGGTGCCACGAAGGTCGTGCTGCGCGGCAACAAGTCCATTTCGCAGTCGTCGAACGCGCTGTACGTCATCGACGGTATTCCGATGTACAACTTCGGCGGCGGAGGCGGCACGGAGTTCGACTCGCGCGGAGCCACCGAGTCCATCGCTGACCTGAACCCCGAGGACATCGAGTCGATGTCGGTGCTGACGGGCGCTGCAGCCGCCGCCCTCTACGGTTCGGAGGCTGCGAACGGCGCGATCATGATCACGACGAAAAAAGGCGAAGCCGGGGCCTTGAAGGTGACGCTTTCGAGCAATACGGAGTTTCTGGACCCGTTCGTGCAACCCGAGTTCCAGAACCGTTACGGAACGGGACTCAACGGGCAGCGCAGCGGATCGAACATCTACAGCTGGGGCGAACGGCTGAATGCAGCCTCGCGCTACGGCTACACGCCCGATGACTTCTTCGAGACGGGCCACGTCTACACGAATGCCTTTACGCTTTCGGGCGGTACGGACCGCAACCAGACCTATTTCTCGGCTGCGGCAGTCAATTCCGACGGGATCATCCCCAACAACGAATACGACCGCTATAACTTCACCTTCCGCAACACCTCCTACTTCCTGAACGACAAGCTGCGTCTGGATGCCTCGGCCAGCTACATCTACCAGCAGGACCAAAACATGACCAACCAGGGCGTCTACTCGAACCCGCTGGTCCCGGCCTACCTCTTCCCGCGGGGTGAGAACTTCGATCTTTACCGGCGTTTCGAACGTTACAACGAGGGTACGAAGCTCATGGAGCAGTTCTGGTCGGCGGATATGGAGGGCGGCGATTTGCGGATGCAGAACCCCTACTGGATCGCCTACCGCAACCTGCGCAATACGGACAAGAAGCGCTACATGCTCTCGTTCTCGGCCTCGTACGACATCCTGCCGTGGCTGAATGTCTCGGGGCGCGTCCGGATCGACAACATGAACTCGCTCTACACGCAGAAACTCTACGCCTCGTCGAATACGACCATCACCGACGGCGGCAAGAACGGCCACTACACCGAGGCCCGGGCCTACAACACGCAGACCTACGGCGACGTGATGGTCAATATCAACAAGACCTTCGGCGACGACTGGTCGCTGAACGCGAACATAGGCGCCTCGATCAACAACATCAAAACCGATGAGTTGTCGTACCGCGGCCCGATCCAGGAGAACGGACTTCCGAACGTCTTCAACGTCTTCGATCTGGATGACACGAAGAAACGGGCCGAGAAGACGGGCTGGCACGACCAGACGCAGTCTCTGTTCGCTTCGGTGGAGGTGGGTTGGCGTCAGATGCTCTACCTCACGGTGACGGGCCGCAACGACTGGGCCTCGCAACTGGCCAACTCCCCTTCCTCGTCGTTCTTCTATCCGTCGGTCGGACTGTCGTGGGTGCCGACATCCACATGGGATCTGGGTGAGGCGTTGAGCTACCTGAAGATCCGCGGCTCGATCGCCTCGGTGGGTATGCCTTTCCCGCGTCACCTGACCATCCCGACCTACGAATACGACGCCACGAACCGCGTCTGGAAGGACAAGACCCACTATCCGATCGGGGACCTGAAACCCGAGCGCACGACCACCTACGAGGTGGGTCTCGACGCACGGCTGTGGCAGCGCATCAGCCTCTCGGCTTCGTGGTATCAGGCCGACACGAAGAACCAGACCTTCGACCCCTCGCTTCCGCCTTCGTCCTCCTATACGACGATCTACCTGCAGACGGGCCACGTCCGCAATACGGGCGTCGAGCTGTCGGCCGGATATGACAACCAGTGGCGCGATTTCCGCTGGGCGACGAACTTCACCTACTCGTGGAACCGCAACGAGATCATCGAACTGGCGGCCAACGCCGTGAACCCCGTAACGGGTGAGCCGTTGAATCTCAACAAACTCGACATCAAGGGTCTGGGCAAGGCGAAGTACATCCTCAAGGAGGGCGGCACGCTGGGCGACCTCTACACGACCTCCGACCTGCGCTTCAACGACAACGGATACATCGAGGTGGACAAGAACGGCAACCTGCTGCTGACGGACGAAGGGGACGACATCTATCTGGGTTCGGTCTTCCCCGACCACAACCTGGCATGGCGCAACGACTTCTCGTGGAAGGGCATCAATCTCGGCGTGCTCTTTACGGCCCGCATCGGCGGCATCTGCTACTCCGCGACGCAGGCCAACATGGACCTCTACGGCGTTTCGGAGGCTTCGGCCGCAGCACGCGATGCCGGGGGCGTGTGGATCAACGGCCGCGAGCTGGTCGATGCGCAGAAGTGGTACCAGGCCATCGGTTCGCAGTCGGGCCTGCCGCAGTACTACACCTATTCGGCGACGAACATCCGTCTGCAGGAGTTGTCGTTGGGCTACACGCTGCCCGCAAAGTGGTTCCGCGACAAGATGCGCATGACCGTCTCGTTCGTCGGGCGCAACCTCTGGATGATCTACTGCAAGGCGCCGTTCGACCCCGAGGCCGTCGCCTCGACGGGCCTGAACTACCAGGGCATCGACTACTTCATGATGCCGTCGCTCCGAAGCCTGGGTTTCAACGTAAAATTCCAATTCTAAATGAACAGCAAGACCATGAAAACTATGAATCATAAGGTGCAGCGGCTGCTGCTTGCGGTCGTGCTGCTCGGCCTGGGAGCCTGTACGGGGGATTTCGAAGAGATCAACCGCAATCCCAATCAGGTCACCGAAGACCAGATGGAGGCCCTGAACTACAAAACCGGCACAAAATTCAAATCGCTGCAAAGTCTGGTCATCCCGGTCGAAGAACACATGTACCAGTTCAACGAGTCGCTTTCGGGCGGTCCGTTCGGCGGCTATATCGGCGCGACGGTCGATACGTGGCAGACGAAGTTCGAGACCTACAACCCCTCGGCCGACTGGCGCAAATGGCCCTTTGCAAATGTCATCACGGAGACCTACACACCCTACAAGGGCATCGTCGGCGGTACGGACGACGAGGTGGCCATAGCCTTCGCCAGGTTGTTGCGCGTGGCCATCATGCATCGTGTGACGGACTCCTACGGTCCGATACCCTACTCGCAGCTCGAGAGCAACGAGTCGGTCTATGTAGCCTACGACTCGCAGGAGGCGGTCTACACGAAGATGTTCGAGGAGCTGGATGAAGCCATCGAGATCCTGGGCCGCAACACGACGCTTCCGGCCGAGGCATGGAACCGCTACGACGCCGTCTACTACGGCAACATCGCCCAGTGGCTCAAGTATGCCAACTCGCTGAAACTGCGCATGGCCATGCGGCTCTCCTACGTCAAGCCCGAACTGGCGAAGGCGAAGGCCGCCGAAGCCATTGCCGGAGGTGTCATTACGGCGAATGCCGACAATGCGGCGATGCATGCCGCGGAGAACCGCACGACGCTCATCTACAACGACTGGGGCGACCACCGCGTCGGGGCCGACATCCTCTGCTACATGACCGGCTACAACGACCCGCGCATGGAGAAGATGTTCCTGCCGAACGATGTGGGCGACTACGTCGGCATCCGCATCGGCATCGACGTGGCGGGCAAATCGACGGCCATGGCCAAGTATTCGAACATGATCGTCGAATCGACGACCCCCTACCTGTGGTTCAACGCTGCCGAGGCCACGTTCCTGCGCGCCGAATACGAACTGCGCTGGGGATCCGAAGAGACGGCGAAGACGCTCTACGAGCAGGCCGTTCAGCTGTCGTTCGAGGAGCGCGGCGCTTCGGGGGCGGAGGCCTACCTGGCGGACGCCAGCAAAAAGCCGGCGCCCTATACCGACCCGTTGGGCAACTACAGCGCATCGGCCCGCAGCGAAATTACCGTTCCGTGGGAGACGGCATCGGACGCCGGCGATGCAGAAGCCGTATGGGAGCGCAATCTCGAGCGGATCATCACGCAGAAGTGGATCGCCATCTTCCCGCTGGGCGTGGAGGCGTGGTCCGAACACCGCCGCACGGGCTACCCGAAGCTGTTGCCCGTTCCCACCGACAAGTCGGGAGGATCGGTCAATGTGGAACAGGGCGCACGCCGTCTGCCCTACCCCGTCGAGGAGTACCAGCAGAACAACACCAACCTCCAGACCGCAATCCAGACGCTCGACGCGGAGCAGCAGAACGGCGACCGCACGGGCGACGTCATGGGTACCCGCGTATGGTGGGATTGCAAACCGTATAACAAGTAATTGTCATGAACATGAAACCGAAACTGACGATACGTCTCCTGCTGTTGGGCATTGCGGCCGCAGCCCTCACGGCATGCAGCGACTGGACGGAGATGGAGACCGTGGAGAATCAAGTAAACAAGCCGTGGGAACAGGACCCCGAACTCTGGGCCGAATATACCGCGGCACTGAGAGCCTACAAGCAGTCCGAGCACTTTATCGTTTACGCCCGGCTGCACAACTCGCCCGAGAAGTCCTCGAGCGAGCAGGATTTCATGCGCTGCCTTCCCGATTCGCTCGACATCGTGACGCTCACGAACGCCGACAACTTCTCGGAGTTCGATGCGGAAGACATGGCTGTGATGCATGAAAAGGGGACCCGGGTGCTCTATCAGATCGACTACGCCGCACGGAAATCCGAGTTTGCCGACACCCAGGCGCTCGACGCCTATCTGGAGCGGGTTATTGCCGCCGTAGCGGCCAACGGCATGAATGGATACTCGTTCACGACCGACCCGCTGGCTGCGGAGGCCACGGCCCGGATTGTCGAAAAACTTTCGGCGGCAAAATCCGAAGGACAGATCATCGTCTTCGAAGGCAGCCCGCTGTCGCTGGCCGCCGACGACCGGGCCAGGATCGACTACATCGCACTCGACACCGAGAAGATCGAAAATGTCCAGGAGGTGAAACTGCAGATCCTGAACGCCACGGGATATGCCGGCATTGCACCCGAAAAGCTGCTGCTTTCGGCCGAAATCAGCGCCCCCCTGTTCGACGAGGAGCGCACGGAGTTTGCGGCCGTCGAAGAGATGGCGCGCCGCGTCGTCGAGTTCGGTCCGGTGGGCGGTCTGGCTGCATACAACATCTCCGAAGACTACTACCATGCGGAGATGAACTACCAGACTATCCGCACGGCGATCCAGACGTTGAATCCCGCTAAATAACGAACGCCATGAAAGAATACGGAAAATATCTGATTACGGCCGTCGCAGCCGTCGCAGCCCTGTCGGCCTGCGACAACTACGATGCCGACGACCGGAAATTCGGCAATGTCGTCTACCTCGACGTCGCCGAAACGGACGAAGTCCGGCTCACGACCTTCAGCAACAACCTCCCGACCTACGACTGCACGATGCAGGCCATGCTGACCTATCCCGCCGGACAGGACGTCACGGTATCGCTCTCGGTCGATCCGTCGCTTGTCGGCACCTACAATGCCCGCTACGGAACCGACTGGCCGATGCTCGACGCCCAATACTACGAGTTGTCGGCCGACAACGTCACGATTCCCGCCGGGAAGAGTTCTTCCGACATCGTGACCCTGCAGCTCAAGGAGCTCATGGGCCAGGGAGAGGAGCAGTCCGGCGCCCTTCCCATCGACCAGACCTATCTGGTTCCCGTGCGCATCAGCCACGCTTCGATGGATGTGCTCGCCGGCTCGGATGTGGCCTATTTTGTCGTGAAGCGTTCGTCGGCCATCACCGTCGCGGCGCAGCTTACCGACAACTGGATCGAGTTCCCGACCCTCGACAAGTACGGCGAGAACAGCAAGGCCTGGAACGGCCTTACGGCCATGACCTACGAGGCACTGATCTACATCGACGACTTCGCCACAAGCAACGCTTCGGGCAATCCGGTGAACATCTCCTCGATCATGGGCGTCGAGCAATACCTGCTGCTGCGTATCGGCGATACGAATTTCGAGCGCCAGCAGCTGCAGTTCGACGGCTCGGGCAACGGCTCGCAGTTTGGCAAGATTCCGGGTCGCGATGCGACGAAGAATCTCGAGAAGGGCCGCTGGTACCACGTTGCCTGCACCTACGACCAGGCAACGCGCACGGCGCGCATCTACGTCGATGGGCAGATCCAGAGCGAGGCTACCGGCGTCGGCATTTCGGCGCAGAGCCAGAAGACCCAGATCAACCTGGCCATGCGGGCCCTTTACGATCTGTGGAATACGGCTCCCGACGACCAGAAGCCGCAGTATGAGACCGACGACACGGGCTACAACAAACTGGGTGAAGCCTACCAGTTCTTCCTCGGCCGTTCGTACGACGACTACCGTCCGCTGAACGGCAAGATCGCCGAAGCCCGCGTGTGGTCCGTAGCGCGTACCCCCGAACAGATCTGGGAGAACATGTATGAGATCAAGGACCCGCAGGACGACCCGACACTTCTGGGCTACTGGAAATGCAACGAAGCCTCGGGCAACACGGTCAAGGACTATTCGATGTATCACAACGACGGAGTGGCCAAATACGATATCATCTGGCCGCAGGGCATCGAGATTCCGAAACTTAACGAAAACAACGAGTGACTATGAAAACGATATTCAACATACAGAATGGGATGGTGACGCTTCTCTGCACGGCGGTATTCGCGGGCCTTACGGCCTGCGATGCCGGCACCGTGGAACGCGAAGGCGGCAAACTGCCCGACAGGGAACCGCTCGAAACCACATACGGAATGTTGCGGAGCAGCAATGCGGCAGGCAATACCGTACGCATAAAGATGACTGAAGGAGCCGGCTTTGTTACATCCAACTTTTATTACCAGCTTTCGCAGGCCCCCGACACCGAGTTGTCTCTCGAGACCACGATTGACGGATCAATGCTCGATGAGTGGAATGAGGCGAATGACGAACAACGGATCTTGCTGCCTGAAACCAACTACAATCTTCTCGACGGCAGTGTCGTATCTCTTCCGGCGGGCAAGCAGCGTTCTGATATCAAGCGCATTCAGTTCATGGCAGAAAATCTGTCTCCGGGAGAATATTATCTCCCGCTGACCGTCGTCGATGAGGAAGACCGGGAAGCAGACCAAACAATAAATTTCCTCATCTCGGTTCGTGAACGACAACTCGGCGAATATCAACTCAATACAAATCAGATATTCGCGGTATTCTATATCAATACGGGAATGTATCAACCGTTGTTGGTAGATGAATACCTCATGTCCAAACTGAATGCCAACACCTGGGAATATGCGTGGGACGAACGGGAAGACGGAATGCGCACAATCGGCAATATCATCAATCTGAATACGGTCACTTTGGATTACGATGCCGGTTCAGGACGAGCTTTGCTGAACCTTGGAAACGATATGCGCTATGTATTGGACCACATCGACAAATACATACGTCCCTTGCAAGACAAAGGTCGCAAGGTATGCATCTGCCTGGAAGGCGGGGGCTCCGGACTTGGATTCTGCAATCTGACCGATACGCAGATTGAGGATTTCGTAGCACAGGTCAAGGCGGTTATTACGGCATACGAACTCGACGGTGTGAATTTTTGGGACCGCAATGCCGGGTACGGCAAGGAGGGTATGCCAGCAATGAACACGACCTCCTATCCGAAACTCATCAAAGCGATGCGTGAAGCACTCGGCAACGACAAACTGGTGACGCTGACCGATTTCGAAGAACCGACCGAATATTTCTGGGACACCGCGGCGACAGGGGGCATCGAGGTCGGACAATATCTCGACTATGCATGGTCAGGATATCTGAACAACGAAAAGGAGATCCAGATTGTCGATCCATGGCACCAGGGAGAGCAATATGTATCGACGGATTATCCACGAAAACCTATTGCAGGTCTTGATCCCTCAAAATATGGATGCGTCAATATTCCCTGGTATGCATCCGAGGAGAAGACTCCAATGGATTACCTTGTAGGAATCTTCCATTGGCGCAATGCCGGCAACAAACAGAGCAATATTCTGGTATACGAGGACCTCCGAACTGTTCTTCAGGATAATCTCGAGAGCACCTGGACAGACAGTTTCAAATACGGATATACTTTCTTTGCCGACGATGGCACCTGGCTTATTGAAGAAAGTAAATGGGGTCTGTCCATTCTGAGTGACAATGAGTATGAATTTAACCCCTTCTTTTTAGCCCAGGTAGATGGAGGAAGCGGGTATAACAAATGGTTAAAAGATTGGTAAACTGACAGTCTCGGTCTTACAACATATTCTGTTTAATCCTAAATTGATTTAATGACAGGAAAAGAAAAATGGTTCTCAGCGGAGAACAAAAAAGACAAACTTCTAATTCCAAAATTCTACAACCATGAAACGCAATCTTAAACTATTCGTAACCCTCGTTTTGGGAGCAACGATGATGTTTTCATGCCAGCAGGCCGAAGACCCGACGATGGATCAGGGCGCAGTTCCCGAAACCCGTGCCTATGGCGATACGCCGGTAGTGGTCATCTACGTCGAAACCAACGATACCAATCCGCTCAACGCCGGAGACTACAAGCTCTCCAACGGCGAACCTTTTGCCGGCATTGTGGAACTTTTTGCCTCGAATATCCACAAGCGGACGGTAAACGGCGTGGTAGAGCCGACGCTCTATCTGAACGACAAGATGACCAACCTGTTGGAAAACGATGGTTATCTGACCTATGTAAAGCCGCTTCAGGATATGGGCATCAAGGTGTTGCTGACCGTATTGGGTGACTGGCAGGGAATCGGTGTCGCCAACATGAACGACACGCAGACCACGCAGTTTGCCAAGATCCTGGCCCACGCCGTGGAGAAATACGGTCTGGACGGAATCGGATTCGACGATGAGTATGCAGACTATTCATCGACCAATTCAACCTCCTACAGCCAAATCATTATCAAACTCCACGAGTTGATGCCGGCCGACAAGCTCATCACGGTATTCCAGTGGGGTAATTATAACAGCATCAATACCGAAGCACGAGCCTTGATCGATTATGCATACCACGGTTACTTTGGTTCAAGCTTCATAACCTCCGGTATTGTAGATAAGACTCGGCTGTCGCCGGTATCGACAAATCTCGGCAATACTCCCAATCCCTCGTCCCTTAATTCGCTGGCAACTCGAACCAAGGCTCAGGGTTATGGAGCCTTCATGTTCTTTAACCTGCGCCGAAGCAGCGACATTAATCCTCTTGACGGCTTTGATGCTACGGCAGACGGTCTTTATGGCGAGACGGTTACCTGCACGAACGGAGACCGTCCCCAGGACTGGACCTTCGTATCGTCCGGTTATGAAATCAATATGGATGAGGTAGAATAACCTCTGACAGAATATGTTTGAACAGACCGATTCAGGAAGGTTATCTGCCTGTAAGCTATAACCGGTTCCAGCCCGTACATCCTTCGGGGTGTGCGGGTTTTTTATGCCATGGCCTCGTCGGACGGTAAAAATGGCTGCCGGATGTATATCGACCGATCAGGAATCGGCTATCTGCCTGTAAGCTATCTGAATACCGGCAGCCAGTAACGGATGCGCAAACAAGCAATATCGCAACAAAGATACATTTTTTTGAGGAATAATACAAAAAGACGCAAGAGTTATCTTTTTGGTTTTGGCGGTTTGGCATCGGATTCGACAACAAGCCCTCCTCCGTCGGACCGGATATCCGCACGGCATCCGACCACCAGTTTGTCGGCCTTGCGGTGTTCGGGCCGGCACTCGTCGGTGTAGCCATAGTCGAGCCGCAGCACGATTCTCTTCCCCGAGACGCTGCTGCGGCTCTGCAACTGAAACGGGAGTTTCAGCTCCTCACGGCCGCTGAAGGCGGTTACCCGGCAACTCCGTTCAGCGGCATAATCTGCGGACACATCCCGGCCCGCATCCAGCCCCTTCCGCCGCGGAGCCGAGCTGCGGCGGAGGTCCCGGCGGAAGGGTGGCAAACCGGATTACTCGATCGCCTGACGGGCCCACTTGCCGGCCTGTCCCGCACCGCCGTTGAACAGCCGTCCCTCGCGCCACGAGATCTTCGGATAGAGCGACCGGAGTTCCCTTGCGCTGTTGGTTATCGGGCTGCTGCCCGAAGTGGCGAACGGAATCACGGTCTTGCCCGCAAAGTCGTACTGTTCGAGGAACGTATTGACCGCCCGAGGACAGAGGTCCCACCAGATCGGATAACCGAGGAACACCACGTCGTAACGTCCTGCGTCGAGCGGTTTCCCGGCCAGTTCGGGTCGCGCACCCTCGTCGCGCATCTCCACGGAGCTGCGGCTGCGGTTGTTTCTCCAGTCGAGGTCCGCAGGCGTATAGGCCTTGGCGGGTGTGATTCGGTAAAGGTCTCCGCCGGTCTCCGAGGCAATGGCCTGGGCCACCCGCTCCGTGGTTCCGGTACAGGAGAAATAGGCGACAAGGACGTTCTTGTCCGAAAGTCCGGTACGCTCCGGTGCCTGTTGAGCCGCCGCACCGAGATTCAAACCGACAATTCCCATAAGCATCATCATTGTACGTTTCATGTTCGATATTTTTTGTGTGCAGTGTCTTATGCGGCATCACTCGGCTGCCGGGCCGTCGAACACCTTGCGGAAGAAGCGTTCGATGCGGTCGAACGGAATCACCTCCAGGTTGTCATACAGATCGACGTGGCAAGCCCCGGGGATGATCAACAGCTCCTTGTTGTCGCCACGGAGCAGTTTGAAGGCGTCCTCGCTGAAGTAGCGCGAATGGGCCTCCGCCCCGTGGATCATCAGCACGGCGCTGCAGATCTCGCCGGCACAGGAGAGAATCGGCATGTTGATGAACGCGAGCGAATTGGTCCGGTTGAGCCCGTCGTTCGAGTTGGGTGAGCGGCGGTGGTACCCGCGCGCGGTCTTGTAGTAGTCGTGATACTGGCGGACGAAGAGCGGAGCGTCGTCGGGCAGCGGGTCCACCACCCCGCCGTCGCGTGCATAATCCCCGGCGCAGTAGTCGCGCGTGCGCTGCTCGTTGAGCTGCACGCGCAGCCGGTAGCGCTCCTCGTCGGACATCGAGTCGAAGTAGCCGCGGGCATTCACCCGGCTCATGTCGTACATCGTCGAGGTCACCGTAGCGCGGATACGGGGGTCGTTGGCCGCGGCATTGAGGGCGAAGCCGCCCCAGCCGCAGATGCCGACGATGCCGATGCGCTCCGGATCGACGTCGTCGCGCATGAGCAGGCAATCGACCGCGGCACTGAAGTCGTCGGTGCTGATCTCGGGCGAGGTGAGGCAGCGCGGTTCGCCGCCGCTCTCGCCGCAGAACGACGGGTCGAAGGCCAGCGTCAGGAATCCCCGCTCGGCAAGCGTCTGGGCATAGAGGCCCGACACCTGCTCCTTCACGGCGCCGTAGGGGCCGCAGACAGCGATGGCGGCCAGGCGGCCGGTCGCTCCCCGGGGTTTGTAGAGGTCGGCCGCCAGCGTGATGCCGTAGCGGTTGTGGAAGGTGATTTTCGTGTGCAGGACCTTGTCGCTTTGCGGGAAGGTCTTGTCCCATTCGGCAGTCAGTTGCAGAGTCTCCATATCGGTATGTTTTACGTGTTTCTGTCGCTCACGGGGCATGCCCGCGGTCGTTGCCGCTGCGGTCAGGAGCAGCATGAGCATGCAGGTTGTCGTTCTCATTCGGGTGTGCTTCGGTTTTCCGTTTCGTCCGGCTCTCGGGTATTTCCCTCCGAACCCGATACAAAGGTAGGGCGTTTTTCCGCTCCGGATATGATCCGGATTACGGATCGTTCTACCATTTTTACCTTTTGCCCGCATCGGGCCCGCCGGAGCTGTTCTTGCTGCATCAACACCCATCCGCCGGGCGGGACGGGTGTGGTGCGCGTCCACAACTGTGTGGAATATATACGCATCCGCTCCGCATCACGGCATTTTGGCACGACACCGCATGTGGCTTATAATCCGAAAGTTACACTCTTCTTGCCGTTTTGGCCGGCAAATTGACCTTTTCCGAAGCAGAACAACTCATGAGTTCAAGCAGAAAAAACTGGTGTCTAACCATTAAAATGTTGGTGTTATGAAAAGGTTATTTTTTGTGGCGGCCATGCTCGTAGCTTCGGGCACCGCCGTGTGGGCAGGGAACAACATGTCGTCGCAGGCGACGGTAGTCGCGGCGCAGGACGCCGATTTCAAACCGATCGATGTAAAGGAGCTCCCCGGAGCCGTGGCGATGTCCGTCGAGAAATACTACCCCGAGGCCGAGATCAAGGAGGCTGCAGTGAAGGAAGACGAGAGCGGCACGAAGACCTATCGGGTCGTGCTGCGCCAACAGGAGGGAACGGAGATGACAGTTCTCTTCTCGGCCGAAGGAGTAGTGCTTCCCGATGAGGCTCCGGCCGCAGAGCCGGAACCGGCTGCATTGCCCGACGACTGTCCGATGGACTAAACTCCTCCCCGACCGGAGGTCGGATCCCGACACACCGTTCGGACGACGCCGCAGTTTCCATCCCCCGGAAGCTGCGGCGTCACTGTGTGCCGGCCCCGCCCGACAAAAAACGCCGGCCGGAGAAGGAAGAAATCGCCGCCGGGTGCATATCCGAACGTTTTTTTTCTTATTTTTGCCGTAAGGATACAAGAGGGGTGCCTTTCCGACTGCGGGAAACGGCTGAGATCATACCCTATGAACTTGATGCGGTCAATACCGCCGAAAGGACTTGTTCATAGACCGTAACGGTTTCCCGCCGGGAGCATTCCTCCGCATAACTACGGTAATCGCATGGAAGTAATTGTCAATCGCACGCCGGTCGCCGCACGCGACGGCGCAACGCTTTCGGAGTTGCTCGCCGCACTCGGGACCCCCGCCGACGGAGTCGCCGTCGCCGTGAACAACCAGGTCGTTCCCCGCAGCGAATGGGCCTCCGCCACACTGCACGAGGCCGACAAGGTCACCATCATCCGGGCCGTCTGCGGAGGATGATGCGGATCGTCGTCATCACCCCGCCGCACGCCGTGCCCCGTGAGGCCGCGACGATCCGGCTGCTGCTCGACGCAGGCATCGACCGGGTCCATATCCGCAAGCCGGAGGCTTCTCGGGAGGAGCTGTGTGCGCTCCTCGAAGCGATCCCCGAGCCATTGCGGCCGAGGCTGTCGCTCCACGACGGGCATTGCCTCGCCATACAGTACGGCATCGGGGGCGTGCACCTGAACGCCCGGAATCCCCTTCCGCCCGAGGGCTTCCGGGGCGTCGTCAGCCGCTCGTGCCACTCGCTCGACGAGCTGGCGGCCGACACCGCCTGCAGCTACCGCTTCCTCAGCCCGATCTTCGACAGCATCTCGAAAAACGGCTACCGCGCGGCCTTCACTGCGGAAGAGCTCCGCACGGCCGCAGCCCGGGGGGTGCTCGGCGACCGGACGCTGGCCCTGGGCGGCATCACGCCCGACCGCCTTGCGGCCGTGCGCGACTATGGATTCGGCGGCGCGGCCCTGCTGGGTTCGATCTGGCAGCAGCCCTCACCCGAAGCGCTGCACCGGACCATCGACAAAATCATTGCATTCAAAAACTTATAACGATCACCTGAAGTCATGCTGCAATTCATCACACACCATACCGACCGCCGCGACGAAATCGACGGCACGCGGGCCGTGCTCGAAGGAGGCTGCCGCTGGGTGCAGCTCCGCATGAAGGAGGCCGCGGACGACGAGTTCTTGCGCACAGGCCGTGAGGTGGGCCGACTGTGCCGCGCATACGGCGCGACGTTCCTGCTCGACGACCGCGTGCATCTGGTTGCCGAACTCGGGGCCGACGGCGTTCACCTCGGCAAGAACGACATGCCGCCCCGCGAGGCCCGCGCCCTGCTGGGGCCCGGGAAGATCATCGGCGCCACGGCCAACACCTTCGACGACATCGTCCGTGCGGCCGCGGAGGGTGCCGACTACATCGGCCTCGGCCCTTTCCGCTTCACCGAGACCAAACGGAACCTGAGCCCGATCCTCGGGCTCGAGGGCTACCGCCGCATCGCCGCACAGTGCCGCGAGAACGGCATTGCGCTTCCGGTCGTAGCCATCGGCGGCATCACGGCCGGCGACATCGACGCCCTGCTCGCCACGGGCATCGCGGGCATCGCCCTCTCGGGGACGCTGCTCCGCGCCGACGACCCGGCGGCCGAAACCCGCAAAATCATCGAAATCCTCAAAAAATACAAACCATGAAGGAATTGACAATCGGCGGACGGACCTTCCGTTCGCGTCTTTTCGTAGGCACGGGTAAATTCAGCTCCAACGACCTGATGGCCCGTGCGATCGCCGCCTCGGGCACCGAAATGGTCACCGTGGCGATGAAACGCATCGACATGGAGAACCCCGAGGACGACATGCTCGCGCATGTCCGCCGCCCCGAGATCCAGCTGCTGCCCAACACCTCCGGGGTGCGCAATGCCGAGGAGGCCGTACTGGCCGCCCAGCTGGCCCGCGAGGCCTTCGGCACGAACTTCATCAAGCTCGAAATCCACCCCGACCCGAAGTACCTGCTGCCCGACCCCGTCGAGACGCTTCGCGCCACCGAGGAGCTCGCCAGACTGGGCTTCGTCGTGCTGCCCTACATCCAGGCCGACCCCGTGCTGTGCAAGCGGCTCGAGGAGGCTGGCGCCGCCACGGTCATGCCCCTCGCGGCACCGATCGGCACGAACAAGGGGCTCGTAACGCGCGACCTGCTGGAGATCATCATCGAGCAGAGCAACGTCCCGGTGGTGGTCGATGCCGGACTGGGCGCCCCGTCGCACGCCGCCGCAGCCATGGAGCTGGGCGCCGACGCCGTGCTGGTCAATACGGCGATCGCCGTGGCCGGCGATCCGGTGCGGATGGCCGAGGCCTTCGCCCGTGCCGTCGTCGCCGGACGCGAGGCCTTCGAAGCCGGGCTCGGGGCACAGGCCCGGTGTGCCGAAGCCAGCAGCCCGCTCACCTCGTTCCTCGACTAAACGCACGAAGATCATGTTTTCGGAAGAACTGGCACAATACGACTGGGAGGAGACATCGCGGCGCATCGCGTCGAAACGCCCGGCCGATGTCGAGGCGGCGCTCGGCAAGGAGCATCCGACCCTCGACGACTTCATGGCGCTCGTGTCGCCGGCCGCCGCGGCCTACCTCGAACCGATGGCCCGCCTGAGCCGCAGGTACACGCAGGAGCGCTTCGGCAAAACCATCTCGATGTACATCCCGATGTACATCACCAACTCGTGCACCAACTCGTGCGTCTACTGCGGATTCAACCGCCACAACGCCATCCCGCGCGTGATCCTCACCCCGGAGCAGATCGAGGCCGAATGCCGCGCCATCCGCGAGCTCGGCCCCTTCGAGAACCTGCTGCTCGTGACGGGCGAGAACCCCCGGGCCGCCGGCGTGGACTACATCGAGCAGGCGCTGCGCATCTGCCGTCCGTGGTTCAACAACCTCACCATCGAGGTGATGCCCCTTGCGGCCGAGGAGTACGGGCGGCTCACGCACGCCGGACTCAACGGCGTGGTCTGCTTCCAGGAGACCTACAACCGCAAGAACTACAACATCTACCACCCGGCGGGCATGAAATCGAAGTTCGAGTGGCGCGTGAACGGCTTCGACCGCATGGGACAGGCCGGCGTGCACAAGATCGGCATGGGCGTGCTGATCGGCCTCGAGGAGTGGCGTACCGACGTCACGATGATGGCCCTGCACCTGCAATACCTGCGCCGGCACTACTGGAAGACCCGTTACAGCGTCAATTTCCCGCGCATGCGTCCCTCGGAGGGCCATTTCCAGCCCAACGTGGTGATGAGCGACCGCGAACTGGCGCAACTCACATTCGCCTTCCGCATCTTCGACCACGACGTGGATATCTCCTTCTCGACGCGCGAGAGCGCCTCGTTCCGCAACCACATGGCCACGCTCGGCGTCACGTCGATGAGTGCCGGCTCGAAGACCGACCCGGGCGGGTACGTCACCTACCCGCAGTCGCTCGAGCAGTTCGCCGTGAGCGACGAACGCACCCCCGCGGAGGTCGAGGCCGACATCCGCCGTGCGGGCTACGAGGTGGTGTGGAAGGACTGGGACAAGATCTTCGACTGACGGCCATGTACGACGCACGCTACGCACGCCAGACGATGCTCCCCGAGATCGGGACCGAAGGACAGCGGCGGCTCGCCGGGGCCTCGGTGCTGATCGTCGGGCTGGGCGGTCTGGGCTCAGCCGCCGCCCCGTGCCTGACGGGCGCGGGGGTGGGCCGCATCGGACTGGCCGATCCCGACGTCGTCTCGGAGAGCAACCTCCAGCGGCAGACGCTCTACACCGAGCAGGACGTGGGGCGGCCCAAGACGCAGGCGGCCGCCGAACGGCTCGCCGCCCTCTCGTCGCACACGCGCTTCGAGTGCTTCCCGGAGGGGCTGACCGCAGCCAATGCCCGGGAGCTGGCCGCGGCTTTCGACCTGGTGGTGGACTGCTGCGACAACTTCACGACGCGCTACCTGATCGACGATGCCTGCGCGGCGTGCGGGCGGCCGTGGGTCTACGGCTCGATCGGGGCCTTCCACGGGCAGGTCGGCGTCTTCAACCACCTGCGGGGGCGCCGCTATGCGGATCTCTACCCCGACCGCGAGGCGCTCTGCCGGCGTCCGCAGACCGTGGCAGGCGTCATCGGCGCCGTCCCGGCCGTTATCGGGGCCCTCGAGGCCTCGGAGGCGCTGAAACTGCTCGCCGGATTCGGCGAGCCGCTCGACGGAAGGCTCTTCACTATCGATCTCAGGAGCCTCGAAACGGACATTATCGAACTTTAAACTCCTCAATACGAAAAAAACAGACATGGGAAAAGGATTTGACGAATACGCATCGGCCTACGATGCCTGGTTCCTCGACAACCGCAACGTCCTCTATTCGGAGGTCAATCTGGTCGCCGCGACGCTCCGGGATGCCGGCCGCGTGCTCTCGGTCGGCTGCGGCAGCGGCCTCTTCGAGTCGATACTCCGCAAGGAGTACGGCATCACCGTAACCGACGGCATCGAGCCCTCGGTGGGCATGGCCGAGATCGCCCGCAAGCGGGGCATGAACGTGACCATCGCCACGGCCGAGGAGGCCGACTTCGGGCACGGCGACTACGACACGCTGCTCTTCAACGGCACGCCGAGCTACATCGGCGACCTCGCCTCGGTCGTCCGCAAGGCCTACGACGCCCTGCCCGACGGCGGGCGGATCATCCTGATCGACGTTCCGAAGGAGAGCTCCTACGGCATCATGTACAACCTGGCCCTGGCACTCGGCACGTGGGACCACCCGCTGCTCGAAGGCGTCTACCCGCCCAACCCCTACCCGATCGAGTTCGTCAAGGTCGCCGCATGGCGCACGACGGCCGAGAAGGTCGCTCTGCTCGAGGCCGCCGGCTTCGGCGACCTCACCTTCGCACAGACGCTCACCTCCCACCCGCTCTGCTCGAACGACGAGGAGGAGCAGCCCGTCGAGGGATACGGCAAGGGCGATTACGTGGCCGTTACGGCCCGCAAATGCGTGAAGCCATGAGCCGCTGGAGCGACCGGGCCTGGGAGGCCGCCGCGCCGACCTTCCGCCGCATCCTCGAACACCCGTTCGTCCATGAGCTCACGGCCGGGACCCTCCCGGCGGAGAAGTTCCGCTTCTACATCCGCCAGGACGCCCTCTACCTCGACGGCTATGCCCGGCGACTGGCCCACATAGCCGCCCGCCTTCCCCGCAAGGAGCAGACGGAGACCTTCCTGCACTTCGCCCTCGAGGGGATCGAGGTCGAGCGGGCCCTGCATGCACAGTTCCTCGACGGCGGCCATCCGTCGCCCGAGGAGATCAGCCCCGCATGCCTGCTCTACACCTCGGTGCTCGACGCCCAGGCCACGGCACCGGTCGAGGTCGAGGCGGCGGCCGTGCTGCCCTGCTTTGTGGTCTACCAGCGTGTGGGCGAGGAGATCCTGCGCCGCACCCGTCTGGAGGGACACCCCTACGCAGCCTGGATCTCGACCTATGCCGATCCGGGATTTGCCGAGGCGGCCGGACGCGCCGCAGCGGTCTGCGACGAGTTGGCCGAGGCAGCCGGCGACGAAATCCGCCGCCGCATGACCGACCTCTTCGTGCGCTGCACGAAGATGGAGTGGCTGTTCTGGGACAGCGCCTGGAATCTCGAAAAATGGAACATATGAACACGGAAAAGAAAACCTACAAACGCGCCCTGACCATCGCCGGAAGCGATCCGAGCGGCGGTGCAGGCATCCAGGCCGACCTGAAGACCTTCTCGGCCTGCGGCTGCTTCGGCACGTCGGCCATCGTGGCCGTCGTGGACGAGAACACGGTGGGCGTCACGGGGGTACACCCCGTCCCGGTCGAGTTCGTCGTCGGCCAGATCCGCTCGGTACTCGACGACATCGGGGCCGATGCCGTGAAGATCGGCATGCTGCACTCCTCGGAGTTGATCCGGGCCGTGCGGCAGACCCTCGGGCAGTATGCCATCCGCAACGTGGTGCTCGACCCGGTGATGGTCGCCACGTCGGGCGATCCGCTCCTGCAGCAGGAGGCCATCGCCACCCTGCGCGACGAACTTGTCCCCCACGTGCGCATCATCACGCCGAACATCCCCGAGGCCGAGCTGCTGCTCGGCCGCCCGATCGCCTCGCAGGAGGAGCTGCCCGAAGCCGCCCGCGAACTCTCGCGCAACGGTCGTGTCTCGGTCTTCCTCAAGGCCGGGCACCTGCACGACCGCGAGCTGGTAGATATCTTCTACAACGCCGAGGAGGAGCACATCCTCGAACTGCGCTCCGAGCGGCTCGACACGCCGAACACCCACGGCACGGGCTGCACCCTCTCGTCGGCACTGGCAGCCTTCCTGGCCCACGGCTGTTCGCTCGACGAGGCGGCCCGCAGGGCGAAGGAGTACATCGCCTCGGCCATCGCCGCAGGTGCGGCCTACCGCATCGGCCACGGCCACGGTCCCGTACACCACTTCTTCCGGTTCTGGGAATAGGTCCCCGGACCGAAAAGAGGGCAAAAGGCGGCGCAACCATCCGGTGTTGCGCCGCCTTTCTTGTACGCTGTGGCCGTCGGAGCCGAATGCAGAAACGACCGGCAGAGGGTTGGACGCCCGTCTCGGATACGCTCGCCCGGGCATCTCCGGTCTGCCGACCCCGTCCACAGCTGGATGTCCCCGGGCTCGCGACCCGGGCCCGAGGGTTCGGCAGCGGCGACGCTCCGGGACGGCCCGAACCGTCGAGCCCGCAGCCTCCCGACAAAAAACGTCCCGGACAGTGAATCTGTCCGGGACGCTGCATGTATCGGGATCCCCAGGATCCCGCTCCGGGCAGCCGATCAGCTGCCGAAGTTGTCGTAGAGGATGTTCTCAGGCGGCACGCCGAGCGAGTCGAGCATCTTCACCACCGAAGCGATCATCATCGGAGGTCCGCACATGAGGTAGATACATCCTTCGGGCTCCTCGTGGTTCTTCAGGTAGTTCTCGTAGAGCACGTTGTGCACGAAGCCTACCTTGTAGTCCACGCCTGCGGCATCGGCCTCGGGATCGGGACGGTCGAGTGCGAGGTGGAACTTGAAGTTGGGGAAATCCTTCTCGATCTGGTGGAAGTCGTCGAGGTAGGGAGCCTCCTTCAGTGCGCGGGCGCCGTACCAGAACGATACGGGACGCTTCGTCTTCTCGGTCTTGAACAGGTGCATGATGTGGCTGCGCATCGGGGCCATGCCGGCGCCGCCGCCGATGAAGATCAGCTCCTGCGTGTCGGGCAGGTTGTCCGGCAGGAAGAACTCGCCGTAGGGGCCCGAGATGGTCACCTTGTCGCCCGGCTTGCGCGAGAAGATGTACGACGAGCAGATGCCCGGGTTCACCTTCATGAACGAGCCCGTGGCCCGGTCGAACGGCGGCGTGGCGATACGGATGTTGAGCATGATGATGTTGCCCTCGGCCGGGTGGTTGGCCATCGAGTAGGCGCGGAACGTCGGCTCGGGGTTCGTGGTCACCAGATCCCACATCTTCATCTTGTCCCAGTCGGCGCGGTAGCGCTCATCGACATCCATGTCCGAGAACTTGATGGCATCGTACTTCGGGATGTCGATCTGGATGTACCCGCCGCTGCGGAACTTGAGGTGCTCGCCCTCGGGGAGTTTCACGACGAACTCCTTGAGGAAGGTCGAGATGTTGCGGTTCGAGACCACGGTGCACTCCCACTTCTTGACGCCCAGCACGGCTTCGGGAACATGGATCTTGAGGTTCTCCTTCACCTTGACCTGGCAGCCCAGACGCCAGTGGTCCTTGGCCATCTTGCGCGAGATGAAACCGGTCTCGGTCGGCAGGATGTCGCCGCCGCCCTCCAGCACCTGGCACTTGCACATGCCGCACGAGCCGCCACCGCCGCAGGCCGACGGAAGGAAGACCTTGTTGTTGGCGAGCGTGGCGAGCAGCGTCGAACCGCTCTCGGTCCGAATGACCTTTTCGCCGTTGTTGATGTCGATCGTCACTTCACCCGAGGAGGTCAGCTTGGCCTTCGCATAGAGAAGCAGTGCGACCAGCACCAGCGTGATCACCAGAAAAGCTGCGATCGCAATTAAAATCGTTGTAGTCATTTTCCGAATCTCTTTTTAAAGGTTAGAACTGAATGCCCGAGAAGATCATGAAGGCGATACCCATCAGACCTGTGATGATGAAGGCGATACCGGGGCCCTTCAGTGCTGCGGGGATGTGCGAGTAGGTCGTCTTCTCGCGGATCGCAGCCATCATGACGATGGCCAGCCACCAACCCAGACCCGAGCCTAGACCGTAGACGATCGTCTGCCAGAGCGACGTGAGCTCACCGCCATCGACCTTCTGCTGCATGAAGAGCGAGCCGCCCATGATGGCGCAGTTCACGGCGATCAGCGGCAGGAAGATACCCAGCTGGCTGTAGAGCGTCGGCGAGAACTTCTCGACGATCATCTCCACGAGCTGCACGAATGCCGCGATCGTGGCGATGAAGACGATGAAGGTCAGGAAGCTCAGATCGACTCCCTCGACCAGCGCGCCGGCCTTGAGCACATATTCATACAAGAGGTAGTTCAGGGGCACGGTCATGACCATCACGAACGTAACGGCGGCACCGAGACCCAGGGCCGTCTTCACGCTCTTCGACACGGCGATGTAGGAGCACATGCCGAAGAAGAAGGCGAAGACCATGTTGTCGATGAAGATCGACCGGATAAATATATTCAAAGATTCCATACGCTATCCTCCTATTTTTCCTGTAAGTCCTTGTTGCGCGAGCGGTGTACCCAGATGATGCAGCCCACGATGATCAGCGCCATCGGCGGGAAGAGCATCATGCCGCAGTTCGAATAGAAACCGCCCTCGGCCATGTACCAGCTTTCGGGGATGATGCGGAAGCCCAGCAGGCTGCCCGAGCCGAACAGCTCGCGGAAGAAGGCCACGATCACCAGGATCAGGCCATAGCCCAGACCGTTGCCGATACCGTCGAGGAACGAGGCCCAGGGCTTGTTGGCCAGGGCGAAGGCCTCGACGCGGCCCATGACGATACAGTTGGTGATGATCAGACCGACGTAGACCGAGAGCTGCTTGGAGATCTCATAGACGAAGGCCTTGAGCACCTGATCGACGAGGATTACCAGCGCGGCGATCACCACGAGCTGGACGATGATGCGGATACGCGCCGGCACGCCGTTGCGGATCAGCGACATCACGAGGTTCGAAAAGGCCGTGACGACCGTCACGGAAAGTGCCATGACGATGGCCGGCTTGAGCTGCACGGTGACGGCCAGAGCCGAGCAGATGCCGAGGATCTGCACGATGACCGGGTTGTTCGCCGAGAACGGGCCGGTCAGATACTTCATGTTCTTGGCCGAAAACAAAGGCTCTTTTTCGTTCTTACTCATTGTTTTCTACATTTTCATCGTTAGACACTTCAGCCTCGGCCGTCGCAGCGGGCTGCGCCCCGGCCGCACGCTTTGCCTCGAGCAGGGGCAGGTAGTTGCGGAGGCTGTTCTCGAGCATAGCCGTCACACCGTCGGAGGTCTTCGTACCGCCCGAGATGGCGTCCACCTCGTGGTTCGGGTCCTTGGCGCCGCCCTTGCGGAGCTTCACGGAGACGAACTCGTCGCCCTCGAAGATCTGCTTGCCGATGAAGTGCGACTGGAACTTCGACGTGGCGATCTCGGCACCCAGACCCGGGGTCTCACCCTTGTGGGCCATGATGATGCCGGCCATCGTGTTCATGTCCTTCTCGAGGGCCACATAGCCCCAGACCGGACCCCAGAGGCCCATGCCCGTCACGGGAATCACCACGCGGCCGTCCTTGGCCTCGAAGAGGGGGAACTTGCCGGCCTCGTAGGCGCCCGGCAGGTCGTTGAGCAGCGCGAAGACGTTCTCGCCCTCGATACGGTTGCCCTCCTTGTCCACGACGTAGGCGTCGATCACCTCGTCGTACTTGACGCTCTTGATGAGCTCCTCGGCCGGAACGCCCTGTTTGACAGCGTCACCGGCATAGAGCGACAGCAGGATCGACTGCTTCTTCTCGTTGAGTTCGTTCTCGGCCTGCCGCTTCTGGAGTCCGAGTGCGGCCAGCGCCAGCAGCGTCGCAACAATGACGACCATCACCGTCGAATAAATGACGATGTAGGCGTTGCTGTTGGTATCGAATCCCTTCCTGGCGGCCTTCTGCTCCGTGAACTCCGACGCGGCAACGCCGCAAACGGGGCAGGTATCCGGTGCGGAGGCACCCTCGTGGATGTATCCGCAGACATTGCATTTGAATTGTTTCTTTGCCATATCTATCTCCCCTATTTTGCGGTTTTAACACGTTTCTTGCGACGCGAGATGTTCGCCTCGACCACGTAGTAGTCCACCAGCGGAGCCAGCGCGTTCATGAAGAGGATCGACAGCATCATGCCCTCGGGATAGGCCGGGTTCACGACGCGGATCATCACAGCCAGCGCACCGGTGAGGAATCCCACGATGTACTTGCCCTTGTTGGTCTGGGCCGAGGTCACGGGGTCCGTGGCCATGAAGACGGCACCGAAGGCGAAGCCGCCGACGATCAGGTGCCACCAGGCCGGGTACTCCGTCACGCCGAGCGCCTGGAAGAGGTAGCCCATGGCCAGGCCGCCGACGAATACCGAGACCATCGTCCGCCACGAGGCGATGCCCGTGAAGAGGAGGATGGCGGCGCCGATGAGGATGGCGAGCGTCGAGGTCTCGCCGAACGAACCGGGGATGAAGCCCAGGAAGGCGTCCAGCGGCGAGAAGGTCATCGTGCCGGTGGTCGAGAGCTGCTCGAGCGCCGTGGCACCGGTGATGCCGTCCACCTGCGCACCCATCATCGTCCAGTTGGAGTACCATACGGTCTCACCCGACATCGAGGGGGTGTAGGCGAAGAAGGCGAAGGCACGCGCCAGCAGCGCGGGGTTGAAGACGTTCATGCCCGTACCGCCGAAGACCTCCTTGCCGAAGACTACGGCGAAGGCCGTCGAGAGGGCCACCATCCACAGGGGCGTCGATACGGGGAAGATCATCGGGATCAGCAGACCCGTCACGAGGAAACCCTCGTTCACCTCGTGGCCGCGGGCCTGGGCGAAGGCGAACTCGATGCCCAGACCGACGATGTACGAGACGCACACCATCGGCAGCACGCGCACCAGACCGTAGAAGAAGGCCTGGAAGCCCTCGAGGCCCACCTGCAAACCCGTGTTGAAGCAGCCGAACAGGAACGCCGGGATCAGCGCCAGCACGACGACGATCATCGTACGCTTCATGTCGTTGCAGTCGCGGATGTGTGCGCCGCGGGTCGTGGTCGTGTTCGGGACGAAGAGGAACGTCTCGAATGCGTCGAAGGTCGATTCGAGGAAGCCCAGCTTGCCTCCCTTGGAGAAGGTGGGCTTGATTTTGTCCATGAATTTACGCAGTCCCATCGTTATGCCTCCTTAATCATTAAGTTAATACCGTCGCGGATGATCTGCTGGATCTCGATCTTCGAAGGATCGACGAACTCGCAGAGGGCGAAATCCTCCTCCGTGACCTCGTAGATGCCGAGGTTCTCCATCTTGTCGATGTCGCCCGCCAGGCAGGCCTTGAGCAGGTACATCGGGTAGATGTCCATCGGCAGATACTGTTCGTAGAGTCCCGTAACGACAAACGGACGCTCGCCGCCGTTGAGATTCGTGTCGAGGTCGTACTCCTTTTTGGGGCAGAGCCACGAGAAGTAGGCGCGCGACACGGAGAACTTCTTCAGACGGGGCATGGCCCATCCGAGCAGTTCGTATTTGTCGCCTTCGGGGATGGCCGTCAGCTGGTTGGCATAGAATCCCACGAAACCGTCGAGTGCGGTTTTCGTACCGGTGAGGACGTTACCCGAAATGAAGCGGATGCTGTCGCCCTCCTTTTGGGCCTTGACGTTGCCCTTGACCACCGAATCGACGCGGGCCCCGGCGATGATGCGCACGTAGGCCGGCTTCTCGATCTCGGAGCCGGTGACGGCCACCGTCTTGTGCATGTCCACACGGCCCTCGTTCACCAGACGGCCGATGATGGCCAGGTCCTGGATATTGACCGTCCAGACGATGTCGCCCTTGTTGATCGGATCGACGTGGTGGATCTGCACGCCGACGTTGCCCACGGGGTGCTTGCCGGCGAACGTGTGCAGCTCGACGCCCTGCAGCTCGGGCATGCGGCCCTCGGCCTTGGCGCGCACCGAGAGGTGCACCTTGCCCGGCGTGAGCCGGCGCATCAGCTCGATGCCGGCCTGCAGGTTCCGCTGCTCGTCGCGGAGGACGAAGTTGTAGTCCGGAGCGAGCGGCGCGGAGTCGAAGGCGGAGATGAAGACGGCCTTCGGCGTGTCGTTCGGGTCGGCGATGATGCCGTAGGGTCGCTGCACGATCATCGGCCAGAGGCCCGAACGCAGCAGCAGTTCGACGATCTGCTCGCGCGAAGCCTTCTTCAGGTCGGGCTTCTCGAACTCCTCGTAGCGCTGAACGGCGTCGGGGGTCACCGTCACGGAGAGCACCTTGCGCTTCTCTCCGCGGTTGATGGCGGCCACCTTGCCGCTGACGGGCGACGTGAAGAGGACGCGCTCGTTGTACTTGTTGAAGAACAACGGAGTTCCGGCCTTCACCTCATCTCCCACCTTAACCAGCAGCTTGGGCGTCACACCCTCGAAATCGAGGGGCGAGAGGGCATACTCCGGAGACAGAGGCGCTTCGGTCAGCGTCTCCTGGGGCTTGCCCGCCAGATTGATGTCTAAACCCTTGCGTAATGTAATGATTTTCGACATGGTTAAAGAATTTGATTGTTATGTTTGGATTTTTAGGGTTTCGCCTTTTTCGTGTTGTTAGCGTACTAACACCTTAAATCGCGTGCGAAAGTACGAAATTTTTCCCGAAAAATCCCATTTCCAGGGCCATTATTTCCGCCCGACGGACAAAATGACAAAAACGAAACCCGGCATCCTGCGAAGTGAAATATGCCGACCGTCGGAGCGGGACGTGACGAAGCGGTTTCCGATGTCGGAGAAAATTCCTACATTTGCCGTGTCATGGCCGACTATGTCAATATCCACACCCACCGTCCGACGGGGCGCTGCACGGAACTCCGCACGGCGGGCATCCACCCGTGGGAGGCGGCACGCGAACTGGCTGCAGTGCGCTCCGAGGGGCTTGCAGGGCGGCTCGGCGAGGCACTTGCCGGAGCTCAGGCCCTCGGCGAGACGGGGCTCGACTTCGCCTGCTCCACCGACCGTGAGGCGCAGACGGAGCTGCTGCGCGCCCACCTGCGGCTGGCCCGCGAACGGGGCCTTGCTGTGGTGCTGCACTGCGTGCGGGCTTTCGAACCGCTGATGAACGAATTGAAAGCCTGCCCGCCCCCGGCGGCCATCTTCCACGGCTTCATCGGCTCGCCCGAGCAGGCGCGGCGGGCCGTCGGCAGCGGCTGGTACCTCTCCTTCGGCATGCGTACTTTCGCTTCGCCGCGGAGCCTCGAAGCGCTGCGCACGACGCCGCACGAACGGCTCTTCTTCGAGACGGACGACGACCCTGCGGAGATCGGAAGCGTCTACGCCGCAGCCGCCGCAGTGCTTGGCTGCCGCGTCAGCGAACTGCAACAGGCGACGGAGGCTAACTACCGGAGGCTCTTCACCCCACGGGCGACAACGGGCACAGAGGCATGCGATAAGTTAAAGAAAAGCACGAGATAATGAACGACAACTGGCTGGAAAGAACCGAATTGCTGCTTGGCAAAGAGAAACTTTCACAAATCCGCGACGCCCACGTTCTGGTCGTCGGTCTGGGCGGCGTGGGCGCCTATGCCGCCGAGATGATCGCCCGTGCGGGCGTAGGCCGCATGACGGTGGCCGATGCCGACACGGTGAACCCGACGAACATCAACCGCCAGCTGGTGGCGCTCCACTCGACCGTCGGGCGGCAGAAGGCCGAGGTGCTGGCCGAACGGCTGCGGGACATCAACCCCGCGATCGGACTCACGGTGGTCAATCGCTACATCAAGGACGAGGAGACCTACACGCTGCTCGATGCCGCGCGTTACGACTATGTGGTGGACGCCATCGACACCCTCTCGCCGAAACTGGCGCTGATCGCCGCCTCGCTCGAACGGGGCTATCCGCTGGTCAGCTCGATGGGGGCCGGGGCCAAGACCGACCCCACGAAGCTGGAGATCGCCGATATCTCGAAGACCCACCACTGCCCGCTGGCCCACATGCTCCGCAAGCGGCTGCACAAGATCGGCATCCGCAGCGGCTTCCGGGCCGTCTTTTCGCCCGAACCGATGCGCGAGGGGGCGATGATCCTCTGCGAGGAGCAGAACAAGAAGTCGAACGTCGGGACGATCTCCTACATCCCGCCGCTGTTCGGCATCGGCTGCGCCTCGGTGGTGATCCGGGGGCTGATCGGCGAACTCGACTGACCGCCGCAGCCCGTCAGGGACGCTCCGCGGCCATGCGGTCGATGAAGAGGATGCCGTCCAGATGATCCACCTCGTGCTGGAAGATGACGGCCGTATAGCCCCGTATGACCTCCCTGCGGCGGATGAAGCGGCTGTCGCGGTAGCGGATCTCGATCTGCTGCGGCCGCGCCACATCGCCGTAGCGGTCCGGGACCGAAAGGCACCCCTCCGGGCCGGGAACCGCAGGCCCCGTACGCCGCACGATCTCGGGATTGACATAGACGCCGAACGGCTCGCCCGGCAGGTCGAAGCGCTGTACGGCGATGACCCGCAGCCCGATGCCGACCTGCGGGGCGGCGATACCCACCCCTTCGTTCTGCGGGTTGCGGACCGTGGTCAGCAATCCCTCGCACAGGCGGCCGAACTCCTCGGCGGCATACATCCGGGCGGTCACCGGCTCGGCGCGCCGGCGCAGGAAGAGCGAATCGCTGCGGTCGGCAATGCTCCACACGCGCAGCAGACCGCCGTCCGCGTTGTCGAGCGTCTGCCGCCAAGAGGCCTCGAACGCCGGGCGGGCGCATCCCGCCGAGACCAGAGCCGCGGCAAAGGCGGTCCACAGGCGGATGGGAAGGGTCGGAAATTTCATCTGTGCAAAAGGTTTCTCGGGACAAATATACGAAAAACGGGCGACCGAAGGCGAAAAGCCGCTATCTTTGCCCTGCGGGGAGCGGCTGCGGCGTGTCCGGGCCCTGCCGCCGAAAAGTATTCAAGAAGCATTCAAGAAACACAAAAAACCATTCCGATGAAACCGAACATCGTATTTCTCGACCAGTACAGCCTCGGGGAGGCAGACCTTTCGTCGATCCGTGCGCTGGGGAACTATACGGGCTACGAAACCACACGGCGCGAAGAGATCGTCGCCCGTGCGGCCGACGCCGACATCGTCATCACCAACAAGGTGCCGTTCGACCGTACCACGCTCGAACGCCTGCCCCGCCTGCGGCTGATCTGCGTGGCCGCCACGGGAATGAACCACATCGACCTGGCCGCCGCGGCCGAACGGGGCGTCGCCGTGAAGAACGCCGTGGGTTACTCGACCCATTCGGTCACGGAGACGACCATCGGCGCCGCCATCGCACTGCTGCGCCAGATCGTCTACTACGACCGCTACGTGAAGGAGCACTACGCCGGGGCCGAACGGCAGTACCACTTCGGCCGCACGACCCACCAGCTCTACGGCTCGCACTGGGGCGTCATCGGGCTGGGCAACATCGGACGCAACGTGGCCCGTGTCGCCACGGCCCTGGGGTGCGAGGTGGCCTACACCTCCACGTCGGGCATCGAGCGGCAGGAGGAGTATCCCTGCATGCCGCTCGGCGAACTGCTCGCCTGGGCCGATATCGTGTCGGTCCACTGCCCGCTGAACGACCGCACGAAGGGGTTGATCGGCGCCGGCGAGCTGGCACGGATGAAGCCCTCGGCCCTGCTCATCAACGTGGCGCGCGGCGGGATCGTGGACGAGGCGGCCCTTGCGGCCGCACTCGATGCGGGACGCCTGGCGGGGGCCGCACTCGACGTCTTCGTGCACGAACCGCTCGAGAAGGGCAATCCCCTGCTCTCGGTGCGCGAGCCCGAACGGCTGCTGCTCTCGCCCCACAACGCCTGGTCGCCCGTCGAGGCCGTGGAGATCCTCGTGCGGTGCATCGCCGACAACATCCGCTCATTCAACGGCTGCGCACGATGAACGCCGAGACGACCCCGCCCGCGCTGACGCCCGATGAACGTCGCCGGAGGGTCTTCGAATGGCTCGACGCCCACGGCATCCGCTACACGTGGTACGAGCATCCGGAGGCCCCGACCATAGAGATCGCCCGCCAATACTGGCGCAACGACGGTTCGAAGCACTGCAAGAACCTCTTCTTCCGCAACCACAAGGGCAACCGCCACTACCTGGTCTCGTTCGATGCCGAGCAGTCGCTGGCCATCCACGACCTCGAACACCGTCTGCACCAGGGCAAGCTGTCGTTTGCCTCCGAGCAGCGTATGGAGCGCTGGCTCGGGCTGCGGCCCGGGTCGGTATCGCCCTTCGGGTTGATCAACGACACGGAGCACCACGTGCACCTGTTCCTCGACGCCCGGCTGCAGGAGTACCCATCGCTCTCGTTCCACCCCAACGACAACCGTGCCACGGTGGTCATCCCGCGCGAAGAGTTCCTGCGCTACCTCACGGAGGTGGGCAACAGCTATGAATTTCTCGAACTCTACTGAACAACGAGCCGTTTTTTTTCCTACCTTTGGATAAACCCAACGAATCGGAAAACCCTTAAAAAACAAACCCGACCATGAAAAAACTCGTTCTCGCACTGCTCATGACCCTTTGCACCCTGGGTGCGCTTCGGGCCCAGTCCCTGCAATCGGACATCATGTCCTTCTTGCGCACCGAAGGATACTCCCCCTCCTACGACTCGGACGGCGACATCCAGTTCAAGAAGGAGGGATACCTCTATTACGTCATTGTCAAGGACATCGACGATGGCTACTCCTACGTCGAGGTTCGCGTGCCGTTCGGCATTTCGGACATGTCGCTCAGCGAACTGCAGAACATTGCCTCCGAGCTCAACACCGCGAAGTTCCTCTGCAAATGCTCGGCATATCGCGATGACAGCGACGGAGACAACATCTTCCAGATCGGCATGGAGTTCGTCGCCTCCACCTCCTCGCAGGCCCGTTACCAGATGAAGCACGCCCTGCGGCTAATGCCCGTATGGATCAGCGCCTTCGATGAGTATCTCTGACATCCGGGAGGAGTGCAGGCCGGGACCCGGCCCACGAAAAAGAGGGGATTTGCGCACATGCGCGGATCCCCTCTTTTCTTTTCGGATCGGAAAGCGCAGGAGGCGGCGAGGAGAAGGATCCGATGCCCGGTGTGCATGCGGATCCTCGCCGGATCGGGCCGCACCACAAACGACGAAGACCGGTCCTGCGACCGGTCTTCATTCTTTTCATTCGGTTCCGGGGAACCGGGTTACTTCATCTCGACAAGAGCCTTGCCGGTCATCTCCTCGGGCTGGGGAAGTCCCATGAGCTTGAGCACCGTAGGAGCCACGTCGGCCAGGATGCCGTTGTGCACCGACTTCACGCGGTCCGACACCACAACGATGGGCACCGGGTTGAGCGAGTGCGCCGTGTTGGGCGTACCGTCGGGGTTGATGGCGTTGTCGGCGTTGCCGTGGTCGGCAATCATCACCACCTCGTAGCCGTTGGCCTTGGCGGCCTCGACCACCTTCTCGACGCAGCCATCGACGGCCTTAACGGCCTTGACAATCGCATCGTAGACACCCGTATGGCCCACCATGTCGCCGTTGGCGAAGTTCAGGCAGATGAAGTCGAACTTACGCTCGCCGAGGGCGGCAACCAGCTTGTCGGCAACCTCGGGGGCCGACATCTCGGGCTGCAGGTCATAGGTGGCCACCTTGGGCGAAGCCACCAGAATGCGCTCCTCGCCCTCGAACTTATCCTCGCGGCCTCCGTTGAGGAAGAAGGTCACGTGGGCATACTTCTCAGTCTCGGCGATGCGCAGCTGCCGAAGGCCCTGCTTCGAAACCCACTCGCCGATCGTGTCGGGCACGTTCTCCTTGTCGAAGAGGATGTGCAGGCCCGTGAACTTGGCGTCGTAGGGGGTCATGCAGCAGTAGTAGAGCGGCATGGTGTGCATGCCGGCTTCGGGCATATCCTGCTGCGTGAGGACGATCGTCAGCTCCTTGGCGCGGTCGTTGCGGTAGTTGAAGAAGATAACCAGGTCGTTCGGGCGGATCAGACCTACGGGCTGGCCCGCAGCATCGACATGGATGATCGGCTTGATGAACTCGTCCGTCACGTCGGCATCATAGGACTTCTGCACGGCGGCGACCATATCCGTGTCATGCTCGCCGACACCCTCGACCAGCGCGTCATAGGCGATCTTCACGCGCTCCCAACGCTTGTCTCGGTCCATGGCATAGTAGCGGCCGATGACCGTGGCGATCTGACCGCCCGTCTGGGCGAGGTGCTCTTCGAGCTGGGCGATGAAGCCCTTGCCGCTGTGCGGGTCGGTATCGCGGCCGTCCATGAAGCAGTGCACGTAGGTGCGCTCCGAAACGCCGTACTCGCGGGCGATGTCACAGAGTTTGAAGAGGTGCTCGAACGACGAGTGTACGCCGCCGTCCGAGGTCAGGCCCATAAAGTGCACGCCGACGCCCTGCGCCTTGGCGTATTCGAAGGCCTTAACGATCTCGGGATTCCGGAGGATCGAGTTGTCGCGGCAGGCGCGGTTGATCTTCACGAGGTCCTGGTAGACCACGCGGCCGGCGCCGATATTGAGGTGGCCCACCTCCGAATTGCCCATCTGGCCGTCGGGCAGACCGACGTTCTCGCCGTCGGTGCGCAGTTCGGCATGGGGGTACTTTTCGGTCATGGCCGAGATGTATGCGGGATGTACGGTCGAAATGACATCGGCCTTGTCGTGATGGCCGTTGCCCCAGCCATCGAGAATCATCAGTAATACCTTGTTGCTTTCCATAACTATCAGTTTTTAAGTCCCGTATTGTTCCTGTTCTGCGACGGACAGCCGTACTCGCGTCCAACTTGTCCCCGCATTACTTTACCTGCGCGGCGATCAGCTCCACAGCCTTATCGATAGCAGCCTGCAGCCCCTCGGGGTTCTTGCCGCCGGCCGTGGCAAAGAAGTTCTGGCCGCCACCGCCGCCCTGCATCAGTTTGGCTGCCTCGCGGACAACCGCACCGGCATTCACTCCGCATGCCGTGATCTCGTCTCCGAGCATGACCGTCAGCGACGGCTTGCCCTCGCAGACCGTACCCATGACGAAGACCAGACGCGGAGAGCGGCTGCGCAAGCTGTATGCCAGATCCTTCACGAAATCCGGACGGCGGTCGCTCTGCATGGCGATGAGCTGCATGCCGTTGCGCTCGGGCGCCGAAGCGGCAATCTTCTCGGCCCACTGGGCCACCTGTTCGCGACGCATGGTCTCGACCTCCTTCGAGAGCTGCTCGTTGCTTTCGAGCATCTTCTTGACGGCCTGCAGCACCTGCGGGTTATTGAGGTACTCGCCGACGTTGCGGAGCGTATCTTCGGCCGCGTAGACCATCCGTTCGGCCTGCTCGCCCGTAACGGCTTCGATACGGCGCACACCGGCCGAAATGGCGCTCTCCGAAAGGATCTTGAAGAAGCCGATGGTTCCCGTCGAGCGGGTATGCGTACCGCCGCACAACTCGACCGAATCGCCGAAACGGACCATGCGGACGCGATCGCCGTACTTCTCGCCGAAGAGCATCATGGCTCCGGCAGCGGCAGCCTCTTCCTTCGTGGCGTCACGCTTCTCCTCGAGCGGATAGTCGGCGCGCACGGCGCGATTGACCAGCACCTCGACCTCGCGCAACTGCTCGGGAGTCACCTTCTGGAAGTGAGAGAAATCGAAACGCAGTACCTCGGGAGTCACGAGCGAACCCTTCTGCTCGACATGGTTGCCCAACACCTTGCGCAATGCGGCATGCATGAGGTGGGTAGCCGTATGGTTGTTGGCGGCAGCCTGACGCTTCTCGGGATCGACAACGGCCTCGAACTCCGCGGCGGGGTTCTCCGGAAGCTGCTCCGTGATGTGGATGATCAGACCGTTCTCCTTCTCGGTGGCGACGACCGGGATGCGCTCGTTGGCGCTCTCGATGTAGCCGATATCACCGATCTGACCGCCCGAATTACCGTAGAACGGCGTGCGGTCGAAGACCAGCTGGAAGGTCGTCTTGCCCTTGGAGGTCACGCGACGGTAGCGCGCAATGCGCACCCGTTCGGTGAGGGTATCGTAGCCGGTGAAAATACTCTCCTTGATGGGAATGAGTTCCACCCAGTCGTCCGTATCGACAGCAGCGGCGTTGCGCGAACGCGCCTTCTGGGCCTCGAGTTCCTGCTCGAAGGCGGGAAGATCCACGCCCACGCCCTGCTCGCGGGCGATGAGTTCGGTCAGGTCGATCGGGAATCCGAACGTATCGTAGAGTTCGAAGGCATCCTTGCCCGAAATAAGCTCCTTGCCCTCCTTCTTCGTACGCTCGATGACGCCGTCGAGCAGGTTGATACCCGTAGCCAAAGTGCGCAGGAACGAAGCCTCCTCCTCCTCGATGACCTTTTCGATGAGCGTCTGCTGTGCCTTCAGTTCGGGGAACTGTCCGCCCATCTGCTCCACCAAGCCTGCAACCAGCTTGCAGAGCGTCGGCTCGGTGAAGCCCAGGTAGGTATAGCCGTAGCGTACGGCGCGGCGCAGGATGCGGCGGATCACATAGCCCGCCTTGACGTTCGACGGCAACTGTCCGTCGGCGATCGAAAAGGCGATGGCACGCAGGTGATCGGCCATCACGCGCATGGCCACGTCCGACTTCTCGTCCTCGCCGTAGCGCTTGCCCGCCAGGGCGGCAATGCGGCCGATCGTCGGCTGGAAGACGTCCGTGTCGTAGTTCGACTTCTTGCCCTGCAGGATCATGCAGAGGCGCTCGAAGCCCATGCCCGTATCGACGTTGCGCGCCGGAAGCTCCTCGAGTGAGCCGTTGGCCTTGCGGTTGAACTGCATGAAGACCAGGTTCCAGATCTCGATCACCTGCGGGTGGCCGGCATTGACCATCTCGCGGCCGGGCTTCGCGGCGATCTCCGCCTCGTCGCGCAGGTCAAAGTGGATCTCCGAGCAGGGACCGCAGGGACCCGTCTCACCCATCTCCCAGAAGTTGTCGTGCTTGTTGCCGCGGATGATGTGGTCCTCGGGAAGATACTGTTTCCAATATCCGTAGGCCTCCTCGTCGAAGGGTACTCCGTCCTCTTCCGACCCCTCGAACACGGTGGCGTACATCCGCTCGGCCGGGAGCTTGTAGACGTCGTGCAGCAGCTCCCAGGCCCAGGCGATCGCCTCCTTCTTGAAGTAGTCGCCGTAGGACCAGTTGCCCAGCATCTCGAACATCGTGTGGTGGTAGGTGTCGTGGCCGACCTCCTCCAGGTCGTTGTGCTTGCCCGAGACGCGCAGACACTTCTGCGTATCGGCCGCACGCGGGTACTTGCGGGGCGCGTTGCCCAGAAAGATGTCCTTGAACTGGTTCATGCCCGCATTGGTGAACATCAGCGTGGGGTCGCCCTTGACGACCATCGGTGCCGAAGGCACGATCACATGCTCCTTCGACGCGAAGAAGTCGAGAAAGGCCTGACGAATTTTGTTGGATTCCATATATACGAATTTTCGTTTTTATCCGTTTCCGATTTCGGGTTGCAAAATTACACAATTAAAGTTAAATTTGCACCCTATCCGAAGGAGTTTTTTCAGCAGATGAGCCAAAAACAGAGAAGCAACCGCACGCAGCGTCTCGCTCACGAGGCGCACATTCTCACCGAGGAGGCCACGACACTCACCCGAGAGGTCGTGACCGCCCCGTTCCGCCTGCGCACCTATCGGCTTATCCGCAAGATCATCATCGGGTTCATCCTGGTGTCGATCGCCAACGTGCTCTTCTCCTACTTTTTCTACACCCCGAAGATGTACCGCATCCTGCGCGACAACCGCGAGCTGAAGATCCGCTACCGGATCCTGCAGGACCGCATACGCACCGCACAGCAGCACGTCGATGAGATCCGCCACCGCGACAGCTACGTCTACCGGTCGCTCTTCTCGACCGACACGCTCTCGATTCCGGGCGTGTGGCAGCCCTACCCTGAGTCGAAATACGCCCCGATGGCCGACGACGACTACGCCTCGCTGATGATCCCCACGTGGCGGCAGCTCGATGCGCTGGCCCGCACGATCTACCTCGAGTCGGTCTCGTTCGACGAGCTGCAGCAGCTGGCCCGCAACAAGGAGCAGCTGGCCTCGGCCGTGCCGGCCATCTGGCCCATCGACCGGAAGGCGCTGCACAACAACCACATCGGCGCCTTCAACCCGCGGCGCTTCCACCCCATCCTGCACCGCATCGTGGCCCACGAGGGCATCGACCTGGGGTGCGACCGCGGCACTCCGGTCTACGCCACGGGCGACGCCACGGTGGAGATCGCCTCGGAAAACGGATACAACGGTGGCTACGGGCACCAGGTGCTGCTCAACCACGAATTCGGCTACAAGACCCGTTACGCCCACCTGAGCGACGTGCTCGTCAAGCCGGGCGAGCGGGTCAAGCGCGGGCAGCTGATCGCCCGCACGGGCAACACGGGCCGCTCGTCGGGTCCGCACCTCCACTACGAGGTGATCCACAAGGGCATCCCGGTGAACCCGATCAACTACTTCAACCGCAACATGTCGGCCGAGGAGTACGAGCGGCTGATGGAAAATCTCCGGGAGACCAATTTCGAAAAGTACTGACATGACCGGAAAGAAAGATCTCGAACGCCTGCGCCGGCGGCGGCGCCGCAAGCAGCGTATCATCCGCACGACCATCCACCTGTTCGTGTGGCTGGGGGCCGCCGTGCTCTACTACATCGGCTTCTCGATCTTCTTCGACACCCCGTTCGAGGCGCAGATGAAGCACTCGGCTGACGGCCTGCGCCGCGAATACGAGGCCCTCACGCAGCGTTACGACTCGCTCTCGGTCGTACTCGAGAACCTCACCGAACGCGACCGCAGCGTCTTCCGCACGCTCTTCGAGGCCGATCCTTACGACTTCGACACGGAGTACGAACAGCGGCAGAGCGTCACCTACGAGAAGATCGTCGATCGTTCGACTCGCCGTCTGAAGCGCGAACTGGGCGAGCGCGTGGCCGACATGGAGCAGCGGCTGGCCCGACTGAACGACTCGTACCTCACCCTGCAGGCGCGCATCGACTCCGCGGGCCGCGACTGCGACCGCATCCCCTCGATCCAGCCGGTGATCAACAAGCAGCTCACGCTGCTGACGGCCTCCTACGGCATGCGCATCCACCCCTTCTACAAGACCCTGCAGTCGCATCAGGGCGTCGATTACACGATCCCCGAAGGATCGAGCGTCTTCGCCACGGCCGACGGTGTGGTGCGCGACGTGGCCACCCGCAACTCGACGCACGGGCTGACGGTCGTCATCGACCACGGCAACGGTTACGAAACCTCGTACAGCCACCTCTCGAAGACCAACGTCCGCCGCGGACAGCAGGTCCGCCGCGGCGACATCATCGCGCTGTCGGGCGACACGGGACTCTCGCTCTCGCCCCACCTCCACTACGAGGTGCGCCACAACGGCATGCGCGTGGACCCGATCCACTACTTTTTCATGGAGCTGTCCCCCACGGAATACCAGCGCCTGATCCGCATCGCGCAGACGGGCATGCAGGCATTCGACTGACCCACCTGATCCTCCGCTTCAAATGGAAACCCGCATCCGACTGATTCTGCTCGACTTCGATGGCACGCTGGCCGACACGCGCCGCGCCAATGCGCTCGCCTATACGGCCACGCTCCGCGAAGCGGGAATCCCGCTTTCGGAGGAGGAATACGCGGCCCGTTATTTCGGCATGCGCTGCGAGGAGTTCCTCACGCACCTGGGCATCGCCGACCCGGCCGAGCGCGACCGGCTCCGGCGGCGCAAGATCGAGCTCTACCCCACGTTCTTCGACTCCGTGCGGCTGAACCGCCCGCTGTGGGAGTTCTGCCAGCAGTTCCGCGCCCAAGGCGGCCGCGTGTGGATCGTCTCGACGGGCAGCCGCGAGAACATCGAGCACGTCATGCACCACCTCGGCATCCGCGACGGCGTGGACGGAATCCTCTCCGGCCCGGAGATCACCCGCAGCAAACCCCACCCCGACTGTTTCCTCGAGGCAATGCGCCGCGAGGGGGTCACCCCGCGCGAGACACTCATCTTCGAGGACTCCGAGATCGGCATCGAGGCGGCACGCCGCAGCGGAGCCTCCTATTTCGTCGTCAGGCTGTAACACACGCAACGGCCTCCGCCGCAGGGGCGGTCTCACCCCGAAGCATTCCCCGAAAAAGAGAACCGGGACCACAGCAGTCGTGCGGTCCCGGCCCGAAATGCATCACCACCGGTACGGACGGTCGTCATGCCGCGGCGGCTTGGGTGGTTTGGGTTTCTTGTGTTTCTTGCCCGGTCGCTTCGGACCGTGGTGCGGAGGAGGCGGAGCCTCGTGCGGCGGACGGGGCGGACGGGGACCGGGAGGCCGATGTACGGCGCAGGATCCGAGGAGCAGTGCCGACAGGATCAGGCACAGGCTCCAGAAACGTCTTGTCTTCATGGTCGGTTCTCTTTTATGTCGAATGCCGCTTACAAAGATAACACGATTTTCGGAATTGCAAAATCCCGAAAAATCGTATCTTTGTCCCCGATTACCTTTTCCGATCGTCCGAAATGAAATCCACCGAGAGCACCACCCCCGAAGAGGCCGCGCGCACAGCGAACACCCCCGCCGCGGAGTGCGGCATGAACAGAACGGATCCTGCGGCCGCATCCGCACCCGGCAATCCGCAGACACCGGGGACAGCATCCGCATCCGACGCATCCGATGCGGAAGGCACGGGCCGAAAGGAGGAGGAGTCCCCCGCTGTACCGGCCGACACCGCACCCGGCTGCACGGCGAAGAGCCTCCGCACATCGCTGCGCGATGGGATCGAGCAGCGGCGCAGAGCCCTGGCGCGCCGGATCGAATACAACCGCCTGCGGCGCATACGCCGCCATTCGGTGCCGGCATATGTCCACTGCAAGAACTGCGGAGAGACGCTCCGGGGCATGTACTGCCACCGCTGCGGACAGTATGCGCTCGATCCGGAGCAACCCTTCTGGAAATACTTCAAACAATATTTCGAGAACGTCTACCAGTTCGACAGCAAGGTGTGGCAGACCCTCTGGCTCCTTTTCCGCCGCCCGGGCATACTGACCCTCGAGTTCATTGCCGGAAAGATCAATTCCTATGTCCACCCGCTGCGGCTGTTCATGTTCATCTCGGCACTCTTCTTCCTGGCCGTGGCGCTCTTCATCCCCGAGAATGTCGATATAGCGTTGGGCCCCCGGGAAAAGCAGCTCTCGGAGTTGCGCGATCCCGACATGCTGCGGGCGCTCCAGGTCAGCCAGGGGGATGACGAGGACTACGACCTGCTGCGGAAGGACACGACCGTCTGGGTGGCCGGGGCGCGCGAAGAGTTCCGGGGGTTGGAGTCGATCGCCGGGGTGATCGACCGTCCGGGGCGCGACACGCTGCAGGTGCGCATCCCGGGATTCCTGCTCGAGGAGGGCTATCTGGTCTCCGCGCCCGGCGACTCGATCCACTGGAGCAGCAGCAGTCCCCTGCGCCCGGAATCCACCAAACAGGACAGCGAGGCCCAGGACCTCCGCCGCGAGATGGTCTACGCGCACATCATCGGCTGGTTCTCGAAGTGGCTGCCCGTGATCCTGCTGCTGTTCATCCCGTTCTTCGCCCTGCTGCTCAAGATCTTCTTCCATCGGCGGAAGATGTTCTACATGGGCCACTTCGTCACGGCGCTGCACCTGCACTCCGTACAGCTCATCCTGGTCTTCATCACGCTGCTCGGCGCACAGTGGATCGACCGGCCGGGCTGCTATGCCCTCCTGCTGCTGGGCTTCTACCTGCTGCACATGGTCTGCGTCTTCCACCGCGTCTACGGCGACGGATGGGTCAAGACCTCGTTCAAGGCGCTGCTGATCCACGGATTCTACATGCTCGTCATGTCGGTCGTCCTGCTCGGGCTCTTCATCTGGCTCATCCTCCCGCTCATGAAGGAGAACAACTGGTGGTAGCCGCCGCAAGGCGCCGAAGCCCCCTCGAAAAACGCCCCGCAATCCTCAGGGATCGCGGGGCGTCGTTTTTCCGGCGGGAGCGGCTACCGCCTGCAGATGACGTTGAAGTCGCAGAAGGCGCAGGTGTCCGCATCGGCGCACTGGCGGAACGGGACGGCAGGGTCGTAGAGCTCTCCGAGCGTCTCGCCGACAAGCTCCTCGAAGCGTGCGGCGTAGTGCGAATAGGGGGCTCCCCGGAGGCCGAGTTCGCGGTCTATGAGCTGCGGCGAATAGTCCGGGCGGTTCATCGCCCGCACGTAGTAGAGTGCCGGCACGGCGTCGCAACCCTCCGTGCGGCGGAGCATCAGGGCATAGAGCAGCGTCTGGAGGATATTCGACAGCCGCTGCCTGCCCTCGCCGCGGAAGAGTTTCTCCAGCCCGTCGAATTCGAGATGGGCTGCACCGGTCTTGTAATCGACCACGCGCAGCGATCCGTCGTCGAGGCGGTCGATGCGATCGGCGATGCCCGAGAAGCGCATGGTGAGTTGCCGGCCGGCCGATCCGAACGCAAAGCCGCACCCCACGCGCTGCTCCAGCCCGATGACCGTGAAGCCGTCGTGCGCCGCATCGTAGGCTATCACGCCGCCCCGGAGGTAGCGTGTCACGATATCCTTGACCAGCAACAGGTTGCCCGTATAGTCGGCCGTCGTGGCCTTCGGGTCCCGGAGGTAGTGCTCGTTGATGGCCGCCTCGACCGCTGCGGGGACCTCGCCCGTGCGGACCAGTGCCCGGAGCGTCCCGCCCGGGTGCGCCTCGCCCTCGATACGGGCATAGAGCCGCTGGACGGCGGCATGGAGAATCGTTCCGAACATCGGGGCATCGACCTCCTCGGAGATCTCGTCGTCGGAGTCGAGCCGCGCCACGGAGTGGAAATAAAAGCGCAGCGGGCAGGCGACGTAGCGGAAGAAGGCCGTCGGCGAGAGCGACGCATCGCTCCCGGGATCGGTGAAGCGCAGCAGGCGGCGCATCACCCCCTCGTCCTTGGCCACCTCGATGGGGGTCGAACCGGCCAGGTTCACATCCACGCCCACCTCGATGCGGCGCAGCGGGAAGCCGCTCTCGTACTCGATCTGGCGGATGTAGCGGCTCGGTTCGCCGGTCGATTTGTCGTCGGCATGGGCGCAGTAGAGCATCCACACGCGGCTGGCGCGCTGGATCAGGCGGTAGAAATAGTAGGCGTAGACCCCCTCGTGGTGTTCGGGTGTCGGCAGCGCATAGGCCGCCCGCAGGTTGTAGGGGATGAACGACGACTGGGCCATGTGGTTGCCCGGGAAGTTGTCGTCGGTCATCGAGAGGATCACGACGTTCTCGAAGTCGAGGTTGCGCGTTTCGAGGATACCCATCACTTGCACCCCCTCGAGCGGTTCGCCCTCATAGGGGATGCGCAGCGTCTGGAGGTGGCGGCGCAGCAGCGAGGCGAAGATCTCGGGCGTCGGGTCGATCGCACATTCGTCCAGCGAATTGCGCAACCGTTCGAGCTCCTCGGCGATCACGGCGAGGAACTCCACGCGCTGCCGGGCGTCGTCGCCCTCGTAGGGCTGGCGCGCCACGGCCGCGACAACGGCGGAGAGCCACACGGCGAGGGCCCGCCAATCGGCTGCCGGGGCGAAGATCGTGCGCAGCAGTTCGTTGCGGCCGAGCCAGGCGCCATCAACGGCGATGCGCCGCTCCTGCACGATCTCCTCCTCAAGGCGGCGTGTCAGCTCGACGTCGCAGCCGGCCACGTAGGGATGGGACAGCAGGCCCGTGACATCGGTATGGTAGAAGGTCCAGCCTTCGCCGCGGCGCCTCCGGTGGGCCTGCAGTTCGAGCAGGCGCTCGACGAACGTGTAGGCCAGGCTGGCGCGCAGCGGGTAGCCCATCGTGACGTTCACGTGCCCGATCTCGGGCGGCAGGGCGTGCAGCAACGGCAGCAGCAGGTTCTCGTCGGTGAGCACCACGGCGGTCTCCTTGCCCAGCTCCCCGCGGGCAGCCAGCGAGCGGAGGATCGTGGCGACGTACTTGCACTGCACGGCGTTCGAAACGGCGGCCACCGCAGTCATCTCCTTCCCCACCGAGGCCATGTTGTCGTGCGAGAGTTCGGCTCGCGGCGGGAACTGCACGATGTTCTCGCGCACGAACATGCCCGCCTCCTGCTCGGGGCGATCCCTGTAGTAGGAGTCGTAGTCCCAGTAGAAGTCGGTCTCGGCAGCGGTCGAAAGGAACTTGAAAAGCCGCTTCTCGCACTCCGACAGGGCGTTGAACCCAGCCACCACGAAGCGGCGCGGCCCGTCGAACGAGAACGTCCCCTCGCGGATGCGCTCGGCGACGGCACGCTGCACCATGCCGTTGTAGGCGATGCCCAATGCGGCGAGCCGCTCGCGGAAGCGGCGGTAGATCGGGCCGAGCGTCCGCCAGATGGCCAGAAAACGGCGCTTCTCCTCCGAGAGGTCAGCCTCCTCGCCGAGCGACGTCCAGAAGGCGATGATCCGCAGCTGGGACGGCGTCAGGTAGGATATATCGGCCTCGATCTCCTTGATATCCTCGATGTTGCGGAAGAGCATCGAGGCGTCGATCAGGTATTTGTCCACCGTGTCGAAGTCCGTGAGCAGCATGTCGCCCCAGAAGTAGAACCGGTCGAACGGCTCGTCGTGGTACTCCGAATAGATACGGTAGAGCTCGGTGATCAGCCGCAGGCGGTCACCGCACCTCAGGCCCGAGATCTCGGTCATCAGGTCGTCGATGGTCACCCATTCGGGCTGCCACATCGGCCGGTTCGCGATCCGCGCGAGGGCATCGACGAAAAAGAGCCGGGCGCGCCGCGACGGAAAGAGCACGGCACGCTCGGAAAGGGCCTCGCCATAGCGGGCATAAAGATCAGCGGCGACTTCGCCCAGAAAGGTCTTCATCATCCGATGGTTCGATTAGGCGCGGGGCCTGACGCCCCGCAAGATGCGGCCAAGGAGCCTCACGCAGCCGGGAGCCGGGGCTCCGGCCAAGGCCGCCCCTACTCCTCGTGGGCGATGCTGCCGCCCATGAACTTCTCGTCGGTACGCACGACGGCCGGATTGCCCTTGTAGGTCACCACGCCGCCCGTCGAGGTTTTTGCCTCCAGGCGGTCGGTCACCTGCAGCACGACGCGCGACGACCCAGTGGCATTGGCCTCGGCCGACATCGTCTCCAGCTCGGCCGCACCGACCCGTCCGCCCGAAGCGTAGACGCGCATGTAGCGGGCCTTGCCGGTGAGCGTCGCCACGGTATTGCTGCCCGTGAGTTCGAGCGAGAGGTCGGCCACGTCGAGCGTAGCCTTGAGCTGTGCCGAACTGCCCAGCACCAGGTCGAAGAGCGTCGCACGGAACGGCGCGTCGAACGACACCGAAGCCTCCTGCACGGTGAGTTTCTGCAGCGTGTTGTAGTAGACCGTCACGGCCGTCCGCTCCGCACGCCGCGAGTCGCGCCGCTCGGAGATGCGCAGCACGCCGTCGCGCACCTCGGCCCGGAACTTGGTCATCGTGGAGCCCTTCGTGTCGTAGACGATCTTCGGGGCCTCGGTATCGGGCACCTGCACGAGGAGGACATCGGCCGGAGCGGCGATCTCGACGGCCGTAAAGACCGGCAGCCACTGGCTTCCGGAACCGGCCAGCAGGCTGTCGGCCGGCTGCATGAGCTCCGTTGCCCCGGCTGCGGGGCAGAAGGTTGCGGGATTGTTGTCGGCGGCGTGTACGGCCGCGGGCGATCCGGCGGCCAGCGCGGCCAGCACGAATGCGGCAAAGATCAGTCTCTTCATATTCGTTGCAATTTCGTTTCGTCGGTTTCAGTCCGGCTAAAATACAAAAATATTGCGAAGTTCGGGATTTGTTTCGTACATTTACTCACCAAAAACGAAATTTCGAGGAGTGAGAGCGAAGATTCTGAACGCAAGCGCCGGGTCGGGAAAAACCTACCAGCTGGCCTACAAATACGTCCGCGACGTCATCGACCAACCCCTTCTCTACCGCCACATCCTGGCCGTGACCTTCACCAACAAGGCCACCGAGGAGATGAAGTCGCGCATTCTGAAGGAGATCCACACCCTCGCCTCGGGAGCCCCGAGCCCCTACCTCACGCAGCTGTGCAGCGAACTGCGGCTCGACGAGCGGAGCGTCCGCAGGCGGGCGGCCGAGGTCCGCTCGAAGATTCTCCACGACTACTCGCGCTTCACCGTACTGACGATTGACACCTTTTTCCAGCGCATTCTGCGCGCCTTCATCAAGGAGCTGGGGCTCGACCTGAACTACAACGTCGAGATCGAAACCGCATCGGTGCTCTCCAAAAGCGCCGACACGCTCATCGACGAGATCGCCGTGGACGAGTCGCTGCAGCGCTGGCTCACCGAATTCGTGCAGGAGCGCATCGACGAGGGACGCAAGTGGGACGTCCGCGACGGCATCCTCTCGCTCGCGGGCGAGCTCTTCAAGGAGAAGAACAAGGCGGCACTCGCGGCCGCGCCCGCAAAGGAGGAGCTCGGGCGTCTGGTGGCCCGGGCCACGACCCGCGCGATGGCGGCACGCGAGGAGCTGCGCCGGACGGCCCGTGAGGCGGTGGAGGCGATCGAGGGCGCGGGGCTTACCGCAGCCGACTTCGCGGGCAAGAGCCGCAGTTTCGCCGGGTATTTCTTCGCGGTGGCCGGCGGCGAGGTGAAGGCACCGACCGACACGCTCCGCAAGCGGGCGGCATCGCCCGAGGGGTGGTGCGCCAAGGGATCGCCGGCCGAGCGGCTCGTGCCGCAGCTGCGTCCCCTGCTGCAGCGGCTCTGCGACCTCTACGACCGCAACGTCCGCCACTGGAACACGTGCGACCTGCTGCGCGAGAATTACCGCAGCTTCGCCCTGCTGTCGGACCTCTACGCCCGTGTGCAACGGCTCTGTGCCGAGCAGAACACGCTGCTGCTTTCGGAAACGAAATACCTGCTCTCGGAGTTCATCGGGCGCAACGATGCGCCGTTCATCTACGAAAAGGTGGGCAACCGCTTCGAGCGCTTCATGATCGACGAATTCCAGGACACCTCGGCCCGCGAATGGGAGAACTTCCTCCCGCTGCTGCAGAACGCCATGGCGCAGTCCGAAGAGGAGTCGGTGCTCATCGTGGGCGACATCAAGCAGTCGATCTACCGCTGGCGCGGCGGCGACTGGCGGCTGCTGCACGAACGGGCCGCCGGCGACCTCGGCAGGGAGAACACCCGGGTGGAGGTGCTCCGCGAGAACTGGCGCAGCCTGCCGACGGTCGTGGCCTTCAACAACGCGGCGATCGACAGCATCGTCGCGACGGACAACCGGGAGCTCAACCGGCTGCTCGGCGAGGCGGCCGAACGGGGCGACATCGACCGTGCGGAGGCCGCCCGCCTGCACGACACGCTGGCCGACGCCTATCGCGACCAGGCGCAGCTGCCCCGCCGCAAGGCGGAACACGGAGGCTATGTCTCGATCGAGACGTTCGATTGCGAACCGCCCGTCGTCGAACGCATCTGTGCGCTGATCGACCGCGGATTCCGCCCGTCGGACATCATGATCCTCGTGCGGAGCGCCACGGACGGCGCGAAGGTTGCCGCAGCGCTGCTCGACTTCAAGCAGCGCAACACCGAGGCGCGCTACCGTTTCGATGTCATGACGCAGGAGGCGCTCATCGTGGGCAGCGCCCCGATCAGTTCGTTCGTGGCCGCGGCGCTCCGTCTGGCGCTCAACACCGACGACCGCCTGAGCCGCGCCGTCTGCAACCACTACCTCGGCCGGCCGTTCGACGCCCCGCTGTCGGACGACGAACGGGAGTTCTTCCACTCGATCCGCCTCGAATCGCCCGAGGAGGCTTTCGAGCGCATCGTCATGCGGTTCGACCTGCGCAGCGACCGCAGCCAGATCGCCTACCTGCAGGCGCTGCACGAGCAGGTGATCTCCTTCTGCTCGTCGAAGATCGCCGACATCGCCCTGTTCCTGCGCTGGTGGGACGAGCAGGGCCAGAACCGCTCGCTGAGCGTCGAGCAGAGCGCTTCGACGGTCGAGATCACCACGATCCACAAGGCCAAGGGGCTCGAAAAGCGGGCCGTGATCATCCCCTACTGCTCATGGCAGCTCGACCCGAAGTCGGGCGGCGTGCAGAACATCGTCTGGGCCGAGGCCCGCGGTGACGGGGAGGCCGAGGCCATCGGCCGCTTCCCGGTCCGCTACAAACGTTCGATGGCCGAATCGGGCTTTTCGGCCGAATACTACCGCGAGCTGGTCTATGCCCATGTGGACAACGTCAATCTGCTCTACGTGGCCCTGACGCGCGCCGCCGAGTCGCTGCACGTATTCATTCCCCGGAAGACGGGGCGCACGGTCGGGGCGCTGCTGCTCGGCAGCCTCCGCCCGGGCAGCGAGGGACAGGTCTTCATCGGAGAGACCGAAGGGCGCTGCCTCACGGACGAGCGGGGCGACCACTACCTCTTCGGCTCGTTCGAGGGCCCCGTGGCCGGAGGACGCAAGGAGTCCGATGCGGAACACGTCGTACTCGAAGAGTACCCCACGGCGCGCCCGGCACTGAAGCTGCGGCTCCCCTCGCAGCGCTACTTCGAGGAGGGCGGCGAGCCGGAACTCGCCCCGCGCAACCTGGGCATCCTGATGCACCGCGCCTTCGAGCAGGCCGATGACGCCGCGCAGGTCCGCGAGGCCGTGGCGCACATGCAGGCCGACGGCATCCTCTCCGAAGAGGACGCCGCACGGCTGCGGCAGCGAATCGATCGGGCATTCGAGCTCCCCGAGGTGCGCGAATGGTTCGACGGCTCGTGGCAGCGCATCCGCAACGAGCAGGAGATCATCGTTCCGGGAAGCGCCTCGACACGACGTCCCGACCGGGTGATGATCCGTGGCACGCGGGTTGTAGTGGTAGACTACAAATTCGGAGCGCTCGACGCCGACCGCCACCGCCGGCAGGTGGCCGAATACCTCCGCCTGCTCGCCGAAATGGGCTACGACCCCGTCGAGGGGTATCTGTGGTACGTGAAACTCGGCCGCATCGAACGGGTCGAGGGGTAATTCACCGCTCAGGCAGACCGGCCGAAGGTCCGGAGCCCCGGCGGAGATACGGCCGGCTCGTATCAGGCGGATCGCAGTAACGGGCGGGCCACAGTACGCTGCAGCCTCGTCCCGGGCCGGGCCTCCGATGCAGACCGACGACCCGATGGACTACCGCATTGCCGACCTCCGCATCCGCATCCCCGGGGAGTGCCTTCCCGGCCCCCTTCACCCTGCCTTCTCGCCCTTTGCCGAGCCCGAAAACGGGACTCCGGCACTGCTGCTGCACACCGCCAGGCAAATCGCCGACGTGCCGGAGGGATGCTGTCTGGACCGTTTCCCGTGTATCGACACGACGACCGAATGCCGCTTCATCCGCTGGAGCGGAGGGATTCAGCTGGAGCTGTACGGCCCGCAGGGGGATTCCGTCCGCTTCCGGCTGCCGGACGGAGGCCGTGAAGCCTGCACCGACTGTCGCCCCGACCGGCAGCCGTCGCAACTGCGCTTCGGGCTGTGGCTGCTCTGCAACGCGGCGGGCCTTGGACACGGGGTCGTGTCGCTGCACGCCGCAGCGATCAGCCATCGCGGGCAGGGCGTGCTCTTCCTCGGGGAGTCGGGGACCGGGAAAAGCACGCATGCCCGGCTGTGGTGCCGGCACATGGCCGCAACCGAACTGCTCAACGACGACAGCCCCTTCATCCGGCTCCAACCGGCCGGCGCACCGCTGGTCTACGGATCGCCCTGGAGCGGGAAAAGCCCCTGTTACCGGCCGCTGCGGCTGCCGATCGCCGCGATCGTCCGGCTTGAGCAGGGACCCCGGAATATCATCCGCCCGCTCCGCCCGCTCGAAGCCGCCGGAGCCCTGCTCCCCTCGGCGCCGCCCTCCTTCGCCCGCGATGAGAGGCTGCTGGCAACGCTCTGCAGGATACTCTCGCAACTCATCGCGCAGGTGCCTGTCTACCATCTCGCCTGCCGACCCGACGCGGAGGCAGCGCGTCTTGCCTGCCGGACGATCTTCGGCAGCCTCCCCGACAAATGATCCGAAGCTCCGCGCCTTCTGCGCCGCATCTCCGCCACCGGGGCCTGCCCCCTGAACCGCATGCCGAGGACCTTTCCCCCGCCCCGACAGACTCGGGCCATTCGCGACACGCTACCTGTCGCACGCCGCAAGTTCCGGCCGGTCCCTTGCGCAGAGCGGCCGGCGGCCGAACAGGCATACGGCAGAAAAGAGAACGGGCGTCCGATCGAATCGGACGCCCGTTGTCTGGAACGTATTCCGGATCCTGCGACCCGGCGGAAACTACTCGCCCAGAGCGAAACGCTTGTAGGCGATAACCGTTGCCTCCTTGTCAGCCTTGTGGATGAACTCGGCGATCGTCTCCTTCTCGCCTACCACAGCCTGGTTGAGCAGCGTGTTCTCCTCGAAGAACTTACGCATCTTGCCCTCGGCGATCTTCTCCAGAATGGCCTCGGGCTTGTTGGCGTTCTTCGGATCCTGCTTCATGGCCTCTACGGCGATCTTGCGCTCGTGCTCAATCACCTCGGCGGGGCAGTCAGCCTCCGAGATCGAAACCGGGGCCATGGCCGTAGCCTGCATGGCTACCGTGTGGGCAACCTCGGCGGGGACCTCCTTGTTGAAGCCGAGCACCGTGCCGAGCTTCTTGTTGAAGTGAACGTAAGCGGCGCAATAGGGAGCCTCGATGCGGGCGTAGTAGGCCAACTCGATCTTCTCACCCGTCTGGCCCGACTTCTCGGTCACCATCTCCTCGACCGTGCGGCCCTCGTCGTTCTTCGTGGCCATCAGCGCATCGCGGTCGGCGGCGTCGTTCTTCACGGCGACATCGAGCATGGCGTTGGCCGAAGCCGTATACTCGGCGTTCTGGGCTACGAAGTCGGTCTCGCAGGCAAGGCAGAGGATGTAAGCCTTCTGGCCGACGATCTTCGTAACGACCACACCCTCGGTGGCGGTACGGTCGGCACGCTTGGCAACCACGAGCTTACCCTTCTCGCGGATAATGTCCTGAGCACGCGCATAATCACCTTCAGCCTCCATGAGGGCCTTCTTGCAGTCCATCATGCCGGCGCCGGTCATCTTGCGGAGCTTCATCACATCAGCAGCTTTGATTTCCATAGTCTTGTATCGTTTTTTTCGTTATTTACTCGGTTGGTTTACCGGAATCGCGCCGGAACCCCCGACGGGATCCCGACGCGTTGTCCGGCAGTTGGTTATTCGGCCTGCTCGGCAGCTACGGCTCCCGGCTCCTCGAACGGAGTCTCGACAGCGGCAACAACCTCGGCAACGGCAGCCTCCTCGGCATCGACGGAGGCCTTCACGGCCTTCTTGATGCGGGGCTTGCCCTCCTTCTTCACGGCTCCTTCGGCCTCGGCCTCCTGGGCCTCCTTCTCCTTCTCGAGCTTGCGCTCCTCCGTTCCCTCGGCGATGGCGGCGCACATGGCCTCTACGACCACGGCGATCGACTTCGCGGCATCGTCATTTGCAGGTATAACGTAATCAATGTCGGTCGGATCACAACAAGTATCTACCATGGCAAATACGGGGATGCTCAGGCGCTTGGCCTCCTTCACGGCGTTGGCCTCCTTCTGCACGTCCACAACGAACAGTGCGGCCGGGAGACGCGTCAGGTCGGCGATCGAACCGAGGTTCTTCTCGAGTTTCGCACGCTGACGGGCGATCTGGAGTTTCTCACGCTTCGAGAAGTTGTCGAACGTACCGTCGTTCGTCATCTTGTCGATGGTGGCCATCTTCTTGACGGCCTTGCGTATGGTGGGGAAGTTTGTCAGCATACCGCCGGCCCAGCGCTCGGTGACGTAGGGCATTCCGACGGCTGCCACCTTTTCGGCAACGATTTCCTTGGCCTGCTTCTTCGTGGCGACGAACAGCACGCGGCGGCCGCTCTTGGCAATCTGCTTGATGGCAGCGGCTGCCTCGTCGATCTTCAGCACGGTCTTATGCAGGTCGATGATGTGGATGCCGTTCTTCTCCATGAAGATGTACGGAGCCATTTTGGGGTTCCATTTGCGCTTCAGGTGACCGAAGTGCGCACCGGCTTCCAATAATGTATTAAAATCTGTACGTGACATTTTGATTGGTTTCGTTTGTTAATTTTAATTCTCTTTTCTTCAACCCTCCGGGTAGCGGGGACTCCGGTCCCGGGGAGTTTTCCGCGGCGCGGCAACCGGGCGGTAATACGCAATATATAATATAGGTAGTCTTTCCGATTTGGAACCGACGCCGTGCTTGCCGAAATCCGGTCGTGCGATTAACGCTTGCTGAACTGGAACTTGCGACGTGCTCCGGGCTGACCGGGCTTCTTACGCTCAACCTCGCGGGGATCACGCGTGAGGAATCCGGCCTTCTTCAGTACCGGACGCATCTCGGCGTCGATCTCGCACAGTGCACGTGCGATGCCCAGACGAGCGGCCTCAGCCTGTCCCTTGATACCACCTCCGTCGAGGTTGATCGTGATGTCGTAGCTCTCGGCAGTGTTGGTAGCCAGCAGCGGCTGCTTTACCTGGAACTGGAGAATCTCGAGCGGGAAATAGGCTGCAAGCTCCTTGTGGTTGATTGTAATCTGACCCTTACCCGGCTTCACGAATACGCGAGCCACAGCGGCCTTACGACGACCTACGGTGTTTACAACTTCCATAACTCTTACTTAATCTCGTTTAACTTAATGGTCTTCGGGTTCTGAGCGGCGTGCGGATGCTCAGCGCCGACATACACCTTCAGGTTCGTGAGCAGCTTGTCGCCCAGACGGGTCTTGGGCAGCATGCCCTTGACGGCTTTCTCGATGAGGAAAGTCGGTTTCTTGGCCAGATAGTCGGCCGGCGTAGCATAGCGCTGTCCGCCCGGATATCCGGTGTGACGCGTGTAGACCTTGTCGGTCATCTTGTTGCCCGTGAGCTTCACCTTCTCCGCGTTGATGACGATGACATAGTCACCGCAGTCCACGTGGGGCGTGTAGCTGGGCTTGTTCTTGCCGCGGAGGATCTTGGCGATCTGCGAAGCAAGACGTCCCAATACCTCGTTCGTAGCGTCGATGACAACCCACTCCTTGGTTACCGTCGATGCATTGGCCGAGATAGTCTTGTAGCTTAATGAATCCACTGTGTTTTACGTTTAAATTTAACTTGTTGTAATCCTTTCCCGCACATTGCGGGTGCGCAAAGGTACGAAAAAAAATTCACTCTACAAGCCAAGCGCAAGAAATTTGCGTTTCTCCGCGGGTTTTTCGCCCGGCAGAGGGTCATTCCGACCGGCGGGACTGCCCCTGCCGGGAGCGCAGGCCCCGCGAAAAGCAGACGTTTCCCTCTCCGTCGCGCACCAGCGTGTGGCGTGCGGGGGCATCGGGGAGGTAGCAGACCCGCACCGAATCGCCCACCCGGGCCCGAACGAGCGGACCCGTGCGGCGAATCTCTCCTTCATAAAGTTTACCGCCGACACGGTAGGAGTAGGAGAAATAACCCACCTCCTCATAACGGGTCGCCCGGTTGCGGTGACGTCCGGCCCCGGGACCGTGTTGCACGCGGCGCGTGAACGACGAGGTCAGCACAGCTCCGGTCTCAACCCCCTCCGAAGCCAGACGTCGGCTGTTGTTTGCAAGGTGCAGCACACCCCACCCCAGCAAGGCCACAGCACAGACGATAATCGTCCATATTTTTTTCGTACGTGTTTTCATGTCTGCGTGTCTCTGAATGAAAAAAGAGGGCCGGCCGTGAAGCCGAAACCCTCTTTTTCGTGAAGTATGTTCCGGCGGATGCGGGATGGAGCCCGGCCGTCGGGAAAATCAGTTTATCCGAGGAACGAGAGCAGAATACCTGCAGCCACGGCAGAGCCGACCACACCGGCCACATTGGGGCCCATGGCGTGCATCAGCAGGAAGTTCGACGGATCGGCCTTCTGACCCTCGATCTGCGAAACACGTGCTGCCATCGGCACAGCCGAAACACCGGCCGAACCGATCAGCGGGTTGATCTTGTTGCCCTCTTTCGAGAAGAGATTCATCAGTTTGGCGAGCAGCACGCCACCGGCCGTACCGAGACCGAAGGCGATGACGCCAAGGAGCAGGATACCCAGCGTGCGGAAGTTCAGGAACGCTTCGGCGGTAGCCGTTGCACCGACCGTCAGACCGAGGAAGATAACCACAATGTTCATCAGCTCGTTCTGCACCGTCTTGCTCAGACGATCCACAACACCGCACTCCTTCATCAGGTTACCGAGCATCAGGCAGCCGATCAGCGGCGCAGCGCTCGGGAGCAGCAGTGCGATGATGACCGTAATGACGATCGGGAAGAGGATACGCTCGAGCTTCGAAACGGGACGCAGTGTCCGCATGCGGATCTTGCGCTCCTTCTCGTTGGTGAGCATCCGCATGATGGGCGGCTGAATCACCGGAACGAGGGCCATGTAGGAGTAGGCAGCCACGGCGATCGGGCCGAGCAGCTCGGGCGACAGCATCGACGTGAGGTAGATAGCCGTCGGGCCGTCAGCACCACCGATGATACCGATCGAACCAGCCTGCTCGGGCGAGAAGCCGAGGGCATAGGCACCGAGGAAGGTGACGAAGATACCGATCTGAGCAGCAGCACCCAACAGGAAACTCTTCGGGTTGGCGATCAGCGGACCGAAATCGGTCATGGCACCCACGCCAACAAAGATCAGACAGGGATAAATACCGAGCTTGACACCCAAATAGAGGTAGTCGAGCAGGCCGGCATTGGCGACGAAAATGTCCCAGTGCACATGACCGCCGGCGAAGAGCTCGGTATGGTAGAGGTTGGCATCAGGAAGGTTCGTGAGCAGCATACCGAAGGCAATGGTGAACAGCAGCAGCGGCTCGAACTTGTGCTTGATAGCCAGATAGAGCAGGAAGAAGGCGACGCAGATCATGGCCGCGCTTCCCCAGCCCAGTTCGGTGAAGAAACCCGCGATTCCGGTGGAACCCGCGAAATCACGCAGGCTGTTCCACACGAAATCGGAGCTGGAAGTCAGCAATGTCCACATGGCTTACTCGATGACGATTAAGTTATCACCCTCCATGACGGTAGCACCCTGCTGTACGAGGATCTCCTTCACACGGCCCTCGCGGTCGGCATCGATGTTGTTCTCCATCTTCATGGCCTCGAGGATCACAAGGGTCTGGCCACGCGATACGGTATCGCCCACGGCCACCTTGACGGAGAGCACCGTACCGGGCAGCGGGCACTTAACCGTGTATCCCGAGCTGGGAGCCACGGCGTTCAGGCGGGGCGAAGGAGCAGCCGTAGCGGGTTTGATCATCGCGCTGTTGGCCTCCTTGGGAGCGGGAGCGACCTGCGGTTTCGACGTGGCAGCAGCCTTCGCGCCGGCGATCTCCACCTCGTATGCCGTTCCATTGACGATTACACGTGCCGCGGTCGAATCCTCGTTTACGTCATCGATCTGCACGTTGTAATTCTGTCCGTTGATTTTCAAAGAGTAGTCTTTCATATTTATTCAAACTTATTTTCTGTCAGGCATCTGGGTTAAACCGTGAATTTTGGAATTCCAGGGCGAATAGGCACGCTTGATGCTGAGGATGGTCAGCACCTCCGACTCGCGGTCGTGCATGGCGCTTCCGAAGATCTTGAGGGCGGTCATGATGGCAGCCACCTCCTCTTCGTGAATCTGTCCGACAACGACTGGTTTGCTGCCGGCCGCAACCTTGGCCTCGGCTTCGGACTTGGATCCGAAAATGGAGCCGAATCCCTTCATGACGAAGACCAGCAAAACGAGGACGACGAACACCAGACAGATGCTGATGAGCGCCACCCACAGCATTTCCGACCAGCCCCAGTCCATTGCAATCAACATTTTCATAGTCAAACCGGTTTATTACAGAGGAATGTTCGAATGCTTCTTGGGCGGGTTCTGCAGACGCTTCGTAGCGAGCGACTGGAGCGCACGGATGATGCGGAAACGCGTGTTTCGCGGCTCAATTACATCGTCGATGTAGCCGTAGCGGGCTGCATTGTAGGGGTTCGAGAACTTGTCGTTGTACTCCTTCTCCTTCTCGGCGATGAACTTGGCCTTCTCCTCGGGTTTGTCGGCCAGCTCCTTGAGTTCCTTGCCGTAGAGCACCTCGACGGCGCCGCTGGCACCCATCACGGCGATCTCGGCCGTCGGCCATGCGTAGTTGATATCGCCGCGGATGTGCTTCGAGGACATCACGATGTAGGCGCCGCCATAGGCCTTGCGGAGCGTGACGGTGATCTTGGGCACGGTAGCCTCGCAGTAGGCGAAGAGCAGCTTCGCACCGTGGGTGATCACGCCGCCGTACTCCTGGGTCGTACCCGGCAGGAAGCCCGGCACATCGACCAGCGTCACGATCGGAATGTTGAACGCATCGCAGAAACGCACGAAACGTGCGGCCTTGCGGCTGGCGTTGATGTCGAGCACGCCGGCCATGAACTTGGGCTGGTTGGCGATGATGCCGACCGACTGTCCGTTGAAGCGGGCGAAGCAGGTGATGATGTTCTTGGCATATCCGGCAGCCGACTCCAGGTACTCGCCGTCATCGACAATGGCGCGGATGACCTCGGCCATGTCATAGGGCTTGTTGGCGTTGTCGGGGATGATGTCGTTGAGCGAGTCCTCCAGACGGTCGATGCGGTCGGTGCAGACAGCCAGCGGAGCATCCTCCATGTTGTTCTGCGGGATGTAGGAGATGAGCTTCTTGATCAACTCGATGCCCTCCTCCTCGGTATCGACGGCGAACTGGGCCACACCCGACTTGGTAGTGTGCATCGTGGCGCCTCCCAGCTGCTCCTGGGTCACATCCTCGCCCGTCACGGTCTTCACGACCTTCGGGCCCGTGAGGAACATGTTCGAGGTCTCCTTCTTCATGATGATGAAGTCGGTCAGCGCAGGCGAATAGACGGCACCGCCGGCGCAGGGACCGAAGATGGCCGAAATCTGCGGGATGACGCCCGACGACATCACGTTGCGCTGGAAGATGTTGGCATAGCCGGCCAGGGCGTTCACACCCTCCTGGATACGGGCGCCGCCCGAGTCGTTCATGCCGATGCAGGGGGCACCGTTGCGCATGGCCATGTCCATGACCTTGCAGATCTTGTCGGACATCGACAGCGACAGCGAGCCGGCCGTCACCGTGAAGTCCTGTGCAAAAACATAGACCAGACGGCCGCCGATCGTTCCGTAGCCGGTCACCACGCCGTCACCGAAGGTGTGGCTCTTGTCCATGCCGAAATCGTAGCAGCGGTGCGTCACGAACATGTCGAACTCCTCGAACGAACCCTCGTCGAGCAGCATTTCGATACGTTCGCGGGCCGTGTACTTGCCCTTGGCGTGCTGCGCGTCGATACGCTTCTGGCCGCCGCCGAGCCGCGCGGTCTCGCGGTTCTCGATCAGCTGGTTGATCTTATTCTGAATTTCGCTCATAATCGGGGAAAATTATTTATTCTTGTTTTCGCAAAGTTCGGTCAGGATGCCCTGCGTCGATTTCGGGTGCAGGAAGGCAATGGTCATGCCCTCGGCGCCCTTGCGCGGCGTCTTGTCGATCAGACGGATACCCTTTGCCTCGGCATCGGCCAGCTGCTCCTCGATGTTCTCGCAGGCCAGAGCCATGTGGTGGATGCCGATGCCGCGGTTCTCGATGTACTTGGCGATCGTCGAGTCCTCGGAGGTGGGCTCCAGCAGCTCGATCTTGGTCTGACCCAGCATGAAGAATGCGGTGCGGACCTTCTGGTCGGCAACCTCTTCGATGGCGTAGCACTTCAGGCCCAATACGTTCTCCCAGTAGGGAATTGCCTCATCAAGACTCTTCACGGCGATGCCGAGATGCTCGATATGCGATACTTTCATAACAGATGAAATTTAAATTGGTGAATATTTCAGTGAATGATTTTTGCGATGATTTTCCGGTCAAACGACACACTTTATTTTTTGCGCACACAAAGATAGAAGTTTCTTTTGGGATTCGCCAAAATTCGGCGGACTTTTTTTGGCGTTTTTTCAGGTCCGGAATTCGCGGAAAGTGTCCACAAAGACCATGCGTCCTGTTCCGCGGAAAGATGCGGAAGCCCTCCGGCCGAGAGCTCCGGGAGCGAAAACAAGCCGAAAAATTGCGCATCTTCGAGAAAAACGCTATCTTTCCGCTGCAAAACGAGGCCATCCATGAAGAAAAAGATACTTATCACGCTGGCCGCGATGGCATTCAGTGCCGCCGTATCAGGACAGGAGATCGCTCTCGGAGAACGTGTTCCCGAGTTTCGGATCGCGGCATGGCTCGACGACCGGCAGCCGGAGGCCGCGCCGCTCACCTACATCGAGTTCTTCCACTCGTCGTCGCCGGCGGGTGTCAGGTCACTCGAGCGGCTGTGTGAACTCTCCCGACGCGAGGGTGAACGGTTGCGTATTGTCGTCGTCACCCGCGAACAGCACGAAAAGATAGCCCGGCTGCTGCGCCCCTACCTCTCGGAACGCATCGGCGTAGCCCTCGACGCCGCACGGGGTTTCGAACTCTTTGGCGTGCGCTACGTTCCCTTCGGAGTGCTCACCGACCGCCGCAACCGCGCTTTGTGGATGGGCAACACACTCCAGTTTGACGAAGAAACGATCCAACAATCAACCCGATAAAAACCATGTCCTTTACGAAAATAAACCACTACGAGAAAGAGTACGCGGACGCACACCACGACACGGCGCTCAACGTTGCAGAAGGCGTTGAAGACCAGCCGATCATAAGCCCATACTTCACGCGGCACAAGAAGCGAATACTCACAACAGACGAATATGTCTCGGGCATCCTTGCGGGCAACATCACCACTCTCTCGCAGGCCATCACGCTCGTCGAGTCGTCGAACCCCGCGCACTATGCGCAGGCTCAGGAGATTATCGAACGCTGCCTGCCCCACGCCGGACGCTCGGTGCGCATCGGCATCACGGGCGTTCCGGGAGCCGGCAAATCGACCTTCATCGAGGCCGTGGGCAACATGGTCACATCGCTCCGCCACAAGCTGGCCGTACTGGCCATCGACCCCTCGTCGGAGCGCAGCGGAGGCTCGATCCTCGGAGACAAGACCCGCATGGAGAGCATCTGCCACAACCCCGACGTCTTCATCCGCCCCTCACCGTCGGCCGGATCGCTGGGCGGCGTGGCGCGCAAGACGCGCGAGACGATCGTGCTGTGCGAGGCCGCGGGATTCGACGTCATCTTCATCGAGACGGTGGGCGTCGGACAGTCGGAGACGGCCGTACACTCGATGGTGGACATGTTCATGCTGCTGCAGATCTCGGGTGCCGGCGACGAACTGCAGGGCATCAAGCGCGGCATCATGGAGATGGCCGACATGATGGTCATCACGAAAGCCGACGGCGAGAACGTTCACAAGGCCGAACTGGCCAAGACGCAGTTCCAGGGAGCCCTGCGGCTCTTCCCGGTTCCCGAGTCGGGCTGGCGCCCGAAGGTCTACACCTGCTCGTCGGTGGCGCAGACCGGGCTCGAGGAGGTCTGGAAGGGAGTCGAGGAGTATCTCGACCACATCCACGCCAACGGCTACTTCCAGCACAACCGCAACCGGCAGAACAAATACTGGATGTACGAGACGATCAACGAAGCGCTGCGCAGCAGTTTCTACCGCGATCCGGCCGTCGAGGGCAAGATCGCCGAATACGAACAGCGGGTGCTCGACGACAAGATCTCGTCGTTCGTCGCCGCCAAGGAGCTGCTGGACCTCTACTTCAAGGACCTGAAATAGGCGCCCGGTCCCGCGCAGAAGCCGCGGACATACGGAAAAGGCATCCGCCCGCAGAGGTGGATGCCTTTTGTCTTGCCCTATTGCCCTTGCCGATTGCCGAGCCGCGCTGCCTGTCGGCTGGTGCGGAACGGCAGTCCCGCTATTTCGCCGACTCGCCGGGCGCCTGCTTGAGCGACGGGAGGCTGAACCCGAAACGCACGGAGACCACCCGCGCGGCAATGACGCTCACGGCCGTAACGATCTGCAGCGTGCCGCCCGTCATGCCGGCCAGCTGACAGATGCCGTAAACCATGCCGCCGAAGACGCACGCCAGCGCATAGATCTCCTTGCGGAAGATGAGCGGCACCTCGTTGATCTGGATATCGCGCAGCACACCGCCCGCGGCTCCGGTGATCGCCCCCATGATGACGGCCACCCAGAAGGGGAACCCGGCCGCGAGGGTCTTCTCGATGCCGACAACGGTGAACAGCCCCAGTCCGAAGGCGTCGAAGATAAAGAACGTGTTGTTGAGCCGGACCAGGTAGCGGCTGAAGACGATGACGATCAGCAGCGCCGCGGCCGTCACGACCAGGTAGGAGCTGTTGAGCATCCAGAAGGGGGTGACCGAGAGCATCAGGTCGCGGAGCGTACCCCCGCCGACGGCCGTGGTGAAGCCCACGACGTAGGCCCCGAACCAGTCGAACTGCTTGGCCGAGGCGAGACGGATGCCGCTGATGGCGAAGGCCAGCGTTCCCAGAATTTCGATGATGGTGAAGAGTGTCATGACCGATCGGTTTCGGCGGGCAAAGATAGTGCAATTTTTTTATTTTGCAGCCTGCCGCAGCAAATCATCGACCAGTTCGGGCACCCCTTCGGCCGCCCGCTTGCGGATGACGGTCAGCGGATTGCGGATACCGCCCGTATCGGGATTGCCCGGATCGACCACCCAGATCGGAATCTCGGGACGCACGTACCGCACCAGCGATGCCGCGGGATAGACGGCCAGCGATGTCCCGACAACCAGCATGGCATCGGCCGTTTGTGCAATCTCCGCCGCCCGCTCGAACATCGGCACCGATTCGCCGAAGAAGACGATGTGCGGACGCAGCAGCGACCCGTCCGACGCCGTAGCATCCAACGGCTGCTCCCATCCTTCGATCGGCACGATGAGGTCGGGGTTGCGCGACGAGCGCAGCTTGCGCAGCTCGCCGTGCAGGTGCGTCACGCGGGTCGAGCCGGCCCGCTCGTGGAGGTCATCGACATTCTGGGTCACGACCTCCACATCGTAGCCCTGCTCGAGGCGGGCGATGGCCTCGTGGGCCGCATTGGGACGCGCGGCAAGCATCTCGTGCCGCCGCTTGTTGTAGAATTCGATGACCAGGGCCCGGTTGCGCGCCAGCGCCTCGGGCGTGCAGACATCCTCGATCCGGTAGTTGGCCCACAGGCCGTCCGAGTCGCGGAAGGTCGCCAGACCGCTGTCGGCACTCACTCCGGCACCGGTGAAAACCACGATTTTCTTCATGTTCGGAAACATTTTTTCGTCAAACAAAGATAACGACTTTTCCGCAAACCGCACGCCGGAGGACGACCGGAAGTGACAAAAAAAGCGTCGCCGTGGACGCCTTTGTGCGACCGGCCGGACACGGCGGGGCTATCCGCGGCGCGCAGCCAGCCATATGGGAAGCAAGACGGCCCCGACGGCGAGGACCTTGAGCAGGATGCCCGAGAGGGCGCGTACCGTCTGCCCGGCCCCAGAAAAGAGCAGCTCCAGTTGCGGTGCGCAGACCGCGGCCAGCGCCGCGAACACGAGCACCAGACCGAGCAGCCGGCCTGCCAGGGCGCTCCGCTGCCGGAGGCGGTCGATCCAGCGCGACAGAAGATCGTCCGCGTCATCCGTCTCTTCCGACCCAGTCCGGCCTGCCTGCTCGCCGGAGTGCGGCCCGCCGGTCGAAGCCCAGATGCCGATCGCCCAGCACAGGGCGACCACCCCGGCCGCAATGCCGCCCCGGGTCAGCGCCTCGGTCGCCGGAGAGTCGATCATCCGCAGCGGGAAACAGAGTAGAAAGGCGACAACCGCCGCCGCGGGCATCCCGAGCCACAGCCGTCCGCGCGCACGAAACATCATGCCCAACCGCACACGCAACCGCTCCCCTCCGCGCTGATTCCGGACGACAGCCCGCCCGACCCGGTCGCGGAGGCGGTCCTTGAAACGACCGCCGCTTGCCATATCGTCAAAGGGATTTCCGTTCATGATCCGGATTCGTTTGAGGCTCTCTTCGACACGGCCGGCAAATCCGACCTCTTGTCCGGCGATGCATCGGCACGGGCAGTCTGCGGACGGCTCTTCTTCAGCCGCCCGCTGCGCCGCAGGGCATCGGCGATGATCCACTGGAGCTGGCCGTTGATCGAGCGGAACTCGTCTTCGGCCCACGCCTCAAGCGCCTCCATCGTCGCCGCATCGACACGCAGCACGAAACTCCGGGTATTTGTCTCACGCGCCATCGGGTCAATGGTGGAGCGTTCCGGCATTGACCACGGGCTGCGCCGCCTCGTCGGCACAGAGCACCACGAGCAGGTTCGAGACCATCGCCGCCTTGCGCTCCTCGTCCAGTTCGACGACCTGCTCGTCGGAGAGGCGGTCGAGCGCCATATGCACCATCGACACGGCCCCCTCGACGATCTTCTCGCGGGCGGCAATCACGGCATCGGCCTGCTGGCGGCGCAGCATCACGGCGGCAATCTCCGGCGCATAGGCCAGGTAGTTGATCCGCGCCTCGACGACCTCGATACCGGCCATCGCCAGGCGCTCGTTCAGCTTCGCCTCGAGCTGCTCGTTGATCTCCTCGCTGTTCGAGCGCAGCGTCAGCGCCTCACCCTTCGCGCCGTTGTCGTCGTAGGCATAGCAGCCGGCCACCTGCCGCAGCGCCGCATCGCTCTGCACGTTCACGAAATTCTGCAGCACGTTCATGCGCGCCGAAGCCGAGACACCCTGTCCGGGCGCAGCCGGCGCCGCGTCGATCTCGAAGACGGCCTTGTAGATGTCGTCGCGCTTGATGCGCCAGACGAGCACCAGACCGATCAGGATCGGGTTGCCCGTCTTGTCATTGACCTTGATCGGATCGACATTGAGGTTGCGCGCACGCATCGAGACGGGCTTGGCCGACATGAAGGGATTGACCCACCAGAAGCCCGTCTCATAGAACGTGCCGCGGTAGTTGCCGAAGAAGACCATCACCCGTGCCTCGTTGGGTTCCAACAGCATGAAGCCGCACAGACCGATCACGACGGCAAGCAGCCCCGCAGCCCCGCCGGCGATCATCCACGCCCCGCCCGGCTGCAGGGCATCGGCACGCAGGGCACCCCATACGATCAAAGCGATGAATCCGGCCAGCAGAACGAGTTCGCACGCCAGCGCCACAAAACCGTTGGCTTTCCAGCCGTCATAGACGAAGTTTCGGTCCTTCATATTTGTTTGCAATGATATTAATTTGATATCACAAATCTATCCTTTTTCCCCGAAGATTCCAAATGTCCGGCCGTTTTTTCCTTCCGGCCGCAATGCCGCCGACCGGCCGGCGGGAGGATCGGCGGTCTCTGGCACAGTTCGTGCAACCAGACAGGCGGAATATACCGTAATTTCTAAAACTGAAACGTATGGATCTTTTGAAACACAAGGAAGACACGCTGACCGACGTATTCGGCACGCGCGAGATGCGCTCGCCCGCTCCCACGGAGTTCATCCCCAAAGGCAAGACGCCCCCCGAGGTGGCCTACCAGATGGTCAAGGAGGAGACCTATCCCCAGACCCAGCCGCGCCTGAACCTGGCCACGTTCGTCACGACCTATATGGACGACCACGCCACGCGGCTGATGAACGAGGCGATCAACGTCAATTACATCGACGAGACCGAATATCCGCGCGTGGCGGTCATGTGCGGACGCTGCATCAACATCCTCGCCAACCTCTGGAACACCCCCGAGAAGGCCGCATGGAAGACCGGAGCACCGGGAATCGGGTCGTCGGAGGCCTGCATGCTGGGCGGCGTGGCCGCCTGGCTGCGCTGGCGCGCCCGCCGCAAGGCCGCCGGCAAGCCCTGCGACAAGCCCAATCTGGTGATGAGTTCGGCCTACCAGATCGTCTGGGAAAAATTCTGCCAGCTGTGGCAGATCGAGCTGCGTGCCGTTCCGATCGACATGCAGCACCCGACGCTCGACATCGACGCCGCTCTGAAACTCTGCGACGAGAACACGATCTGCATCGTGCCGATCGCCGGCGTCACCTGGTCGGGTCTCGACGACGACATCGAAGGGCTCGACAAGGCGCTCGACGCCTACAACCGCAAGACCGGATACGAGATTCCGATCCATGTCGATGCCGCATCGGGCGGATTCATCCTCCCCTTCCTGCATCCCGACAAGCGGTGGGACTTCCGTCTGAAATGGGTCTACTCGATCTCGACCTCGGGTCACAAGTTCGGACTGGTCTACCCGGGTCTGGGTTGGGTCGTCTGGAAGGACAAGAAGTACCTGCCCGACGAAATGTCGTTCTCGGTCAATTACCTCGGAGCCAGCATCTCGCAGGTCGGACTCAACTTCTCGCGTCCGGCGGCGCAGATACTCGGACAGTACTACAACTTCATCCGGCTCGGGTTCGAGGGCTACCGCGAGATCCAGCAGAACTCGATGGACATCTCCGCCTACTGCCACCGCGAGATCGGCAAGATGTCCTGCTTCCGCAACTTCGCCCCGGAGGTGGTCAATCCGCTCTTCATCTGGTCGCTCGACCCCGAATACGAAAAAACGGCAAAATGGACCCTCTTCGACCTGCAGGCCCGCCTGCAGCAGAGCGGCTGGATGGTGCCCGCCTACACGATGCCGGCCAACATCGAGCAGACGATCGTCATGCGCATCGTCGTGCGGCAGGGCATGTCGCGCGACATGGCCGACATGCTGCTGCAGGACATCCGCAACGCCGTGGCGGAGTTCGAGGAGTTGCAGTACCCCACCCCCTCGCGGCTCAAGTTCGAGCGCAGCGAACACCAGAAAGGCAAGGTCTACACGCACTGACGTCTGCCGTGCGACCGTCGGACCCGGACGGATGCACCCCCGTGGGGCGCATCCGTCGTCTTTTTGCGCCGCAGCCTGCCATTACGGAGGTTTCCGAGGCCGAAACGGACAACTTCGGGAGGGAAAGAGACTTGTCCGTCCCGGAAAAAAAGCGTAACTTTGATGCGTTTTACAGTCCGACTCCCTCCGATGGAACAAGCATTCGACATCTTTCTGACCGTCATGGCCCTCCTGGCCCTCGCGGTCTTCATCGTCCTCCACTTCTTCGAGGCCGGATACGGCTACCTATTCGACCGCCGCTACGGCCCTCCCGTGCCGAACAGAATCGGATGGATGGTCATGGAATCTCCGGTCTTCATCCTCATGTGTGTGCTTTGGGCCACTTCCGACCGCATGCTGCAAGCCGGTCCCCTCGCACTCTTCCTCCTTTTCCAGGCCCACTACTTCCAGCGGGCGTTCATCTTCCCGCTGCTCATCCGCGGCAACTCGAAGATGCCCCTCGGCATTGTTCTTATGGGTATGGTATTCAACACGCTCAACGCCCTGATGCAGGGCGGCTGGATCTTCTACGTCTCCCCTGCGAACTACTACGACAATTGGTTCGCACAACCCTACATCTACATCGGAGGCGTGCTCTTCCTGGCCGGTATGGCGATCAATCTCCACTCCGACTGGATCATCCGTCACCTCCGCCAACCCGGCGACACGCGCCACTACATCCCGCGCGGCGGCATGTTCCGCTACGTCTCGTCGGCCAACTACTTCGGCGAGCTGCTCGAATGGGTCGGCTTCGCCGTGGCCTCGTGGTCGTGGGCCGGCGCGGTCTTCGCCTGGTGGACCTTCGCCAACCTCGCGCCCCGCGCCGCCTCGCTGCGCCGCCGCTACGAGCGGGAGTTCGGCGAGGAGTTTTCCAAACTCCGACGCAAACGCATCATACCCTTCATCTACTGATACCGAACCATGTCAAACCTCTTTACACCCTATAAGCTGGGGCCCGTCACGCTGCGCAACCGAACGATCCGCTCGGCGGCGTTCGAGTCGATGGGCAAGGACTTCGGCCCCACCGAACAACTCAAGCAGTACCACGTCTCGGTGGCCCGCGGCGGCATCGGCATGACGACGCTGGCCTACGCCGCCGTATCGCGCAGCGGCCTGTCGTTCAACAAGCAGCTGTGGCTGCGCCCCGCCATCGTTCCGGGGCTGCGCGAGATCACCGACGCCATCCACCGCGAGGGGGCCGCGGCCGCCATACAGATCGGCCACTGCGGCAACATGACCCACCTGACGACCGCCGGGCAGATCCCGATCGGTGCCTCGTCGGGCTTCAACCTCTACGCCTACACCCCGGTGCGCGGGATGCGGCACAGCGAAATCGAAGAGGTCGCCCGCGACTTCGGACGCGCCGTCCGCACGGCCCACGACGCCGGATTCGATTCGGTGGAGGTGCACGCCGGCCACGGGTACCTCATCTCGCAGTTCCTCTCGCCCTACACGAACCACCGCCGCGACGAGTACGGCGGATCGCTCGAAAACCGCATGCGCTTCATGCGCATGTGCCTCGACGAGGCGGTCGGAGCCGCCCGCTCCTGCGGTATGGCCATCACCGTCAAGCACAACATGTACGACGGCTTCAAGGGCGGCATCGAGATTCCCGAGAGCATCGAGATCGCCAAGGTCATCGAATCATACGACGTGGACGGCATCGTCCTCTCGGGCGGATTCGTCTCGAAAGCCCCGATGGCCGTCATGCGCGGGCTGATCCCGATCTACACGATGAGCTACTACTCCCCCTGGTGGCTCCGCTACTTCATCCGCTGGTGCGGACCACTGATGATCAAGCAGTTCCCCTTCGAAGAGTGCTACTTCCTCGAGGACGCCAGAAAGTTCCGCGCCGAGCTGAAGTGCCCGCTGATCTACGTCGGCGGCCTGGTCAGCCGCGAAGGCATCGACCGGGCCCTCGACGCCGGCTTCGAGCTGGTGCAGATGGCCCGTGCACTGGTAAACGACCCGGATTTCGTGAACAAGCTGCAGGCGGGCGATGCGGCGACCCGCAGCGCCTGCGACCACCGCAACTACTGCATCGCGCGGATGTACTCCGTAGACATGAAGTGCTGCAAGCACTGCCCCGACCTGCCGCGCAAGATCGTCGAAGAACTCAAGCGCCTGCCATGAGCCGCACCGACACCGCCTGCCGCACCGCACGCCGCGGGGCCGTCGCCCCGGGCAGCGCCTGGGCGCTGGTCACCGGAGCCGGCTCGGGCATCGGACGCTGCTACGCGCTGCGGCTGGCCGCCCTGGGATACAACCTCGTACTGGCCGGCAACCGGCAGCCGCCGCTCGAAGAGACGGCCCGCGCCATCCGCGAACGGACACCGGAGGCCGGACGGCGCATCGTCACCCTCACGACCGACCTGGCACGCCTCGGCGCCGCGGAGGAGCTGCACGACTTCACCCGCCGCGAAGGAATCGAGATCGACGTCGTGATCAACAATGCCGGCATCTTCTCCTTCTGCGACATCCTCCATACGCCCCCCGAGCGGATCGAGCGGATCATCCTGCTGCACGACGTGACCAACACGCAGTTGTGCCGCCTCTATGCCGCCGACATGGTGCGCCGCGGCTGCCGGGGGCACATACTCAACATGTCCTCCTACTCACTGTGGATGCCCTTCCCGGGGCTGTCGCTCTACAGCGCCTCGAAGGCCTACCTGCGGGCCTTCTCCGTGGCCTTCGCCAAGGAGGTCCGCGAACACGGCATCCGCGTCACGGCCGTCTGTCCGGCGGGCGTGGCCACCGACCTCTATGGACTGACGCCCCGCTGGCAGCGGATCGGACTGCGCCTGGGGGTACTCATCTCGGCCGACTCCTGCGCTCGGCGCGGGCTGCGCGCCCTGTGGCGGGGACGCCGCACGATCGTCCCCGACTGGTGGAACCGCATCTGGATTCCGCTGTGCAAACTGCTGCCGATGTGGGTAATCCGACCGTTGAGACGTTACACCATGCAATTTCAGAAATAAGGATGGAAAACATACGAAACGTGGTCTTCGATCTGGGAGGCGTCCTCGTGGATCTGGACATCGACCGCTGCAAGGCGGCATTCCGCAGCCTCGGCATGGAAGCCGTGGCGCAACTGATCGACCCCTGCTACCCGGCCGAAATGATCGGCCGCCTCGAACACGGCGAGATTTCGTTCCACGAAGCCTGCGAGGAGATGCGCCGGCTCGCCGGCCGGCCCGACATTCCCGACGAGCGGATCGCCTGGGCCTACGGAGAGTTCCTCACGGGCGTATCGGCCACGAAGCTGCGGGCCATCGAACGCCTGCGCGACCGCGGGCTGAAGAGCTACGTCCTCTCGAACAACAACCCCGCCTCGATGGAGGTCATCCGCCGGATGTTCCGCTGCGACGGACACGCGATGGAGCACTACTTCGACCGCATCTACCTCTCCTACGAACTCCGCGAGCTGAAGCCCTCGGAGGCGATCTTCCGCAAGATGATCGACGACAGCGGAATGGTCCCGTCCGAGACGCTCTTCATCGACGACGGACAACGCAACGTCGAGGCGGCCCGGCAGATGGGCTTCGCGGTCTACATGCCGGCTCCGGGCGAAGATTTCACCCACCTGCTGGAGAGCCTCTGCGAAGCCTGACGGCCGATGCTCCGCACCACCCCACACCCGTGCGGGGAATGTTTCGCGGGAAAAGTTTGCCGGAATGGAAAAAAGCGGTATCTTTGCACACCCGGCGACCGACCGGCAGCCGGAAAATTCGGGGTGTAGCGCAGTCCGGTTAGCGCACCTGCTTTGGGAGCAGGGGGTCACAGGTTCGAATCCTGTTACCCCGACAAATTGATAATCAAGCACTTACAGCTCTGTAAGTGCTTTTATTTTCTCCATATCTTGTTTTTCTTCGCCAAAATAACCACCTTTATAACGCATTGTGGCGGCATTGGGTCGCATTGTCATTACCGCCCCACTTGCAAAAAACTTGCACAAAAATGGCCTCCATCTCCTTAAAACTCGACCGTCGGCGCGCAAACGTTCACGGGCTATTCCCGATCCAGTTCCTCCTCTCCTCGAAAGGAAAGGTTACAACCATCGGTACAGGCATCAACATCAAGGCCGAGCATTGGAACGGCGAAATCAACAAGGCCGTCGTTCCGAAGTGTCCGAATGCCCGCGCGATCAACGAGAGTATCGAGACGCTGTTCTTCCGATACACGAACACACTCCGGGATCTGGAGAACGCCGGGAAGCTGGTCGGAAAGAGTGTTGCTGAAATAAAAAAGTTATTGACGGCGGTCCGGGCCGGATCCGACAAGGAGAGTCTCACCGACTATTTCATCCGATATGCCGAATCCCGTCGAACCGAGAAGAGCCAGGAGGTTTATCGATACACTCTGAAAGCGATCCGGGCATTCGACAACGAAGAGATCCCCTTCGAGAAGGTGAACGTTATCTGGCTGAAGGCATTCGACGCCTATCTCGAAAAGCAAGGCGTCGGGATCAACACCCGAGCGATCCATTTTCGGAACCTGCGCGCCGTCTTCAACAGCGCCATCAACGAGGATCTGATCGGACTGGAGTACTATCCCTTCCGCAAGTTCAAGATCGCTTCCTCGCGCAAAGACAAGGAGTCGCTCACCGAAGAGCAGCTCCAGCGGCTGATCGCCTACGAGACGCCCTACCCGTTCCGCCGGACAGCCCGGGATCTCTTTCTGCTGTCGTTCTACATGTGCGGCATGAACCTGGTGGATCTCTATCATCTCGACCGGCTGCGCGACGGCCGCGCCCATTTTGTGCGGACGAAGACCTCGGGCAAGAACATCAACCCGGTGTCGATCCTCGTCCAGCCGGAAGCTGCCGAGATCATCTCCCGGTACGCCGGCACGGATCACGTTCTCCGGTTCATCGAAGAGCGGGCTACCTACGACACCTTCATCCATCAGATCCAGCGGTCGCTCCGTCACATCGCGAAGGAACTCGAGATCGAAGGGCTGACCTTTTACTGGGCGCGCTACACCTGGGCGACGCTGGCCGACAAACTCGGGGTCTCGGAGAAGGAGATCAGCAAGGGACTCGGCCACGTAGACACCTCGATCGCCGGGAAGTTCTACATCTCCTACGACTGGACCAAGGTAGACCGGGCAAACCGGACGGTGATAGACTACGTCAACTCACTTCAAACAAAGTAGAATCGGTTAATACAAAAAGAATCGACATCCAGAGCAGGAATGCCGATTCTGTACATATAAGCCATATTGCTCGATCGTACTCTTGTCAATAATTGGCGACGATCTCAACAATTGCCTCACTTTATCCATATCATTATCATCAAGGCAAGCAATATATTCGGCTTCCTCAATGATTCGTTCTTTTTTAATTTCTCTCAATATATAACAATCTATAAATCTATATTTCTTATTCAAAAAAGGATACTTATCTGGATAAATACAATGTTGATATGAAGCTATCTTATGTGCAAAATTTATATTTACATTTGTATTAATAATTGTTGCTCCAATATAATTCCCTTCTGAATCTATTCCCGCTATAACAAAATACTTATCCCTTCCAATAGCGTGATCTCCTTTAGGAGAGACACCATCTTGTGGATAAAAAGTCATTTTAAAGACACTACCAACGTGAATGGACACATCTTTTAATGCCTTGATATTACTCAACTGCATTTGTCATTCATCATTTTGTCTAATTCCATAGAACGCGACAAATAATCCAGCATTTCTTCTGATGCCCCATTTTCTTTGGCGATATTTACCTCCTCCATTCGATGGCTTCCATCATTATTGAAAGCCCGCGACCATTCACTACCATGCGTTTCATGCTTCAATTCACCAAAACCCATCTTTGAAACCTGATCAATAGCAGCATCAAGACACTCTACACTCGAACGAGAAAGACAATCCATATCAGGATCTTCGTTAGTAGAGAAGATTTCATCCTGAAAATCGATAGGAGCTGAAAGACGAGCAAGGAGTTTGTCATCACAAAATTTATAAGGGGCACTTTCTCCTCGAGCGACCTTCAGGACATTGTAAACCAACGATGGAACAGGGCCAAATTGCAAAGCGACTATTTCATCATTGTACATAGGTATTCCATACTGCACAAGGTGATTCTTCTGCGCAAAGAACGCCGTTTTTACAATATGATACACATCCCGGCTATCCTTCGGCATACGCTTCAAGATGTAAAGCAATACGGCTTTCAATCTCCGTATATCCGACTCTTTCATATTGAACATATTAGTGGGATTTACGATGCAAATATAATACAAACATTAAACATGAACAATTTTATATCTTTATTTATTATTTTCAAGAGTAATGAAATATATCATATACAAACCAAAGATAATCTATATAGTTAATATTCAATCAACAAGCAAAATAATAACATATTGATCAATCCAACGAACCAATCTTTATTCTATCATTCTATCGTCTCCACAGCGCCATACCGGCCTCGATCTGGCCAAAGGCGCTTTTGTTGCGGGCGTCGTATCCCGCGGCGGCCGACACGCTGAATCGGCCGAACGTTCGCCGGACATAGGCTCCGGCCCATACTCCACAGCACTTCGGGCTCATCCAGGTCCCCAGTGCGGGCCCCAGTTCCCAGGCGTAAGGTTCACGGACGAGCTGCACCCGCTCGACCGTCTTGTTGTAGGTTTCAAAGTAGTCGAGCCGGGGGCCCAGCGTCCCCACGGCCGGCCCAACCACCCGGGCGTAGTAGGTCGAGTCGCGGTACTCCAGCGTACGCTCCGTCACCGTTATCCGTATGCTATCGCCCACAACGACCACCCGGTCCACCGTGTCGGCCGGGGCGAACAGCATCCGCGGCACATGCACCGCCACCGGGCGCTCCGCCACCGCGAACGGCTTTGGCCGCTCGTAGAACACCGTATCGACCCGCACCCGCTCGACGATCTCCGGCCGGGAGACGTATTGCCCCAGCCACAACCCTCCGAGGAAGGTGGCGGCCAAGGCAATCACGGTTGTCACCCAGCGGCTCATATCCGTCCGAAATAATGCAGGAAGGCGAGGTATTTCCGCGTTTCGATGTACCCGGCAACATCCTCTCCGGCCCGGGCCTCCTGCTCGAACATGGAGTTCGCGTAGGCCATCTCTGCGGCTGCGGTCCATCCGTGGGTACACAGACGAACCAGCCACGTGAAAGCCGCTTCGAGGAAGTACAGCACGTAATACACGACCGGAACCGGCACGAACCACCAGCCGCCACCGAAGAGGATCTGCAGGATCAGGGCAACCAGGAATGCGAGCATCGTGACCTCGTTGTACTGCTCGGCGTGGATGCTCTCATGCTGCTTCGTCTTATACGATAGCGGGGTGCTCGATTTACGCTTCGTGCAAATATAACCGAAGAGCATGGCCGTGGAATATCCCGGCCAAAGCAGGCACTTGGCCAGCCGACTGTTGTAGAAAATGCGTCTCATGTCAGCTTTGGGTTTGGTGATACTCGATGCAGGCCATGATCGCCTCGACGTGCATCGCGGCAATCCGCTCGCGGCCCTCCTCCGAGAGCAGAAAACGGCAGTCGCGCTCGGTGTCCATGAAGAAGTTCTCGGTCAGCACGGCCGGGCACTTCGTGTCGCGCAGGATCGCGAAGTTGCTGTCCCAGTCGGGATCTGCAGGGTCGGCGCTCCCCTTCCGGATCATCCACTCCTTGCCGAATGCCTCCCCGGCCTTCTCGTAGAAGAGGGCCGAATAGCGGTCCGACATCGAATCGCCCAGGCAGGTGTGAGCCTCCCAGCCGGTGCCGCCGCCGGCGTTAGCGTGGACCGACACCAGCAGACAGTTCGACTTGCCTGCGACGTCGCAGATGCCGTTCACGCGGTTGGACCTCACGTACAGCGGCACATCCCGGAGCTCGGGGACGACGATCTCCGCCACGACGCCCCGGGCGTGCAGCCGATCGAAGATCCGGCGCACGATGTCCCGGGCGAACTCATACTCGCGCAGGCGCGATCCATCCGGCCACACGGGCGAGCATTTGCCGGGCGTCTCCTCGCCGTGGCCGTTGTCCAGGAGGATCTTCATACCTCGGCCTCCTTCTTTTTGGTTTCACGGTCATACCACATCTTGGCGATGATGCCGGCCACAAAGCCAACGCCGGCGGAGATCGTCGATGCGATGCGAACACCACCGGGCAGGAAGTTGAACAGCACGACGAGAGCCACCAGCACGGCGGCAACGATCAGAATGGTTTTGGTTGTCTTTGTCATAATCGCAATGTTTTATTGGATTTGGTCTTTGGTTTTACTCGCAGCCTCGGCCCGCACGCGGTCGAGCTGCCGGATGAACTCGATCACCTCCTTCATGTCCTGCGTCTTGGCCAGTCCCGCCACGATGTCCGTCACCTTGGCCGCCGAGGAGCGCGCAGCACGCAAGTTCTCGCGCACGCTCCACGCCTCGATGCCGACCGCGATCACGGCGGCAGCTCCCGAGGCGTAGGGCATCGAGTAGAGGCCGAACAGCAGGCCCAGCACATCCACGCACATGAAGAGCGCCGTGACCTTGCCGTAGTCGCCGAACTTGGTGAAGGTGCGGCGCAGGCCGTGCGAATCGATCGGCTGATGCAGCGCCCGGGCCTTGCGGATCCCGGCCCGCATGTCGATCATCACGGCCACGAGCATCACCGCCCAGATGATGATCTCCAGCAGGGCGGCCCGCCGCAGGACGATGGCCTCGAGCCCGAATGTATCAAGGAGGATGTCGAACATGGCCTATACAATCAAACAGCGGGTATCCCCGACAGAACTGCCGAACATGACACCCCCGCCACGCAACCGGCTGCCTATTATATCAACCTGCTTCTTCATATCGCATTCTCCTAAAATCCGCTCTTGATCATAACCTCGGTCTCCCCGGTCTTGTCGTACACCTCCCTCTTGAACAGGTCGTACTCGAAGACATACCTCCGCGGCGCTGCCGATTCCCAGTGCCCGCACTCTACGCCCGACACAACAGACACTATTTTCAGAATAATAGACGGAGTAGACATCTGATAAAACCCGATATCTCCCTCGGGAACGATCCGGACATCCGAGCCGGCATCGACCGTTCCGTATGCGCTGGTGATATCCGGGTTCTTGAAGTACAGCTTCAGGCTGGTGAGGTTCGAGAAGGTGATCTCAACGGGAGGTTCAGCCTTCTGCTGCGTAATCGTCACATATCGCTGCACGGAGGAGTCCTCCTCAAGGGTGATCAGTGCCTGAATGACGCGGTCCTCGGACGCGGTATTCTCATCCAGCGTAAAGGTCACGGACCTGCCGTCCGCCGAAAGTTCGATCCGGATGTATTCGAGCGGCAGAGGCATGACCTTGGGCGTGCCATTGGTCTCGACCGGAAGCGTGAACGACTGCGCAGCAGAACTTACGGTCGTCTCGTATCGATCCTCGCTCCCGTTCAACCGCAGGTAATACGAATCCGATGCGCCCTCCTGCTTCACGGTGATATACCGAACGATGCTCGGATCTTCGACCAGTCGGACGGTCAAGGTCCCGTTTCGGGCCTCCCCGGCGTTCGAGGCCACGGCGATGGAGATGGACGTATTGTTCTCCGACACAGAGGGCGCCAGGAAGGAGGCGCCATTGGTCAGCACCTCCACCGTTCCATTGGTCTGGACGGGAACCGACAACATGCCGGTGCCCGAATCTACGGACGCCACATAATCCTCCGTCGAGCCGTCGATCGTGAGATAATACGGGACCTGCACCGCACCCTTCTGCGTGACCACCACATATCGCTGCACCGTCGGATCCTCCTCCAGCGTGACGAGTATGCTGCAAACCCGCTCCTTCGGAGAGGTGTTCTCCGACACCGTGAACGTGATCGACCGTTTGTCGGGCGCTACCTCGGGATGGATATAATCGATCCCTTCATACTTCACGACCACAGTCCCGTTCGTTTCGAGCGGAACGGCAAAGAATGTCGTCAGGGCCATCACCGTAGTCGAATAATTTCCGTCGGAATTGTTCAGTTTGAGGTAATAGTTCATGACGCCATGCTGCATACAAAATACCTTGCGCAACAACGCGAAGTTCTCTCGGATGCCTACGACAACCGGATCATATGCTACCTGGGAATGGCTTTCGTTCCGGGGGATAGAGATCGTCAGGATATACGCAGGTCCATTGCCGGAAATCGACACCTGCAGCCGTTCGTCCCGCGAAACAATGTACGGAGTACCATCTGTTTGCACCCGAATGTCGTATCGGTCTCCAACCGTTGCAATATCATCATACACAACATCACCGGCAACTCCGTCAATCAGGAGATAGAAATACCGGTCCGTAAGGCAATTTTGCTCCAATTGAATGCATTTCAGTTCCCGCACGGGCCCCGCCTGGTCGCAAGTCAAGAAATAGGCACAACTGCCGCTCACGCCGCACCCAGCCACACAAGGCACATTCAGGGAAAAGGCCTTTCTCGTCCGCACGTTATATGCCCACAACTCGGACGGAACTCCGTCGCGCTGGCCGGTCAAGGCTATGACCTGATTGTTGCAGGCGACCATAGCAACATTCACATTACTCGGAAACTCACCGGTAGACCAAATCGTTGCATTCATCTTCAACCCATATCTGACGGCGACCTGCAACAGATAATCCTCGCTGATAAAGCGGACGATGATCTTATCGGATACGGCCGCCATAAGCCACTGACTGTCGGACGTCGGGTCATACGGATCATTCACCCCCAGTAATTCATTCGATGAATGCATATCGTAACCATGCCAATAGCTCGTTCCCGCAGTACCGTTTATCAGGACATATCCATTAGCCATCAGAAACATACCGGTGGCCTGCACTTCGAATTCATCCTGCGACAACAGTTCCAGATTATCAGACAAAACCGAAACGACAGTCTTTCCGATCACGGTCTCCACATCGTAAGAGACCCATATTTTCCGATTCGCATCATAAAGCGCCGTATCCATTTTCAGAATGGAGGAAACCTCCGAACGCATGATGGACACGGCATCTCCCACATTGTCCACAGCATACACCTCCGAACCTCCGGTATATATCACAACGGCATTATACCCTTTGCGGACATCGACCTGGGTCCCGGAATAGGGAAGATCCGACGCCTCACGAGTAAATGTATTATAGATTCTGACCCCGTAAATTCCCTGTTCCGCACTCAGCATATACCTCATGAACAGAGCACCGCACAACGAAGCTGCAATTTCCTCATACGCAGCGAACCGGCCCACGGTGACCCATTCATACGCAGGAAGTTGAAGCCGAAGATCGGCCAACTCCCGCAACTGAACTTTGTACACCTGACGATGGGCGTAAAGTTCCAGCGAATTGACATAATAGAGTGCCTCCGTATATTTCCCGTCCAAGAACAACGAGTTCAGATCAACCCCCTCGGGACATCGCAACTCTCCGTAAAGTTGCCGGGCAATTCGTGATCTCAAATATTGGACATCGGCAGTTGCGATTCCCATCAGTGACCCTTGCCCCGTTGGCGAGATCCACCCGGTAATCGACGAACCGTCAGGCGCCATCAGGACATTCGACATAAACGACATGGCATTGACACAATATCCGCCATCACGTATCGGGATCTCCCACTCGCACTTATCAACATTCGACCGGGTTATCGGGAGTTTCACCATCGAATAATCTACCGGTACCGAACCCGATTCGGAGTTGAAACTGATATTCGCAATGAAGGTTTTCGAACGGTAGCCAGAATATTCATTGATCAATATCACCACGTGTATATCAACCATTTCATTACTTGTATCTCCCATTTTGGGGACCGACGTGATATTGAACTGAAAAGTTTGCGATGACAAATTATTTAACGGATAAAACTCATTGACATCCCCCACATCCGAACGGGCAATCTCCTTCTTCATGGAAGCACCATCACTGTGGACTGTTTCCCACATTCCTGTCGATACGTTCCAATACCTGACAGCTTCCCCGCTCACCGCACGGACACCCACATATGCATATTGAACATAGGACTTGGCATTGAACAATTCGAGCGATATGTTGATATTGGTATTCTCCATCGGAGACATTCTTGCGACAACCCCGTCCGCAACAGGATTTACACCAACCAGAAAAATACGATCCCGCATTATCCTCGACCGAGCTTCGGACACCGCGTTCCCAATCGACCATCGACCGGCCGCATAGAAAGTCTCTTCGGAGAGCTCATCGCTGTTCGCCAACGTAACCTGCGCATATTTATAGGGAGGAAGCAGACCCAACTCCGTAGACGAATTGACATCACATCCGTCCTGCCACATCGCATGCACCACCGGACGCGATCGGCCCAGTACATCTCCATACGGATCGAACCCGACCGGGCGATCCGGATACAGTAAAGACACGATACGACGGATGTGGAACACTCCGCGGGCCTGAAACACTTGGGCATTGAACGGTTTGGTACAGATCTCAAGCACATCCTGCCATGTGGGGCTGTTCTGATATTCATAGATCCGATCGGCATCGATACAGATATCCAAGAACGACGGAACACTCTCTGCCGATGGCGGTTCCGCAATGCCGGTCCATTCAACTACACGCATTTCCGACCCGAGCCGCTGGAACAAATCCGTATACAGTTTTTCCAACGATACCAACCCCGTATACCTCGATCCGTCCGATGTATGAAACGGCATGGTGTCCAACAGCGACAGGCCGTCCGTTGCCGAAAGCGTCACCACATACGGAGGCCGTGCAAAAGTCTCCTTGTAACTGCCGGCCGACAGGAACCCCCGCCACAGCATCAGTTTTCTGTCTTGCCCGGAGACGTCGGTGCGGTATTCGTAGATCGTAATGCGGTATTTCAACGGATCGACCGAGAAGAGCGACAAGTATTCCATATCGTCCACGCAGAGGATCTTCAGCGTCAGCGAACTGCCTTTCACGGCCGTATACTCCGGATCGTCCGAACTTCCCCACTTAAGAGAGAACACATCCGAATAGGGACGCATCCGCAGGGCCGTGTCATCCGTTCGCGCCGCGGCATCCCGCTCCTCGATCTCGATCCGATAGAGACGCCGGCCGCGCATCTTCGAGCGGTACTCGCAAAGGTATTTCAATCCGTATCCAGCCATCACGCAAGGGCATTTACATAGTTGATCTTCGCCTGCTCGCGGCTGATCGCGAGCACCAGGTCCGAACCGCTCAGGCGGAACGTGCCGCCCACGAACTCGATCGTCTGATGTCCGAGCCCGTACTGACGGAGTTTCGACAGCGGGGCGATCACTTCGGGGTCGCTCCCCGCACCGCGGTTGTCGCCCACCAGGGCCATCGTCGGGCCGTAGGCCAGGCCACCCTCGGCAAGGGCTACGCCACCTTCATTCTGCTTGTTGAACGCATTGATCATGGCCGTACCCAAAGCCACCGCGGCAACGCCTACGGCAATGGCCGTCCAGGGAGTGACCCACGAGGCATTCACCGCAGCTCGGATTGCAACCATCATCGTTCCGAGAGCAATAAGCTGCTTGCCCAGCGATTTGAGGAAATTACCCATCGCAGAGACAATTCCATTCAACATATCGTCGAATGTCCCATCCCCGGTGAAGATGTTTCCGAGCCCCTCTCCGATCGCCGTGGCGACGTCGGAAAGAAATCCCCGAATCGAAGCCGCCGCGTCCATCGTTTGCGCATGGGCCTCGGATGCGAAGTTCGACAGGTTCGCAGCGAAGTTCTGTCTGGCCTCCGACCAGTCGCTCTCGGGCGGATTGATCGCATCCGGATCGAACGCCAAGGGAGAGATCCCGCCTTTTCCGAAGAGATTGCCCGTATCGCCCGCGATGGATTCGGCGGCGCCGATCTGCTGCAGCTTCGACAGTTCGTCGCGCAGCGTGGCGATCTCCAGCGTCAGGTTGTGGATCTCCATGGTGGAGGTTGCCTCCCTTTTGGCTGTTTCGAGTTCCTTTATCTTCTGCTCCAACTGCCCGATCAGTCCCGTACTCTTCTCGATTTCCGTATTCGATCCCTGAATGACCTTGCTGAAATCTTCTACCGTCAGCCCGGTCGTATCGGCAGTCTGAGACAAGACAGAGATCGCCTCGTCCAGGGCCTTGACCTGCTCGTAATAGTATTGCGTCTGCGCCCCGTAGGCAAACAGGTTCTTGCGGTTTTCCCGATACGAAGCGACGAAATAAGGCAGGTTGTCGGCCTTCAGCGGGTTGGTTGCGTCGCGGGCCCGTTCCTGTTTCCCGTAGTACTCGAGATTCTTCGCCAAAGCATCTTCACGCATCTGTTTCAGTTCGTCGATGCTTTTACCGCTCGATATATACTTCTGGGCCTGTTCCGAAATCCGTTCATTGACGATCGCATCGGAATTCGCCTTGAAAATAGCCAGAGCCGATGCCGCCCCGAGGATGGCCGCCGTGACAAGGCCCACCGGCCCGGTAATCGCGGCCAACCCTATTTTGAGCATGGGCAGCAACTTGACCGCAGATCCGAGAGCCACGGACAATGGCCCCAAAGCCGCCGCAACTCCCCCGATGACGACGATCGACGTCTTGGCCGCAGGAGAAAGTCCCTGCAGCCAGGCTGCAAAATCTTTCAGCATACGGGCCACAGCCTGAACCATCGGCATCAACACCTTGCCGATCTCCTCACCGACATCGCCGATCGAGTTTTTCAGCTGCTGCATAGGTCCGAGACCCGTATCTGCAGCCGATTCGGCAAATCCCTTGTAGTTTTCGAGGATGAACTTCACGGCCTCGCCGTTCTTCATCTGCTCGGTGGTCAGCTCCTTCAGTTTCGGAATGCTCTCGCCCAACTCGCCGGAGAGACCGCCGTAGGTCTTCGCCAGGTTCTTCACGGCACTGTCGAGTGTCATACCCGTGGCCGACGAGAGTTGCGCCGCCGCCTCGATCGTGTCGTTGATCTGCTGTTCGGTCAGTCCGAGCGACGCCAGGAAGGCCTGCTGTCCGATGATCTCCTCGTCACCGAACAGCGAGCGCGACTGCAGCTCCCCGGCCTGCTTGATCAGCCGCTGCTGGATATCCTCACGCCCGCACAAGGCCGTGAGCAGACGCTTCTCGTTCTTGAGCTGCACATCAGCCGCCTTCACGGCAACACCGGCCACCGCCGTCAGAGACTCCGTCACATAGAGCGACCAGCTCTCCCCGAATTTGATGATATCTTTCTGCAGGCCTTTCAACTGCTTCCGCACATCGTAGGACATTTTTTCAATCCCCAATGTGTCGGCGCCGAGTTTGATCAGCAGCTCCGCTATTTTCCTTGCCATAGTCGCTCCAATTTTTCAACATCGCGCAGCGCGCTCTCGCGCATCTGCGCCATTTCCCGTTTCGAAATCCTCCGTTCAGCCGATGCCGGCCGACGCCCGTCCTCCCGGTCCCACGGAAGAGGCAGCACCTCCTGCATCTCCCGCCCCTTCATGTCGCACATCGACGCCATGATGGCGAAGCTGCCCCACCGCTGGATGTTCATCGCCGTGCGGAAGTCATACTCCCGCCGCCGCATGAACCCCTGCTCGGCCGCCTCGAACTCCGCAAGGGTCATCATCTCGAAGTCCGCCGGCGCAATACCGAGCATCCCGACCGCTACGGCATAAAGCCGCCCGTAGGTGACTTCCTGGTCTTTTTGACCCCGTGCCCGACCTCGGCGGCCTCGGGGTTTTCGGGCCGGGCCGCCGTCTGAAAAACCGGGTTTCCGCTGCCGATCGACTGGCGGAACAACGCCAGCAACTCCGGCAGCAGCGCCGGATCCCCGTCGATCAGATCGACCACATCATCCGGCGTGTAACGCTTCGGTTCGCCGCTTTTGCGGGCGCCGTCGGTCATGGCCTCGGCCGTGACGACCGTGACTATCTCGATCAGCCGACCGAACGGCATGTCGGGGACGACCGTCTCCCGGGCCAGGTTGTCGAGGGTGAGACCCAGCTGGTCGGCCGTGGCCGCCAGCGCGCGGATCCCGAAATTGACCGGATAACTCCGGCCGCTGGTTGTGAATTGCTGCAGCATCTTGTTTCGTGTTTAACCGGCGGAGGAAAACCCTCCGCCGGAGTTGTCATACCCGGTCTGCTACTCCACCGGAGCCAGGCCGTACCCCTTGAACGAAGCCTTGTAGGTTGCCTTCTGGGCCACCGTCTCGCTGACCTCAAAACTGTCGATCACACACTTGCACGTATAGGATTTTTCGGTGGTTCCCTCAATGGCCAGTTTGGCCACCACATCCACTGCCTGCCCCTGCATCGCCTGGGCGATCATGTCGGGCGTATCGTGTGCGTCGGCCGGATCGCCGTCGCTCTCCTTCACGCATGCGAGGCCGTCCACGGATGCCGTGAAGGCCACTTTCGAAAGTTCGTACTCCGGGCCCTTGGTGTCCTTGGTCTCCCACTCCTCGTACTCAGGAGCGATCGTAAAGGTATGCGTCTGGGCATGATAGACGCTCTTGTCGGCGCACAACATCGTAAGACTGCGCCCTTTTCCTGTTTTCATGGCATCAAAGAATTTTGAAGGTTAATTTGTAACTCGAAAGCCTCTCGTCCGCGTACATCACGAACTTGCGGCCCTGAAAATAGAAGGCATAGCCATCGGATACTTTTCCGCCTACCGCCTCGACGATCCGGTCGGCCAGCGTCCAGGCCTCGCGTTCGGTCTGCGCCACGACGGTCACAGTCGTCGTATCCGCATTGCCCGCATTGCCGTCGTATGTCACGTTGGGCTGCGACTCCTCGGAGTAGGCCGCGAACGGAGCCTGTACCTCCGCCGGCACGACCTCCGGATAGATCTTCTCTTTCGGCAGAACTGCCGACATCAGTTGCACAAGCGCTTCGGTCGAGGTCATATCTTTCGGTAATTACGGTTTACAAATCGTTCGATCGCCGTAGCCAGATCCGTCCCGAAGTCATTGACCGAAGCATCGGCCGACTGGTTGAAGGCATCGCGCAGGAAGGGATTCGGCTTCATGCCCCGGGCCCGGGCCGTCGCGACCATCGGCCGGCGGCGCCCGTCGATCTCGACGAGCATCCGCACATCCACGGCCGGCGAGCTACCCATCGTATTGGAGAGACCGCCCCGGCTGACGAAGACCGGAAGACCCGCCCAGGAGGCGGCGCGTGCCACTATGTTGCGTAGGAATCCCATCGTTTGCGATTTGCTCACCACAAAGTTCCGACACGGATTCCAGAAAAAAGGTTAATGCCATTAACTTTCGGAGGTTAATGGCATTAACTTTTTGCAAAATCACCCCTGCAGGCTATTTTGAGCGGGGTCGCTTCCGCCGGCAGAACTGGCTGTAGGCACTCTTGAAACTCTGAAAACTTGAGAAGCGCCGCTCCCCTACCACCTCGGCATACTGCCGTTCGGTAGCCTCGTAGGCCTGTTCGTTGGTTTCGTAGTAGGCCAGCATCTTCACGTAGCGCTCGTAGAAGCCCTGCGACCCGGAGATGAACCGCCGGGTGGGCTCGTCCAGTTGGTAATTCGTCGTTGTCTGATTCATGATATCATTCGTTAAAAGGTTCGCAATCCCCGTTCCTCGTAGATCGACCGGGCCGGCGGCGTGCGCTGTGCGCTCATCCACTCGCCGATGGCCTCGATCGCGGCCACCACGCCGTCGATCTTCTCCGGACTGCGGTTCTTCACCGGCTTGAGGTTATCGTTCGCATCGCGGTAGACCACCACGTTCGAGACCATCCACCGCAGGATCGGATTTCCGTAGTGTTCCAAATCCCCCGACCGGGCCAGCCGCTCGAACTCCTTGGTTGGCGGCGAGATGTTCGAGATCGACTGCTGGAAGCCGTCCATCGGCAGGCCGTCGTTCAACAGGTCGATGACCAACTGCGAGGAGTTCCAACGGTCGTAGCCGATCTTGCGGATGTCGTACTGCCCGGCCAGCGACTCGACGGGCGTCTCCGAGCGGCATGCGCACCAGACGTCGTCGGCGATCCAGATGTCCGAGGCCTGCGAGGTTGAAACCGGCGGTCGTGATGATGCACAACAGCGGCGGGCGTCCATCGACGACATCATGACGGCATAGACCTCGTCGGTCTTGTGGGCGTGGAACTCATCGACAATCGTGCAGGAGGCGTTCTTGCCGTCGAGCGTGTTGGCGTCCGACGACAGCGGCTTGAAGACCGAACCGGTCGCCTCGTAAGAGATCGACCTGCCGGCCGAGCGGACGACCTTCACCCGAAGCGGGCCCCACTCCATGAACTCGACGACGTTCTCAATCTGGATGTAGTCGGGCTGCAGCTCCTCGATGCAGCGAAACAGATGCTCGGCCAGCGTCCGGCTGTCGGCATCGCGCGACATGCCGCCCTTGGCCCGCGAGTGGTTCGTGCATTCGAGCGACGCCCAGAGCACGACCTTCGCGTCGGGGTTCTTCATGCGCTCGGCGGTCGTGTGGACCTTCAAGGGACCGAGGTCGAGCGTGCGGATATCCTCGGTGAAGTGGCGGGTGTGCGGATGGTTGGCCGCGTGCGACAGAATCGCGTTCGCGTCGTGGTTCACGCACGCAATCACCCGGGCGCACTTCCGCCCGTCGAGGTGTGCCCGCTCAACCCCCGTCGAGGTGCCTCCGGCCCCGCAAAACAGGTCGATGTAAAGAAGTTCGGTTGCCATGTCAAAACATTTCGTTTCTGGTTTGCGGATCGCCGGGAGTCGAACCCGGGCAACGGCTGCAACAGGCCGTTGGCATCCTCCGCCGGCACGGAGGCCCTGCCGATCCATTGGTCAGTCCTGTGTCGTGCGGATCCGCCAGCGGACCCCCTGCGGAGTCTGGACCGTCTCGAAATCCTCCGCCCGGTAGCGGCCGCCGTTCGTCGGAAGCATCTGCACCATCTGCAGGTAGGTGTACAGCCGGCCACACTCGGCCTCGGCCTGCCGGCGCGTCAGCAGCTCGTGATCCCGGCCGACATAGGAGGTGAACGTGCAGAAGGCGCTCCGGTTCCGCCAGGCCCCCTTGTTGTCCATCGCCGCCACGATGCGCCGGATGTCCTCGACGTCATACTTGCGGAGCATCCACCCCAGTTGCTGCCGCGTGAAGGGCTCCGCCATCGCAGCGATCTGCGGGAAGCGTTCGCCGATCCACGCCTGCAGCACATCGACCGCCTCGGACATCTCGGCCGGTTTTCCCCCTGCAACCCCCTTTTCAGAACCTACCGTGTGTGTGTATTCTTCTCTTCTTACTTTCTTACATTCTTCAGTTGTGGTCGATGGCTGGTCGGCGCCCGGTCGGCAGTTGGCCGCATCCTGGTCGGCAGTTGGCCCGCAGGCTGGTCGATCGGCCGTTTCAAACGACTGATATTTTTCGTAATTACAGATCGTTACGATCGTATAGGAGCTGGTCGCACGGATGGTCAGAAAATCCGATTTTTCAAGTTTTGACATGGCCGTCCGCACCTCCCGCTCGGAAAGTCCCGTTTCGCGGGAGAGAATCGACCGGCTCGTGACGAGCTGCCCCCGTTCGACGGTGATCCCCCGCCAGCGCTTTGTCTGGAAGTTCGCCATCAGCAGCAGGTGCAGGGCCAACCGCACACAGTTCGTATCGGAATACCACTCCCAATCGAGCAGCCCGCGATGTATCTTGATCCACCCTTCCATGGTCATTTCACTTCAAAGCAGACGAATCCCCGACGCCGCCACATGTGGGCAACGGTCTTGTCGTCGTCGAGTATGAACAGAACCCGGCCGCGCTCCTCCTCGGTCGTCTCCTTGCGGAGCTGGTCCCACTTCTGCACCACGGCAGGACGCACGTCTCCGTTCTCGCGCATGATGAGCCGGTAACCGCCGGAGACCAGTCCGAGGTGGCGGGCGATCCACCGTTGCGTCTTCAGCCGCACGCTCTCCCGGCGCGAGGTACAGAATATCACCTCGAGCCGCCGCGCCGCATACGACACGAACGAGCATACGTTCCGCTTGGGCGGATCGTCGAATTCGTCCTCGTAGAAGGCCTCCCAATCGACGGGCGACTCCTCGAGCAACCGTCTGCGAGGCCCCACTTCGGACAGGGTACCGTCGATATCGACGACCATGATCGGTCTCTTCGCACTGTGTTTCATTCCGGGAAAAATTTGTGGTTACCACCGGCCGCGACGGCCGCGGGCAAAGGGATTCGGCATGCAGTCGAGACGGCGCCGCCGCTCCTCTACAGAATGCTGACGACCGTCTGTATTACAACATATTCCGAGCCGGCATCTCAACAATCCGTTCCGATTGACCTGACACCGCTTGAATGCCACCGCCTGGGCCGTGCGTCCAAGCGTCGCACCGATCTCCCTGTAGGGGACTCCCCGATCGGCCATGTCGAGCATCCGGCGGATCTCATCATCGCTCCAGGGTCTGCTGCTCCGTTTCATCACATCCGGCATTTACCGATCCAGCGTTGCAGCGCACAGCGGACAATGGCCCGCCGACGACACCAGTTGTCCCGGCGGTTCTGCCGGGCGATCTCCTCCGGCGTCAGGGTATAGACCCGGATCTCGGCCCCATGATCGGGCCAGCGTTCAATCATCATCATGGCATTCATGGTTAGGTTAATGATTCTTTCAACTGCTGCGGCGCATAGAAGCGATTCAGGAACTTCGTCACCTCCCGCGGATCATAGAGGAAGGTCCCGTCGCCCATGACGAGGTATTTGAGCCCCTCACTTCGCCATTTCGCGTGCGTCTTCTCGCTGGTGATGCCGGTCGCACGCCCGAGTTCCTCGCTACCTTTGAGGTAGAGAACCGGAACTTCCCGGTCTAACTTGACTTTCATATCGCTCTATTCTATGATGTATTCAATCGTTTCACGGCGTCCCCGGCGGGCCCGGCGCACTGTTCGCTCGAACTCCCCGCCGCTGAACACATAGGTGCAGAACAGCCCCAGCAGACAGGCGGCTCCGATGCGTCGCCCGAGATCGGACCGGTAGTACCAGACGACCAGTGCCTGGATGGTCCGGTTGCCGTCCAACTCCCCTTGCAGTTTGTCGTACATCACCGACAGCGTGTTGGCCACGGCCTGGTAGGTCACGTGCAGCGCTTCGGCAATGCGGGAGATATTCCCGCCGCGGGTCTCGATCACCGCCCGCATCACTCGGGTCTCGGCCGGCGAGAGGCTGTCTGCATCGCGTTTCATAGACCCCAGGGTTGCGTCACCTGATGGCGACGGAAGATCGTCTCGATGCCGCTCCGCTCGATCGGCGAATGCGGCGTAATACCCCACTGCCGGTAATAGTAGGCCGAGCGGCTCAAATTGCCCAGGACCTCACGGATCTCCATACGCACCTCGGCAGCTTCGCGGCGGTCGCGTGCAGCCACCTCGCGGATCCCCTTGGTGAAGGAGTTGTCGGGATTTCTTTTGTCAAAATCCATCTTCGCTATTTGCTTTTGTCCGATTTTTTGTAAATCTTTACACATTGAATTGTCCAATGATTCGTACATTTGTTGTACGATTTATTGTACATCGCAAATATATCATCATTTATCATCAAAAGCAAATTTTTGACGATAAATATTACATATCATTACTTATATGCCTAATAATAAAGAGGATATAATAAGCCGACTGAAAGAAGCCAGAATAGCACTTTCACAAAAAAGCGGTGAATTCGCCAGAAAAGCCGGGATTGATCCACGCAACTATTCATCAATTGAGAATGGAAATAGATCGATTGGAGAACGGTCCATACAAGATATTTGCGCTGCTCATAAAATCAATCGAGTATGGCTCCTGACCGGTGAAGGAGATATGCTGAACGAATCGACCGACGTTGCAGCCACACACAACCGGATCCGCTACTGGGTTGATGTGGATGCAACGGCCGGAGGAGTCACGCTGTTCGACGACCAGGTGACAACCAAGTACATCGATATCGACATCCCGGAATTCCGCGACTGTACGGATGCCGTGAACCTATACGGAGATTCGATGCTGCCCCTCTACAAGAGCGGACAGATCATCATCCTGAAGGAATGGATGGAGTCGTTCATCGACTACGGCAACGTCTATCTGGTCATCACGAAGAAAGGCAACCGCATGGTGAAATACCTGCGCAAGGGATCAGACGCGCAACACGTGCTGTGCGTCTCGGAAAACAAAGAGTTCGATCCGTTCGAGATCGAGAAGGACGACATCCTGCGCCTCTATCTGGTCAAGGGAGGTATCTCGAAAAATACACTGTAAGATGAAAAAGACGCTTCTGGTTATAGTGACATTTTTGTTTGCAGCCTGTGCTGCAATTCCTGACTATGTTTCCATAGTCGATTATCGTCCCTATCTGGAAGAAGGATTCAGGATCTATTCATCGGACGCCGTTCCCTTCGAGTACGATTGCCTGGCCGATATCGCAATCGACAAATATGCAGTCCAACAAGATCGTGCGAGCGCAACGTATGCCGTGAATGGTGAAAGAATTCCCAGCGACAACGATTACATCACGCACGACGAGGTTTTGGCCGAGATTGTTGAACGGGCGAAATCGATGGGAGCCAACGGGATCATCGGTCTACATATCAGATTCGACCGCAGAACGAATTATTACACCATAACCGGAACGGCAGTAAAGATTGACCCGCGCACATTGCACTGATTTCGAAGAACACGTTGTAAACATTTCCCATGAAGAAACTTCTACTCCTTTTCACCTTGATCCTTGCGGTTTCCTGCACGGGGAACAAATTCGAACAAATCGAATATTTCAAGAGTCCCGACAAATTCCGCGTGTTTGTCTATGTCGCCCCGACTGCAACCATCGAGGAGATCAAAGCACACGCCAGTTCGCAGATGTGGACGGAGCGTAAAATAACCGAGGTGCTGTACTACCGTTCTAATCCTTTTGGACCAAGAACAACCGGAAGCGTGACCATGGCAAAATCATTCCAGGAGGCATACCAAAAAGCGGTTGTAGAAGGTTGCATCCTCCGCTGCCAGATCGACAACTTCGGGAACAAATATTTCAGCGAAACACCGTATGAGGATCGGCTGAAAGCCATCGAGGAGTAAATAACCCAAACTAATCCCATGAAGAACGCGAACTTCATCGCCTTCGATTTCGAAACGGCCACGATGCAGCACGCAGCGTGCCAGCTCGGAATGGCGATTGTGAAAGAAGGAGAGGTTGTAAAAACGATCAATCGCATGATCCAGCCGCCCAAGAACCGATACACTCCGCAATGTGTGGCCGTCCATGGGATTACTCCCGAACAAACAGCCAATGCTCCGACCTTTGATGTGGTATGGGATGAAGTGAAAACGTATTTTGAGGCCAATTTCGTAGTAGCACACAATCTGAAGTTTGACCTGGAGGTGCTCAACAAATCTCTCCAAAGATACAATCTGCCACACCCGATTTTCATGGGAAAGGCATGCACCTACGAATTGACAGGTTTGTCGCTGGAGGAGGCCTGCAAGGAATTCGGGGTTCCGCTGTGCTCGCACCACGACGGAGAGTGTGACGCCGAAGCCTGCGCACGTCTTTTCCTCAAATACCTGAACGGCGAAATAGGTCAGGAGAAATCGCCTTCGCCCCACCGCCATGACGAGGAATCGGAAGGAAATGCCGAATCGGTGTTTTATCACGAACAACTCCGCGGAGATATTCTCAAAAAAGATTTAAGCCGCGCCAATCCCGAAAATCCTTTTTACGACAAGAAAGTGGTCATCACCGGTATTTTTGAGATGGAACGGTCCGAGCTTGCCCAAACCTTGAAGGAGATGGGTGCTGATATCAATACGGGAATCACCAAACGCACGGAGATCGTCCTCATCGGAGAGGACGCCGGCCCGTCGAAACTCGCCAAAATTTTCCAACTCCAAGAGGCCGGAATCGAGATTCGGCAAATCTTCGAACCGGAGCTGAAAGAGATACTCTCCAAATACAGACAATAAACAGTCATGATATGGCAACAGAAAAAAAAGAAGAAGAGAAGACCTGCTTCGTTATAATGCCCTTTAGCGATGTTGAAGGATACGACAAAGGACATTTCACACGAGTTTATGAATACTTGATTAAACCCGCATGTGAGAAAGCTGGATTCGTACCTATTAGAGCCGATGAAAACTCCAAATCTGATGTTATAATAGTGGACATTCTGCAAAAGATTCTTGAATGTGATATGGCTATCTGTGACATGAGTTCCAAAAACCCTAATGTTTTCTATGAGTTAGGTTTTCGACAGGCTTTCAATAAAAAGACTGTTCTTATCAAAGACTCAAGAACAGACATGCCCTTTGACACTTCTGCTATCAGAACAATCACCTACAACGACAATCTTCGCATAGACGAAGTCAAAGCAAGTATTCCCAAAATTGCAGAAAGCTTAAGTTCAACATTCTCATCGAGCGACGATAGTGGATATTCACTACTCAAATTACTATCAATACAAAAACCGGCAACAATTCCAGAAGGACATAAATTATCCGAGGATTCCAGCATGATATTAGATTCCATAAATGAATTGAGACAACAAATTATTCAAATTAACAAAAGAAATATACCCGAACCTACTATCACATCCTCACAAAACGATAGCCCTATATATATTAACGGAGAACCGTTTTCTATAGGAGATCAAGTATTCATAACCTCCCCTGATCAAATTCATAAGCAATATATAGGTACATTATATAAAGAAACGAATAAATCGTATCATATAAAAAATGGTTCATTCATAAAAGTAATTTCCAAAGACTCTAAAGAAGCAAAAATGATGACAAGTATTCCATTTTAGCTAATAGGCACTTGCAATGAGCTTGCAAAAAAAATAATTTAAAGATATAACAAGCTATCTTTCAAATACTTGATTTTAATTTGGGAGCAGGGGGTCACAGGTTCGAATCCTGTTACCCCGACAAAATGAAAGCCAGCCGTTTGCAGCAATGCAGACGGCTGGTTCGCTTTTGGTCCGGCCATGCCGGGCGGGGAAAGGCAAGTCACCGGCAAGAACGGATGCGGACGGCCTGACAGAATGGCCGGACGCACGAGATTTCATGCCCGAAGCTGCGGCCAGCCACAATGGCCGGACGTAAACCGTCCCATGCAGCCGGGCTCAATGGCCCGCCAAGCGCGCCACAGCATGGGCCCATGCCGAACGGAAAAAGGCCGCAGGCAGAGGCTCGTCGTAGACCAGCCGGTGTTTCCACCGGCTCCGCCACCAGCGAAGCAGCCGCCCTCGAAGCGGTGGCGGCGACACGTCGGGACGCCGCATGGCCTCCTCCAACACCCTGCTCTCAAGCGCTGCACTGCACACGGCCGGCGGGACCGCCGCGGCGTCGAGCCCCAGATGACCGACACACAGCGCATCGAGGCAGTCGAGAAACCGCTCCATCCGCAGACTCCGCGCCTGCTCCGCAAAAACAGCCCAATCGATCTCTTTCCCACACCGGTCCAGGAACTGCCGCCAGTCGGCCAAGTGGCGCAGGCCGAACCCTGCCGCGGCGAAATGCACGGCGGCATGCCGCAGCAGATGGAGCGCCCCGAACTGCGGCGAGGGCAGCAACACCCGCTCCCCGCCGACATCGACCGCTTCCGGGCCCGACACTGCCAGGCGTTCCAACAGCGGTTCGAGCCGCACATTCGAGGCATGGGTCCGCGGATCGAAAAAGCAGGCGTGGTTCTCAACCGCCACCCTGCCGATCCGGAAAGTCGTGTGGTGGCCGTCGAAGGCACGTTCCGGGGGGCCGAACCGCTCCGCAAGGCAACGGTCCGCTTCGCGCCGGCGGCCGAAAAACCAGACATCGACATCGCCGCACGGACGAAGAGCCGGCACGGGATAGAGCCGGCTCAATCCGTAGCCCTTGAGCAGCAGCATCGGCAGCCCCTCTTCACGTGAGAGCGCAGCCAGCCGCACGACGGCATCGCGTTGCGCAAGCCATCGCTTCTCCAGCTGCTGCACGTGGCAGGCCCATGCCAGCCGTACCTCCCGGGGCGGAGCGGCGGCACCGGACAAACGGCCGACCACGGGCCACACCACGCCGGCCACCCCGTGTGCGGCCGCCAGGCGGAACATGCCGTGCCACCACACGGCGGCTTCGCCCGGCTGGAACCCGTCCCCGGAAGGTTCCGTACCGACCGCCGTGCGCTGCAATGCCTCCCGCATCCAGCCGATCAAACACGCTTCGGGTCGCTGCATGGTTGAAAAACGGGCAAAAGCCATACCGGATTCGAAAATAAATGGGCCGCTATGTCTTCGAAATTCATAAAAAAGTCGTACCTTCGTAGTCGATCCGGACCCCTTTTTACACAAAATGATCCTCCTGAACGAAAAAAAAGAGTGCTGCGGCTGCGGTGCCTGTGCCGAGAGTTGCCCGGCCCGTTGCATCCGGATGGAGGAGGATGCCGAGGGGTTCCTCTACCCCGCGGTCCAGGCCGACGCCTGCACCGGCTGCGGGCTCTGCGAGCGCATCTGCCCGATGCGCCACCCCGCGCCCGAACACACGCCGTCGGAGGTGTGGGCCGCACGGAACAACGATATGGCCACCCGCACCGGCAGTTCGTCGGGCGGCATCTTCCTGCCCCTGGCCCGCCTCACGCTCCGCAAGGGAGGTCTCGTCTTCGGCGCCGCCTTCGAATCCGATACGTTCGGGAGGGGGACAATCCGGCACCGCAGCGCCACATGCGAGGAGGAACTCGCGGCACTCGCCAAATCCAAATACGCACAAAGCGATACGTCCGGAACCTTCCGGGAGGTAGCCCGCGCCCTTGACCAGGGTCGCGAAGTCCTCTACACGGGCACCCCCTGTCAGATCGCCGGACTGCGGGCCTTTCTGCGCGGCCGCTCCACCGACCGCCTCGTGACGGCCGAATGTCTCTGCCACGGCGCACCCTCCCCGGGCCTGCTGCGCCGTTACCTGCAGGAGCTCACCGGAGGGCGTCCGATTCTCGGCATCGACTTCCGCGACAAGCGCGACGGCTGGCGCAAATACCGCTTCACGGTGCGCACCGCATGCCGCACCTACAGCATCACGGCCCGCAAGGATGCTTACATCCGGGCATTCCTCGACGACTGGACCCTGCGCCCGAGCTGCTACGCCTGCCCCTTCAAGTCGGGACGGAGCGGCAGCGATCTCTCGCTGGGCGATTTCTGGAACGTCCGGGAGGTCCTCCCCGGATCCGACGACGACCGCGGCACGAGCCTCGTGCTGGCCTACACACAATCGGGAGCCCGCCGCCTGGCCGAACTCTTCGCCGCAACGGATGAATCGGGCCGGCCGGCATTCGACTCGCAGCGCCTCGAATGGGACGGGCGCATCCGCCGGCGCAACGGAGGGTTCAAGACCGAGGTCGAAATCCCCGCGGCCCGCACAGCCCTTTTCGACGAGCTGGCCGCATCGGAACGGGTCACCCGACCGCTTTTCCGCCACATCTGGCCCGGACGGATACAACGGCTCAAGCGGCTGCTGCATCGCATCACGGCATACAAGCACCACAGATCCATACATGAAAATCGCATTACTGACCCTGCCGCTCAACTCCAACTACGGCGGCGTTCTCCAGGCCTTCGCGCTGAAGAGCCACCTGACCCGACTGGGCCACGAGGTATGGCTCATCGACAACCGCAAACGCCTCAAACCGGTGAGCAACGCCTTCCTGAAGACCGTCCTGCGCCGGGCCGTGGAGTCGCTCTTCCACCCCAAGGAGATCTTCGCCGAGATGAACACCCTGCTGACGCAGGACTACAAGAAGTCGGAGATTGAGAAATTCATCTACCGCCGCCTCACGCCGAAGACCCAGCCGGTCTTCGACGCCGCGGACTATGCCGAGCTGGCCGCTTCCGGGAACGGATTCGACCTCTACATCGTCGGCAGCGACCAGGTCTGGCGCCCGCGCTACGCAGGCGACCCGGAGCCCTATTTCTTCTCGTTTCTGGAGGGAAGCGGCGCCCGGCGCATCTCCTATGCCGCTTCGTTCGGCGCCGGCGACTGCGAATACACGCGCGAACAGCGCATGCGCTGCGGAGAGCTGCTGGCCGGATTCGAAGGGGTTTCGGTGCGTGAAGACACCGCCGTCGGGCAGAGTCGCGAATACTTCGGCTGCGACCGCGCGGTACACGTGCTCGACCCGGCGATGCTGCTGACGGCCGACGACTACCGCACGCTCTTCACCGCCGGCTCCGCACCAAGCGACACGCTCTACTGCTACCTGTTCCGCGTGAAGCCCGGGGCCCGGCACATCCTGCAGGATTTCGCTGAACGCCACAACCTGCGCGTAGTCCGCACGACGGACCGCCCGAATGCGGCGCAGGGAAAGATGCCCGGCATCGGCGAGTGGCTCGCCGGGCTGCACGAGGCGCGCTACGTCATCACGGACTCGTTCCATGCATGCGTCTTCTGCATCCTCTTCCACAAGCCCTTCGCCGCCTACATCAACCGCAGCCGCGGCTCGGCACGCATCCACTCGCTGTTGAAGCAGTTCGGACTCGAGTCGCGCATCCTCTCATCGGGGCTGCAGGATATCTCTATGCTCGACACGCCGATCGACTGGGAGGCGGTGGACCGGATCCTGGAGCGGCGGCGCGCCGAGTCGTACGCATTCCTCGATGCACACCTCTGCCCGGCATCCGATACGGTAACGGCAGCCGAGCCGGACGGACGGGCGGCAACTGCCAAGGCTCCGGCCGGAACGGGCAAACGGATCCCCGCGACCAAGGCCCCGCTGCCCGAAATCGTCTGAAGGAGACGTACCGGCACGCCGTTCCGCGCGTCCGGAGGTCGTGCGGAACGGGCCGTCAAACGCCAGCCTCGCGGCTGATGTCCGTCACCGTGGCGCGGACGTAGGCGATCAGGTCCGCCGGTGCGATCTTCAGCTGCAGGCCGCGCACCCCGGCACTGATGTAGATGAACGGCTGGGCTTCGACCGACGCATGGATATAGGTCGGGAAGGATTTCTTCATGCCGATCGGCGAACAGCCGCCGCGGATGTATCCCGTCACGGGCAGCAGCTCCTTCATCGGGATCAGATCCACCTTTTTGTTGCCCGAGACCCGGGCTGCCGCCTTGAGATCCACTTCGTGGTTGCCGGGAACCACACAGACGAAATAGCCCGTGCGGTCGCCCTTGAGCACAAGGGTCTTGAAGACGCAGGCGATCTCCTCGCCCAGCTGCTCGGCGACGTGTGTCGCCGCCAGATGCTCCTCGTCCACGCGGTAGGGCACCAGTTCGTAGGCGATCTTCGCACGGTCGAGCAACCGTGCGGCGTTCGTTTTCTCTATCTTCGAATGGCTCATATTGTCTCTTTTGTCGTTCGATCTCCCGCAAAAGTAATTTATTTTCGGCGAATCGGTACTTTTTGGCTACATTTGTCCTTATGATGCTCTGCCGGATCATCCTCCTTGCAACAGCCCTGCTGTACGCACTCGGTGCCGCAGCCCAGACCACGCGCGTGCGCGGCCGGGTCACCGACGCCGCCGACGGACATCCCCTGCAGTTCGCCAGCGTCGTCTTCCCCGGCACCACAACGGGAATCACCACCGACGAGAAGGGCATCTACGCGCTCGAGACGCGCGACACCTCGACCCGCGTCCAGGCCTCGATCGTGGGCTACACCCCCGCCACGCAGACGATCACCCCCGGGGCATTCAACGAGGTGAACTTCGCCCTGCAGGCCATGGAGTTCGGCATCGACCGGGTGGTCATCACCCCGGGCGACAACCCCGCGCTGCCCATCCTGCGCGAAGCGATCCGCCGCCGTGCGGAGAACGACCCCGAGCAGTACGACACCTACCGGTGCCGCACCTACACGAAGATGGAGCTCGACCTGACGAACATCCGCCCCGGATTCCGCAACAAACGGCTCCAGCGCAACTTCGGATTCGTCTTCGACTACATGGACACCTCGGCGCTCACCGGACAGCCCTACCTGCCGGCCATGATCTCCGAGTCGTCGGCCGACCTCTACCACAGCCTCAGCCCCACCTTCACGCGCGAGGTGATCCGCGCCAGCCGCGTCTCGGGCGTCGAGGACAGCTTCGCTGTCGCCCAGTTCACGGGCGGCATGCACGGCGACGTGAACTTCTACGACCATTTCATCGACCTGTTCGACGTGCGCTTCGCCGGACCGCTCGGTCCGGGCGGCACCTCGTTCTACAACTATTTCCTGGTGGACAGCCTCACGGTCGATGGTCGCAAGACCTACAAGATCCGCTTCCACCCCCGCCGCCTGACCTCGCCGGTGCTCGACGGCGAGCTGCACATCGACTCGGCCAGCTATGCCCTGCGCTCGGCCTCGGCCCGCATGCCCCGGGGCGTGAACGTCAATTGGATCCGCCACCTGCGTCTCGACAACGAGAACAGCCCCACACCGGACGGCCGCTGGTTCCGCGACCGCGACCGCGTCTCGGCCGAGTTCTCGCTCACGACGGCCGACTCCTCGAAGCTCGTCTCGTTCATCGGCACGCGCGAAATCACCTATTCGGACGTGCACATCGGCGAGCCGATCCCCGAGGAGGTGCTGCGCATGGACAACCGCGTGGTACTGGCCGACGAGGAGACCAACCGCCGCGACGAGGCCTTCTGGGATTCGGTGCGCCCCTACGCGCTGAGCGACCGCGAACGGGGCATCTACTCGATGGTCGATTCGATCCAGGAGGTCCCGCTCTACCGCAACATCTACACGCTCATCAATACGCTGATCGTCGGTCACTGGAACACGAAGTACATCGGCATCGGCCCCTACTACAAGATGGCCAGTTTCAACCGCCTTGAAGGGTTCCGCATGCAGCTCGGCGGGCGCACGACCACCGAGCTGAGCCGCCGCTTCCGCATCTCGGGATATGCGGCCTACGGTACGCGCGACGGACGGTTCAAGGGAGGCGGGAGCCTCGAGGTAGCCTTCAACCGGCAGCTGACGCGCGAGCTGACCCTCTCGGGCCGCCACGACGTGCTGCAGCTCGGCGCCGGAGAAAATGCGCTGACCGAGAGCAACATCCTCTCGTCGATCCTCTCGCGCGGCGACACGCGGCTGTCGATGGTGGACGAAGGCGACCTGGCCTACGAACACGAATGGCGCCACGGCGTGACGGCCTTCCTCGGCACACGGCTCAGGAGGATCCATGCCAACCGCTACGTCCCGATGCGCTACCCCGACGGCCGCCCGGCCGGCTCCGTTGCCGACGCCTCGGTGCGCGTGGGGCTGCGCTTCGCCAAGGACGAAACCGTCTACCGCCTGCCCTTCGACAAGCAGTCGCTCGGATCGAAATACCCGATCACCACACTCTTCTTCACGGCCGGCATCCCGGGAATCCTCGACCGAAGCAGCCGCTACTGCCGCATCGAGGGATCGCTCCGCTACCGCCCCGAACTGCCGCCCCTCGGCTACTCGGACCTCACACTGCAGGGCGGTCACATCTCGGGCCGGGTCCCCTACCTGCTGCTCAAGCTCCACGAAGGCAACGGCACCTACTTCTACGACCCCTACGCCTTCTCGTGCATGGACTACTACGAATTCGCCTCCGACACGTGGTTCGCCTGGTTCTACGAGCACCACTTCAACGGCATCCTGCTCGGGCGCCTGCCCCTGATCAAGCGACTCAAGTGGCGAGAAGTGGCCATCTGTAAGGGTGTCTGGGGCACACTCTCCGAACGCAACAACGGCGCACGCCCCGGCTCGGGCGCCCCGCTGCTCTTCCCGCCGGGCATGTCCTCCGTCTCGACGCCCTATGTCGAGGCGGGCTTCGGCATCGAGAACATCCTGCGCATCTGCCGCGTCGATTTCATCTGGCGCCTCACGCACCGCGACCCGCAGCCCGGCGAACGGATCCAGCGCTTCGCGGTCAATCTGGGCGTGCAGCTCAAATTCTGAGGCCCGAAGGTTCAGGGTGTCGGATTTTTAGCTACCTTTGCCCGCTGAAAACGACACGACGATGAAAAAAGCTGCGCTTTTCGACATGGACGGCACGCTGGTGGACAACACCCCGGCCCACATCCGCGCCTTCGAGATCTTCTGCGACCGCTACGGAGTCCGCAACTGGAAAGAACGCCTCTCCCAGGGATTCGGCATGGGCAACGACGACATCATGCGGCTGATCCTGCCCGAGGAGGTGATCGCCTCGCGCGGGCTGCAGGCCCTGGCCGACGAGAAGGAGGCGATCTACCGCGAGATCTACGCTCCGGAGATCCGCCCCGTCGCAGGACTCCGCGACCTGCTCCTCCGCCTGCGTGCGCTGGGCATCCGCTGCGCCGTCGGGTCGTCGGGCTGCCGGGCGAATGTCGATTTCGTGCTGGAGCGCTGCGGCATTGCCGGATTCTTCGACGCCCGGATCTCGGGCGATGCGGTCACGCGCTGCAAGCCCGATCCGGAGATCTACCTCAAGGCAGCCGAAGCCCTGGATGTCACACCAGGCGAATGCATCGTTTTCGAGGATGCCAAGGCCGGCATCGAGGCGGCCCGCCGGGCCGGAGCCGGACGCATCGTCGCGCTGGCCACCACCCTGCCGCGCGAGACGCTGCTTGCGGAGGCGGACGCCGACCGCATCGTCGATGACTTCACGCAGGTCACCGACGCCGACTTGGCCTGACCCACACACGGAAAATAACCCAAAAACACCCTATATCCAATCATGTTCCGCGGATTCCTTACCGTCACGCTGCTGGTCGTCTCCAACGCCTTCATGACGCTGGCATGGTACGGCCACATCGCATTCAAGTCGAAACTCGAGCGCTTCGGCCTGATGGCCATCGTGCTCCTGAGCTGGGGCATTGCCCTGTTCGAATACTGTTTCCAGGTACCGGCCAACCGCCTCGGTTCGGCCGAATTCGGAGGTCCCTTCTCGATCTGGGAGCTGAAGGTCATCCAGGAGGTGGTCTCGCTCTCGGTATTCACCCTCTTCGCGCTGGTCTTCATGAAGTCGGACACGCTGCGCTGGAACCACCTGGCCGGATTTCTCTGCATCATCCTGGCCGTCTACTTCATCTTCCGCAAGTAAACCCGGCAGACTGCCGGTCACAAACACGGTGCGGGGACGGATGATCCGTCCCCGCACCGCATCTTTTCCTACGGGAGGATCCCTTTCCCGCCGCTATCCGAACAACGAAAGATAGAACTCCCGGTCGGCGACGTCCGAGGCCTTGATCCGCGACTTGAGGCGCGACTTGCGGGCATAGACGTTGGCCACGCTGTCGCGCATGAAGAGGCTGATGACCTGCGGCGAGAAGCCGCCGAAGACGTAACACAGCAGCCGGCAATCGGACTCCTTCATGGCGGGGAAATCATGCCGCAGGCGCCGCATCGCCCCGTCGTGCACGGCATCGACCATCTGCTCGACCTCGCGCAGCATTTCGCCGCTCTCGGCAAACCCGTCGATGAGTTCCTTCACCTGACGGAACATCACGGCCTGCTGCGAGGCCGTGTTCTCCCGCTCGTAAAAGGTCTTTCCAAGCCGGTCCACGATATCGAAGCGCGTAGCGACCAACCCCTTGAGCCGGTCCTCGACGATCCGCCGCTGCTCGAGCCGCTCGGACAGACGTCCGTATTCGGCACGGGCTTCGCGTACAAGCAACAACTGCCGTTCGCTGCGCTCGCGCTGCAGTCGCATTTGCTGCCATACGACCCAAGCTGCGCCCCCGGCCGCCAACAGCGCCATGGCGGCAATGACCAACTCCCAGTGCCTCCGGCTCCGCATCCGGTACTCGGCAAAGGCGGCCCGTTCGCGCAGAAACTCCTTCTCGATCATGCCGGCCGACTGCCTCAGGGCATTGCGGTTGAGCGAGTCGTTCATGAGAATATACCGATGGATGTCGCGCGACGCCTCGCGATAATGGCCCGCACGTACATTGGCCCGATAGGCCGTATAGAGCAGCGCCGGCAGGTCATTCGGATCACTTGTCCGGCGCTCGGCCTCGTGCAGCGTGCAGAGCGCACTGTCCGGATGGTTCCGAAGCAGCTGGACCCGTGCCCGGGTGGCCAGTCCCGCATGCGTCGTGTCGCCCCGGACCGAAGCCTCAATCCGGCCAAGCAACTCCTCGGGGATGCGCACCGTGTCGGGGATGACATAGAGGCGGGCAAATTTTCCAAGACACTGGCGGGCCAGCGAATCGTCGTGCAGTTCATCGGCCAGGTCGAGCGCCATCGAGCAGCATCGCCGCGCCTGCGCGGGATCGCGCATCCGCAGCGCCGTCTCGGCCATGCCGAGCAGGGCGATGACGGCATCGCGCGAATCTCCGCCCCGGATCACCAGATCGCGGGCTTCGCGGTAGTAGCGGTGGGCCCGAGCAAAGTTCTGCTCGGCGTGATAGACCTCGCCGATACGCAGATAGAGCAGTCCGAGGTAACGGGGCTCGTCGATGCGGCGCAGTTTCTCCTCGACCTCGAGGTACATGCGGAGCGCCCCCGACTTGTCGCCCCGCTTCCAGCAGGCGCGTCCGCTGTAATAGAGCATCTTGCAATGGTTGCGCAGGTCGTGCTCACGCGGTCCGTAGTAGGCCTCGGCGATGCGCAGCAGCGAGTCGTCGGGCACATCGAGCGCTCCGCGGTCGGCGGCCTCGACATAGAGCAGCGCATAACGGGCACGGCGGGCCTCGCCGCCGAGCGCCTCGGACGGAATCTCGCGCAGGATGCGCAGGACGCTGTCGGGTTGCGCGGCGACAATCCGGTCGGCGGCATCGAGCATCCGGTCGGTGATCCGGTCATCCCCCGAGCAGCCGACACAGGCAAGCAGCGCGCCGATCAGGACAAACAGGGTTCGTAGCATAACGGTACAGTCAAGGTTTCGAAGGTACGGAATAATCGCGACCCGTGCAAGAGCCGGAGGCGGTTTTGGCGCGAAGGAAACGGCCCCGGGACCCGCAGCGGCGCGATACGCTCCGCCGCACGCCCCCGTACACAACGATCCGAGGACGGGGGAGCAAATCGCGCGCCCCGCCTTCGGGCCCGGCTTGTCCGGACCGCATGAAGCGGGGCGCACGGTTTGTATATCCGATTGCAAACCTTGTGTTTGCGGAGATTATTTCAAGTTTTCCCTGTCCTTACGGTAGATCTGGTAGGAGTTCACGAAATTCTGCCAGACGATGTAAGCCGTCGGGGCAATCGATGCGATCGGGTCGAGGAACGACTGGGCCATCCATACGGCCAGCACCGTATTCTTCTGCCCGAGCGACTGCCCGCCGGCCACGGCATCGCCGTAGCGGCGGCCGAGCATCCGCCCCACCTTGAACTGCGCCAGGCAGAGCACCAGAGCCGCCACGGCCAGCCACAGCTCGGTCCGCAGCGACGCGTCGTGCAGATCGATGATGAAGGCCGTCGTGCGGCCGATGATGACCACCAGCGACAGCAACCACATGTAGAACGAGATCTGCCCGTGGTCGCCGATCCACTGCGCACCCTTCGGGAAGACGAAGCGGCAGAACTGCGCCGCGGCGAAGGGCATGATCAGCAGCGGCGCGATACGGGCCAGAATCTCGGTGAACGAGCAGACGCCCGTGCCCGTGAAGGAGATCACCACGGGGGCATAAACCGCCACGGCCATGTTGCACAACAGGCTGTAGGTGGCCATCGTCGCCACGTCGGCCCCCAGCATGCCGGCAATGACCACCGCGGCCATCGCCACGGGAGCCAGCACGCAGATCATCGCCCCCTGCGCCACGACGGGATCGAACGGATGCAGGGCGACATAGACGCCCACGCACGCCACGGCCTGGATCAGCAGCAGCCAGAGATGAAGCATCGAGGGCTTCATCTGCCGGGGCTTGACGCGGCAGAAGGTGACGAAGAGCATCAGGAAAATCAGTGTCGGGGTGATCATCTGCCCCGACCAGGCCTCCAGAGCCGTCACCTGACGGCAGAAGAGCGCCCCGACGACCATGGCCGAAGGCATGGCCACGGTCTTTACGTTGCGGTGCAACGATTCGAGCACATGCATGATCCTGCGTATTTACCGTCCGGCCGAAGCCGGGCGCCGGGGCCTATGCCAGCAGCTCCTTCACCTTGGCCGAGATCTCCTTGCCGTCGGCACGGCCGGCCAGCCGCTTCGACGCCACGCCCATCACCTTGCCCATCTCCTTCATCGACGAAGCGCCGACCTCGGCGATAATCGCGCGCACCTCGGCCGTCAGCTCCTCATCCGTGAGCTGTTTGGGCAGAAACTCCTGATAGACGGCCACCTGGGCCAGTTCCTCCCGGGCCAGGTCGGGACGGTTCTGCTGCGAGAAGATGGCCGCCGAGTCGGTACCCTGCTTGGCCAGCTTCGAGATGATCTTCAGCACGTCGGCATCGGGCAGTTCGGCGATCTCCGGACCGGCCGTCTTGGCCTCGATGATGTACTTCTTGGCATTGCGCAGGGCGCTCAGCCGCACGGTGTCCTTGGCCTTCATGGCCTCCATGATTCCTTTCGAAATCTGTTGTTCGAGTGACATAATCAAAAACTTTAGGTATTAATTGTTATCTATCAGAAATTCCATCACATCGCGCATCATCCGATCGCGTTGCACACGATCCGTGAGGGTCTCGAACGGGAATCCCGCCACAAAGGTCCGCCCGCCCGAACCGGCTCCTTCCGATGCAACGGCTGCCGTACCGCCGCCCGCATAGCGCATCACCGGGAAGGCACCCTCGCCTGCGGGCTGCAGCCGATCGACCGTTTCGACCGTGTAGGCATCGGGACGGGGCGTTGTGAAGTAGCGGTACTCGCCGCGCGAGAAGGAGGCATGAGGCGCCACCACCCGGATCCGCCCGCGCAGGGCCTCGGTCTGGGCGCGCGTCGCGAGCAGGCTGTCCGAAGCACAGTGCAGCACCTCGCGGGCGAAGTCGCGGCCCGACTCGGGGGCATCCGCCCGCCAGAGGTCCGTCGTGACGTAACAGCCCGAAGCGAAGAGGTTGCCGCCCTGCCTGAGGTAGTCGGCAATAAGGTCCTGCAGCTCATCGGGAAACGCCTCGAACTCGGGATCGAGCACATCACGTCCCATCGATGTGGTCCGCTGCTTGCCGAGGATCAGGTCCACGGCCCGGTTGCCCGCCAGGTGTTTGTCGCCGCGCAGCACGGCCTGCAGCGAGGCCGAGTGGAACGAGTAGCCGGCCGCCGCAATCGAGCGTCCGTGCAGGGCGGCGTAATCGAACGTATTGCCGCCGATCACATCGGTTTCGTAGTCGCAGCAGCTCGCGCCGAGGGCCAGCGAATCGACCGGGCAGCGCGCCTGCGTCAGGTCGAAGACCCGCTGCGGCCCGATGTAGGAGATGTCGATCCGGTCGGGCACGCCGTTGTCCTCCCCGGCCAGGAACCCGGCCAGCGAGTCGCACCGCATGCTTCGCGGGGCGCTCACCCGGTCGAACCCATTGACGACAAGCACCGTGCCGCGGCTCTCCGGAACCCGGCAGGCGGCCACCGTCTCGCTCGGGAGGCTCTCGCCGCCGGCATTGACGGCCGTCACCCGGTAGCTGTAGATGCACCCCGGCTCCTGATCGGCCATCAGGTAGGGGCGCTCCGTGTATCGTCCGTTGTCGAAGCCGCCGTCATCCACGCGCGTATAGACGACATAACCGTCGGGCACGGCCGTCGCCTCGAGCGAATCGACCGCCGGGACCCACGAGACGCAAACCCGCCCGTCATCGACGAAATCGGTCGTAAGGGCCTCGACGGGCAGTGGCTGCACGACATAGGGCACGTCGTACTGCGAGCAGACGTAGCGCAGAATCCCCTTGTAGACCGCACGGCTGACGAGGAACTTGAAGCGCGGGTCGCTGCCATATCGCATGTCGGCGAAATTCTGGTGCGAGAGCAGTTCGAGCAGCATGGTCGGAACGCCCGGCACGCGCGCCTCGTAGTAGGCGCGATTCCACAGCCCGCGCCGGTTCCACGCCGGCTCCCACGTGCGCCGGATATCCGAGACGACCTGGGTCATCACCAGGTCGGTCAGGTCGCGCGAACGGTAGCGGTCGGCGCCGCCGTGGAAGCGGCCTCCCTGCTCGCGGGTGTAGAAGATGCCCAGCGTGCCGATCGTCTCGTCGCCGTCGCGCACCCCGGCATCGGAGTGGAAGGCCAGGGCCAGGTCGATCGGGATGCGCAGCCCCGCGGAGTCGGGCATCCGTTCGGATCCGCCCGCCAGCGCATTGACCCAGTGGGCACGCGACATGTAGTCGTCCTTGTAGTCGTCGGTGAAGTTCTTGGGCGAATAGACCGAGGCGTCGAACCCGGCCCACTGCAGCCAGTAGCGCGCCCCCTCGCAGAAGCGGGGATAGCCGCTCGTCTCCTCGGGATAGAACGTATCCGCCTGCCGGAGCGAGTCGCAGACCGTGCGGGCCACGTTGCCGTAGCCACCGCCGATCTTCACGGCATCGGCCGAAACGGTGCGGCCGGCCACGCGCGAACGGTTGGTGAGCGTAACGACCGTCTGCTCGCCGGGCGCGAAGGCGAAGCGCCCGAGGTAGATCCACGTGCCGCCGCCCATCGTCTGATTGACGGCGAACTCCGTATCGCCGCCCAGGTGGTGGACCGTATAGCGGGCATCGTCGGCACTCCCGGGCAGCGACTCGTAGCTGACATAGAGGGCATATTCGCCCCGCTGCGGCAGCGTGGCCCGCCACTCGGCGCGCCCCGTCGGCTCACGGCCCGCAACCGTGGAGATGCGGCGCGTCGTGCCGTCGCGGAAGGGATTCTCGTTGCCCCGATAGACCTGGCGCAGGTGGGCGAAGCCGCGGCCGCCCGGCTGCCACGCCCCGCTCTCGGCATACTGCTCCGGGACGTCGTTGTCGGCCAGCACCTCGACCCGCTGCACGTCGCGCTCGCGCGGCAGCAGGACACAGGCCCCGGCGTTCTCAAGCATCGGAACCAGGTAAGGCAGCACGTAGCTCTGCGTGTAGAGGTCCTCGCAGGTCTGCCACAGCTGCGAGCGCTGCCACCGCCAGCGGTTCTCCTTCTGGTCGAAGTAGCGGCCGTGGCTTTGCCACAGGGCGATGTGCCGGCCCGAAAGCCCCCGTTCGGGGGTTGCGGCGGCCGACAGGCGGGTGACCAGCGGCCGTTCGGAGCGATTGACGAAGGGGACGACCTGCCGTTTGGCGATCTGCTTGTGCAGCACCGCAGCGTTGCGGCAGGCCATCGGGATCAGTTCGCCGACCTCGCGGCGGTCGGTGTAGATCTCGATCCGCGCCTTGCGGTACTCGGCCGGCAGGGCTGCGCGCACCGAGTCACGCATGGCCCGCACGTTCTCCTCGCGAAAGGGATAATAGGAGAGCCCGATCGAGGCGTAGACCCGCACGCGGCCGCGCGAGGCCTGCATGCTCTGCACCCTCACATAGCCGCCCGAGACCTCGCGGGCCACGATCCGCGTCAGCGTGCGCCCCACGGCCAGGCGGGTCGAGGCGCTCACGGCGGCAGCCGGAGCCGCATGCGCGGCACCGAGGGCCGCAAGCAGGAGCAATATGCGCAGAAATCTATTTTTCATGTCGTTGCGAAACAAGGAACATTCCGATCATGGTGAAGGCCGCGTTGTAGACCAGCAGTTCGAAGCCGATCCGGTAGTCCCACGCCTCGCGGGCCCACCACTGCACGAGGGCGCTCAGCACGGGGGCCGCAACGGCGATCCATGGCATCCAGCCGTCGCGGATGCGGCGCCGCGTGAAGAGGCCGAAGAGGAACATGCCGAGGATCGGCCCGTAGGTATAGCTGGCAACCCTGTAGACCAGGTTGATGACGCTGTCGTCGGCCAGGTAGCCGAAGGCGAGGATCACACCCGCCATGACCAGCGCCATGAGCAGGTGCACGCTGCGGCGCAGGCGCGTCAGCCGCCGCTCGTCGCAGCGGCGCGTACCCTGCAGGATATCGACCGTAAAGGAGGTGGTCAGGGCCGTGAGGGCCGATCCGGCGGCCGAATAGGTGCTCGAGATGAGCCCGACGACAAACAGGATGCCGACAACGGGCGGCAGTTCCCCGTCCACGGCCACCAGCGAGAAGACCTGGTCGCTCTTGGCCGGAAGCTCCAGCCCGGTGTGTCCGGCGTAGAGGTAGAGCAGCACGCCGAGGACCAAGAAGAGGAAGATCACGAAGATCTGGCTGACGGCCGTCAGCACGATGTTCTTCTGCGAGTCGCGCGGCGTGGCGCAGCTCAGGTTGCGCTGCATCATGTCCTGGTCGAGGCCGGTCATGGCCACCAGCAGCACGATGCCTGCGGCGAACATCTTCCAGAAATAGCGGTCCGATGCGGGGTCGTCGAAGAAGAAGATGCGCGACATGGGCGAATCGGAGACGGCCTGCACCACCCCGCGGGCCGAGAGGCCGAGCCCGTCGGCGATGAAGACGATCGAGAGGACGAGGCTGCCCACCAGGCAGACGGTCTTGAGCGTGTCGGTCCAGATGAGCGACTGCACGCCGCCCTGCTGCGTGTAGAGCCAGACGAAGGCCATCGTGACCAGCGCGTTGGCCCACAGCGGCAGGCCGTAGTGGTCGAAGACCAGCAGCTGGAGCACCGCACAGACGACGTAGACGCGCAGGGCGGCGCCCAGCATCTTCGAGATGAAGAAGAACCAGGCGCCCGTGCGGTGCGAATGGATGCCGAAACGGTCGTCGAGGTACTCGTAGAGCGAGACGACCCGCAGCCGGTAAAAGGCCGGGATGAGCAGGAAGGCCACGACAAGCTGCCCGACGGTGAAGCCCGCAACCATCTCCATGTAGGAGAACGAATCGGCGGCCACCGAACCGGGGACCGAGATGAAGGTCACGCCCGACATGGCGGCGCCGATCATGGCGAAGGCCGCCATGTACCACGGGGTGCGGCGCCCGCCGGAGAAGAACCCGGCGTTGTCGGCCCGGCGGCCCGAGAGCCATGCGACGAGGAAGAGGACGGCGATATAGCCCAGGACGGTGGCGATGACGGCTGCAGGTGTCATGGATGCGGATTCGGTATCAGTTTACGATTCGCCAAAGATACGAAAAAACGCGATACGGAGTCCCCAAAAAACGCGCGATTTTCAGCTTCTCCGCAGCGGGACGCCCCGCGCGGCGCACGATTTCGCGTCACCGGGAGTCCGAATGCCCCGGAATTTGCATATCTTTACGCCAGACACCTAAAAACAGCGGATATGGCATTTTTCAAGGAATTCAAGGAATTTGCGCTCAAGGGCAATGTCATGGACATGGCCGTCGGCGTAATCATCGGCGGGGCGTTCGGCAAAATCGTCTCGTCGCTCGTGAACGACATCCTCATGCCGCCGATCGGCGCGCTGATCGGCAATGCCGACTTCTCGAACCTGCGTATCGACCTCTCGCGCGTGCGCGACGTCACATCGGAAGCGCTCGGTTCGGTGGCCGAGCTGGCCGGAGGCGGCGAGGCGGCGGCCAAGGCGGCCGAACCAATCTACTGGAACTACGGCGCCTTCATCCAGCAGTGCGTGGATTTCGCCATCCTGGCGTTCTGCGTCTTTCTGATGGTCAAGTTGATGAACCGGCTGATGAAAAAACACGCCGCGACGCCGCCCGCACCGCCCGCACCCTCGAAGGAGGAGCTGCTGCTTACGGAGATCCGCGACCTGCTCAGGGAGCGGCAGGCCGATGGCCGGTAACCCCGCGCGGAAAACGAAGGATCGGACGAGCAATCCGCACGGATCACTCGTCCCGATCCTTCGTCTTCGAAGGGGCATACTCCTGCAGCACGTAGGTGGTGAAGATCGGGAAGAACATCATCCCGAGCGACGGCAGCAGCACGCTGAAGAGTTTGCCGATCGCCGTGACGGGGAAGATGGCTGCGCCGACGGTCGTAACATTCATCCAGGCCCACCAGAGCGCGTTGCCGAATCCGTGCAGGTGCGGATTGACGGGTAGTTCGTAGTCGTAGAAGATCAGCGCGGAAATGTAGGTGAAGACGACTACCGTGAAGATGTAGGCAGCAAGCAGGCGCCGCACGCGGTTGCCGACCAGCCAGCCGACGACGATCGTCATGGCCAGGAAGGCCCGCAGCAGCGGAACAAGTCCCAACAGCATGGCGGCTCCGCGCGACAGCGTCACCCCGCTCCACGAAACGATATTGAGGTACGGCACCGAAAGGAGCAGGTAGAACAGGTTGCGCCAAAAGAACCGGAGACTCCAGCCGTCGGCTCCCCAGCGGACGAAGAAGTCGCACAGAAAGAGCAAACAGACAACAAACTGCACGGCCAGGTACGGGCGCGAAAAGTGCTCTCCGCCGGCAATCACCTCCCACGAGATTGCCACGAGCAGCAGCAGGCCGGCCAGGACCTTGATCACGCCCAGTATTTGCAGGAAACGCGGGCCCGGCCGCAGGGGGTAACCGGAGGCCGAAGCAGAACTGCCGGCAACAAACCGGGATACACTGTCGGCAGACACGCGACGGTCGGCCGCAGAACAGGATACAGACCGCGCATCGGCCCTGCGAGACGGGCTGCGCCGGGAATTGGGTGCGGAAGGCCGGGACGGACGGCTGTCCGGACGAAGGGAAAGATTTTGCGACATGATGTTTGTTTTTTATGACCGGCGCATCATGCTCAAAATCAATGCCACAGGCGAAAAACCTTCCGAAAGGGCAAAAATCGGACGTATTTTTTTGGCGAAAGTTTTTGCAGGTATGGATTTTTCTATTACCTTTGCACTCGCTTTCAGCAATGGCGGGATAGCTCAGCTGGTTAGAGCGCATGATTCATAATCATGAGGTCGAGAGTTCAAG